>JADMIO012752796.1_pt1 | contig 63938 bp, 52 predicted proteins | sample 8958161 | NCBI WGS metagenome assembly JADMIO01 (sample SAMN16585339, study PRJNA669376) | soil metagenome | isolation source: Crop rotation soil | place: USA: Cullars Rotation, Alabama | collected 2011
GCCGCGACTTCAAGTCACGTGAATTCCAAGCTTCGGATCCCACTGTGCTGGAAAGGGCATCTTCGCCATGCGGCCGGAAGTCAAAGGCGTCTTGATAAAACCCGGATAGATGATCGAAACCTTGACGCCGCTGTGGCGCAAATCGATCCGCAAACTTTCGAAGAACGACGACAGCGCGGCTTTGCTCGCGGAATATGCGGCCGACTTCGGCAAGCCGCGATAACCCGCGAGACTCGCAATCGCCACGAGCTGCCCGCTTTTGCGCTCAACCATCTCCGGCAGCACTGCGGCCACGCTGTTCACGGCGCCCAGCACGTTGATGTTGATGACGTCCGCGACGACTTGCGGATCGAGTTTCGCGACGTAGTCAGTCGTGCCAATGCCCGCATTCGCGATTAGCACGTCGATTGGGCCAAGGAAACCGCGCACGCGATCCGCTGCTTGTTTCATCGCGTTCGCATCGCGCACGTCGGCGCTGAGGGCGATCGCAGTTCCCTTTTCTTTCTCGATCTGCTCGACAACTTCTTTCAGGAGTTCTTCCCGGCGCGCGACCAAACCGAGCCGGCCGCCGCGCGCCGCGATTTCCAGCGACAGACCCTTGCCGATCCCGGACGACGCGCCGGTAATCATCACTGTCTTGTTGTCCCAGTATTCAGCCACAGATCTACACGGATGAACACAGACCAGCATTGCTGGTTTGACTGATTGCTTGCCTGTCGGTGTTCATCCGTGTAAGTCCGTGGCTCTAGACCAGCACGATTATCGGCATGATCACCGGCCGCGCGCCGGTCTGCTTCTGAATGAACCGCTTCAACTCCACGCGCACGTGCTCTTTCAACAGCGTCTCGTCCGCCAATGTCTGTCGCGAAGCGCCCGCGATCGACGCGGTGACGACTCGCTTCGCCTCATTGAACAAAGAATTGCCGTTCGCGCCGTTACCGCCGAAGCCGTTCGACAATCCGCGCACGCCACGCGCGACGATCCGCGGCTCCTCCTGCAACGCGCCCGACTCTTCATCGATCGTCACTACAACAGTAATCGTTCCTTCGTACGCGAGCTGCTTCCGCTCGCGCACCGTGTCACTAGCTATTTCCTCAAAACCACTTTCGTCTATAAACGTGCGCCCGATCTCGCGCTTGTCGACAACCGTCGCCCGCTCACCGTCGAGCTCGAGCACGTCGCCGTTTTCGATCAGGATGATGTTCTCTTCCGCGTAACCGAGATGGTTTTTGACAAACTCCTTGTGCCGGAAAAGCATCCGGTACTCGCCGTGAATCGGCACGACAAACTTCGGTCGCACCGCTTCGGTCATGATGCGAATATCTTCCTGCGACGCGTGGCCGCTGACGTGGACCAGCCGGCGTTTCTCCTCGATGATGTTTGCGCCGCGTTTGTAAATGAAACCGATCATCCGCGAGATCAAACGCTCGTTGCCGGGAATGATGCGCGCCGAAAGCACGACCGTGTCGCCTTCCTCGACCATCAAGCCTTTGTAACTCTGCATCGCCATCTGCGAGAGCGCCGCGCGTGACTCGCCCTGTGAACCGGTAACGAGAAACACGACTTCGTGGTCGCTCATCAACTTCGCTTCGTTTAGCGACACGAGCAGCCCGTCGGGAATATCGAGATAACCGAGCCGTTCCGCGACTTCCACGTTCTTCTGCATCGAACGGCCGAGCACGCAAACGTGCCGGTTGAACTGCTGCGAGACGTCGAGCACGATCTGTAAACGATGAATCGACGAAGCAAACGCCGCCACGATGATGCGGCCCTTTGCTTCCGAGAAGATCTCCTCGAACGCCGGAATCACCGCGCGCTCCGAGGGCGTGCGGCCGGGCACGGTCGCGTTCGTCGAATCGGATAGCAACGCGAGTACGCCGTCCTGCCCGTATCGTCTGAAAGACCTTAGATCTATCGGCTCGCCGATGACCGGCGTCTCGTCCACTTTGTAATCACCGGTGTGAATAATCGTGCCGACCGGCGTCTTGATGCCGAGCGAGAAACAGTCGACCAGCGAGTGCGAGACGCGAATGAACTCGATGCTGAACGAGCCGATGTCCACCACGTCGCGCGGCTCGACGCGATGAAGCAAAACGTCGCCGAGCAGGTCATGTTCTTCGAGTTTGCTTTCCGCGAGACCGGCGGTGAAGTGTGAACAGTAGACGGGAACGTTGAACTTCTTGAGTAAGTACGGCAGCGCACCCAGATGATCTTCGTGGCCGTGGGTGAGCACGATGGCGGTGATGGCGTCCTTGTACTCGTCGAGAAAGGTAAAGTTGGGAATCGAAACGTCGACGCCGTATGCTGTCTCCTCGGGAAAGCCCATGCCGGCGTCGAGAATCAGCATCTCGTCGCCGTAACGCACCGCCATACAGTTCATTCCAAACTCGCCGATGCCGCCGAGTGGAATGATCTCAAGGACACTAGCCATGAGCCTATAGTGCCACAGATTAGCACGGATGACACAGAACGTTTTTCATCTGTATCATTCGGGTTATGACAATCAGACCATTGGTCCTTCTCATGGCCATTTTGACCTTCTCTATGAGTGCACTTGCGGCCGAGACGATGCGAGTCGACTACTACCACACCGGCGATGCGTCGCAGGAAGTGTTCAGCCTCGACCGCGTCGTAATCGAGCCGTTGCCGTGGCCGGGAAATCCCAGCCAGGCCATCGACACGTCGAACCTCGGCAAGTACTTTTTCGAAGTCCGCGACGCGAAAACGAAGCAGTTGCTCTACTCGCGCGGGTTCGCGTCGATCTACGGCGAGTGGGAAACGACCGACGAAGCGAAGTCGATGAAGCGCACGTTTCAGGAGTCGTTGCGCTTCCCTGCTCCGTCCGCGCCCGTCAGCATCGTGTTAAAGAAACGCGACGCGCAGAACGCATTCGTTGATATTTGGACCACGACGATCGATCCCGCGGACCAGTTTGTCGATCGCTCGAAGCCGGTTGCGCCCGCGCCGTTGCTCACCATCCAAAAAGCCGGCGAGCCGGAAAACAAAGTCGACTTTCTGATTCTTGGCGACGGCTACACCGCTGCGGAAGCGAAGAAGTTTGAAGCAGACGCGCGCCGCTTGACCGAAGTGTTGTTTGCCACTTCACCGTTCAAGGAAAACCGGCGCAACTTCAACGTGTGGGCCATGGCCCCGCCGGCTGCCCAATCGGGAATCTCGCGACCGTCGACCGGAATCTATCGCGACTCGCCGATCGGCGCGACTTACGATGCGTTTGGTTCGGAACGATACGTGTTGACGTTTGACAATCAGAAGTTGCGACGCGTGGCGCAGTTTGCGCCGTACGAGTTCATCGAAGTCGTAGTTAACGGTCGCACGTACGGCGGGGGCGGCATTTTCAATCTCTACAGCACGGTCGCTTCTGACAATGCGTTTGCGAATTACGTGTTCGTGCACGAGTTTGGTCATCACTTCGCGGGACTCGCGGATGAGTACTACACGTCGCCGGTTGAATACACGACGCCGGCGCAGCGAGTCGAACCGTGGGAACCAAACGTCACCGCGCTGTTGGACGTAAGCACGCTGAAGTGGCGTCATCTCGCGTCGCCGTTCGCGAACGTCACGCCGATTCCGACGCCGTGGAACAAGGAAGAGTTTGAAACCTACTCGCGCGAGATTCAGAAGCGGCGCGCGCAGTTGCGCAAAGACAAGCGGCCCGAGGAAGAGATGGAAGCGCTGTTTCGCGAAGAGCTGGAGCACGAGCAGAAGATGTTCAAGGCCGAGAAGCATTACGTCCAGGTCGGCGCGTTTGAAGGCGCGATGTACGAGGCGAAGGGTTATTACCGGCCGGAGATCGACTGCATCATGTTTTCGCGCAGCGATCGCTTTTGTAAGGTTTGTAGGGAAGCGATTGAACGGATAATCAGGATGTACTCGAGCTAGTGTGGCTTGAGTGGTTCGATAAAGTCCTGATCCTTCGTGCCCTGGTGACAAACGATGCACGACTGCTGCCCGCGTTCATCGAGATCTGAAACGAGCGCGTAAGTCAGCCCGCGGTCAGACCACGTGATCACTTTGAAACCGTCAATCGAGTTGTAGTGAAACTTCAATCCGCGCGAGGCGATCTGCTCGCCCCCGGCCGGCCGCGCCACCGAGTCGGACGTGATCACCAAACTGATCGGCCGCTCCTTCATCCGATACGACACGTACGCCGCATAATCGTTTTCATAACCGACGAGTCGCGCGCCTTCGAGCGTGTAGACTTTGTCCTGTCCTGACGACTCCTGATAACTCGGCAGTTTCACGTTAAAGTTAACTTTGTTTGCGAACCACGTAGAGATCTCCTGCGGACTGTTTGACTCGATCTCCAGCGGCAACTGCCCGCGCATGTGACGCAGGTGGCTCTCGACGGCCATCAACGCAAACGGCGACGGCCCGCTGTTTCCGGAACGATTCGCTTGCCGCACACGCCAGACCACCACGGGGATAAGTAATAGGAGCAACACCGCCGCGATCGGCGCCAGCCATCGCAAGCGCGAAGGCCCGCCGCCTAATAACTTCGAACCGTTTACAACCGCGCCGACTTTCGTTTTCAACTCCGGCGGCGCCGTATGCAAAGGTCCTGTACCCCGGATCGCATTCAGAAACGCCAGCTCTTTTTCGACAAACGCTTTGCACGACGCGCACGACTGCACGTGCGCTTCGATCGCCACGCGCTCGTCTTCCTGTAACTCGTTATCGAGATACAAGGTCAGTCGTTCACGTATGTCTTCGCAGGTTCTCATCCGTGTAATCTTTGTACTCTCGCGATCTTCTTCTGCGGCGCTAACGCCTCGCGCAGCTTTTCGCGCGCCCGGCCCAGGCGCGACATCACCGTGCCCGCCGGACAGTTCAGCACGGTTGCGATCTCCTGGTAACTAAAGCCTTCGATGTCGCGCAGCACGACGATCTCGCGATACGCGTCCGGCAGTTTCTCGATCGCGTCGCGCACCTGTTCGCGTTCCAACTTCCGCAGGTAGACGACGTGCGGATTGCTGGTTGTATCGTTTGCCGCGCCGGGTTCGGGTTCGTCGGTTGCGAAATCAAAGATGCGCCGGCCGTTGTGTTTGTGACGCATGACGTTGAACCAGGCGTTGCGCATGATCACAAACAACCACGCCTTGAGATTGCCGTCGCCGTCGGGTTGGTTGGCGGCCTTCACGGCGCGCAAATAAGTTTCCTGCACCAGGTCTTCCGCTTCGGTCTTGTCGCGCGTCAACGTCATGGCGTAGCCATAGAGCGCGTCGATGTGCTCGAGCGTCGCCGCGGCGAAGAGGGCGTTGCTGCCGGAGGTGTCCATTTTTGACTACCAGGGAGTCGGTATAGCTGAGAGGGCTATTCTAGATTAACACCCGGAAACTGAGAATATTCCACGGATAAAAATTTCGGGAATATTCTGCCTGGTCGGGGGTTATTTCACCTAAGAGACACACCATCGGTGCCCTCCTAACGCCGGTGCAGCGAAATTAAAACAGCCCAGAGAAGAAGATCTCTCAGCGTTTCCGAGAACTTGTGGTTTTTTCGGGTGGCTCATAACGGCCATCCGAAGCGGTCGTGCTGTGATCGGGGCGGCTACGGGAGTGCCGTCACGACGCAACGCGCAGCGGGGTGGCCGCACGGGTCACCCCTAGATCTTTCGTTAACTCACTTCGTTCTCGCCTTGTGTTATGTTTTGCGCATGACACGAACAATCGCCTTGGCGCTTTTGCTCGCAAGCTTGTTTTCGTTAACCACCAACGCCGCTCCGAAACTAACGCCTCATCACATCACGCTCGCAAACGGCAAATCGTTTGACCTGAATCTGCCTGACGGTTTCGAGATCGCGGTCGCCGCGCAGGGACTCAAGCGCGTGCGCTTCATGGCGCTCAGTCCCGACCAGCGTCTCTTCGTTACGGACATGTACAACAAGACCGACAACAGCCGGGGCGTGGTCTACATTCTCGAGCAGTTCGATCGGGCGAGTCATCAGTTCAAGAAGATAACGAAGTACATGAGCGGGTTGCGCAATCCGAACAGTATTGCGTTCTACACGGACGCGCGCGGCGTTGAATGGTTCTATCTCGCGCTTACTGATCGATTGGTTCGCTATCGTTACGAACGCGGCAAAGACTCGCCTTCGGGCGAGCCGCAAGTGCTCGCTACGTTTCCCGATTATGGTCTTGGCTATAAGTATGGCGGCTGGCACCTTACGCGCACCGTTTTGATTGGCGGCAACGGTAAGCTCTACGTTTCTGTCGGCAGCAGTTGTAATGCGTGTGAAGAGAAGGAAGACGTGCGCGCGAGTATTTTGGAGATGGATCCCGACGGAAAGAACCAACGTCACTTCGCGCGCGGCTTGCGCAACGCTGTGGGTTTGCGTTGGGTAAACGGTCGCCTTTACGCGACGAACATGGGCTCAGATCATCTCGGTCCGAATCGTCCGGCTGATACGTTCTACTCTATGCAAACATCCGCGAACTACGGCTGGCCTTATTGCTTTCAAGCGGGGCCGAAGATCTATCCCGATCCGAAGTTCAACCCTGGCGGCGCAAAGTTCGACTGCACGAAAGTGCCCCACGCGCTCGTTGCGTTTGACGCACACAGTTCGCCCTTGGGCTTCGACCATTTCGACGACTCATTCCTGGTTGCGTTGCATGGCTCAACGACTAAGCGCCTCAACCGCGGCTACCGCGTCGTGCGTATCAGTGAATCGCGGCCCGGCATTGCCGAAGACTTCGTCACCGGCTTCCTCGCCTCCCCGACAACCATCAACGGCCGCCCGGCAGACGTCTTCAACTTCGAACGCGGCTTTTTGCTAACGGACGACTACAGCGGTGTGATCTATTACGTCTGGCGCAAAGACCGTTAACAAACTTTCTTGTTGACGCCGCTTCAAGTCGGAGGTAGTCTCGCCGCCCTCAACTCCCCCTGAACCTCGCGACTGGTGAGGCTCCTCGCAAAGTGCTACCAGGAAGCGAACACGACAAACAAATACGTTAACTCCCAAGAGGAGGGATCATGCGCTGCTCGCCCAGAATGAACTCCCACGTCAGGGTCGTACTCTGCCTTTCGTTCTGCTGGATGTTTCTCCTTGCTTCTGTAGTACCTGCACCACGGACCAAAACCGTTCGTCGTAAGAACCACAGTGCGTCCGCGCCGCAGACGCCCGCGCCGCGACGCACGAACGAAGTGCTGGTCCGTTTTCGCGGGGTGCAATCAGCGCAGCAAAAGAATGCCATCGCGGCGGCGCATGGTTTGCGCCGGCAACGCTCGTTGCGCGGAGAATCGGGAGTTGAGAAGGTGCTGCTCGCACCTGGAATGGACGTCGATAATGCGATATTCCAACTGCTACAAGATCCGGCCGTCGAATCAGCGGAGCCAAACTTTCTGATCGCGCACGATCAGCTCGGCGTGTGGCCCAACGATCCGCGTTTCGGCGAGCAGTGGGCGCTCAGAAACAGCGGGCAAACGGGACAGTTCGGTGCTGATATTGAGGCGTCAGGCGCGTGGCAGACCACGACGGGCGGAGCCAATGTCGTCGTCGCGATAATCGACAGCGGCGTCGATTTCACCCATCCGGATTTGCAGGACAACGAGTGGGTAAACCGCAACCCGGTGAACGGCGATGCTCACGGCTGGGACTTTGTCGCCGACTCCGGTGAGATCAAAGACGAGCAAGGCCACGGCACGGCGGTAGCGGGCATTGTCGCGGCGTCGGGAAATAATCAAGTCGGCGTGACGGGCGTTATGTGGCATGCGAGTTTGATGAGTTTGCGCGTGCTGGATGCGGCAGGAAATGGCGACGTGGCGGCGGCGATCGAAGCGATTGATTACGCGGTGGGCCACGACGCGCAAGTCATCAATCTTTCCTGGGGCACGACCGGCGAATCGTTCGCGCTCGAGGACGCCATCAAGCGGGCGATACAGCGCGGTATTGTTGTCGTCTGTTCTGCCGGTAATTCGGGACAGGATGTCGATACCACATCTTATTATCCGGCCGCTTTCAAGCTTCCCGACTTGATCGCGGTCGCCGCCAGCGATGGTTTCGATCAACTCACTTCGTGGACCAACTGGGGCCGCAAGAGCGTCTCGCTTGCTGCGCCTGGAGTTGACATTCTCACGACGCAGAAAGGCGGCGGGTATTGGAACGTGAGCGGCACTTCCGCTGCTGCGCCACTGGTTTCGGGCGTTGCAGGACTGCTCAAGAGCGCCAACCCGTCGCTCAATCCACACGCGATACGTCAGGCACTAAACAAGGGTGCGCGGCAGGTGGTCTCACTCGATCGCAAGGTCGAGAGTGGCGGCGTGCTCAGCGCGCGCGGAGCGTTTGAATCGTTGCGCCCCTACGGCAACGGAACTCCGGGCGGCGGCGCGGATCCGCGTGGCGGCACTGCACATGGACCCGGTGGAACATTTGCCGGTCCACCGACAACCAACGGGGGCGCTCCTGGCGCAAACCTGCCCAATCTCGATCAGTTGCGAAATCCTCCTTCGCCGCGGCCACAGAATTCTCCGGCGCCGATTCAGGCCAACCTGATGTGCGCCGATTGCGACCCGTACAGCGGCGGCGGCAGCAGCGGCGGTAATTTCCCCGCCGGCGACCCGAACTTTGGCGGCGCGCGCACGCGCCCAAACAACGAGACAGGTCAACCGGGCGAAGATCTCGGTTCGCAAAACTTCAACTGGAGCTTGCCGTTGTTAAGCCTGCCGGGCCGCGCCGGCCTCGATCTGAATCTGACGCTGTTTTACAACTCGCTCGTTTGGACCAAAGACGGCACTTTTATCAAGTTCAATGCCGACCTGGGCACTCCCGCACCCGGCTTCAAACTCGGGTTGCCGACTCTCCAGCAACGCTTCACTGACTCGCAAACGGGAACGAACGCCTTTCTGCTGGTGCTGCCTTCAGGTGGCCGCGTGAAGCTGGTACAGATTGGCGCGAGTAATCTCTATGAATCACAGGACAGCACTTATACACATCTGACGGACAACGGCACGAGCGGCGCGATCGTGCGGACTACTGACGGCACGCAGTTCGTGTTCACTCACGTCTCCGTCAACAACGAATATCGCTGCACGCAGATCAAGGATCGAAACGGCAATTACATCTCCGCGGACTACGATACGACGAACGGTCATCTGCTGAAGATTACCGACACGCTCGGTCGCGAGGTCAACTTTATCTACGACTCGAACAATAATCTGCACTACGTCCGGCAGAGCTGGGCGGGCGGCACGCACAATTGGGCGACTTTCGACTATGACCAGGTGTCAGTCGCACCGGCATTTGGGGGAAACTTAACTATCAATGGGCCAAACAACAGTAGTGTCACCGTGTTGACGCGAATCACTCTCAACGATTTCTCATACTTCACCTTCGACTACAACACGGCCTTTGCCCAGGTGAAGAAGATCAACCATTTCGCGGCTGACGCCACGTTGCTGAGCTACACCGCTTACAACGTAAACTCCGCCGCCGGACAGACCGATTGCCCGCGCTTCACGGAGCGTCGTGACTGGGCCCAAAACTGGAACGGCGACATCGATCTGCAACCCGCGACAAACGAAGAAGCAGTGACCACGTTTTCAGTCGATCCGGGCGGCGCGTGGACCAAAGTCACGTTTCCTGACGACACTGTTTACAAAGAGATCTTTGAGACTGCCGGCTGGCGCAAGGGCCTCACGTCCGCGACGAAGAACTACGCCAGTACAGCAGCCGCAAACGCCGACACGCCGAAGAAATGGACCACGCTCACCTGGACGCAGGACGACGAGAACCTTAGCTATCAAAAGAATCCCCGCGTCGTCGAGAGCAACATCTACGACGACTCCGGCAATCGTCGTAAGACTACGATTGCTTACACGTCCTTTGGCCTGCCGAGCACCGTTAGCGAGTGGACGGGTACAGGCGCGGCGACGTTGTATCGCACGACTACCACTACCTACCGATTTGATGGCGTTTATCTCGACCGGCGCATCATCGGTCTGCCTGATGTGATTGAAATTCGGGACGGCGGCGGGACACTGGTGTCAAGAGTGGGTTACGCCTACGACTGGGATTCGCACCTCGAAGCGCTGCCACAAAGCATTGTCACTCAACGACAGGAGAATAGACGTGAAAAGTATGCGCACTTTGCTGGTGTTGCCTTCGCTAATAATTGCTTTCTATTCCTGTGGCAATGCGCAGGATTGGCGAAAAATTGCGCCTATCACCTCGACGAGAACTCAAGTCGAAGCTCTCTTTGGAGCTGCACAAGGCGCCTATTCAGTGATCTACCAACTTAGGCAGGGTAGTTTATTTATTGAGTATTCAAGTGGTCCATGTAGACCTGACAGAAAGGGCGGCTGGAACGTGCCGGAGAACGTGGTTGTGAGTCTGAGCTTTTCGCCGCGACAAAAAAAGCGAGTCGCTGACCTGAAATTAGACCCAAAGAAGTTTAGAAAGACGGTCGACCAACATGTGATTGGAGTCATCTACTATATCAACGAAGAGGATGGCATAACCTACGAAACCCAAGACGGAAAAGTTGAGTCTATCGAGTATGGCCCTCCGAAAAAGTATGACAACTTATATTGTGATAATCCCGCAAAAAACAGATGACATCCGATCATTCCACCTATGTGTATAAAACGATGCTTAGATCTCGTTTAGGCCACGTTAATTGAGCGCATTTGGTAACCGCTCACTGCCCGGTACAGTTCCAACCGGAGCAACGCACCTCATCGATCGAATTCTGGGATCTTAAGGAAGGATCTGTCACTTCGGGTCAACGAAGATAGTTGTTGCAGTTAACATGATGCTGAGAATCACACTTCTGCTAATTGCAGCGGCAACCTTCGCCGCCGCGCCGTGCAATGTCCACTCGACGGATAGACAAGATCTAGCCCGCTAACTGAGATTCCAAAAAGTGTAGTTAAGGACGTTCAGTCCCTAAACATCGACCGCAAATAGATCTTAAATCACGACACCACCGAATGCTGTAAGTTCCTGTCAATCTTGCCCAATACTCCTGTACAATAACCCTCCGCGTTGCCACACCGTTCGCCGAAAGGAATTCCAAAATGCGCCTCCGTGTCTCCGGTCTCGTGATTCGTGTCTTCGTGCTCCTGGTCATCGCCGTCTCTTTCGTTGCGCCCGCGCTCGCGCAGAAGCGGAACATCACCGAAAAGGATCTGTTCAACTTCGTCTGGATCGGCGATCCACAGGTGTCGCCCGACGGCGCGCGCGTAGCCTTCGTGCGCGTCAGCGTCAACGACAAAAAGGACGGCTACAACACCGCCATCTGGACCGTCGCAACCGCAACCGGCGAGACGCGCCAACTCACGAACGGTCCGCGCGACACGACGCCACGCTGGTCACCCGACGGCAAGTATCTCCTCTTCGTGCGCGCGCCTGAGAAAGACGGTCGAACGGAACCGCCGCAACTCTTCATGCTGGCGATGGCGGGCGGCGAGCCGTTTCAGTTCACGACTCTCCCACGCGGCGCTGGTGGTCCACAATGGTCGCCTGACGGCAAGTACATCGCGTTCTACAACAACGCGACTGCGGAAGAACTCGCGAAGGCGGCGAAGAACAACCAGCCTCCCTCGAGCACGAGTCAATCGACTTCAAGCACTACTCAATCAACAACTCCACCGAACCCAAACACGAATCAACCGACTGCAACCAACGGTCAACCGACTCCCTCCCCAGTCGAACACGAAAGCGACGTGCGCGTGATCAATCGTGCCGTCTATCGCGCGAACGGCGCCGGCTACATCGATTTCAAACACCAGCAGCACATCTGGCTCATTACCGCGCCCAAAACCGCCGACGAGAAAGTCACGCCGAAGCAACTGACCAACGGGCGCTTCGACGAAGGCAACGCGTTCTGGGCCAAGGACGGCTCGCGTATTTACTTCGACACCGACGTCACCGACGAGCCTTATTACGAATCACCGCGCACGGATCTCTTTTCGGTCTCGGTCAACGGCGGCGAACCGGTGAAGTTCGTGTCGTTTGAAATGTCAGCGTTTGGCTTCACGCTCAGCCCCGACGGCAAACAGGTTGCTTTCGTCGCGTCGACGAGCCAACCGGTGCGTTCGTATTCGCAACCGGATCTCTGGGTCATGGATATGACGCCGAACGCGAAGCCGCGCAACCTCACCACGAATTTCGACTACGACGTCGGCAGCGGCGTGGGCGGCGACAACACCGCGCCGCGATCGGGCGGCGGCAATCCGCCGGTGTGGTCTGCTGACGGCCGCAGCATCAACATTATCTACGCCAAAGAAGGCAAAGCGAACGTCGGCTCGTTTGATGTCTCCAGCAGCAAGCTCTCGGACGTCACGACCGGCAACCACGCCGTCGTCAACTTCCGCACCGTGCCCGACGCTTCGAAGTTTGTACTTTTGATCTCGACACCGACGCGCATCGGCGATCTCTACTGGCTCGACAAGCCAAACGGTCAGCCGAAACAACTGACCCACATCAACGACGGTCTCTTCGCGAACTTGAATCTCACCGAGCCCGAAGAGGTTTGGTACACGAGCTTCGACGGTAAGAAGATCCAAACCTGGGTGCAGAAACCGCCCGACTTCGATCCCAACAAGAAGTACCCGCTGATTCTCAATATTCACGGTGGACCACACTCCGCTTACGGCTACATCTTCGATCACGAGTTTCAGTGGATGGCGGCAAAGGGTTACGTCGTGCTCTATCCGAATCCGCGCGGCAGCACGAGCTACGGCCAGGAGTTTGGCAACATCATTCAGCACAACTATCCCGGCGACGATTACAAAGATTTGATGGCCGGCGTCGATGAGTTGATCAAGCGCGGTTACATCGACGAGAAGAAGCTCGGCGTCACCGGCGGCAGCGGCGGCGGACTGTTGACGAACTGGACCATCGGTCAAACGACGCGTTTCGCCGCGGCAGTCTCGCAACGCGACATCGCCGACTGGGCCGACTGGTGGTACACGGCCGACTTTACTCTATTCCAACCGTCATGGTTCAAAGCGCCGCCGTTTGAAGATCCGGAAGACTACCGGCGCCGTTCGCCGATCACTTACGTCAACAAGATTACAACGCCGTTGATGTTGATACTCGGCGAGGCAGACTATCGCACGCCGACCGGATCGGGTGGCGAAGCGATGTTTCGCGCGTTGAAGTATCGCCGGATTCCGACGGTGATGGTGCGCTTCCCGAACGAGACGCACGAGCTTTCGCGTTCGGGCCAGCCGTGGCACCGCATCGAGCGTCTCGAACACATCGTCGGCTGGTTTGATCATTGGCTGATGGGCGTGCCGAAGCCGGAATACGACATCGGCGAACCTACCAGAAGCACGAGTACCCAACAGTGAAGATCGGTGTCATCCGTGGCTAAAACACTCGGCCTCATCGGCGGCACCGGTCCCGAATCAACGATCGAGTATTACCGTCTACTGATCGCCAAGTATCGCGAGTTGGCGGACGGTAATTCTCCGTCGCTCATAATCAACAGCGTTAACATCAAACCGTTGCTCGAGTGGATGACTGCGGGCGAACTCGGCAGAGTCACCGACTACTTAGCCGCCGAATTCGAGAGACTTCACCAAGCCGGTGCTGACTTCGCCGCGCTCACTGCCAACACGCCGCACATCGTCTTCGACGAACTGCAACAACGATCCGCGCTGCCTTTGATCAGTATCGTCGAAGCAACGCGCGACAAGGTCCAGCAGCAAGGCTTCAAAACGGTCGCCCTCTTCGGCACGCGCTTCACGATGCAAGCGCCCTTTTATCCGGAAGTCTTCTCACGCACCGACATCAAACTCGTCATACCAAACGACGAGGAACAAAACTACATCCACGAGATCTATCTCGGCGAACTGCTCAAAGACGTCTTCCGCCCCGAAACACGCGCGAAACTGCTCGCAATCATCGACGCAATGCGCACGCGCGACGGCATCGAGGCGGTGATTCTCGGCGGCACCGAACTCCCGCTACTAATGCGCGACGAATCGCACAACGGCCTGCCGCTACTCGACACCACCCGCATCCACGTCGACCGCTTGATTGCGGAGCTGTTGTCGTAGTGTGCGGCGAGTCGCCGGTCACGAAGCTCTCGCCGGTGGTCCAATCAACACGACCTGAAAGTGCACTTCGCAGGTGCTTACCGACCGGTCGTGCTGCGCGTCTGTCGCGGTCCAACCGCGACGCTGCAAATGGGAACACCGAACCGGTAAGCGGTGTCCAAGCCTCTGCAAGTTTTCCAAAAAAGGACGTTCTCACAGCTATGAAACCACTTCTCTTCCTGACGCTCGCCTCGATAATCAGCGCCTGCGCGCTCGCAGCTTGTACCGGCACGACAGCCGGCCCAGTCACGCCGCCAGGACCGCCGAAGACGATGAAGGCGTTCGCGTCCGAGCAGGAACTGACGGCGTATCTGAAGAAGTTAGCGGAAGAGCAGCGGCGCCGCGTACAAGGCGTAGTTAGCAACGAACAGAGCGCGGCGGGGCCTGGTCTGTCTGCTGACAGCGCCGTTAATTACAGCGCGGCGAAATCAGCGGAACCTGCGCGCGAGGAGTCAGTCACAAACACGCAGCATGAGGGCGTCGATGAAGGCGACATCGTTAAGGTCCACGGCGATCATCTCGTGATCCTGCGTCGCGGCCGATTGTTCACCGTGGCTATCGGCGACAATCAACTGAAGCCTGTCTCGACTGTCGATGCGTTTGGGCCGGAGATCAACCCGGAGCGAACCTGGTACGACGAGATGCTCGTCTCCGGGGACACCATCGCGATCATCGGCTACAGTTACGAACGCGGCGGCACGGAAGTCGGTTTATTCAATATTGATCCGCAAGGCCAACTGAGTTATCGCTCGACGTATCACCTGCGTTCGAATGACTATTACTCGTCACGTAACTACGCGAGCCGCCTCATCGGCAGCAAGCTGATTTTCTACAGCCCCTCGTACATGTCCGTGGCCGAGCAGGATCAATTCTCCGCGTTTCCGGCCGTGCGCAAGTGGCACAAGGATGCGAGGCCGGACGAGTTTCAACGCATCCTGCCGGCAACGCGCATCTACCATCCCGAAGCTGACTTCGGCGTCAGCTACAGCAACGCGCTCCACACGGTGACGGTTTGCGATCTCGCGAACGGCGGTTTCGATTGCCAGGCGACGAGCGTGATTGGACCAGCCGGCCGTGTGTTTTATGTTTCCCCAGATTCCGTCTACATCTGGGCCAGTGGGTGGTGGTTCGACGGGAAACGCCCGCCGTCATTGCTGTTTCGCATGCCGCTCGACGGCTCGGCGCCAAGCGCACTGCGCGTGTCGGGCAGTCCGGTCGATCAGTTTTCGTTCTTGCAGAGTGAAGATCAGCACTTGAACGTGCTCGTGCGTTCGGACGGCAAAGGCGACGGCATGTGGCGCGCGGAAGTGGCCCAGGGCGACGTCGCGCTGATGCGCGTGCCGCTTGCGAGTTTCTCCGACGGCAGCCAGATGGCGCCGGCGACCAGTTACCAGCAGTTGCCCAAACCCGAAGGCTACTACTTTCAAAACCGGTTCGTCGGCGACTACTTGATCTACGGCACCGGCAGCACGTGGTGGCGTCCGGAAACACTCAAACAACCGAAAGACCTGTTCCTCTTTAACTGGACGCGCGGCAACTCGCACAAGCTCGATCTTCCACACGGCATCGATCGCATCGAACAACTCGGCACGGACGCAATCGTCGTCGGCACTGACGGCAAGAACCTGCACTTCACGGCGATTCGTCTCGGCACGCAACCGGAAATCGTTTCGCGTTACACGCGCGCAGCTGCGTCGCAAGGCGAGTTGCGCAGTCACGGTTTCTTCTACAAACCCGAAGACGAAAACAACGGCATGCTCGGTTTGCCGATCAGCGTGCCGGGCCGCAGCGGTTATCGCCACTTGTTTGAGACGTCGGCGGCGATTGTTTTTCTGCGTAACGAGTCGCTGCAGTTCAAGCCCGTAGGCGAACTCGGCGCGCAGGCACAGAAAGCTGTCGATGATAAGTGTCGCGCGTCGTGTGTCGATTGGTATGGCAACTCGCGGCCGCTGTTTCTGCGCGGCCGTGTGTTTGCGCTGCTCGGCTATGAATTAGTCGAAGGTGAGCTGACCAACGGCAGCCTCAGTGAACTGCGACGGATAAATTACGCGCCATAATGAACGAAAGATCGTAGCGACGTTGGCAACCCTCACAAACTGATCGTTATCAAACGGTCCGACGTCTCCCACCAACGATCTTCAACTCTGAGCGTCGCCGGTTCTTCAACCATGAGAATACTCTTCCTGCTGACACTAGCTATCAGTCTGTCCGTCCCCGTCTTCGCGTCATCAGCCACAGCTACAACTACTGTCGTCACCACCAAGCGTCACGCCCGCGCTAAGAAAAAGATGCAAGCGTTTCGGTCCGATCGCGAGTTGAAACGCTATCTTGAAGATGTCGCCGAGAAAGTAATTCGGGCTCGCGCAGCGCGTACGCAGGACACGGTCAATATCAGCTCCGCGGAAACGGTAATGGTCACGTCAGCGGACGAATCGATCACCAACACGCAGCATGCGGGCGTAGACGAAGGTGGCATCGTGAAACTTCACGGCAACCATCTCGTCATGCTGCGGCGCGGGCGACTCTTTACGGTCGCTATCGGTGACGGCGCGTTACAACCCGTCTCGAGCATCGATGCTTTTGGACCGGAAATGGATCCCGCCGAGGCGTGGTACGACGAGATGCTCATCTCCGGCGATACCGTCGTCGTCATCGGTTACAGTTACCAACGCAAAGGCGCCGAAGTCGGTCTCTTCAACGTCGACGCCGCGGGCCAACTGAGCTATCGCGCCACGTACCACCTGCGTTCGAACGATTATTATTCGTCGCGCAACTACGCGAGCCGGCTGATCGGTACAAAGCTGATCTTCTACTCTCCGCTCTACTTCAAAATCTATGCGGATGATCCGTTTGCGTCCTTTCCTGCCGTGCGCCGTTGGCACAAGGGGGCCATAGACGATGAGTTTCGCCGGATCGTTTCGGCGCGCCGCGTTTATCGTCCAGCGACGGAACTCAATCTCGAAGACGACGTCACGCTGCATTCCGTAACCGTGTGCGATCTCGCCGGCGGCGGCTTCAATTGCGAAGCAACCACTGTGCTTGGACCAGCGGGCAATGTGTTCTACGTCTCGCCTGATTCCGTCTACGTTTGGGCCACGCCGTGGCAAAGTGACGGTTCACCAACTCAGTCGCTGCTCTTTCGCATGCCGCTGGATGGCTCCTCGCCGAGTGCGTTGCGCGTGACCGGCGCGCCGACGGATCAGTTTTCGTTTCTTCAAAGCGACGATCAGCACCTGAACGTGCTGGTGCGGGCGGGCTCGAAGGGCGACGGCATGTGGGCGTCAGAGGTCGCGGAAGGCGACGTCGCATTGTTGCGCATACCGCTCTCGATGTTTTCCGACGGCAGCGAGACAGTGCCGCGATCGAATTATCACCAACTGCCGAATCCTGCGGGTTACAACTTCCAGAATCGCTTCGTTCACGATCACCTGCTTTACGGTATCGGCAGCGAATGGAATCCCGCCGACGACAAGATCATTCCCCGAAAGACACTGTACGTCGTCGACTGGAAACGCGGCACGTGGCAGCGACTCGAACTGTCGCACAGCGTCGAACGCATCGAGCAGATGGGTGCTGACGCGGTGATCGTAGGTACGAGTGGCAAAGACTTGCAGTTTACCGCCATTCATCTCGGCCAGCCGTCCACCATCGGCTCGACTTACACGCGGGCCGAAGCAGCACAAGGCGAAACGCGCAGTCACGGCTTCTTCTACAAACCCGACGGCGACGACAGCGGCACGCTCGGCTTGCCGATCAGCTTGCCCGTGGAAACGGCTTACAGGTCGTTGTTTGAGACGTCGGCGGCGGTTTTGTTTTTGCGAAACGAGGCGCAGGGATTTCGTGAACTGGGTGAGCTGGGAGCGCAGTCGGAAAAAGCAGTTGACGATAAGTGTCGCGCGTCGTGTATCGACTGGTATGGCAACTCGCGGCCGTTGTTCCTGCGCGGCCGTGTGTTCGCGCTGCTCGGGTATGAACTCGTCGAAGGCAAACTGGAAGACGGCCGCATACGCGAAGTCGCTCGATTGAACTACCTGAGGTAACGCAGACTCGTTGAAATCTGTGTGATGTGTGGTTAAACTTTGGCCACTGCGCGGCTGTATCGATTATCCCAGTCCAGTTTCTCAGGAGGCCAAACCCCATGTACCGCAGACGCCTGTCTTCTCTCTCGCTGCTGTTCGTTTTAGTTTGCACTTGCGCGCTCGTCGCCCAAACCACGCGTCACCCGATGAAGCTCGACGATCTCTCGCGCTTCCGCAACGTCAACGATCCGCAAGTCTCGCCTGACGGCAAATTCGTCGCTTACGTCGTCAGCACCGTCGACGTCAAGGAAGACAAATCGAGTTCGCACATCTGGATGGTCGGTATCGACGGCAGCAACGACAGGCAGATCACGTTCAGTAACGAGAGCGAGAACTCGCCGCGCTGGAGCCCGGACGGCAAATACTTGTCGTTCACTTCGTCGCGACCGGGCAAAGCGCGCGGCAATCAGGTTTGGCTGCTGGATCGGAATGGCGGCGAGGCCTGGCAATTGACGGAGATCAAAGGCCGGCTGCAAGGCTACGAATGGTCGCCGGACGCGAAACGACTCGCGCTTATCGTCGGCGATCCCGATCCCGAAGCAGAACCCGGACCATCGCCGCAACCGGGCGCGAGCGCTACGCCGCGCGTGCCGAAACCGATCGTCATCGATCGTTATCGTTACAAACAGGACGGCCAGGGCTATTTGCTTTCGGGCCGCCACAGTTACATCTATCTCTTTGACATCGCGACGAAGAAACTCGACCGGTTGACGAAGAGCAAGTGGGACGAGAGTTCGATGGCGTGGTCGCCCGACGGCACTCGCATCGCCTTCATGAGCAACCACTCGGACGATCCGGATCGCGATCCGTCAGCGCAGCTTTTCGTTGTCGAGGCGAAGCCCGGATCGACCGAGACGCCATTGATTCCGGCGACGACGCGTGCGGGACGTTCGCGTCCCGAATGGAGTCCGGACGGAAAGTGGATCGCGTTTCTCGAAGGCGACGAAAAGAAGTACGGGGCTTACAGCATGGACCGTCTCGCGCTCGTCGCGACCGACGGCGCGAGCGCGCCAACGCATTTCAAGGCCGCTGAAGATCTCGATCGTGGTGTGTTCCAACCGCGGTTTAGCGCTGACGGCAAGTCGATCTCTTTTCTCGTGACCGACGATCGTTCGGTTTATCCGATGAAGGCGAACCTTGCGGGCGGCGCGGCTGAGCGTCTGTTGTCGCCGCCGGTTGTGCTCAGCAATCTGAACACTGCGGCAGGACGAACGGTGGCGATCTCCGGCAACGATTCGAAACCCGGCGAGGTTTACGTTTGGGAAAAGAATGGATTGCGCCAACTCACACATCAGAACGACGCGCTGATGGCGGAGCTGGAGCTCGGCGCGACCGAGGACGTCAGTTTCAAGAGTAAAGACGGCACGGTCGTTAACGGGCTGCTGACTTATCCCGTCGGCTACGTGAAAGGCACGAAGGTGCCGCTGTTGCTGCGCATTCACGGTGGACCAAACGGACAGGACCAACACTCGTTCAGTTCCGAGCGGCAATTCTTTGCGGCCAACGGTTACGCCGTGCTGGCGGTGAACTATCGCGGCAGCGCCGGCCGCGGACAAAAGTTTTCGCGCTCCATCTTTGCTGATTGGGGCAACTACGAAGTGCAAGACTTGCTCGCGGGCGTCGATCACGTCATCGCGATGGGTGTAGCCGATCCCGACAAGCTCGGCGTCGGCGGCTGGAGTTACGGTGGAATTCTGACGGACTACCTGATCGCCAGCGACACGCGTTTCAAAGGCGCGACCAGCGGCGCGGGCACTGCGTTCACGGTAGCGTTCTACGGGACTGACCAGTACATCATTCAGTACGACTACGAGATCGGGCCGCCGTGGAATCCGCAGGCGTGGGAGACGTACCAGAAAATCTCGTATCCGTTTTTGCACGCCGATCGCATTCAAACGCCAACGCTGTTTCTCGGTGGTGAACGTGATTTCAACGTGCCGGTGCAAGGCAGCCAGCAGATGTACCAGGCGCTGCGCAGCCTCGGTATCGACACACAATTGATAATCTACCCGAACGAGAATCACGGCATCCAACGACCGAGTTACCAGCGCGATCGCATGGAGCGTTATCTGGCGTGGTACGACAAGTACGTGAAGAAGGCTGCGGGCGCGCCGAGTACTACGACAGCCCGCTAGCGAAGGTCGTGAAACGCCACCGACTGGCGTCGGTGGGATTTAAGTAATGAGGTTTGTCTTAGTAGCGGTTTTAGTGTGTATCTGTGGTTCGGTGACGACGCAAGCGCAGTCGTGCCTCACACCGGACGACATTAAAAACCTAACCACCCGGATCGAGTCGCCGGCACCCACAACGCTCAACAAGAAACTCGAGACCGACCTGATCAAGATGGCCGAGAAGCAGCGCGACCTCCTGCAAGAAGTCGTCGCCAAAGATCAGCGCAGCAAGTCGGACCAGGAAAAACTACACAAGCTTTACGACACAGGCATCGCCAAACTCTGCGAGCTCATTAAAGCCAACGGCTGGCCCACGAGCGCGCTCGTCGATCGCGACGGCGTCCTCGCCACATACTTCATTCTCAAGAACGGTGGCGCCTACGAAATGCAACGCGACCTGTTGCCGGTGATCGTCGCGGCGATGAAGAAAGATCCCGTGCAAAAGCCGGAGTTCGCCGGTTTGTTCGATCGCTTGCGCGTGAGCGCGGGCATGAAGCAGATCTTCGGCACGCAAGCCGTCAGCACGGGCGGCTTTCTCGTTCTCTACCCGATTGAAGACGAAAAGCACCTCGACGATCGCCGCGCGGAGTTTGGCCTCTCGACGATGGAGACCAACATCAGGCACCTCGAACGCACTTACGGCAAGCCCCTCGTCAAGTCGCGCCAACCACCCGACAGCAAAGTCTCGAAGGAGCTGGCCGATTCGCTCGATAAAGCGCTCGACTCCTCGGCGATCGACGGCACTTACGTCGATCCGAACGACGTGATCAAGACCGAGACGAATCTCGTCAATCTCAACGTGAGCGTCTTCAACGATAAGTCGAAGACGTTTGTCGGCTCGCTAAACAAGGAAGATTTCAAAGTTCTCGAAAACGGTCAGGAACAAACCGTGACCTACTTCGCCTCCACCGACGTTCCGTTTGATCTCGTGTTGTTGGTTGACTTGTCGGGCTCGACTTCCGAAAAGCGCGATCTGATCAAGAAATCGACGCTGCGTTTTATCGAAGCGGCGCGTCCGACCGATCGGCTGGCCATCGTTACCTTCTCCGATACGCAAACAGTCATTTCGCCGCTGACGCTCGATCGCACACAACTCGCAGCGAGTGTCGATCAGATGGAAGGCACAGGCGGTTCGAACGTCTGGGACGCGGTGAAGTTTGCGCTCGATAAAGTCGTTGGCCCAAAGACGCTCGAGCGCCGGCGCGCGGTGGTGTTGATGAGCGACGGTGTTGACGGCTCGTTCTTCCGAACGACTTCACAACAAGGTTCGCAGACGACGTTCGCCGAACTGGTGGAGCAGGTGCGACAAACCGATACGCTGATCGTGCCGATCTATCTCGACACCGAAGAGACAATGGGCAATCCTTTCACAAAGCAGGAGTATGAGAATGCGCGGCACGCGCTGAATCTGCTGGCCCAGGAGAGTGGCGGTAGTTACTACAAGGCGCGTAAGCTATCTGACCTGAACGGCGTGTACGAGCAGGTGATCAACGATCTCGGCAAGGTTTACAGTCTCGGTTACAAGCCGACGAATCCGGCGCGCGACGGCAGTTGGCGCTGGGTGCAGATTTCGATCGTGAACCGGCCGGACCTGGTGGCGCGTGCGCGTCCCGGCTACTACGCTCAGTAATTTAATCCGACTTTTCAGGAGACCCGATGATCCGTCGAAGCTTCACTTTGGCGTTGTCAGTTTGGCTGCTGTTCGCCGCGAATACGCTCGCGCCGGCGCAGGTTAGAAAACGAACGCCGGCAAAGAGCAGCGCTCCGATACTCGAACGAAACATTCGCGCCGAGTTGAGTTTCTTGGCGAGCGACGCGATGCAGGGACGCGGCAGTGGCACGAATTACGAGCGGGTGGCGGCGGAGTACATCGGTTCGCAGTTTCGCCAGTTTGGACTCGAAGGCGGCGGCGATGCTGATGCTTCGGGCACGAAGGGTTTTGTGCAGCGTGTGCCACTCGAGTCGGCGAAGTTTACTGAGCCTCCGGTGTTACGGGTTACAACGGGAAGAAACATACATATGTGGCAGTACGGGCGCGATTTTCTCGTTTCGTTTTTGCGAGCGCCACGCGTCAGTGGTGAGTTGCAAGTGATCGAACCTTCGCAAACGCCGGCGAAAGGCGCGTTCGTGCTGGTGAAGTTCGGCGATAACGTGGACCAACAGCAACGGCAAGATGTGATTCGCAAGGCGCGCGCCGCGCAGGCCGCGGGCGTGGTGATGCTCGAATCGGACGCGAATCGGAAGTCGCGCGAAGCGGGTGACGCAAAGTTGCCGGCGCTACCGGGAAGAATCGCGAACGACGCAAGCGGCGACACGCAGTTTGCCGTGATTACTTTGAAGAAAGACGCGGTCGACACGCTCGCGAGCCTGCCGGCGGGTGCGAAGGTCGAGTTGGCGGGCGCGACAGAACAAAGCGACACGGCTTCGACGTGGAATGCAGTCGGCGTGTTGCGCGGTTCCGATCCGAACGGCGAAACGATCATGCTGAGCGCGCATCTCGATCATCTCGGCGTGAACGAAGCGCTCAGCGGCGACAAGATCTTCAACGGCGCTGACGACGACGCATCGGGTTCTGTCGCCGTGATGGAGATGGCGCGCGTGCTGGCGGCTGGACCACGACCGCGACGCACGATCTACTTCATCTGTTTCGGCAGCGAGGAACGCGGCGGTTACGGCGCGCGTTACTTCATCGCCAACTCGCCCGTGCCGCTGGAAAAGATCGTCGCGGATTTTAATTTCGAAATGCTCGGGCGGCCGGACGTGAAGGTGCCGCCGGGTACGTTGTGGCTCACTGGTTACGATCGATCGACGCTTGGTCCGGAGCTCGTGCGCCAGGGCGCGGCGCTTGTTGCCGATCCGCATCCGGAGCAGAACTTCTTTCAACGCTCGGACAATTACACGCTCGCGGTGCGTGGCGTGGTGGCGCACACGGTTTCGAGTTTCGGGTTGCACACGGATTATCACCGGCCGAGTGATGAGATCAGTAAGATCGATTTTTCGTTTATGACGAGTTCGTTGAATTCGTTAGTGCGGCCGATTCAGTGGTTGAGCAATACTCGCTTTCGTCCAGAGTGGTTGGCCGGCAAAGCGCCGGCGCGTCGCTGAGATGAAGCCGACGTTTTTCAAATCGCCGGACGAGTTTCGCCGCTGGTTGGAGCAGAACCATGCGAGCGCCGAGGAACTGCTGCTCGGTTTTCACAAGAAAGGTTCGGGGAAGAAGAGTATCACTTACGCTGAAGCGCTGGACGAAGCGCTGTGTTTTGGCTGGATCGACGGCGTGCGACGTAGTTTTGATGAGACGAGCTACACGATTCGGTTCACGCCGCGAAAGCCGAAGAGTATCTGGAGCCTCGTTAATGTGAAGCACGTTGAGCGGCTCGTGAAAGAGGGGCGTATGCATGCGGCGGGACTCGCGGCGTTTGAAAAGCGCGATCCCAGGCGCACCGGGATCTATGCATTCGAGAACGCGCCGCGTGACTTGTCGCGTGAGTATGAGAAGGAGTTTCGCCGTCACAAGGGCGCGTGGGAGTTTTTTCAAACGTACCCGCCATACTTGAAGAAGCAGGTGTCGTACTGGGTGATGAGTGCGAAAAAAGAGGAGACGCGCTCGAGCCGTTTGCGCAGCTTGATCGAGAGCTCCGCTAAGGGTGAGCGCATCGGCGTGCTACCGTCGAAGTCCAAAAATGCCTGACTTGTTAGTAAATTTATTGAAGCTACCGGCAGTTGAGAACGCCTCGCGGGAGTTCGTGGTGCGGCGGGCGCAGCCGTTTGAGATCAGCGCGGTGCGAAGGTTCGTCGGCGAGAACTTTTCCGCAAACTGGGCCGATGAGATCTCGGTCGGGTTTGCGCGGCAGCCGATCTCGGTTTTCGTGGCGACGAAAGAACGAGAGTTGATCGGATTCGCGGCTTACGAGTGCACGCGGCGCGGCTTCTTTGGTCCAATGGGCGTCGTCGAAAGCGCTAAAAACAACGGCGTCGGCAAGGTCCTGCTACTCGTAGCGCTCGCAGCGCTCAAAGAAATGGGCTACGTCTATGCGATCATCGGCGCCGCCGGCCCGGTGCGTTTCTACCAAAAGACTGTCGGCGCGATCGTTATTCCCGACAGCGAACCCGGCATCTACACCGACCTTTTGCAGAGCAAGCAATGAACGCGCTTCCACCCGGACCAAAGGGCAGCTTGATCATGGGCGTGATGCGCGAGTTCAATGGCGACATGTTCGGCTTCGTCACGCGCCTCCAACGCGAGTACGGCGACGTCGTGCGCTCGCGTTTCCTTTACGTTAACGCTTACTTCATCTACAACCCCGCGGACATCGAATCGCTGCTCGCGACCAACGCGAAGAGCTTTCGCAAAGCGGGATCGCTGCGTTCGCCGTTCTTTCATCGACTCGTCGGCAACGGGCTCGTCACCAGCGAAGGCGACTTCTGGCGCCGCCAGCGCCGCCTGGCCCAACCGGCGTTTCACCGGCAACGCATCAGCTCCTACGGCGAGATCATGGTCCAATACGCGCAGCGCGCGGTCGCCAGATGGCAAGACGGCGAACAGCGCGACCTCGCGAAAGACATGACGCGACTGACGCTCGAGATCGTCGTCAAGACGCTTTTCAATTCCGACGTTTCGAGCGATGCCGATCACGTCGGCGCGATGCTATCGCAGATCGCCAGGCCGTTTGCTTCACAGGCGACGTTGAAATGGATCGCCGACAATCGACTGCCGACGCCGGGCCACTACCGCTACTTCAACGCCGTGCGCGAGATCGACAACGTTGTGTTTCGCATGATCGCGGAGCGGCGCGCGAGCGGAATAGACGAAGGCGATCTGCTGTCGATGTTGTTGCAGGCCCAGGACGAAGACGGCAGCCAGATGAACGATGCGCAACTGCGCGACGAAGTGATGACGCTCTTTCTCGCCGGGCACGAAACGACCGCGCTGGCGTTGTCGTGGAGTTGGTATCTGCTGGCGAAAAATCCGGAGGCGGAACAGCGGTTTCACACGGAACTGGACGAGGTGCTCGGTGGACGTGCGCCGCAGGTTTCGGATCTGCCGCAGTTGAAGTTTACGGAGATGATCGCGAAGGAAGCGATGCGTTTGTATCCGCCGGCGTATGCGATCGGGCGCGAAGCGATCGAAGAGACGGAGATCGGCGGCTTTCGGGTGCCGAAAAAGACGCAGTTATTTGCATTTCCGTGGGTCACGCATCGTGACGGAAGATTTTTCGAACGGGCACAGGAGTTTGTGCCGGAGCGTTGGGCCAATGGAGTGGCGCAGAGCATGCCTAAGTATGCTTACTTTCCGTTTGGCGGTGGGCCGCGCCAGTGTATCGGCAACTACTTCGCGATGATGGAAATTGCTTTGTTGCTGGCGACGATTGGGCAGCGGTTCAGGTTTGCGGTGGAAGAAGAGGTTGAGGTGCTGCCGGTGCTTTCGTTGCGACCGAAGAACGGGATCAAGGCGCGGTTAACCAGTCGGGCAAACTACATGCGCCACGAGAACTCACTCCATCGCGCGCATGATGCGGCTCCACTCCTCGATCGTTAACGTCTCCGCGCGTCGCTGCAACTCAACACCGGCCTTACACAACACGATACTCGCGCCGCCGTTTCGCTTTAACACTTCGGCCAACCGACCGGACGCGTGTCGCAGGTTGTTGAGGATCGTCTTCCGCTTTTGCGCGAACCCTGCACTCACCGTTTCCCACAACAATTCTTTGTCCGTGTCATCCGTGTTCATCCGTGGCTTGAACCGCAAACGCATCACGCTGCTCCAAACTTTCGGCGGCGGTCGAAACGCGCCGGGCGCAACGTCGAAGAGTTTCTCGGTCTCGCAGTAAGCTTCAACCAACACTGAAAGAAAACCGCGTTCGCTCGAACCGGCCGGGGCCGTGATTCGCTCGACGACTTCGCGCTGGAGCATCACAACCATCTCGGTAAAACAGGCGCGCTGTTCGATCAGTCGTTGCAGGATCGCGGTTGAGATGTTGTACGGCAGGTTCGCAACCAGCCGCGCTTGTTGCGCAGGGAGGATCTCGCGACAAAAGTCTGTCGCGAGGGCGTCCGCCATGATCAGTTTGAAGTTGGGGTGGCTGGCGAACTGCTCGGTCAAGAGCGGCGCGAGCTTGTTGTCAAACTCGACGGCGATCAGTCGCCCGGCGCGTTCGATGAGCTCGGTCGTGAGCGCGCCCGTGCCTGGCCCAATCTCGACGATTGTTTCGTCTGCGCGCGGCGCGAGCGCGTCGATGATGCGTTGAACTGTTCGTTTGTCTTTGAGGAAGTGCTGGCCGAAGCGCTTAGAGGGGAAAGGCTGATCGGCGCTCACGTCGTTTGTCCTGCGGGATAGCCGGTCACTTCGATATCGCGGCCGCGCTGAGTTACTTCGACGCGTTCCAGTTCGAGCGCTTCGGACATTCGATCAACGCCCTTCCAATCTAACCCGCAACCACCGCCGACGATCTTGGGTGCGATGAAGAACGTTACTTTGTTGACGAGTCCAGCATCAATGAACGCGCCCGCCACTCCACCGCCACCTTCGACAAGCACGCTCCGAATCGAGCGACGACCCAGCTCTTGTAAAACCAGACACAGATCTGACGGATTCAAAGAAAGGATCTCAACGCCTTTATCCGTTAAATCCGTGTTCACCGACGTTCCAAAAATAAGCACCGGTGCCTCAGAGGTCGTGGTAGCGAGCTTTGATTCCTCCGAAAGCCTAACCTTGTCGTCCAAAACAACTCGCACGAGCGGCCGCCTACGCTTCAAACCCGATCGATCTGTCAGCGACGGATCATCTTTCAGCACAGTTCCAGCCCCGACGAGAATCGCATCGTACGCATGCCGCAACTCGTGCGCGCGGCAACGCGCTTCCGGCCCCGTAACCCAACGCGAATCGCCGGTGCGCGTCGCGATCTTTCCATCCAACGTCACCGCCAGCTTCAAATGAACAAACGGCCGCCCGGTCTGCATGTAATGCAGATACGCTTCGTTGATCTGCGTCGCTGCTTCAACCAGCAAGCCCGTCTCAACCGTCAACCCCGCCGCGCGCAGATGCGCAAAACCCTTACCCGAAACTTTCGGATTCAGATCTTCGATCGGCGCGACGACGCGTTTGATCCCCGCCGCGAGCAACGCATCGGTACACGGTGGCGTGCGGCCAAAATGCGCGTGCGGCTCGAGTGAAACGTAAGCAGTGCCGCCGCGCGCTTTCTCTCCGGCCTGAGCGAGCGCAATCGTTTCCGCGTGATTCACGTCTGCAAAAACGTAAAATCCTTCGCCGACGACTTCCCCGCCGGCGCTCACGATCACACACCCGACAAGTGGTCCGGGACTGACCTGGCCCACACCCTGCCGCGCCAGCTCGAGCGCGCGCGCCATCATGCGATGGTCCACGTCGGTCCAGCCGGAGGTCGGTTCGGTTCTGGTCATCGTTTGCACTTGAGAAAAAGCGTTTCGGGAAACCACTGCTAGTTTCCAAAGAGGCTGTTCACGTACTGGTGCGGATCGAACACGACGAGATCGTCGACCTTCTCACCAATACCCGCGTAACGAATCGGCAGGTTCAACTCTTTAGCGATGGCGACGGCGATGCCGCCCTTCGCGGTGCCGTCGAGCTTGGTCAACACGATGCCGGTCACGCCTGCGACTTTCAAAAACTGTCGCGCCTGTTCGAGTCCGTTCTGTCCCGTGACTGCATCGAGCACCAGCAGCGTTTCGTGCGGCGCGCCTTCAACTTCACGGCCCGCCACGCGTTTCATCTTTTCCAACTCCGCCATCAGGTTCGACTTCGTGTGCAGACGTCCGGCGGTGTCGACAATCAACACGTCGGAGCCGCGCGCCTTCGCCGCTTTCAACGAATCAAACAGCACCGCGGCGGGATCGGTTCCCTGCTTCTGTTGGATCAACGGCACGCCGGTGCGTTCGGCCCAGATCGCGAGCTGATCGGATGCGGCGGCGCGAAACGTATCGGCCGCGCAGATCAACACGTCGTTGCCTTCGGCTTTGATCCGTTGGGCCAACTTGCCAATCGTCGTCGTTTTGCCGACGCCGTTCACGCCGACGATCATCATCACGTATGGCGCGACGGTTTCGGGCACCGTCGTCTCCGACGCCACGCCCCCGCGTTCGGAAGCTTGCAGGATCTTCAGCAGCTCGTCTTTGATTGCTTGCTTCAGGGCGTCGAGATCGTTGATCTGTTTGCGCGCGACGCCGCGCCGGACTGTTTCGAGAATTGCGAGTGTCGTCGGGACGCCGATGTCCGCGGCGATCAGGACCTCTTCGAGTTGGTCCAGCAACTCTTCGTCGATCTGTTTGCGGCCGGCGAAAACAGTGTCGAGTTTTTCCGAAAGCGAGTCGCGGGTGGCAGCGACCGCGCGACGAAAACGGGCCGAGAATTCCTGTTCGAGCGCGGCTTCCTGTGCTTGTAGCTCTTCGATCGAACGATCCAGGCCGAGGATCGAGCTCGAGAACGGCGAACGCGACGGAACCGGAGGCGGCGCCGCTGTTTTTGCCGGCGGCTCGGGCGCTGGTTTCGGCGGCTCCGGCGCCGGCGGAACAGCTTGTCGCGTTACGGGCTCCGGTTTCGCCGGAGCTACTTCCGCTGTCTGAGTTGTTGCTTCCGGTTTCGGAGGTGCTGCTTCCGGTTTCGCAGGCGCCGGTGGAGGAGCTTCCGGCGCAGGCGGAGGAACTACACGTTCCTCTTTAACAGCAGGCTCGTTCAAACGGAGTGAGACGAACTGATCTTCTTTCTTTCGGCGCCAAAAGAGTCCCATGAAGCCGTCGATTATAGCGACTGGCTACACATATTCAAATCTAGGTGGTTTGCGCCATCTGCGGCGTGTCTGTGGGTGGTTTTGCTGGGACTGCGGACGCAGGTTTTCTTAACTTCACCACGCCCGGCCGGATCTGGCCTTCGCGGCAAGCTGCCGAGAGCGCGCCGACTACCGCTTCGTCGTAACGCGTGCCGACAAAGCTCTCGATGCGCTCGATTGCGTCTTCAAACTTCATCGCCTTTTGATAAGGACGATCGGTCGTCATCGCGTCAAACGTGTCGGCGACCGCGACGATCTTGCCCATCAACGGGATCTCGTCGCCCTTTAAACCTTGCGGATAGCCCATGCCGTTGACCATCTCGTGGTGCATGTACATTCCCGACAAAAACTCCTTCATCGCCGGAATCTGCGACATGATCTTGTAGCCCTTCTGCGGATGGCCTTTCATGATCTCGTACTCTTCGTCGGTGAGCGCCGCGGGCTTCTTCAGAATCTTGTCGTCGATCGCGATCTTGCCGACGTCGTGCAACAGCGCACTGATGCGAATCTTCTCAATCTCGTCGTCAGACAAACCGAGCCGCTGCGCGATCGCCATCGAGAAACGTGAGACGCGCTCCGAATGGCCGCGAGTGTATGGGTCTTTGCCGTCGATGGCGGCGGCGAGTGCTTTGACGGTGCCGATGAACAACTGGCGATTGTCTTCCGCCGAGCGTTGCAGGTCGCCGATGAAACGTTCGACCTGATCGGTCATCGCGTTGAACGAGTTGCCGAGATCACCGAGCTCGGTGCGACTCGTCACGGCGATGCGTTTGGAAAAGTCGCCGGAAGCGATGCGATGCGCCCCGCTGGCAAGCTCGCGCACCGGATGCGTGAGTTTGTTGGCGAAGAAGAGACCGATCATGATCGTGAGCAGCCCGGCGACGAGACTGATCCAGAGCACTTGCCACCGCATGTCGGAAACCGACGCGAGGGCGGCGGCTTCGTCCTGAATCGCGATCACGCCGAGCCGTGAGTTCTTGTCGAGCTCCGCGGTGGCGTACGAACCGAGCATCTCGACAGTCTTGCCGTCGCGCGTTGCTGAAAACGGAGCGAGCGCTGATTGCACTTGCGCGCCCGACTCCTGCCACTCCTGCACCACCTTCAGATCCGTCATCGGTTTTTCTGAAAACGCGACGCTGGGTTCCGGATGCGCCACGGCGCGTCCATTCTGATCGACGACAAACACGACGGGAAGTCCGGCGTTTAGCAGTTCCCGTTCGCTCTTCGAGGAGGGCTGCTGCACCGCGTCGAACACTTCCTGAAACGACACGATCGCGACTACGGCGGCGACGACCTGATTGTTGTTGCCGAGGACCGGCTCGGCGATCGTCAACGCCATCTCTTGTCCGGAACGAATCACCTGCGGCCGGCTGACGACGAGGCCGCGGCCGCTCATGTGGGCGAGCACTTCGCTGACGCGGGCGTCGACCTCTTCCAGTTTGATCACGTCCGGCTGAAACGCTCGGTGCAAGGTGCCGTCAACCGGCCAGAGCGCGAGCGCGATGAGGTTTGGGTCTTCCTGAAGTGTCTTTTGTAAACGCTGGTCGTAGCCGCTGTCGTTGAAGTTTTGAATGCCGCCGGCGATCTCGAAGGCGCGGGCGAGGCCGGTGACGACGTCGCGATAGCGCTGGCCGTAGAGTTCGATTTGGCGGGCTTTGTCCTGCACGAGCTGGGCCTGGTAGCGTCCCTCGACGGAGCGCAGTTCGTCGGCGCTGCGGCCCGAGAGCAGCACGCCGGCGAAGGCGAGAGGCAGCAAGCCGACCAGGAGCAGCACTCCCAAAACGATGTAGAGGAGACGAATTCGTCCGAGTTTTTCGAGCATTCGTTACGTCGGGCAGTACAATCGCGGCAGGTCTTTGGTTGGCAGGTTGTGAAATCGCGAGCACGTCGCTCGGCGAAAGCTATTATTGTCGAGCGGCTGGCGGAGTGTCAACGAGTTTTGCCACAGATGAACACGGATTTGTCGACCACCGAAGGCGTAACTGCGTCTAAAGGCTGGTGCTAATGGAAACGTTGGGCCCGGACGAGATCATCGTTGACCGCGCTCTGAGCGGCGATGCGGAGGCTTTTGGCGAGATTGTGCGGCGCTGGGAGCGACGCATTTTTGCGCTTACGTACGGGATTCTTGGCCGCGAGGAAGACGCGCGCGACGCGACGCAGGAGACGTTTCTCGCGGCATTTCGCAACCTGCGCGGGTTTCGCGGCGAAGCGAAGGTTTCGTCGTGGCTGCACCGGATTGCCGTGAATCAGTGTCTCACGCGGCAGCGGCGGGCGAAGGTGCGAAAGGAGTCGGCGCTGGACGATTCGCCCGAGACGGAGTTTGCCGGTTCGGTTGCTGAGTCGCCGGCTTTGGTGGTTGAGGGACGGCAGCGCACGGCGGCGGTACGGCGCGCTTTGAATGGTTTGCCGTTGGAGTTGCGGCAGATCGTGGTGATGAAAGAGTTTGAGGAGCTGACTTTTCGCGAGATAGCGGAGGCGCTCGAACTGCCGTTGAGCACGGTGAAGAGCCGGCTTTACACGGGGCTGAAGCAATTGCAACTGCGGTTGGCGAAGTTTGAGTAGGTTAAAGATGAAAGAAATAGAAAACTCTCCGACTTGTGAACACGCCGAAGATTTGGTTTCGGTGCTGTACGGTGAAGCGACTGAACGCGAGCAGCGTGAGTTTGAGCTGCACCTGAAGCAGTGTGGAAACTGCCGAGCGGAGGTGGCGGCGTTTGCACAGGTGCGGGAATCGATTGGTGAATGGCGCGACGAAGCGCTCAGCGGGTTTGTGTCCTCGCCAGTGGTCGCAGCGCCACCACGAAAGTCGGCATTAGCGGCGTTGCGACAGTTCTTTGATTTGTCGCCGTTGTGGATGAAAGGCGCGGTTGGATTTGCGGCGGTTGCGTTCTGTGTGTTGGTTGTCTTGGTGCTGGGACGCTTTTCGTCGTCACCGCGCGAAGTAGAGATTGCTCGCGACAATCCGGCGGCAGTTTATACGCAGAAAGATGTGGACCATGCGGTCGCGGACGCACTCGCGAAGCAGGAAGCGCTGGCGCAGCAGCAAGTTCTCGTGCAGAAAGAACGTGAGCAACGGGATATCGCAGCCCGCGAGCAACGTGAGATTGAAGCGCCGAAGCCGGTGCTGACTGCTAGTTCTGCTGATTCCAGGAGTTCGACTTTAGCGAAGTCGACGCGCGCGCCGCACGAGCGCCGGCCGTTTTCGCGAGCCGAGCGCGAACAGCTCGCCGCGGAGTTACGACTGGTTTCGAGTTCTGACGAGAACGACCTGGACCCTGATAGATAAATTGACTTGCAGCTACAACGTTCGAGGTTGAGATGAAACTGTTCACTGCTTTACTGGTTCTCCTTACGGCCGTCACCATTACCTTCGCCCAACAGGATCCCACGCTCGATCCGAATCAGCCCGATCCGATCGAGCAACTTCGCTTGACGCCCGATCAGCGCCAAGCCATCCGCCGCATCGTTGCCGAAAACCGCGACGAACGCCAAAACACCAACGTGCGCGTGCGACAGGCAAACGTCGCCCTCGATCAAGCCCTCGACGCCGATCCACCGGACGAAACCCTCATCGAACAACGAATCAACGAACTCGCCGCCGCTCAAGCCGCGCAGTTACGCATGCGCATTCACACCGAAATGAAGATCCGTCGCATCCTTCACCCCGAACAGATCGCAACCCTACGCCGTCTCCGTCTTGGGGTGCGCGACGTCATGAACCCCCAACGCCGCAACCGCCTCCCCGCGAACCAATCCCTCCGCCCCAGACCCTAGATCAACTTTCAGCGAAGCGCGTGTGCTAAACTCGGAGACATGAACGCTGGCGACCTCATCACAATCGACCCAGACATCCTTGGCGGTATGCCGGTTTTTAAGGGAACACGCGTACCCATCAAGACTCTGTTTCAGTACCTTGAAAATGACTACTCGCTGGAAGAATTTTTGGAGTGCTTTCCGACGGTGACTCGCGACGCGGCGCGCCAGGTTTTGGAGCGTTCTGAGCAAGCCCTGCTGCCTTCAGCGGCCGCATGAGGATTTTGCTTGACGAATGCGTACCGTGGCCGATGCACAAGCTCCTCACATACCTGTTCAACCGTTCAAAGCCGCGGATGGGCCGGCATTTAAGAACGGCGAGTTGCTCCAATGTGCTGAACGCGAGTTTGACCTTTTCATCACTTCGGATCAAAACATCCGCTACCAACAAAACCTGACGGGACGACGCATCGCCATCCTTGAACTCTCAACGAACGACATCGGGCGCATCCAATCTGCCAGAGTGTTGATTGAAGAGACGATAGCAACCCTGGCACCCGATGAATTCAAGCAGTTAACCGTGCCCTAGTTTTTGGAGAGCCGCTTGACGCGTCGCGGGCAATTTGCGCATGATAGGCCGCTCTTTTCAAAGTAGTGCGCCTCGTTTGATTGGTCTAATTAGCTCTCAATGAACTTTGCCACGCGCGCTCTGCTCGAGTTGCAAGAGACGACGGTGATGGCGGCGCGCGCCGCCCGCGGTCTCTTCAAACGACCACGTTATATCCCCGAAACTATCGCCCAAATGGACGCCATCGGCGTCGGGTCACTCACCATCATCATCCTCACCGGCTTCTTTACCGGCGGCGTGCTCACGGTGCAAACGTTCCCTACGCTCAAAGCCTACGGCGCCCAGTCACAAACCGGTTATCTCGTCGCAGTCTCGCTCGTGCGCGAACTCGGACCAGTGCTCTGCGCACTCATGGTGACCGGCCGCGTGGGCTCCGCCATTTCCGCCGAACTCGGCTCGATGGTCGTCTCGCAACAGATCGACGCCATGCGCGCACTCGGCACCGATCCGATCCGTAAACTCGTCGCGCCGCGACTGCTCGCTTTGCTCGTCAGCTTGCCGCTCTTAACCGTACTCGCCGACGTACTCGGCATCATCGGCGGCTGGGTCACGGCGGTCGCGCTCTACTCCGTTTCTTCGAGCGTCTTCATCTCTTCGGTGCGGGAGGGCATCACTACCGACGACCTTGTCGGCGGCGTCGTCAAACCAATTGTCTTCTCCCTGATCATCGGCACAATCGCCTGCCGCCAGGGGCTCAGCACCGGAGGCGGCACGGTCGGCGTCGGCCGTTCGACCACGCGCGCCGTGGTGATGGCCTCGATTGTCGTAATTATTGCCGACTACTTTCTCGCTAAGGCGCTTCAGGTTATTCTAGGCACTACCTAAACCTTCGTCAGCAATCGAACCGAACCGGATGGCAACCGAAATACACGATACTTCACCCACTGTCAGCGAACAGGCGCAGGAATCGACTTTTCACGAAGTCGACGACCGCATGCGCGCGATCCCGGCGATCGAGTTTCGCGACGTGGTGCTCGCCTTCGACGAACGAGTCATCCTTGATAATCTCAGTTTCAAAGTGATGAAAGGCGAAACGAAGATCATTCTCGGCGGGTCGGGCGGCGGCAAGTCGACGATCATCAATCTCGTGCTCGGCCTGCTCAAACCCGACGCCGGCCGCATTCTCGTCGACGGCGAAGACATTACCGACTACAACGAAGAACAGATGATGAGCGTGCGCAAGAAGATCGGCATGATCTTCCAGGAAGGGGCCTTGTTCGATTCCCTTTCGGTTTACGACAACGTCGCCTTTCGCCTGCACGAACAAGGCGTGCCGGAAGACGAAGTCGAACCCGAAGTGCGGCGCATGCTTCGCTTCGTCAACCTCGAAGACGCGATCGACAAGATGCCGGCCGAACTTTCGGGCGGCATGCGCCGGCGCGTCGGCATCGCGCGCGCGCTCGTCGGCGATCCGAAGATCGTCTTGTTTGACGAACCAACCGCCGGTCTCGACCCGCCGACCGCGCGTACGATCTGCGAGTTGGCAATGAAACTGCGCGACCTCGAAGACGTGTCGTCGATCTTCGTCACCCACGAGATGAACAACGTGCAATACATCTGTTCCGAGTATGCCGTGGTCGACGATGACGGCAAGGTCGTGTTTGAGCGTGAAGGCGAACGCCTTTGTCTCATCAACAGCAAGGTGATGATGATGCGTCAGGGCAAAGTGATTTTCAGCGGCACAGACGAATCGTTGCGCAAAGCTGAAGACCCGTATATCCACCGGTTCCTTCGCGGACATTAAGAAAGGACGCTATGCCTCGATCGACCAGCAATGTAACCCTGAGTCAGTTGCGTGTGGGCATCTTCGTGCTGCTCGCGATTGGTGTGCTGATCTTTTTGATCCTTAACGCCTCCGGCGACATCAACCCGTTCAGCCGCAAGCTGCACCTGAAAGCGCGCTTCGTTGACGCGAATGGATTGCGTGAAGGTTCGGAAGTGCGGCTCGCGGGTGTGCGCGTGGGCAAGGTCGACAAGATCATCCTGCTGGAACCGTCGCCGGCGCCGAATGCGCCGCGAGTCGAGGCGCAGCTCGTGATCGATTCGACAATCGACGGCCGGCCGGCAAACGAGCGTATTCGCTCCGACTCACAGGCGCAACAGGGTTCGCCGAGCCTGCTCGGCAACGAGATGCTGATCAACATCACGCCGGGCAGCGCGATGGGCCAACCTGTCGCCGACGGCGCGATCCTGCCTTCGTCGTCTTCGAACACGGTTAACGACTTTGCCACTTCCGGCACCGATCTGGCCCAGCGTCTCAGCAAGCTGTCGGATCAAATCAGCGACATCGTGCTGAGTGTGAAAAAGGGCGAAGGCACGATGGGACGGCTGTTCAGTGACGAAGCGCTTTACAACAATCTCAACGCCACCATCAGCGAAACTCAGGAGCTCATGACGCGCATCCGCACCGGCAACGGTTCGGCGGGACGATTCGTCAACGACCCGGCGCTCTACAACAACGCCAACGATATCGCGATTCAACTGCGGACGATCGCCGAGGATCTCCGCGCGGGCCGCGGCACGGCGGGCAAGTTATTAACCGACGACGAGTTTTACACGCGCATCAATCGCACTGCCGAACGCCTCGATCGTTCAGTGGATCAGATCAACCTGATGATTGCCGACATCAACGCCGGGCGCGGCACGTTGGGCAAACTGATCCGCGACGAGCAGATGTATAACGACGCGCGCGCGGCCATCGCGCGTTTCAACACCACGGCCGAACGCATCGACGGCCTGGTCGCGGCCGCGCAACGCGGCGAAGGCACCGTCGGCAAGTTGCTCAACGACGAGACGCTTTACACCAACGTAAATCAGTTGTCGTCCGAAGGCGTGAAGATGCTTTACGACTTTCGCCAGAACCCGAAGAAATATCTGACGATCAAATTTGAGTTGTTCTAGCAACTCCTGACAACTTACCTCCCCCGGAAAGGACCGCATCCTTGAGGTACGCTCTTCTGTCGGCCGTCCTCCTCACGGTCATGGCCTGTCCCGCCGTCATCGCCCAGCACGATCAACATCGCCACGACGCGTCTGAAAAACTCGGAGACGTTAATTTCGTCGTCTCCTGCACGCCGCAGGCACAGAAGCACTTTAATCACGCGGTCGCCTGGCTGCATTCGTTCGAGTACGAAGAAGCCGCAAACGCATTCAACTCGGTTGCGGCAACCGATCCGCGTTGCGGCATGGCGTACTGGGGCATCGCGATGACCAGCTATCACCCGCTCTGGGCCGCGCCCACTGCGGATGAGTTGAAGCGTGGGTGGAGCGCGATTGAAAAAGCGAAACAGATTGGCGCAACCACGCAGCGCGAGCGCGATTACATCGCCGCGCTGGAACTCTTCTACAAAGACTCAGACAAGCTCGATCATCGTACGCGCACGTTCGCGTATCACGACGCGATGAAGCGGCTCTACGAAAGTAATCCAGCGGATCAAGAAGCCGCGGTGTTCTATTCGTTGAGTCTCATCGCAACCGGCACGATGTCCAACGACAAGAGCTACGCGCGTGAGAAGGAAGCCGCGCAGATTCTGAATCGCGTGCTCGCACGCCAGCCGCAACATCCGGGCGTCGCGCATTACCTGATTCACAGTTACGACTATCCGCCGCTGGCCCAACTCGCGCTGCCCGCTGCGCGCAGCTACGCGAAGATCGCGCCAGCTTCGGCGCACGCGCAACACATGCCGTCGCACATTTTCATTCGGCTTGGTTTGTGGCAGGAGGCGATCCGTTCGAACCTCGATGCGGAAGCGTCGGCGAAGGTGTTTGCGATGCGGAACAAGATGACCGGCGCGTGGGATGAGCAGCTTCACGCGATGGACTACTTGGCGTACGCGTATTTGCAAGGCGCGCAGGACAAGCAGGCGTTGGGCGTGCTCGAGGAGGTGTTGCAGCTCAAAAGTGCTGAGCCGCAGACGTTCAAAGTGGCTTACGCGTTTGCGGCGATTCCGGCGCGCTACGTGCTCGAACGGAAACGATGGGATGAAGCGACGAAGTTGACGTTGCCGCCGAACACGACGGGTACGTTTCCGTGGGCGAAGTTTGGGTGGGCTGAGGCGCACATTCACTTTGCGCGTGCGCTTGGTTTTGCGCGCACAGGCGATGTGGGCTCGGCGCAGCGGGAGTTGGACCAACTCGCGACGTTGCGCGACGCGCTCGTCATCGGCAAGGGCGAATACGATTGGGCCAAGCAGGTCGAGATCGAGCGCCAGATTGCGGCTGCGTGGGTGGCTTACGCTGAGGGAAAAAAGGATGAATCGCTGCAACTCATGCGTGCCGTGGCGGACCTCGACGACGTGACCGACAAACATCCCGTCACGCCCGGCGCGATACTTCCCGCGCGCGAGCAGCTCGGCGAGTTGCTGCTGGAATTGAACCAACCGGCCGCCGCCCTGGCGGAGTTCGAGACTTCTCTCCGCAGTGCGCCCGAACGTTTTAACGGCGTCTACGGCGCCGCCCGCGCTGCAAGTCTTGCGGCGGACGAAAAGAAAGCTCGCGCGTATTACCAGAAGCTGCTCGCGCTAACGCAGCAAGCCGACACACCGCGTCCGGAGATCAACGAAGCGAAAGCTTTCCTCGCTGTGGCTGCGAAGCCAGCACGTCAGTAACAACAATAACGTTGTATCAATTGTCTTTTTCCGCCAGTTTTAATAAAGTCCCTGGCCGCGCAATCCTGCGCGTCCTAAAATTCGTTTCTGACGCTATCTCACATGCAAACGATCAACTCGAATAAGCACGCGGACGGTGGAATTCAAAAGAGTCGTGGTTCGCTTTTTCAGCAATACGGAATTTTACTTTATCTATTACTCAGATATCTCCAGAACGAGCAGTTAAGTATCACCATCGAGCCAACTGAAGGTGAGGACGCAAAGTTCATTCTTACCGAGAACGCGTCGCGCGTCATAGAACTCGTTCAATACAAGAAGACGGAGTCAACCGATGACACGATCGGGCTTTATCCAGCCAGCGACGACTGGAAAGAAGGTCCGATCACGGTGAGGGCGTTGAAGAAATGGGTAACGAGGAAACGACCTGATATCTCGGTTGAAGACATTCTACACCAGGACCAAAATGCTTTCTTCACGGCGATAGTATTCGGCTCACTTCCTGCGGGCCTAAAGGGTTTTATTCCAGAAGGTCTTCAGGATTACATGTCGGGTACTTCTGGTTTTAGCAAAAAGTTCAGCGACATATTTCCCGTCACGTATACGCATCGCCTCGATCCGCTAACTAACCAAACCAACAAGAAGCTGTTGTTCGGTGATGAGGCTCTGCGAAAGAGAATCAGACTGGTCCGGTTTACATCGCCCAGCATGCTGGAGCTTCAATGCCGCCACATTCTGGAAAGGTTCTATAAAGTTTCCCGAGTCAGCGCTCCCTATCTCGTTGATCGACTGCTGATTGAAATCGCGAAACGCGAGAGCTACAAGAACGAGACTGATCGACAGTTGCTCAAACTGGATATCCAGTCGATTCTCGCGGAAAGCCGAAGAACACAGAACAAATGGCAAGATCCCCGGCAGTTCCTCCAGCGAGACGTCCGCGACCATGCCGACGTCAACCGTGGCGAACCGCCGCGCTGGATTGACTTCGAGCAGGGCCGCTTCGCCAAATTCGAGGAGTTTGAGCAAGCTTGGATTGATCTGCTACATAACGGTTTCGTTGTCATCTGCGGGTTACCTGGAACAGGCAAAACGGTCTTGGCCCAATATCTGGCTTACCGATTCATTATGAATGGTGGGAATCGCACGGCCTTTTATCTCCAGATCAAGTCGAATCTCTCGTTGCAGAATGAAATCGAGTTCCTCGAAGAACGGCTTCAAACCGACACTCTCTTCATTGTTGACGATCAGCACCTGGCCTTTGAAGAAGTTGAGCTGCTGACGCAAACGTTTGCTGATTACCATGCGATCGGAAAAGCACGAGCCAAGTTAGTGGTGACGTCCGTGCAGACCTTTGGCAAGACTGGCAGAGGTAAGCGTGGACGTGAAACGGTGTTAACGCAGGCGATGCTTACGCGATTGATTTACGACGAGACGGACAAGACCCGCGACTGTATAACGAGCATTCGGAGAAACTGTGCCTTACAGACTCCTTTGTCTGATGCCGAACTCGTATCGCTAAGTGGAGGCAATCTGGGACTCTCGCTATTGATTGCGCGCTGTGCACACGATTCGGGAGCTAAAACTCCGCAGACGCTCTTTGACAGTCGCGCGCTAAAACAAACAATCGAGGAATGGCTGCTGATGAGGTTGAACCTCGATCAGCGGAATATGTTCCGGTCAGACGTCGTGCCGATCTTCATCGCCGGCTTTTCATCGCTGCCGATTGCAACTGACTTTACGCAACTAGTTTCGCTGGTAGCGAACGCCGGCTTTCTCGAAAGAGATGAGTTCAATGAGAGCGCGACCGGCGACACATATTTCGTGAATAATTACGCGCTCGCTAAGATCGTTAAACACCAGCATCGAGCACAGGAACTCAATGTATTGACGTCTTACATAAAGAAATATCCGGAATACCTGGGACTGTTTTGCGAGCGGCTGGGAGAGACTGCCTATGGACCATCAATACTCCGGGAGCTGTTTCACAGAGAACAGGAATTCCTGGTGCAGGCGATCAGTGATCCGGCTACTTCATTGCGCCTCGATGAGCTCAGTAAGATTTTGCGCTTCATCAATCTCGCGGATCATGGCGGAGAGGACATAAGGTTTCTGCGCGCGTTGATGGCCGCGGACGGTGGCGTTAACTATCGTTTTTTCTCACGTTTCATCCGGCGTGAACGAATCGATCAGATCAATTCGGTAGCTGTTTTCTTTAACACTATACATCGAATCGATCGATATATTGCGAAACGGGTCGCTACGACTATAGGTCAGGAGCAACTCGATTTTCTGTTGGACCTGGTCGCGGACTCAGACTGCCGGCTAGACCAAGTCGGCTCATGTATTCGTGCACTCAGCAGATGTTCTCGCGATTTCGCCCTTCTCTTTTATGAAAAACTAAAAGCAGCAACGTCCGATGCAAACGGGACAGCCACTTCACTCCTGACTCAGAAAATAGAGCAGGCAAGGAAAGATCCCCGAGAGTTACACCTGTGGGTAAGATTCTGTGAAGAAGTGCGGTTCTTCAACCGCAGGGACTGTTACGATTACCTCGCTAAATATCTTCCCAAGCAAACACTAATTGAAGCCTTCGCGAATACGACGCAGTTCAACCAGATTGGGCCGCTGCTGCTGCGCCTGCAAAGGTTGAATGCGAAACTGGCCGCCGAGGTTATTGGTGAGGTCTTCGAGCACTCCCCGCAATTAATCAAACAGCTCCTGCGAGACGATCCCAAAATTATTAGTTTGAGTAGTGATTTATTCGTGCTCTCAAAACTAAACCGGCGATTGGCGGTATCGATCGCGTTCGACTTAAAAGACAGAATTGAAAACCTGATGGCCGCCGAATCTCACTATAACGATGCTGCCTCAGTACTTCACCTACTCAGTACGTCGATTAGCCTACAGCTTAGTGAGACAGCGGCAAAAGCAGTTAACCGCGAGGCAATTCTTTCGGACTTTCAGCGAGACATACACCGCGTCTCGATGGTCGGCCGTTCGCTGTACAATATCGTGCGGGTTTCACAAGAGCTCGCGGACTGGATACGACAGCGACTGAACTACGCTGACTTCATCGCTAACATTCACAACCGTCTCGCATATAGCTACACGCATTTGATTCGGGGTTTCCTGGTCGCGGCAGATCCTGCGCTCGATGGAAGAGAGCAGCTCTTGCGGCAGTTCACTCACGATCAAGAGCTCATCAAGAAGCTCAGGGATATGTGGCTGACAAAATGCAATCTCACCGAGGTCGGATTCTTTCTGTCACACTTGTTGGCGATTCCAATCGGCATCTCTGACATCCTGGACTTGATTGGCGTTGATAACCTCAGCAGCTTCCGAACGCAGGTGCTCAGGAAGTTCGAGGAAGAGAATTCGACGCTGCACTTCACCAACGGCTTGTTCGCAATCGCGAAAATCGATTTGGATCTTGCCAGCGAAGCCCTGGATATTTATTTAGACAGGCTCCGGCTCGACACGAAATCGTTACCAACCACGAGTCCGCGTAGAGAAAAACGAGCAGCACTGCCACGAAACTACAAGTCGGATGATGTTACGGATATCGGTTGTCTGCTCCGTATTGCCGCGGCAATTGATCCTTCGCGGGCCCGCGAGCTGGCCGAGTTAATCGATATCGATACTTTTTCGGCTTACGCAATGAAGGAAACGAACTGGGGACGATTGGCTGTTTTCATCAAGGGCCTTTCTGAAGCCTCAAGAAAGCACGCCCTCACCTTGATCCAGACCATCGGCACACAAGGAATCTGGGAACAGCAGTATCTCGAGAATGAGGTGCTCGACAACGTTATTCACTATGGGCTGTCTTTGGGCAGCGTAAGCCGAGCGAAAGCCGGCGAGTTCATTCACTTCCTGCTCGAACAGGATAAGACGCGCAATGACGTCCACGGTCAGCTCGAGGTTCAGGCGAATCTTGAGTTGATTGCTAATTGGTTGCGATTGTTACCGATGGGTGGTACTGATTTTGTTCTCGCTCAACGGGAAAGACTGAAGGATTTTTTATTATCCACCCTGGAATACGACCAACGGCTTCAGCCACTGCTCTCGGCGGCGGGAGCGTTAATGGAATGCGGCGAATCCAGCAACGCACGAGCGTTTGCTTTGTGCGCTCTCGAACAGGAATCGCAGATGCGGTCTGTAACGCAGCTACATCGATGGATAGATTTGTTTCACCGAGCATCACGTCTCAGTCGTACTCTCGACATGCCGGAGTTCGTGACACATCTCTTTGCGCGATTCAAAGACTGGTACTTCTTCACAAAGATCGTTGCGCCAGCCGAACACCAATCGTTGGTGCTCGCATATACGTTCCATCTTCTGGACTCCAGAAACGACTTTCCCCATCTGCAAAGAGGAGTACGCGAAAGGCAAGGTGAGATCATTAAAGCCCTGCGGCGCGAGAAACGGGCGGTGGTCCAAACACTTTCGCTCATTCTTGCCAAGGCGTCTCTTGAGGAGATCAACCAGAGCGCTATCAATGTTCAGTGGCGGCAGCCCTGGGAGCTGGGATTACTGGCGCTTACGTTTGCAACCGTTTTTCCTGGTGAGCGGAATCCTTTTCTTCTTGCCCGCGACTTGACGCCGGATCTCGCCGGCGCCGTCATGAATAATCTCACCGACGCCGATAAAAATTTGGAGTTTGCTTTGACTTTGTATCTAGCGACCGCTTCAGCAGCTTTAGACGACCGCTTGCAGGAAGCTATCGAGGAGGCTTCATGCCGAGCAGATGATGAAGTTGTTGGATCCACGCGTTGGCTGTTACGGGAAAGGGCGTCCGGCAAAATACAAGCCGGTCACCATTACCTATGGTCAATCATAAAGCGGACCCTGTTACGTCAGACCTATCTGGCTTGGGAAAACGATTTGGAAGAGGCTGTCAACAACGCCGCGTTTGAATTACAACTTACCCGCGATTTCAGTGCCTTACTTGCCTAAGTTCATGACGAGGCCGAACGCGCGCACGGGGAAGGTGCCGAAGCGCTTTACTTTTATGGGCACGGCGAAGAACTTGAAGCCGGAGTCGGGAAGGTCGCCGAGGCCGCAGAGGTGTTCGACGATGGGAATGTCGTGGCCGAGAAGAATCGTATGTGCCGGCCGGTTGCCGTCGGCGGTTGAATCGATATTGAAGGAGTCGATGCCGACCAGAGTCGCGCCGTGTTTCACGAGATAAGTGGCGGCTGCGGCAGTGAGGTGCGGGTGATTGCCGCTCGAGTACTCTTCGGTGCGCCAGTGTTTGTCCCAGCCGGTGTGCAGCAGGACGGCCTTGCCGTTGACTTCCAGATCGCGAAAACGAGTCTCGTCGATCGCGCGCACATCACGACAGCGAATGACGAGTGCGTCGAGATTAGCGACGGAGTAGAGATTGAGTTGCGCGAGATCTTTGCCGAGCGCGTAACGGTGAAAGGGCGTGTCGAGATAGGTGCCGGTATTAGCGATCATCTCGATCCTCCCGATGTGAAACTCGGTGCCGGGCGCGTAGCGGCTGTACGAGTCTGCGCGCGAGAGATAGTCGCTGATCACCGGCGCCGGTAACCCTTTGTAAGTGATCATTCCGTCTTCGATGCTGTGACAAACGTCAATCAGTTCGAACTCACGCACCATCGCTCCTCCTCAGACTCGTCTCTCGGCAACCTGCGTCTCGCAAGTCAAACTCGCAACCTCAACTCTCTCGCTCAGCAAGCTCAAACACGTCGCTGCACTAACACCTGAAAGCTCGACGCCATTCCACCCGGCAAGATCATTTCACGCGCCTCAGTCGTCAGACGCAACTTATCCGCTTCGCTTTCTATCCGCGTTAATCTCCGCTCCAGCTCGTCGAGCAACCCGGCACTCAACAGAAACTTATCCTGTCGTTCAAACTCAACCACCTCGAACCCCAAGCGCTCACCAACGGCTTTCACCTGGGTCCAGTTCACGGTACTCGTGATGTCGTATTCACCCGGCGCTGACAACACGTCGTCAACAAATCCGTGCCGCGAAAACGCGCGCAACGTTCCGTTCGGTCTCAGCACCGGATCGTGCAGCTCTTCCTCTTCAGCGCCGTAATCAACGCTGATGACGTAGCCGCGGCTTATCTTCGCCGCCACAGCAGCGAACCAATCCTCCACCGCTAAGTTGATTTCAACGATCTGACCCGGCGCGAGTGAAAGCGCGTGCTCCGCGAGACGTGGCGTCGAAAACAAACCAACACTCCAAACGAACTCGTCTCGCGAGTTGAGCGTCACGTAAAGCTCACCGTCACGTACGACACGGTGAACTGGAAACGCATCGAGCAACTCGTTGGAGAAGTAGAGGCATGGATCTGACGGATCAAACGCGGATAAGGTCCCAAAGCTAACGCGCCTCGCGAAATCTGCTAGCGCAACACGAGCACGTGATACCGAGTCGGAGCTTACCTCGTCGATGAAATAATGCGTCGCCTCGAACACACGCGGATGCTGCTCCTGCAACGCGCCCAACACCCGCTGCGCAAAACGCCCCTCGCCTGCGCCACCCTCAACAATGGTCCAACCCCGCGGAGAACCGAGCTCTTCATAAACCCGCGCAAAATACCGCGCAAACGTCGCCGCAAACAACTCACTGCGCTCCGCACTCGTGCGGTAGTCCGCTTCCCTGCCCCAACGCTGCAAATCACTCCGGTTGTAGTACCCACCCGCCGGATCGTAAAGCGCCGCCGCCATCCAATCACGAAACGTGATCGGACCACGCGCGCGGATCAACTCTCTTAACGTTTCAGCTAGCAACTACTGGTTTGTGCGATCTTCTTTGTCGAGCAAGCGGGTCGTGTTCTCGGTGACACTGGGCCGATCGGCCAGTTCCGCCGTGGTAGGCCGGCCGCGCCACGAGGAAGGTGTATGAACCGGTGGCGGCGGCAACGCTGTGTTTTGCCGGGGCGGCGCAAACTGTTGCGGACTCAGCGGCGGTGGTCCATACATCGGCAGGCGCTTCGGCGCGCCCTCTTCAAACAATGCCGCGTAGAGCATGCGGAACGGACCACCAACAAAACAGATGATCGCCGCCAGCGCCGCCAGCAACTGTGGAAAATAAGAAGGCGAGAAACTCGCGATGGTCCCCAGGATCGGAACAATCACAGCGCCCGACAGCAACAATACCGCTCCCTGTTTCACGCCTTTGCGCCGCGGCGAGATCTGCACCGGCTCGTCAGACGCGCGGTAAACCGGCATCATCCCGCCGCTCGCCAACAAGTGAATCACACCGTCGAGCGGGAAACCACAACGGGAACAGAACCTGACCGCTCCCGAAACTTGTTGCTGACCGCATTGCGGACAAAACATAAGATCGTTCCTCGCCAACGGACTCATACGACTCGTTAGATAATACTCGTTGCGCCCTTCACTGGAAAAACATTTTGAGCGTCGCGACCGCGCGGCCGTGATAATCGCTCGCTTTCACCAGCGTCTCGAGCAAAACCGTAAACAACGGGCGCGGCTCATCCCACGGACCGGAAATTCTTCGCCTCAAATCGTCATCACTCACAATCGATCGCAACGCCCGCTGCCGCGCCGCGTCGACTTCCGACAGATACTCATTTACGAGTTCGGCGGTCGAAAGTGTTTCAGGTAAAGTCCATTCAAACGGATCGTCCCAAAGGTTTGCCGTCAGTCCGCCAAACGTCTGTTCGAGAACCGCGGCACTGCGCAACAGGTTCTCGCCGATCGTCACGGCCGGCGGACGTCGATAAAGCAGATCAGGGGTGATGGAATTGACGAGTTGCTTGAGATCGTTGATTAAACGAGTGAACTCTTCGTCGAGATAGTCTACAAGCTGACGGGGAGAGTCATGGTCCATTGAGTAAGGGAATCTACCTGGTTTGCGAGCGGCGATCCCTTTCTTCGAGCACTGTTCCGTAACTGCGACCGGCCCAATTCAAACCGTTGTGGACGTAACCCTTGGCTCCCACTCGCGAGCCGCGTGCGGGAACACCGCGCGTGGTCGTCACCCAAATGCGTCCGGTGCCGTCGTCGATCTCGTAAGCACCCTGGCCCAACAAACCGTAACTGTTGGTCACCCGACCGGCAATGCCGACCTCTTTTCCGCGATAGCGTCCGGGGTCGGCGTTGATTTTGGCGATGTTCGTTTGGCTGGGACAGGCGGTCAAGAAAATTGTCCCACTGAGAAGAGCTAGGAAAACCGCGGTCTTTCTCAATGCTGGCATAACGTCTCCTTGAATGTTGGTCTCATCGCGGGAGAGGCGGGAATAATAACATTGTCGATTGCCAATTGCCGATTGCCGATTTATTCACCTACCGATTCAGCGCCAATTGGCAATCGGCAATCGAAAACCGGCAATCACTTGAACCAGCCGATGGGCCGTCCCGACAAATCTACCCAGACGCTCTTCACCTGCGTGTAGAGGTCCAGCGCGTGCCGGCCCATCTCGCGCCCGTAGCCCGACTGTTTGTAACCGCCAAAGGGAGACGCTGCATTGAACATGTTGAAGGTGTTAATCCAAATGACACCGGCTTTAATCTCGCGCGCGAAACGATGCGCGCGCGTGATATCGCGCGTCCAGATACCCGCGGACAAGCCGTAGATCGTGTCGTTCGCCTGCTTAATGAGATCGTCTTCGTCTTTGAACGTAATCACTGAAACGACTGGACCAAAGATCTCTTCCTGGGCCACGCGCATGTTGTTCTTCACTTCGTCAAAGATTGTGGGCGTGAAGAAGTATCCGCGTTGCAACGAACCTTCGAGTCGCGGCGAAGCGCCGCCGGCTACCACCGCCGCGCCTTCACCGCGCGCGATGTCGACATAACCTTTGATCCGGTTCAACTGTTCTTCGGAAACCTGCGGCCCCATCTGCGTCGCTTTGTCAGACGGATCGCCGACGACGATCTTACTCGCCTTCTCGCTGAGCTTGCTGACGAATTCTTCCTTCACGGATTCTTCGACGAACAAACGCGAGCCGGCACAACAGACCTGGCCCTGGTTGTAGAAGATTCCCATCATCGCGCCGGCGACGGCCTGGTCGAGATCGGAATCAGCGAAGACGATGTTCGGCGCTTTACCGCCGAGCTCTAAAGAAACCTTCGTGAGATTCTCAGCCGCGGATTTCGCGATCAGTTTGCCGACTTCGGTCGAACCAGTGAACGCGATCTTGTCGATACCCTTGTGCGTGGCGAGCGCGGCGCCGGCAGTCTCGCCGTAGCCTGGTACGATATTCACCACGCCCTCGGGAAATCCCGCTTCCTGGATCAACTTCGCGAGCTCCATCGCACCGACCGGTGTTTGCTCGGCTGGTTTGAGCACGACTGTATTGCCCGCGGCGAGAGCGGGCGCGAGTTTCCACGCCGCCATCAACAAGGGAAAATTCCACGGAATGATCTGGCCGCAAACGCCGATTGGCTCGCGCAGCGTGTAATTGAACATCCGGCCCGGAACGGGAATCGTTTCGCCTTCGATCTTCGTGGCCCAACCCGCGAAGTACTCGAAGTTCTCGACCACTTGCGGCAGATCGACGTAGAGCGATTCCTTGATGGGTTTGCCATTGTCAGCGGTTTCAATCGCGGCGAGTTCCGCGGCGTGTTGTTCGATCAGTTGCGAGAGTTTGTAAAGCAGGCGGCCGCGATCGCGCGCGCTCAGCTTGGACCACTTGCCTTCGAAAGCGCGTCGTGCGGCAGTCACCGCCTTGTCGATATCGGCTTTGTCAGCCTCCGCGACTTCCGCGAGTGTTTCGCCGGTCGCCGGATTTGGCGTCTTGAAAGTTTTTCCCGATTCGGAATCGACCCATTGGCCGTCGATAAAAAGTTTGTAGGTTTTCATAGCGCTAAAAATCCGTTGTCCCCGCGAGTAGTTGTCGTAACACGAACGGAAGTATGCCGCCGTGCTGGTAGTAGTCGACCTCGATGGGTGTGTCGATGCGTAAGGTTACCGGAACTTCCTCAACCGCGCCGCTCTTGCGATGAATCACGAGTGTGATCTCTTCACGCGGTTCGATTCCGTCTCCGATACCGAGCAGATCGAAACGTTCGCTGCCGTCCAGACGCAGCGACGCGGCGTTCGTGTCGTCTTTGAACTGACACGGCAACACGCCCATGCCGACGAGATTGCTGCGATGAATGCGTTCGAAGCTCTGCGCGATCACGGCCTTCACGCCGAGTAGCCGCGTGCCTTTCGCGGCCCAGTCGCGCGAGCTGCCGGTGCCGTACTCCTGACCCGCAACGATCACGAGGGGCACGGCTTCAGACTGATAGCGCATCGCCGCGTCGTAGATGCTCATGCGTTCTTTGCCGGGATGATGGATCGTCACGCCACCTTCAACGCCCGGCACCATCAAATTCTTGATGCGCACGTTGGCAAACGTGCCGCGCACCATCACCTCGTGATTGCCGCGGCGCGCGCCGTAACTGTTGAAGTCTTTGATATCGACGCCTTGCTCCTGCAAGTAGAGGCCGGCCGGCGACGACGGCTTGATTGCGCCCGCGGGACTGATGTGATCGGTCGTGACCGAATCGCCGAAGATCGCGAGCGGGCGCGCGCCTTTCACGTCAGATAACGGTTCGAGTGAACTGTGGAAGTTTTCGAAGTAGGGTGGCTCGCGAATATAAGTCGATTCCGGCTCCCATTGGTAAACGTTGCCGGTAGAGGTCGGAATCTCGTTCCACATCGGATTCTGTTCCGCGAAGTTGCTGTAGAGACGCCGATACGTTTCCGGATCGAACGCCGCGCTCATCTTTTCGCGAACCTCTTCCATCGTCGGCCAAATGTCGCGGAGATAAACGTCGCGACCATCGTTGCCGCTGCCGATCGCTTCGTTGGCGAAGTCGACGTCGATTCGTCCGGCTAAGGCAAACGCAACGACGAGCGGCGGGCTCATCAAAAAATTCGCTTTGATACTCTGATGCACGCGCGCCTCGAAGTTGCGATTGCCCGACAACACCGAAACGCCGACGATGTCGCGTTCGGAAATGATCTGTTCGATCGCGGGATCGAGTGGACCAGAATTGCCGATGCAAGTGGTGCAACCGTAACCGACGAGATTAAAGCCCAGTTCGTTCAAGTACGGCTGCAAGCCGGTGCGTTCGAGGTAGTCAGTAACGACGCGCGAACCGGGTGCGAGCGAGTTTTTAACTTTCGGACTCACCGAAAGCCCGCGTTCGACAGCTTTCTTCGCCACCAGACCTGCGGCCAACATCACGCTCGGATTCGAAGTGTTTGTGCAGGAGGTAATCGCAGCGATCAGAACATCACCATGACCGATGAGTTCATCGCCGGTCGGAAACTCGTCTTCCGGAATTTCCGGTACGATGTCGGGCGTCGGACGGTTGTTGACCATTTCCGTTTCCGTCCAAACGCTGGTGTTCTGCTCGCTCACGTGGTTCCTGGCAGGCGTGGGCACCGTCTCCTGGCGTTGTTCACCACCTCCTGTTATTGATCGTTGTCGATCGGCGCCGATCTTTACATGGTAACGCGTCCAGAGGTCGTCTTCGGTCTTACCGTAGCCGCCTTCGTTCGCCGGCTTAATCATCAACTGCGTGAACTGCTCCTTCAACTGCGGCAGGTCGATCCGATCCTGTGGCCGTTTGGGACCAGCAACGCTCGGCTCGATCGACGCGAGATCGAGATCAAACACGACGCTGTAATCACACTCATCCTGCTTCGGCATGCCAAACATACCCTGCGCCTGGTAATAAGCTCGTACGAGCTCGACGTGCTCTGCCGATCTTCCCGTCGCCAGCAGATACGCGCATGTCTCTTCGTCGACCGGGAAGAAGCCCATCGTCGCGCCATACTCCGGCGCCATGTTCGCGATCGTCGCCCGATCGGTAACCGACAAACTCGCCGCGCCCGTGCCATGAAACTCGACAAACTTCCCGACGACCTTCGCTTTGCGCATCATCTCCGTTACGCGCAGCACGAGGTCCGTCGCCGTGACGCCTTCATTCAAACTCCCACTCAAGTGAACTCCAACGACGTCGGGCGTCAGGAAGTAAACCGGTTGGCCCAACATCGCCGCCTCGGCTTCAATGCCGCCAACGCCCCAACCGACAACACCGAGACCGTTGACCATCGTGGTGTGTGAATCGGTGCCGACGAGCGTGTCAGGAAAGTAGACCGTCTTCTCCCAAACGTTCTTCGCGAGGTATTCGAGATTGACCTGATGGCAGATGCCGATGCCCGGCGGAATCACGCGAAAACCGTCAAATGCCTGCGTGCCCCACTTGAGAAACTGGTAGCGCGAGCGATTGCGTTTGAACTCCATCTCCATGTTCTTCTCGAACGCATCGCGCGTGCTGGAGAAATCGACCTGGACCGAGTGATCGATCACGAGATCGACCGGCACGAGCGGCTCGATGACCCCGCTGTTTTTGTTGAGCCGCGCGACGGCCGAACGCATCGCCGCGAGATCGACGAGCAGCGGCACGCCGGTGAAGTCCTGCAACAACACGCGCGCCACGACAAATGGGATCTCCTCGACGCGATTGCCGTTCGGCTGCCAGTTGGCAAGCTCGCGCACGTCGTCTTCGGTGATCTTCTGGCCGTCGCAATTGCGCAGCACCGATTCGAGTACGACGCGGATGCTGTGCGGCAGCCGCGAGATTGGACCAACGCCGCTTTTTTCAAGTTGTGGCAGTGAATGAAAACGTCCGGCTGGACCGCTCGCGGAGTTGAAAGTTTGCAACGAATCGAAAGGACATTCTGGCATAGTGATGCTCAAACACTTTCCTCGGGAAGAAGTCGATTTAGGTTGTAGTGATTCAAGTTGAAGTTTAGCGAGTTTGACGCTGGGGCGCAAAGACACAGCCCGAATTGAAAACTTGACAAAGCTTCGCGTGGTCGCGTAGCGTCTGCTCATCTCCTTCCGCATATTCCTCATCGTGCGGAATTAAGTCCCAGTAACAGTCGCCCCCTTCGCATGCCCAAGAGGTGTGCGTTGGTTGCTCACGTACGGTTACTAGATGAAAACCTCAGTCTCACGAAAGGACTTAAGATGAAAAGCTATTCCTCAAGACTTCTCTTGTTAATGGCGGGTGTAGTGCTCGCCTCGATTGCAATTCCCACACGTAATCAGATTCGCCCCTTACCACCCGGAGCCTCTGCGCGAGCGGAGCTTCGCAAGATCTTGCCTAAACACTCGGCTATGCCTCCTGTGGCGCGCTTCGATGAACCGTCCATTCCCCAAGATACTCAAGCTGAGGAACGGCGAGTACATAGAGACCGCCTCGAGGGACTTGAAAACCACAAAGTGATACGCGATCCCGGAGTTCGTGAAATCAATGGTCAAGCAGAGGGCATCGATTTAACGTTCATCGATGGTGTCATGATCCTAAAACCAGGGGAGATTCCAGATCCTCCGGGCCTACCTATACTTGGCAGCATCATCGTGATCGGAACCGTTACCACTGGCAACGCTTATCTCAATCAAGAGCACACCAGACTGTTCAGTGAATACAAAGTGGCAGTCGAGGAGGTTCTTAAGCCCGACCCGGAAAGTGTGATTTCAGCACACGACGAAATAACTGCGTGGCGGAGTGGTGGTTCTTTACAGTTTCCGTCCGGTCATATCGTACATTTCATTATTGCGGGGCGTGGCTTCCCGGAAGTTGGAACGCAGTATGTGCTGTTCCTCAGAAGACCAGATAAAACCGTCCAAGACTACGCAATCAACACAGCGTATGCCATCAAGGATCAAGCTGTTTCACCCTTGGACGATATACAGTATAAGAATCCGCTTGACGGCATGCCCGCAAAGGAGTTCCTCGACAAACTGCGACAAGAAATCAGTGCCCGGCGGGAGGGAGGTAATGACTAATGGCATTAATCTCCCGGTTTTTCCACCGCGCTATCCTTACCACGCTCGCTGTATGTGCTTTTTTTGTCGGCGTTGCTGGTTGTCCTGGACACACACTTACGATCTCTTTTAGCTGGCCACCGACCAGTCTGGTCCACATCGTGAATTCGGGTGTTCCCTCAGCCGCGGTAAGTTCGGGCATCTCCGGCTGGAATGGTATGAACGGGTTCTATGAATGTTTCGGACCAACTTTCATAGCCGACAACAACGCGGGAGGGGAGCAGATCAATATGTTTTTCGTTCCCATAAATCCGGATCCCGAAACAGGAGCTCTCAAACGAGGCGTAACTCGTCTACCCGAGGCGGTTTTTATCCTCGGACGTCTGGTTGAAGTGAGAATCGATATTAACAATCAGATGACCTCGAACTCCGCAATCGCCGAGGTAGTTGCTCATGAGCTTGGGCACACCCAAGGTCTGGCGGATTGCCCTCAATGTGGACTGCACTCAACCGTGATGGAGTCGGGCGACCATACTTCCAGCATCAACGATTTGATCGGACTGACAGCACCGACGCAATGCGACATCGCTTTGGTTGAATCAGTGGTTACCGACTATGCCTGCCCGCCGCCGCCACCGGGTGGTTGCAACGGAGTCGCTGATTTCCAAACATACCCTTCAACCGGCTGCCAAACGGGATTCACGAATAGCGGCGGCACTTGCACTCGCAGCGACACGTTCCAACGCCGCTGCGCTGACCCGAGCGGCTACGATCCCAATTCCTGTACTTGCCCTGACGGCATCAATCCCTCGCCAATCGTGATCGACGTAAACGGCGACGGCTTCTTCATGACCGATGCCGCAAGCGGCGTAGTCTTCAACATTCTCAATGACGACGTGCCGTTGCAAATATCATGGACCGCCAATCGCTCGAGCAACGCTTTCCTGGTGCTCGATCGTAACGGCAATGGCGTGATCGACAGCGGCGTCGAACTCTTCGGCGATCTGACACCGCAGCCTGCAACTGCGAAACCCAACGGATTCCTCGCCCTCGCTGAATACGACAAGCCCGCGAACGGCGGTAACGGCGACGGCCGGATCGATCGTCGCGACGCCATATTCGCATCGTTAAAGCTGTGGCAAGACGCGAATCACAACGGCGTTTGCGAGCCCGGTGAATTGCGCGCGTTATCGGAGTTTCTCAGCGCGATCGATCTCGCTTACAAGGAATCACGGCGAGTCGACCAGTACGGAAATCAGTTTCGGTACCGCGCGAAAGTGTTCGACACAAATGGTGTCCAGGCGGGACGTTGGGCCTGGGACGTATTTCTGAAAGTGAAGCAGTAACGTAGCTTCGCCTCGCTTGAAGTGCGGTGCTGCGTCGCCGCACTTCAGATGAGGTGTTCACCCCTTTGCGTGCGGGCGGGAACTTCACTATAGTTGCCGTAACTTCCCCCAACAATTTGTGACCGAGGCAAGGAGACCCGCATGGCGAAAAAGGGCGACGAAGTATATTTGGCTAACGATCCTGACTACGTACCCGATCCCGAAATCGAAGAGTTTATGGAACTCGAGATCTCGCGTGCTCCAAAGGATCCGGACGTGCTCGCGCAACGGCTGCGCAATAACACGGCTGCTTCGCCGCGCGACGCGGGCGGCGATCTCGATGCCAATTGGGAAGACGTGAACGACAGCGGATCGGAAACAGTAGCGGGCGATAATCCGACACCGGACCAGTCACTCGTCGAAGAGAATGCGTCGGCAGTGGGCGTGAGTTATGAGGATAATGAAGAGCTCGAATTTCTCGACAAGATCGAGAAGCGCGACCGCGATCGTTTTGAGCTTGACGAAAACTCCAAAGCTTACGAAGACATGATCTAAAGTCTACCAAGTCTGATCCGTGTCTGTCCGTGTTCATCTGTGGCTCAAAAGAGTTTGCGGCTGTCGAGCAAGATCGTCACCGGGCCATCATTAACTAACACCACCTGCATCGTCTTACGGAAGCTGCCCGTCGCCACGCGCGCGATCAGCTTCCGGCTGCTTTCCACAAAATATTCGTAAAGCGGTTCCGCCACTTCCGGCGGCGCCGCGTCGCTCCACGAAGGCCGCAACCCGCGCCGCACGTCGCCGTACAACGTAAACTGCGAAACCACGAGCAACCCGCCGTCGATCTCTTTCAGCGCGACGTTCATCTTTCCCTCGCTGTCGTCGAAGATGCGCAGCGACGCGATCTTCGGCGCGAGGTAATCAGCGTCGGCACGAGTATCGTCGTGGGCCACACCTAATAAAACGACGAGACCTCGCTCGATCTCGCCGACAACCTGACCGTCAACCGTGACTCGCGCTCGCGTTACTCGTTGGACCACCGCCCGCATGCTAACTCACAATCTACTAGTGTACGAAGTTGTATTGAATGATGCCGGTGACTCTCACCGGCATGCCGCTTAACTTCGTCGGTGTAAAGCGCGCTCTGAACGCAGCGGCCACTGAGGCTTCGCTGAGATAGTGTGGTCCCTGGCACATATCTTCCGCGCTGACTACCTTGCCCTCCTCATCGATAATGACCTTCACTACTATGACTCCACCTAGCCGCAGCGCCCGCGCACCGTCCGGGTAATCGGGCCGCGGTAAGCTGATTGCGCGGCCATTCAAAATCCTACTGTAGTCCGGCTCACGCGCTTCCCGAGAAGCAAACTGTTCCCAGATCGCGCGTACTTGTTTGAACAACTCCGGCTTTTGCTGGGTGTAACCAAGGCAACTGAAAGCTTCACTGACTCGCTTGAACTCCGGGCTTTCCGTACCGCTTAACTGGCCGTAGAGCGTCAGTGCCCGTGAGTAGTCCTCGACAGCGGGTTCAAGCCGGCGTTCGGCGCGATAGAACTGGGCCAGGGCGAATAGCGAGCGCGCTACCTCTGCGTGACTGCTGCCGAACCCCTTCTCGCGTATCGCCAGCGCCCTCTTGTACGAGGCCTCCGCTTCGCGTGAATTTCCAGCCTGGTAATAAAGCATTCCTAACCAATCGAGCGTCTCGGCCAGACGCAGGTTTTCTGGACCAAACTGTTTTTCCTGGATGTCGAGCAAGTGTTGGAAAACTGCGCGCGCCGGCTTGTAGTCTTTATTGGCGGCGTAGATCTTGCCGAGTAAGGTCAGCGAAGTCGAGATCCGAATATCGTTGGGCGGCAGCAGTTTCTCTCTGATCTCGAGGGCGCGCTTCGCCGGCGGAACGGCTTCGTTGTACTTCCCTTCGTCGTACAGTTTGACCGCCGAGTCGTAAAGCGTGGCCGCTTCCTGAAGCTCGGGTGGTTCCTGTGTAGCGTTGAGATTGGTTGCGAAAAGGAGAGAGATGCAGAGGAACAGCAGCGACAATATTTTCATCTTTTTGGTGGTTGTGAAGGTCTAATCTCAATGCGGCTGGGCAGAGCGCGTTGCGGATAGTTCAGCAGATCGATTACCACCTGCGCGATGTCTTCGGGTTGTAGTTGCCAACTGTTCGCGGCGCTCGGCTCGTCACCACCAAACTCCGTGTTCACCGAGCCCGGCATAATGTAACTCACCTTGATGCCGTCGTGACGAACTTCCTGCATCAACGCCTCACTGAATCCATTCAAACCAAACTTCGACGCGTTGTAAGCCGCCATGCGCGGATGCGGATTAGCGCCGGCGAGCGAAGACACGTTGATGATGTAACCGCCACCGCGCTGCTTCAGCAACGGAATCGCTTCGTGACAACAATAGAAGACGCCGCAAAGGTTGGTCTCGATCACGGCGCGAAAGTCATCGCCGCTCATCGCTTCGACCGACTCGAAGATGCCGATGCCGGCGTTGTTAATGAGAATGTCGAGCCCGCCGAGCGTGGTCGCAGCATGCGCGAAGAACTCTTTGACTTGCGACTGATCACGAACGTCGCAGGTAGCGCCCGCGCAACGACCAGGGCCTGACTCGTTCAATTCACTAACCGTTTGCGCGAGCTCTTTTTCGTGACGAGAGCTAATCACGACGTCGACGCCCGCGCTAATCAATGCGCGCGCGATGGCGCGGCCGATACCCTTCGTGCCACCAGTCACGACGGCTTTGCTACCAGATAACTTCATAGACGATTTATCCGGAGAGTTTCGCGCGCAGACGTTCGTTCACGACCTTCGGATTCGCCTTCCCTTTTGACGCCTTGATCACCTGCCCGACGAAGAACCCGATCAGCGTCTCTTTGCCGCCGCGATAAGCTGCGACCTGATCCGGATTCGCCGCGATCACTTCTTCGATCAGCGCGTCGATCTCGGCGGTGTCGCTCACCTGGACCAGCCCCTGTTCTTCGATGATAGCGAGCGCGCCCTTGCCGCTCTTGAACATCTCAACCAGCACGTCTTTCGCTTGCTTGCCGCTGATCTTACTTTCGTCGATCAGCCGCACAAGCGTACCCAACTCTTCCGCCGGCACCGGCGACTCCGCCGCTGTCTTTCCGGCGGCTTCGAGCTCACGCAACAACTCCGAACGAACCCAGTTTGCCGCTCCGCGTGGATTCCCCGATACGTTCGCTGTCGCTTCGTAGTAATCCGCCAGCGAACGATCCGCAACGAGTTGCGACGCGTCGGCAAAGCTCAACCCGTACTCTTCCGCGAACCGCTTGATACGCGCTTCCGGCAACTCCGGCAGCGCCGCGCGCACACGGTCCACAAACTCATCGCTCACAATCAGCGGCTGTAGATCAGGCTCGGGAAAGTAACGATAGTCGTGCGCCTCTTCTTTCGAACGCATAACACGCGTCTCCACCGCCCGGTCGTCCCACAAGCGCGTCTCCTGCGCAATGCGCCCACCCGCTTCGAGCGTCTTGATGTGACGCGCGACTTCATACTCGATCGCGCGTTGCATAAAACGCACCGAGTTCAAGTTCTTCAGCTCAACCTTGGTGCCAAACTTCTCATCACCAACACGTCGCACCGAAACGTTCGCTTCACAACGCAGGTTTCCCTTCTCCATGTCGGCTTCCGACGCGCCGACCCACTGCAGCGCGCGCCGCACGTGATTGACGTAGTCGTAAGCTTCCCACGACGAACGGAAATCAGGTTCGGTCACGATCTCGGCCAACGGCACACCCGCGCGATTGAGATCGATGTAGGAGTAACGATCGACGTCCGGCAAACCTTCGTGCACGTTCTTGCCCGCGTCTTCTTCGAGATGCAGTCGCGTGATGCGAATCTTCTTCGGCCGCCATTCAACTGGATGACCCGCGGCGTCGCGTTCGGCAGTCATGATCTCCAGTTCGCCATTCGCCGAGAACGGCTGATCGTATTGTGAAATTTGATAACCCTTCGGCAAGTCGGGATAAAAATAATTCTTGCGTGCGAAGATCGACTGGCTGTTGATCTTCAGTCCGAGCGCCAGCGCCGCGCGCGCGCCCAGTTCGACGACGCGGCGGTTCAAAACGGGCAACGCGCCGGGCAAGCCGAGACACGTCGGGCAAGTATTCGAGTTGGGCTCGTCGCCGAAACGCGTCGCGCAGCCGCAGAAGATTTTCGATTCAGTGCTCAGTTGAGCGTGAATCTCGAGGCCGATTATTGTTTCCCAGGTCATGTAGTTGTCAGTGACTTCTGCGGTGACCCGCTCGCACGATGACCCGCGTTCCCGGAGTACCGAAAACCAGCGGCCTTCTCGTCGGTCTAAGCGACGGAAACGGAGTTATTGGCGTCGACAAAAATCCCGGAAACAGAGAAACCGGCAAGCGATTGAACCGGCCAAATCCACCGACCCCATTGCCGAAACCAAAACCGTCGAAAGGAAAACTCGAAAACCCATCGAAGGGAAAACCCCACGGGTGACCGCCAAACTGCGGACCGCGCCCATCGGCATCCATCTGGAACAACTCCGCGCGATTACGCCAGTAAGCCTCCTGTTCGAGTTCCTGTTGCTTGCGCATGTTGCGCACCTGCTCGAGCGTGCGCTCCTGGATAGCAGCCGCTTCGCGCCGGCGCTCTTCCATCGACGGCAAACCCAACTCTTTGCGACTCCGCTCGTAGTCCTGCTCGCCCTGAACACGCGCGCGCCGGTACGTTTCGAGATCCGCATTCGTGATCGAGCGCGTCGCCCTGGCGCGCTGAGGCTGCGTCGCCGGCTCAACTACCGGTTGGACCACATTTGCTCTCAAGAGAAACGCGCCATTTGCTTCGCCGTTTGCTCGCTCAGTTGCCGTGATGTCGACGGTGTTCAACTGGATCGTCACCTGAATGTCGTCGCCTGCTGCATACGTCAACGTCGAATTCGTAACCGTAAAGTTGTCGGGTATCTCGACCCTTCTGCCATCGCGCATCACGACTGTGTACGCACTCGCCGAAATCGCGCCAAACACCAGGACCAATGTCATCACCAGGACTCGACCTGACAGACTCCGTTTGCGTCGAATCATATTGCACCCCTTAGATTGAACAGATTGGCGAACAGTATATCACTCGCCTCAGCAAAAAACTTTGCAAACCGACCCGACTCTCTGGTATACATGCGGCGCACTACTCGAACCACCATGAGCTTGAAGCGCGGATACCCGGCCCACACGCGGGTACGTTGCCGCTGGTTCACAACTTTGACATAGGAGCGGGTCACAAATGGCAAAGACTATTTGCAAGATTTTGGGAGTCGTTTTCTTGTTGGTGGGTGTGGTCGGCTTTGCAGCACCGACTCTTCTCGGAGCACATCTAACGCCACCGCACAACGTCGTTCATATCGTCTCCGGCGTTATCGCTTTATACTTCGGCTTTGCCGGCTCGCTGGGTGGCGCTAAGGCTTTCTGTCTTATTTTTGGCGTGGTCTATCTCGCGCTGGGTGTTCTGGGATTGGCCCTCGGCGCACCGCCCGATCGCATGTGGATCGTTGGACCACTGCACTTCGGAACGTCGGACCACGCAATCCACTGCCTGCTCGGCATTCTGTTTTTGGCCGGTGGGTTGTTTACGAAAAGAACTTAGCTTTCGCTTTCAGGTTGCAAGGACGAATTCTGTAAGTGACGCACTTGCGTCCGTGAGTTCGCACACCTTGCAACCTGATCCTTTCTCCGGCCTTTAGAACTTCACTTTGATTCCGCCGCGCCCGACCGCACCCGGCGCAACGAATCCGTTCTCGTAGTATTTCCGATCGAGAAAGTTTTCCACGCCGCCGAACAAAGTCCACGTCCAACGTTCGCCCGCGCGACGCTCATAACTCGCAAACGCGTCCGCCTTCGTGTAACCGTCAAAGCGCAACTCGGCCATGCGAAACGGAAAGTTGTTCTCAAACACCGGCGCGATATACGAACCGGTTCGGTTCACATCGACGTTGAATAGAAACGATCTGATTCTCTGCGTGAGCGTGAAGCCAATCAGGTGTTTCGGGATGACGTATTCGGGCGCCAGTGCGCCGCCTGCCAGCACCCGATCGCTGTTCGTGAAAGTGTAAGACGCGCGCACTTCCATTCCCTTCAGCGGCGCAGCTTGCAAATAACTCTCGACACCGCGCGACATGCCGCCCGATCGGTTGACGAAGCCGCTGAACCGGCCGACGCCGAGCGGATCGACCAGGAATCCCGTGAACGTAATCACGCGTTGCAAGTGCGTGTAGAAGTAAGTCGCGCCAAATAGCACGCGATCGGTCGCCAGCCTCTGATCGAAACCACCGTCGACGCTGATCGACTGCTCTGCTCTCAGCGTCGGATCGCCAAAACGAACTATACCCGCGCCTGAGAATGTTCCCTCGCCAAAACGTTCAAACAGCGAAGGCGCACGAAAACCGTTGCCGACGTGGGCCCGCAGTTTCGTGCCGGTATGATTGACGAGATACGCGATCGAGCCGTCGCCGGTGATCGAGCTCTCCGCCTCACGTCCTTGCAGAAAGCCGGGGCGATCAGCGCTGCGGATGCGATACCACTGCCCGCGGACGCCGAGCGAGATCCGCAAGCGATCTTGCAGAAACGACAACTGGTCCTGTCCAAACACGGCAAACGTGCGCTGTCGATCCGTGGTGTTGTTGAAGAAAGTGAACGATGGCTGTGAGCTCTCTTTCCAGCACATTGGGATCCTAAGCTTAGAATTCCACGTGGACAAGTTGTCGCGGCCGCTTCTATAGTGTCACCTAAATACTAGTGACTCCAGCGTAACTGGACTGGCCACAGTTAGGCCGCAAATGTAATCACACTGGCTCACCTTCGGGTGGGCCTTTCTGCGTTCGCGAGTGGACCCGATAAGCTCATGGAGCGGCGTAACCGTCGCACAGGAAGGACAGAGAAAGCGCGGATCTGGGAAGTGACGGACAGAACGGTCAGGACCTGGATTGGGGAGGCGGTTGCCGCCGCTGCTGCTGACGGTGTGACGTTCTCTGTTCCGGTCACACCACATACGTTCCGCCATTCCTATGCGATGCACATGCTGTATGCCGGTATACCGCTGAAAGTTCTGCAAAGCCTGATGGGACATAAGTCCATCAGTTCAACGGAAGTCTACACGAAGGTTTTTGCGCTGGATGTGGCTGCCCGGCACCGGGTGCAGTTTGCGATGCCGGAGTCTGATGCGGTTGCGATGCTGAAACAATTATCCTGAGAATAAATGCCTTGGCCTTTATATGGAAATGTGGAACTGAGTGGATATGCTGTTTTTGTCTGTTAAACAGAGAAGCTGGCTGTTATCCACTGAGAAGCGAACGAAACAGTCGGGAAAATCTCCCATTATCGTAGAGATCCGCATTATTAATCTCAGGAGCCTGTGTAGCGTTTATAGGAAGTAGTGTTCTGTCATGATGCCTGCAAGCGGTAACGAAAACGATTTGAATATGCCTTCAGGAACAATAGAAATCTTCGTGCGGTGTTACGTTGAAGTGGAGCGGATTATGTCAGCAATGGACAGAACAACCTAATGAACACAGAACCATGATGTGGTCTGTCCTTTTACAGCCAGTAGTGCTCGCCGCAGTCGAGCGACAGGGCGAAGCCCTCGGCTGGTTGCCCTCGCCGCTGGGCTGGCGGCCGTCTATGGCCCTGCAAACGCGCCAGAAACGCCGTCGAAGCCGTGTGCGAGACACCGCGGCCGGCCGCCGGCGTTGTGGATACCTCGCGGAAAACTTGGCCCTCACTGACAGATGAGGGGCGGACGTTGACACTTGAGGGGCCGACTCACCCGGCGCGGCGTTGACAGATGAGGGGCAGGCTCGATTTCGGCCGGCGACGTGGAGCTGGCCAGCCTCGCAAATCGGCGAAAACGCCTGATTTTACGCGAGTTTCCCACAGATGATGTGGACAAGCCTGGGGATAAGTGCCCTGCGGTATTGACACTTGAGGGGCGCGACTACTGACAGATGAGGGGCGCGATCCTTGACACTTGAGGGGCAGAGTGCTGACAGATGAGGGGCGCACCTATTGACATTTGAGGGGCTGTCCACAGGCAGAAAATCCAGCATTTGCAAGGGTTTCCGCCCGTTTTTCGGCCACCGCTAACCTGTCTTTTAACCTGCTTTTAAACCAATATTTATAAACCTTGTTTTTAACCAGGGCTGCGCCCTGTGCGCGTGACCGCGCACGCCGAAGGGGGGTGCCCCCCCTTCTCGAACCCTCCCGGTCGAGTGAGCGAGGAAGCACCAGGGAACAGCACTTATATATTCTGCTTACACACGATGCCTGAAAAAACTTCCCTTGGGGTTATCCACTTATCCACGGGGATATTTTTATAATTATTTTTTTTATAGTTTTTAGATCTTCTTTTTTAGAGCGCCTTGTAGGCCTTTATCCATGCTGGTTCTAGAGAAGGTGTTGTGACAAATTGCCCTTTCAGTGTGACAAATCACCCTCAAATGACAGTCCTGTCTGTGACAAATTGCCCTTAACCCTGTGACAAATTGCCCTCAGAAGAAGCTGTTTTTTCACAAAGTTATCCCTGCTTATTGACTCTTTTTTATTTAGTGTGACAATCTAAAAACTTGTCACACTTCACATGGATCTGTCATGGCGGAAACAGCGGTTATCAATCACAAGAAACGTAAAAATAGCCCGCGAATCGTCCAGTCAAACGACCTCACTGAGGCGGCATATAGTCTCTCCCGGGATCAAAAACGTATGCTGTATCTGTTCGTTGACCAGATCAGAAAATCTGATGGCACCCTACAGGAACATGACGGTATCTGCGAGATCCATGTTGCTAAATATGCTGAAATATTCGGATTGACCTCTGCGGAAGCCAGTAAGGATATACGGCAGGCATTGAAGAGTTTCGCGGGGAAGGAAGTGGTTTTTTATCGCCCTGAAGAGGATGCCGGCGATGAAAAAGGCTATGAATCTTTTCCTTGGTTTATCAAACGTGCGCACAGTCCATCCAGAGGGCTTTACAGTGTACATATCAACCCATATCTCATTCCCTTCTTTATCGGGTTACAGAACCGGTTTACGCAGTTTCGGCTTAGTGAAACAAAAGAAATCACCAATCCGTATGCCATGCGTTTATACGAATCCCTGTGTCAGTATCGTAAGCCGGATGGCTCAGGCATCGTCTCTCTGAAAATCGACTGGATCATAGAGCGTTACCAGCTGCCTCAAAGTTACCAGCGTATGCCTGACTTCCGCCGCCGCTTCCTGCAGGTCTGTGTTAATGAGATCAACAGCAGAACTCCAATGCGCCTCTCATACATTGAGAAAAAGAAAGGCCGCCAGACGACTCATATCGTATTTTCCTTCCGCGATATCACTTCCATGACGACAGGATAGTCTGAGGGTTATCTGTCACAGATTTGAGGGTGGTTCGTCACATTTGTTCTGACCTACTGAGGGTAATTTGTCACAGTTTTGCTGTTTCCTTCAGCCTGCATGGATTTTCTCATACTTTTTGAACTGTAATTTTTAAGGAAGCCAAATTTGAGGGCAGTTTGTCACAGTTGATTTCCTTCTCTTTCCCTTCGTCATGTGACTTGATATCGGGGGTTAGTTCGTCATCATTGATGAGGGTTGATTATCACAGTTTATTACTCTGAATTGGCTATCCGCGTGTGTACCTCTACCTGGAGTTTTTCCCACGGTGGATATTTCTTCTTGCGCTGAGCGTAAGAGCTATCTGACAGAACAGTTCTTCTTTGCTTCCTCGCCAGTTCGCTCGCTATGCTCGGTTACACGGCTGCGGCGAGCGCTAGTGATAATAAGTGACTGAGGTATGTGCTCTTCTTATCTCCTTTTGTAGTGTTGCTCTTATTTTAAACAACTTTGCGGTTTTTTGATGACTTTGCGATTTTGTTGTTGCTTTGCAGTAAATTGCAAGATTTAATAAAAAAACGCAAAGCAATGATTAAAGGATGTTCAGAATGAAACTCATGGAAACACTTAACCAGTGCATAAACGCTGGTCATGAAATGACGAAGGCTATCGCCATTGCACAGTTTAATGATGACAGCCCGGAAGCGAGGAAAATAACCCGGCGCTGGAGAATAGGTGAAGCAGCGGATTTAGTTGGGGTTTCTTCTCAGGCTATCAGAGATGCCGAGAAAGCAGGGCGACTACCGCACCCGGATATGGAAATTCGAGGACGGGTTGAGCAACGTGTTGGTTATACAATTGAACAAATTAATCATATGCGTGATGTGTTTGGTACGCGATTGCGACGTGCTGAAGACGTATTTCCACCGGTGATCGGGGTTGCTGCCCATAAAGGAGGCGTTTACAAAACCTCAGTTTCTGTTCATCTTGCTCAGGATCTGGCTCTGAAGGGGCTACGTGTTTTGCTCGTGGAAGGTAACGACCCCCAGGGAACAGCCTCAATGTATCACGGATGGGTACCAGATCTTCATATTCATGCAGAAGACACTCTCCTGCCTTTCTATCTTGGGGAAAAGGACGATGTCACTTATGCAATAAAGCCCACTTGCTGGCCGGGGCTTGACATTATTCCTTCCTGTCTGGCTCTGCACCGTATTGAAACTGAGTTAATGGGCAAATTTGATGAAGGTAAACTGCCCACCGATCCACACCTGATGCTCCGACTGGCCATTGAAACTGTTGCTCATGACTATGATGTCATAGTTATTGACAGCGCGCCTAACCTGGGTATCGGCACGATTAATGTCGTATGTGCTGGGGAAAG
>JADMIO011449839.1_pt1 | contig 63931 bp, 62 predicted proteins | sample 8958161 | NCBI WGS metagenome assembly JADMIO01 (sample SAMN16585339, study PRJNA669376) | soil metagenome | isolation source: Crop rotation soil | place: USA: Cullars Rotation, Alabama | collected 2011
CTGAGTTAGAAGTTGAAGAGGTGTCAGCTGTGTTGGTATCTGAGTTAGAAGTTGATGTGGTATCGGATGTAGTATCAGTTCCAGTTTCACTCTGCATATTATTATTCACGAATTCTTGAGCTTCACTTTCTGTAAACTTTCCTGTTTTCATTAATTCATCGACCAAATTATTTTCGTTAGAGTTATTGGAAGTTGATGTGCTATCATCAGTGTTGGTATCTGAGTTAGAAGTTGAAGAGGTGTCAGCTGTGTTGGTATCCGAATTGGAAGTTGATGTGCTATCATCAGTGTTGGTATCTGAGTTAGAAGTTGAAGAGGTGTCAGCTGTGTTGGTATCTGAGTTAGAAGTTGAAGAGGTGTCAGCTCCGGTATCTGTAATGCCGGTAGTTGCACTAGTAGGAACAGTATCATTAGATAATTTATTATTAAAATAGTTTACATCGTCTACGCAGTGAACTATTTCTCTATCAGTAAGACTATCACCTATTTCTGCTGCTTGATCTATACAGTCTTTCATGCTATCGTTTGCGTCATCATAAATGTTTGCTGCCTTCATTGACTGTATAGGTATTTCTTCAAAATCACTGTCACCGCTTCTTACGGCTTTTGCATAATCGGCTAGATTATCAAAACTTTCTAAGAATTGTTGTTCCTTATGTAAAGCTTGCACTGGAACACTATTAAAAACAATCGAGAAAGCACCTACAGCAATGATTGTTCCTAATAAGAGAGATATGTTTACTATTTGCCGTGAATTGTTCATCACTTAAAATTCTAAATTATCATAAATAAATCTTTTGAAATCCTTAAATAATTTGTAAGCAACGACTATTGATTTTTCCACCATATTTGTTCATCTCTTCAAGATTATCTGAAAGATTCCAAGTACCTTTGAGTATTTCCGAGTAGTCCTTCATAAGGTCTTCAAAGATTATGCTAATTCCTACCCACAGTATTGAGTCTAAAATCGCAAAACCTCATTTGCTCTTTTTTTTAATTTTGAATTCACGAATTCATCAGATTATAAGCAATTTAGGCCTTTTGTTAATTTGAAGCGCCATTTCAATGCACTACTGTGCGCTCGAATTTCTGAAATGTATGATATTAAAAGCTACATTTATTCTTTTCAAGTATTATGTTACTGTAACAAGTATAGCTGGCTCTAAAGTAAAATAATACTTAATAATAATCAATTTGATATAATTTTCACTTTATCTTATATGACGAAAACTATTAGGCATATCTCCATACAATCTTTCAATCCAAATGTAAAAAGAATAAAAATAGTATCGCTTTTTCTTTACCTAGTGTAATAATCAAAATGTTAGTGTGCAGTAAAAATTTAAAATAAATATATTACAAAGTTTTAGAAACAATTAGTGTTATTGTGGTTAATACCTTATTCATTTTTCTAACATCCATATATATCGATTTTAATTGCTCCTCCGTCGAAGCCGATATTCTGACAACAATGTCGTAAACTCCGGAAACTGGAGACACTTCTTCTACACCTTCAATTTTTCCGAGTTCTTCTACTACCTTATCTGACGAGGCGAGATCACAACAGATCAAGACATATGCATAGACCATGGATATAGTATAATATTATAGGGTTTAAATAAATTCGACATCCCACATATCACTAGTGATATTTACTGCAATGGTTCGACCCATTATTTGAATAGCTTTTGAGAAGCAACTTGTAGAGTTAATTTAGAATTTGTTAAGTAAATGTTCAAGATGAATATGGCATCAATTATACTAATGTGGCCTTATGGAGTTTAAATTCCGTCAAGAAATATCGTTAGCAGATTTTATAAAAGTATGATTAGCATCTATGACTCTATGACAAAGGCAACAATAGGTGAAGATCATAAGAGGTCTATAGAAGAAATGAATGCGATAGAAGTTCGTAAAATAACTAATGAAAAAACTATTGCGATTTTGATTTTTGGCGCCTGTGAAAACCACGGGGATCACATGCCATTTGGATCCGATTTTATTTTCCCTACAGAGATTGCAAAAAGAGTTGCTGCCAAGACAAATAATGTTATTGTACTTCCGCCCATTCCGTACGGAGTTAGTTTACACCATGATCAATTTCAAATGACGATGAGCATCAATCCCGAAACCCTCGTAAGTTTAATTTGTGATTTACTTTCAAGTCTTGTTCAGAACCATATCAGTCGAATACTAATAATAAATGGCCACGATGGAAATATAGGTCCGATAGAAATTTCGGCTAGGTTAATAAAAAATAAACATCCCGAGGTCACTATAGCATGTCTTGAATCCTGGTGGGTTCTAGTCGGCCAGCTTAGAAAAGGTCTATTTGAAGTTTGGAGTGGACTTGGTCATGGTGGTGAAGCGGAGACTTCTGCAATGCTTGCAATTCGTCCGGATCTAGTAAATCTTGAACAGGCACCAATGGAAATTGTTCCCAGATTACCTGAAAATATTAGAATCTATTGGAAATTTGATGAATTGACTTCGACGGGTGCTACAGGCGCTCCTCAAAAAGCAAGTACGAAAAAAGGCAACGAGATACTGCAAATTATAGAAGACGTTTTGCTTTCATTTCTCAACGAAATGGAAACTTCAAATTGGAAGTATGGGATACATCTAAAATAGATTTTGAATTCACGCTATATAGAGAGCTCAAAATATTTAGTTATTGCATTCCGACCAAAAATTACTTGAGTGTATATAATGAGAAATCACATTCTTCGCAACTGTAGAAGAGAGTATCAAAGTTTGAGCATAGTATCATAACATTATAACACCTTGGACACTCGATTTCATATTCTATGTTGTCTTTACTATTTTTGCTAGTCTCATTCTGATTTCCTGTCTTGACAGCATATTGTGATTCCAATTCCACACCATTCATTCGTTTATTTCTTATTGATACTGTATGATTAGACACTTGTGAATGTTCAGTATTTTGATTTATAAAACATGTATAACCCAGTAGGGGGGGAGAGATGGATGCGATTGAATCCTATTTCCATGTACTTGACATGAATAACTTGAATGTAACACCAAAAACAAAATAAAATATAATTGAATTTAGTATCGAATTCATTTGACAGTGAAAGAAGACTCGATTAACCTTCACAAAATGTTGAAGGGAAAAATAGAGATCAGAAGTAGAGTTTCTTTAGACAACGCGTCTGAAGAAAAAGGAACACTGGGGTTGATATATACTCCAGGTGTAGCATACGTAGCTCTAGAAATAGGTCATAGTAAGAAATTAGCTTATGATTATACCTCAAAATGGAATAATGTAGCAATAATATGTGATGGAACAAGAGTTCTTGGACTGGGCAATATAGGTCCAGAAGCTGCACTGCCAGTAATGGAGGGAAAGTCTGTCTTATTCAAAGCCTTGGGAGACATAAACGCAATTCCATTATGCATTAACACTCAAGACAAAGAAGAAATTATCAAATTTGTCAAAGTAATACAGCCAAACTTTGGGGCAATTAATATTGAAGATATAGAATCGCCAAAGGTCCTAGAAATTGTTGAAAGATTAAGTAAAGAAATATCATTGCCCGTTTTTCATGATGACCAACACGGTACCGCCATAATTACCCTTGCTGGTCTGATAAATGCTCTCAAGTTGGTAAAGAAAGAACTTGATAAGGTACGTATTGTAATATCTGGATCGGGATCAGCAGGCTATGGAATATTTAAGATACTGGAAACAGCAGGATGTAAGGATATTGTAGTTACCGATACTAGGGGAGCAATATATAGCGGAAGACCGGACATCAATAATAATAACCCATACAAAAAAGAGATTTCAATTAAAACAAACGTCACAAAATTAGGAGGGATGCTGGAAGAGGTAATCAGGGATTCAGATGTTTTTATTGGTGTTTCTGGAAAGGCCGATCTTTTGAGTAGAAATATGATAGAATCCATGAATGAGAATCCTATAGTTTTTTGCACTAAGTAACCCGGATCCTGAAATAATTCCTAGTTTGGCACTAAAATATGGTGCAAAAATTGTCGCAACAGGAAGATCGGACTTTCCTAATCAAATTAACAATGCTGTCGTATTTCCTTCTGTAATTAGAGCACTTCTAGACCTTAGGGCTAATAATCTAAGCGAGTATATGCTCGTCTCTGTGGCAAATGCTATTGCGAACATAGTGGAAGACGTTCATCTTCGATATAATTATATTATTCCGAAAGTTGATGATCCAAGAATAATTCCTATTGTTACCAAAACCATAAAAAAAGTACTTCGAAAACATATCAAAACCAGCGACTCTAAAGTCGGTACATGAAACTAGTTTCTAAATCATTGAATATTAATGATAAACAATCTTTATCGTGGTTTTTTCTAAATATCTTTTATTAATATTTCATAACATAGATGACATTAAACTCATACCGGATTTTCATCCAGTTTCTTTATCATATTTTTTGTATTATTCCAATCCTTTGATTCTGAGCTAAGCCAATCTTCATAGTGAATTACCTTAGAAAGTATCGTTCTTTTTAACCAACCGACTCTTTCTAAATCTGGTTTATCTTCGAATCTATTGACATATCCGAGGCAAAGGTATGCTATTGGTTTGACGTGTTTGGGTATTCCTAAAATATTTCGCAAATCTTCGATTGCAAGTATACTGACCCAACCTACTCCTATTCCCTCTGCCCTCGCGGATAACCATAAATTCTGAATTGCACAACAAACACTATATTCACCTGTTTCTGGAATGGATGTTCTTCCTAATACAAAAGGTCCAAATTTTTCAGGATCATATGTCACACAAATATTAATATCAGATTCCAGTATGCCTTCTAATTTTAGTTTAACATATTTATCTTGTCTTTCTAAATCGTTATCAAGCAAAGAAATAGATTTTTCTCGTTCTTGAATAAAGGAATTCTTAACTTTTAGTTTTGTATCTTTATTCTTAATTAGAATAAAATCCCAAGGTTGTGAGTAGCCAACAGATGGTGCATGATGTGCTGCATTTAGGATTGTTGCAAGCGCTTCCTCCGGAATTTTTTTATTAATAAAATGTGATCTTATATCTCTTCGAGAAAAAACGGCCTTGTAAAGACCCTCTTTTTCACTGATTGTAAACGAGTCAAGTTCGGGGGACAATTTTTCCTTCAAAATAGATTAACGAAAGCCATGCATAATAATCAAGTTCTTGAGCAGATTAGAAATAAACATGAATCATGAACTCCCAAATTTACCTTATTATCATAACTGCACATGGTGAGTGATGCATAATCTTACTTGACACACTTCCTAATATTAACTCCTTAAACTTGCCCATTCCTCGACTACCCATGATTACAAGGTCAAAATTTTCTTTTTTAATGTAGTCCAAAATAACTGGGGCTGGATTTCCCTGGAGAAGAACTGTTTTGATAGTTATTCCTTTTTGATGAGCAATATCTGAACATTTTGATAATATTTCTTGATTTTCTTTTTTATAGGCTTCAAGTAGTTCATTCAGTAGCTTTTCTGATTCAATATGAGTAATAGGAACTTGTTCCATTACATTGACTACGGAAATACTTGAACCTAATTTTTCTGAAAAGACTAATGCAGCTTCTAATGCCCTGTAAGAATTGTCCGATCCGTCAGCCGGCACCAGTATCTTTGTAAACATTTGATATATTATTAATCTAGCCGTGTTTAATATATATAATCTATCAAAAATATGGCTATTTTGCTTGTTTAAGTTTATGATACTATATCTTGGTAAATTTACTGAAACCGAAAAAGAAAGATGTTAAAAAAATGTTGAAGAAACTGTATTAGCTAGCCCTAGTTTTTAATTATCATAAGCATAGTCTGAATCTTCAAAGCATCGGAGCACTTCATAATCTGCTAGATTATTTGAAAGATCCTGTCTGTTTTCTATACATATTTGTGTTTCAAGATCTTCTTGTGTGAAAATTTTTGAATTTTTGAATTCCTTCCAATTCATGCTATCATCGTTATCCTTACCATTATCAATATCTTTTACAAGTTCCTCCATTGTGTCATCATCATCCCAGATATTCTTGGCTGCATATAATGGACTATTTGAAGCAACAAATGATACTCCAAATACTAGGGTTGATAGCGATGCTACCAGAAACATAGTTGTCGTTGGTTGTTTCTTGTTCATTGGTTCTAGGGTTTTGTTCATCACAAATAAATTAATACATTATAATAATTTCAAGTCTTTTTCAATACAAACACAGGAATTTCAATTTTATTAAAATATTAATTATTATTTATTAATTTATGCACCTTATTTTAGAAATATTCTCTATTGCAAGATAAAGACCTGTAATGAATTTTTATCTTTTTTTGTAAAAAATTTTAATTTATCTAAAAAATTTTAATGCTTTCCTGGAATTTCTAGTCATTTTTAGTCAATAAAGCTAAACACCGTGTGAATAATATTTGATAATATCATTAATCTATTATCAGCAATTTGTGAACGTGATTTTAGATCTGCAATCTACCTGGCTGTTTATCGATGTGGCTTTAATTAAGCTCGTATTTTGATATATTCATAAGCGTCAGTCGCATTTTCAAATGCGTACTGTACTTTTTGAAATTGCTCCCGGAACTTGGATACATCACCTGCAACTTTGTTGGGATCTGATTTGTCTATTACAATCTGTTTGATAAAAGATGCTATCTCTTTCATTTCACTTTCCTTCATTCCTAATCGGGTTACTTCAGGAACACCTATTCTAACTCCGCTGGGATGCATATAATGTTTACCAGATTTGATATCACCTGGTAAAAGCTGTCTGTTAAGAATAATGTTTGCTTTCTCTAATTCTTTTTCAATCGTCCCCCCATCTCCAAAATTGGAAACATCTACAGCCAGCTGATGTGATTCTGTATATCCACGTTTTTCACCTAAAACTCTAAAACCAAAATTTGCGAGTGATTCGGCAAGAGTTTTTGCATTACTTATAACTTGTTTTGCATATTCCTTTCCAAATTCTAAGGATTCTGCTAATGCTATTGCTTTTCCCGCCACGTGATGAAGATGATGGCTGCTTGTATTTCCAGGAAAAATAGCTTTCTTTATACTATCGGCGTACCGTTCTAGTGAAACAATTATTCCTCCTTGCGGACCCCAAAGAGTTTTGTGTGAACTCATTGTCATAGAATCTGTGCCCTCCCCAATTGGATCTTGAAATTGTCCACCGGCTATCAATCCGGCTACATGCGCTCCATCATAATTGATGTAAATACCATTGTCGTGCATAAAACTGGCCAATTCTTTGACTGGATGAGGAAATAGGAATAGACTTCCTCCAAACATTGCAATGGCAGGTTTCTTGCCATTTGAAATCATTTCACTGACCTTTTTCTTGGTGGCATCAACATCAATAGTCATGTCTTCCTTGGAGAAAGGATAGTGCTCTATGTTAAGTCCATGTACAAGACCAGCAGTTCCCGAGTGTTCTTTCTTACCGTGTGAAATATGTCCCCCAGTTGGAATAGATGCAGCTAGCATGTAGTCTCCAGGATTAGAAAAGGCGGAATATATTGCAAGATTTGCGACTACACCGGAGGTAGCTCTACAGTCCGCAAATTCAGATTTGAAAACCTTTTTTGCTAATTCGTTACATATTATTTCCACTTCATCAATGTAAATACAACCAGCGTAGACCCGTTCGCCAGGCCATCCTTCTGCATATCTATTGCCAAAGTCAGATACAATCGCTTCTCGTACTGCAGGACTGGGAATATTTTCACTTGCAATTAGAGGTATTGATGATTTAAACCAATTATGATGCTTTTCAAGAAGATCAAATACTTTGTTATATGATTCTTTAGCGCTCATTGTAATGTGTGTATGGTGACCTTAGGGTCCTAATTTAAAATATTGCCTATAATATTGAATCTTGAATAATTTGATGATGGATGGAATTTCAAACCAAGATACGAGAACTGATTTTTTCACAACTTTTAATTTACTCTAGATTGGACTCATACTGATGGATAAGAATGAGTTAAAATGTGCCCTGTGTGGTAACAAGTTGACTTTTAGGTACAAGTCAATGAGCGAGTGGAACATTTCTGGTTATCTTTGTAGTATGTGTTATGACAAAAAGTTATCTGAATTCTATATATCTCCAGATCGTCAGGATATTGTAAAAAGATAATATCGTCGGCGATATTTTAGTAGTGGATAATAGAATTATTAGACTACTAGAATCGTTGGACTCACAATGACAAAAAATAGAGTAAAAATTTAACGGTATGATTTTTGTTTTCTGCGTCTTGCGCCGGATCCACCAAACTTCTTTGATTCAGTTTGTCTGGGGTCGCCTGATAACAAGTGTCTGTCAAATTCGGTAATTCTTTTACGAATTTCTGTACGAACACTTCTTGCAAATGGATGATCTTTTGGATCTCTTCCGCCCTTTCCGGTACCCGTTAATGCTCTACAGATTGCAACCGTACTTGCAAATGCCTGTCCCATAAAACCGCCCCCGTGCACCTTGACACTAATGTCCACCTTGTCTCTATATTCGCCTATTAGTTTAAGCGGAACAAGAACTAGTTCTCTTGCCACTTCGGAATTGAGTAACTCTGCTGGTATGTTGTTTATTCTAACTTTTCCGCTCCCCTTTGAAATTGTAGCAACAGCCCTACTTGATTTTCTTTGTCCTGGATAAAGATCTATCTTATTCATAACTGTCTAACCCCTTCCAACCAATCTGTTTTGCCAATTCGCCAAGTGTTATAAAATATGATGATGGCTTTCTAATTTTAGAATCCTCAAATGTTTCAAGTTTCGCGTTCTTTAGGTCGGGTGGAACTGCTACATATATTCTCAATCTCTTTAAAGCCGTCAATCCACTAGATTTTCTTTTTGGTAACATACCTCTAACCATCCTTGTAAGAATCCTATCAGGCATCCTTGGATGAAATGGACCATGTATAGGATTTGTATTAGACGCAATTGTTAGATACTCTTTATACTCTTCTATAGTTTTGTATCTATTACCCGATATCATACTTTTTTCAGCGTTTACCACTCTTACATGATTACCCTGGAGCAAAAGTTTTGAAATATGGGAACACATTCTTCCGGCAATACAATCCTTAGCGTCAATAGTCAAAGTCTGCGGCTTTTGTTTTTGTTCAGCAAGTTGCTTAACCAATCAATCTAACCCCCTTACCATCTGGATATTTTTTTATCAAATTATCCAGAGCAAGAATTTTTCCACCTGCGTCAAGTATTTTTTTCGTAGCTGCTTCGGATATCGCAAAACACCATATTGTTAGCTTGTGACTAATGTCACCTGAACCCAATATTTTGCCTGGCACTATTACAATTTCTTTATCCTTAGTAACATGGGCCAATTGACCAATGTTAACTTGCCTTCTATTAGATCTCGACCTAGAAACCTCTTTAATGACAGCTTTCCATATTGGCACTTTATTTTGCTTTGATGCATTCCTTAGGGTCCAAATCGTGTTGTTTAAAGTATCAGGAAACATGAAATATACTCGCTATCCTATAGACCCCAAATAAACCTATATCTAATTATTCTTTGGTACCGATAAAGATTGAATAACATTATCAAAATCCTTTATTTTTGAGTTAAGTATCTTTGCTGCTTCCAATACAATCTCTTGTGGTGTTAATGCACCATTAGTTTCTATCACCAGAACGCAATCATCCTCTTTTTTGCTATCTTTCACTACCGCTACAGAAGTTGGCTGCCATTTTGCATGACTTTTTCCTGTTCCCAGTCTTGCGTATGCCTCAAACTTTAGTTTTTGACCGGGTGCCAGAGTTACTATTGGTATTTCATTATTGACAGGTTTCACTACATCATCTTCAGATATTAAATCTGCAGAAGTAATTACTTTGGTTTTATCTTGAGATTCAGCATCTAGAACTAATAGTACTCGGCACTTAGAACAGCCAAGAGTGCTCTTACAATCACAAAGGTCCGGCATCACAAACCTTTCTAGATCTGTTCGCAATGGAATCAGTCCTAGTCTATGAGCAATAGCCTCATCATGCATGACAGATGAGTTTTCAAGTACAACTACATCATCAATTGCAAAGGTAGGAACTTGACTGATGGACAGTCTTCTTAAAGCATTAACATACTGTCTTGGAATATCATTAAATTCAATTTCAATATGATTATTATCCTTTTCGAGAATCTTAATTGAGTTCAATCGTCGACGAATTTGTATTCACGTACACTTAAAAATCTACCGAAATAGTTAGGACACTAATTCGCAATATCAAAAGATTAATCCATTGTAATACAATCAATACCTGAATTGGATGATTCGATTATATTCGAATACTTTGGATTATCGCCATTCGAGATAGAAGTAATCTATAATATCTTGTCCAAGTTTTCCGCCGTAGATGAGGAAATTTTGGATGAAGAATCTGGGTATGTAACCCTGCTAAAAATCAATTTTCCCGTGCCCTACGACGATAATTTCTTTAGACTATTTGGTTTTGATAATTGGCAGAATTTTAAGGTCCTATTTAATGAAATGAAGCGTCGAAGAGGTAACAAAGGACTAAAAATAATAATATCGTTTTCGGGAATCTCAGATGAAATAAACATTGGGATAGTGTTTTTACTAACAAATGACCTTGGCCCGCAGTTTGAGTATGCAGTTGAAAAAATTGAACATATCACAGATTCTATTCATATACAAGTAAGAAATCATGAACTGGGTAAACAATTTGCAATTTATTTCTTCGACGTTATTGCAATGAAATGGGTGATTCAGGCAAAATAAAATGAGTAGCAATCTAGATTCCAGATGTATACTATGTGTGAGGAAGGCTGTAGAAAGCCATTATTGTGAATATCATTACGAGGCATTACAGTCTCTAAAGGCCCATTATGAAGCTTGGAAAAAAGCCTATGGCGAAATTTCCTGGACTGAATATCTGCACAGGCTACAAAAAACAAGTCATACAGGAAAATGGGTAAAGCAGGTAATTGGGATAGAATTAAAAAAATGAGCAAAAAGGAAATAGAAATTGGGATGTATTGTGCTTGTTACTGTTTACATTTCTCCCATTCCTGGAGGCATACCAGGAGGACCGCCAGCTCCAGACTTACTTGAAGCTATCACGTCATCTATTCTAAGAATCATGGATGCAACTTCTGTTGCCGATTTGATAATCTGTTCCTTGACACTGAGTGGTTCTACAATATCGAGTTTTGACATATCTACAATCTTTGCGCTTCTTGCATCAATACCACTCCACTTTGATCCTTTAGCTTGTTTGGAACGTAATTCCGTCAGAGTATCAATTGGATCCATACCTGCATTTTCTGCTAGAGCCAGTGGAATAACCTCTAGTGATTCTGCAAATTTGTCTGCTGCTAATTGTTCCCTTCCAGATAATGTAGAAGACCAGTCTCTTAATTTTCCTGCAACAAAAGATTCGGGGGATCCACCGCCTGCGACTATGAATGGTTTTTCCACAACATCTTTGGTAACCATAAGGGCATCATGAATTGAGCGATCTGCTTCATCAACAACTCTCTGTGAACCTCCTCTAATGAGAATGGTAACTGCTTTTGGGTGTTTACAACCTTCAATGAATACCCATTTATCAGTTTCAACCTTTCTTTCCTCTACTAGATCGGCAGAACCAAGATCCTTGGAACTCAAGTCCTCAAGATTGTTAACAATTCTGGCACCTGTAGCTCTGGCCAATTTAGTCATGTCGCTTTCCTTAACTCTGCGAACAGCCAGGATGTTGGATTTTGCCAGATAGTGTTGAGCAACATCGTCAATGCCTTTCTGGCAAATAGCAATATTTGCACCAGATGAAATTATCTTATCTACCATGGTCTTTAGCATCTTATTTTCTTCTTCAAGAAACATCTTCATTTGATCTGGTGAACTAATGTTTATCTTGGCATCAAATTCAGTTTTCTCAATTTCTAAGGCTGAATTGACAAGTGCAATTTTTGCCTTTTCAATTCTTTTTGGCATTCCTCCATGAACAACTTCCTTATCAAGCACAATTCCTTTAATCAGTTTTGTATCTCGTAATGATCCGCCTGCTTTCTTTTCTACTTTGACATCATCGATATCTACAAGATATCCTTCTCCGTGCGGTTCAGAAACCTGTAATGCAGCATTAACAACGATCTGAGATAATTCATCAGATTCCTTGGATACCAGTTTAGTTTGCATGGATGTTTTAGCTACTTTGATTAGCTCTGACTTGTTGCTTCCATCTATTTTTTGGGCAATTTGATTTAATATCTCAATGCTCTTTATTGCGCTCTTTCTATATCCATCGACAATAATAGTTGGATGAACATCCTTTGTGATTAATTCTTCAGCCTTTTCAATCAATGCGCCAGCAAAAACTACTACTGATGAAGTTCCATCGCCTACTTCATTATCGGTCGCTTTGCTTATTTCTACCATCATTTTTGCTGCTGGATGCTGAACATCAATTTCCTTTAGTATTGTTGCACCATCATTTGTTATTGTTACATCTCCTAATCCATCCACCAACATCTTGTCCATACCTCTTGGACCTAACGAGCTCTTTACTACTTCAGAAATCAATTTTGCAGCCGCGATGTTATTTTTTTGTGCATCGCGTCCTTTTGTTTGACTTGCGCCTTCTTTCAATATTATGACAGGCATACCGCCTGCTGAACCTTGTTGAACTGACATTTATTGTATCATATCTCCTAGAATTTGATCTAAAATTCAGTTTTGGGATATTTTAAACTTGCTACAAATAAGAGTAATATTGAATTTATACCAGTATTTGGTCATATTTTCCGTCGTTAACATCAGAGTATATTTCTTTAGCTGGTTTATTTTCTACTTTAATGCCACTGCTAACACAAGAACCTATAATTTCCTTGGCACTTGATTTTATTGTGGTTGCATATGAAACATCAATCTTCATTTTAGCTATTTTTACAATTCCTTCCATGGTAATATTTCCAACGTAGTCTTTTCCTGCTGTGCCAGATCCTTTAGATATGTTAGCTTCTTTTGCTACTAGTGCGGTAGTTGGAGGGACACCAACTTCAACGTTGAATTTTTTTGTATCTGGATCGACCTCAACTTTTACAGGAACTTTCATTCCATGAAATTCTTTAGTTTTTTCATTTATCGTGTTTACTACTTGCAATACGTTAATACCCAGCGGACCTAAGGCAGGTCCAAGTGGAGGGCCGGCACTCGCCTCGCCGCCACTTACAAGAGCAGAAATTGTCTTTTTTTGTTCCATGTCAGACTAGATTTAGAATTATGCTCTTTAATTTAATAGTATGCACAAGCCTAGGAGGCCTTTTTAAGATAATTTGCGTCTACTGTCACGGGAATTTGATAGGGCGAATCAAGTAGAAGCACAGTTGCCTCTTGCTTTTCGTAGTCAACTCTGGTTATTTTTGCCTTCATCGACTTAAACGGGCCGGCAATGACTTCAACAGTATCGTCTATATTCAATTCGGATACTACCGGTCTCTTCACCAAATAGTTTTCAATGTCTTTGTAAGGTAATTCTCCACGGATCTGTCCTTTTACATGTCTTACCCCAATTAGGGCATCATAGGCAATATTTGAGTTTTGAGCCTCAATAATGATGTAACCCTTAAAGCTATCAAGTAATAATATGGAACGCACTGGAATTTTCTTTGAATTTATTCTATTTTGTGCTAGATTTACAACAATATGCTCCTGACCGCCTGTTGTCCTAATTGCAAAAAATTTCGAATCTGATTCTTGACTATCAGGTGTCTGAGAACTTTCAGTGCCTGTCTCAGTGCTCTCTGATTTTTCCATGTGTGTGTCTAATTCAGATGCGTCATTTTGTGTTGCATCTCCTTTACCCGTATCTTCGGATATATCGAAGGTAGTTTCACTCTTGATTTCTGACTTTTCGGTCAAGACCTCGTCTAGATCATCAAAATTTTCTTCATTCCTTATAGTACTACCTTCCAATTAGCTTCATGGTACGATAGCTTGTTACATTTAATAAGTTTAATTAAAAATCGAGACATTTCTTTTTTCCAAACGTCGAACAAATCTAAATCATATCACCGATTATAATCTCATGTCAGATGACTATGATTTTGTTCTTTTTCGTTTGGTTGCGATTGAAGAGGCAAAATATATGATGAAACCACAGATGACCATGAAAAATCCATATAGTGATAGAGAACCTTTGCTCAGATATGTACCAATTCCTACTATTATAGCTCCCATTACCAGTAGAAGCATCCCAATCCTAGCATATCGTGGAATATTTGACATTTGCTCTTTGCCAAAATCTAATTTCAATTACCAATATAACTTATCACCCGGACCAGGAAATAATTGAAATGAAATAGGTGGGTAAAAAACAGCACGTTTTTATTTACCAATATGTTATTTGTCGTTACCAAATGAAGATAGCAGTCGTTGGCATGGGAGTTGCGGGAGCTTATCTTATGAATGGACTCGGTAATGATCATGATAATTACGTTAAGGGATTTGAAAGAATGCCTGTCGAAGAGCATGATGCAGTTTGTGCTTGGGCCACTTGTGAAAATGTTATGGAAGATTTGGTTAAGCAATGTGGTCTTAATTTTGATGACTATATTTTGCACGAAGGAAAAAAAATGATGGTGGATATTGGAGATAGTAGTAAGGCCGACAATAGTATTAACGTCGGGTTGAAGGGAATGGTTACTTATGATAAAATAAAATTAATCAAGGATATGACAAGAGGTACAAACATCCAGTTTGGAGTCGTTCCAAAGAAAGAGATTCTTGAATCTGAGTTTGATATCATAGTTGATTCTACGGGTTTTCACCGTAATTATTTACCACGTCCACAAAAAGAAATGTGGATTCCATGTATTCAGTACAAGGTGAAATATCAAGACAATACTCCTTTTGATGATTTTTATTTGAAAGCTTTTCCTTCAATGAAGGGATATTTTTGGTATTTCCCTCTAGAAAATGGCTATGCACATATTGGTGCTGGTGATTACGAACGAAAAAATAACAATGTATATGTAGATCAATTTTTGAAAAAACATAAATGCGAAATAATAAAGAAAGTCGGTCGTCCTGTAAGAATAAGTCCACCCAAAGATTCCGAACCTTTTACTGACGGGCGGAAAACGATTGGAGTTGGTGAATCAATAGGGACGGTTTATCCTTTGCTTGGTGAAGGAATTATTCCATCAACGTGGTGCGCTCAATTATTCATCAAACATCTCACCGATTTTAATGCATATAGAATAGAAGTATTAAAAAAGTTCCAGATTTATGCTCTCGTATTCAAGTTTATTCAAATGAAAATTAATGGTAAATTCAACCTCTTCAAAAATGCCGTCGAGCTCCTAAAGATATACAATCACATGAAACATGAGGAAAAGCGGTATGGAATGGAGGTAAAATTCAAAGACTTGGTCAAAGTTTCAAAAATATAAAATTTGTCTAATTTTAATTTAAAATTCAGATGTAATCTGCGTATTTTGTTTAACTAAATTCTGAAGGTTATCAAATGTTAATTTTTCATGTTTTATTTTTTCAGCAATATTTTTTCCAAGTACTTTGTTTTGAGAATACCCAATAATAGAATTAACACAACTACGAGTCCTATGGCCGATGACGCCTTAATTATAGAGGTAATCAATCTATCAGAAGAATTGTGAAATATGTCAACATGTAATGGTCCTATTATGAATATCAAAAAATAAGATACTGTCATAATCATCATCCACATGATAAAAATAAGTGTGATAAGATCTAATAATCTCAAATAGATATTATCCCCTTCATAAAGCAATATTGTATAACTATTGAAATAAATGCCAATACGGATGAAAATGTTGCTAATATAAGGATTTTAGTTATTATTTCCTTTTCAGACAATGGACCTCTCGCAAGAATAAGTCTCACCAGTGTAGCTGGGGCATTGCGTTCTTTAGATGCCACTAATTTAAAGTCCTCGGATATTGAGACAGGTCTGCTTTTGACTTGTCTGTGTTCTACTATTTTTTTCACACTTGCTAGAAACAGGAAAGAATTCATTACTGCGGGTAGGAGAGCAATTACCCCAATAATTTCCGAGTTTCCCGCGATTGACAAACCTGCATACATTGAACCTAATAACAGTGTTCCCGAGTCTCCAAGAAAAATTCTACTTGGATATTTATGATATTGGTATATTGCGATAGTGCCAAATAATAATGGCAGACCCATGAGAAACACAGTAATATTTCCAAATAAAATGACGCTCACTAATAATGGCATCATTGTAATAATAATGAATCCACTAGCCACTCCATTAAACACATCAATTGAATTTATTGTGTTACCAACTATTGGCATTATTGCCAAAATAAGTGGAATATACAAAATTGGTATGAAAGCAGTATCAAATATTAATCCAAGAGAATTACCATGACTTCCTAAAACTATTATTGGAATAGCAGCAAATATCAAGGCTACAGGCTTAAACCAACCTGGCATGGTCTTCTTGTCATCTATATATCCTACAATAAATGCAATGATTGTTGATAATACAACAGAAATTATTTTTATGTCATGTATTAAAAAATATAATATTATTTCAGAAATTACAATTCCTATAAGCAAAACCGGCCCGGCTGGCCTAGGTACATTTGGCTTTCCAGGCTTATGGTAATCAACTACTACTTTGCCCTTCTTATTTAGATATTTGATAAAAATTGGTGTGCTAAAAAATATGACAAGATAGGAAACAGCAGAGATAATAATTCCATAAATGGCAATATCTAAAAGTAAATCAAATCACCTATTGTAATTATAAAAGATATCCTTTGAAAATCATTTTTAATTTTTGATCTGGCTCTTTAGTTTTCTCGCGAGTTTAACTCCTATTTTTGGTATGGACCCTAATTTTGATTCAGAGATATTCTCAATCATAGCTACTTCTGTGATTCCAGCCTTATATAGAGACCTTGCTCTAATTCTTCCAATTCCCTGAAGTTGTATAAGTGGAATCAATTCTGATTTTACACCATGTCTTATCCTTAGCCGTAGTATATTTATTTCCAGTAAGAGATCTTTTCTTTCGATTAATTTTGCGATTTCATAAAGACAATATAATAACCAGTACGTTGTTTCAACCATCCTATGAAGGTCGCCTGGCTCAACTCCAATTTTTTCATTTAAATTCGCTTCGCTTGATTCATCAATCCATTCTAATAATATGACTAAATTCTTTAGTGTATAGTCGTAACTTGATAGCCCGTATGAACCAAGTTTATGTTTCTCAAATAACCTCTGAAAGATTTCCGTTTCATTTTGCCTCAACGTAAGCTTTGGATAAAAATCATAACAATCACAAATCCAATATAAGAAATTAATTGCATTACTTTCATGTGCCTTAGTATTGATATTGCTAATATTATATGTGTTACCATTATAAGTATCTAAATTGTTCTTGAATTGAATTCCTGTTTTTGGATCGATATATAATAAAGAAATACGTTTACCAAACTTAGTAGCGATAAGCAAATCATTTCTTATGATAATTAACTTTTCATCTCCTAGATATGTCAGGAGCGATTCAATTTCAAAGCTAATAGTTTGATTTCCTTGATATTTAGACAAAAAAGTTTGTTCAAAAAAATAGAGTAATTCGGATTTCAACATTTTAGGTTTTGAAGCTATAACACCTAATACATGAACCCTCAAGGCCCTTTCATCCATCAATTGAGAGACTATGGGTTCTGGTACTCCCAATACATAATGATTGTAGAGGTCTTCTGGATTGGTTCTTGAATCTGCTATGATAATTGCTTCTCCATATTTGTCATAAGCAGGCCTTCCTGCACGTCCGCATATTTGTTTATATTGTAGAACGCTCATTGGCACATTTCCACCATATTGAAAATCATATCTAAAAATACTGGAAATAATTACTCGTCTTGCAGGTAGGTTAACTCCTGCAGCAAGGGTCGGTGTAGCAAAAAGAATTTTTACAATACCGTTTCTGAAAGCCTTTTCAACAATCTGCCTACTCTTTGCTCCTAAACCTGCGTGATGAAAGCCAACACCTTTTGAAACTGTACTTGAAAGTGTTCTATCAAGCTCTGTGTCATCTCCCTCTTTTAAAATTTCCACTCCTGTCTTTTGAGCTAATTTTATGGAGGTTTTGTCTAGGTATTTTGCCACTATTTCCGATGTCTTTTTTGCAAGTGACACGGTGCGTTTGCGTGTCTCTGCAAAAACAAGTGATTGGCCTCCATCCTTTGTTATTGAATCCATTGCTAGACTAGTTATGCCGGTAGTTGAATTATCAGAAATTCCAATATTATCAATATCATAGTTCGTACCATCATTCATGGTAACTTTACCATAATTATACACTCCTTCTATCAATTCGGTGGGACGCCAATTACTTTGAATTGGTTCGCATGTCAACCACTCTGCTACTTCGTCTGAATTCGAGACTGTTGCACTTATTCCAATTATCTGGGGTTTTTGCGGCATTAATTTGATCTTTGTTAGTATGATTTCCAGTGTTGGACCTCTTTCTCGTTCAGTAAGAAGATGGATTTCATCGATAATAAAAAGACCGACATCATAAATCCAATTAGAGTCATGTCTCAAGATGGAATCCATTTTTTCATTTGTTAAAATAATAACATCTTTGTTTACTAGTTCGCTTCCTGTAGAATCATAATCTCCTGTGGAAATACCAATATTGATTTTTCTATTTCTAAAACAGCTCAAATTTGCTATAACCTTAAACTCATTAAATTTCTCTGAGGCTAATGCCTTTAATGGAGTAAGGTATACTACTTTTTTTCCCTTTTCGAGAATATTTATCATTCCCATTAATCCAATTAACGTCTTCCCACTTGATGTAGGAGTCGTAACAAGTACATTGTTACCATTCATTACCCCCTTTGATAACGCAAGCTCTTGGGGGGGGTATAACGATTCATATTGCAATGATTCTAAAAGTTCATTCAGGTATTCTTTCATCAAACAAGAATGATTTTATGTATACCAATTAATATATTAATAATATTGAAATTATGTTAAGACTAATTTGGATTCAATAGGTTCAAGATGTATTTTATGAATCGGAATCTTGTGGCTTTTGCAATCACAATTTTTAGGGCGATAGAGCATTTCTATCATAGAACATTTCCATCATAATAATGGCCACCAGTACTTTTGTGGGACTTGGTCATTCTCGATAGTAAAGTATAACATAATTCGAATGTCCGCAATCGACGAGTTGTTGGTAAAAATAGAGGGAGTTGTTTATTGCTAGGCTTTTGCGTAAAATCCAGCTTTTCTTTCGTATATTTGCCCATTTTGCATTGCTTTTCTTATGAATTCTTTGGCTTCATCTTCTGTAAACTTTCCACTTTTCACAAGTTCATTAATGAAATTCTTTTCTTCAACATCATTCTTGTCTTCTCCGGATAATCCGTTAAAGACATCTGTGAATGTTTTAAGTTTTGAAGTTTCACTGAGTGGTTTTCCATGAAGGACTCCAAGATCTACCTTTCCCGTATTAACATCAATGCCGACAGTTTCTAGCATTTGTGAAACAAGGTATATCGCTCTGTCGGCATCTTCACTATCAACAGAGTCTTTCAATAACAATCTTGCCCTTGCAGTAGCGAGGCGCACTAGACCTTCAAGCTGACGAGGAGTTGCCGTAATCATACCCTCAGAGTCAACATTTCTCATCTGCAAGTAATAATTTCTTAAAATGTCGATTGCCTCCGTTGTTAGTTTGGGCTCAATTTGTTTTGCATATGCTAGATATTTACGAAATAGATCTATTTCAATTGCCGACTGAGCTGCATGTTCAATATCTCTGTGAATTTCAAGTATGTGGCTTGCAATTCGATTGTCTTTTTCAGAATCAGCATTATCCCTTATTACGTGAATGATATCAAATCTAGTTAGTAACGGTATAGGAAGTGGTTCTACATTTTCAGTAATATTTCTAAATGGGTCGTATTTACCATATTTAGGATTAGCTGCAGATAAGATTGATGTTCTTGCATTAAGTGTAGCGACTATTCCTCCCTTTGCAACAGAACATGTTTGTTGTTCCATAACTTCGTGCAGAGCAGATCTGTCCTCAGATTTTATTTTGTCAAACTCATCTATACAGTTGTGAATGTATACTAGAGATGCCTCATAATTGTGATGTTTTCCTACACTTAAATCATATACGTACCCATTGTATGGAACTTTTTCGACAAGCACAACTTTTTCGATTCCTCTTTCTATAGACCCCTTGTGTTCTATATTGAGTGGCCCTTCTCTTTTTGTTTTGGTGCTAATTAATTTAATTCCTTCGTAAAAGCGGGTTATGTCAGCTCCTGTGATTTGTATTAATGGAAATCCTTTGCGTGTTTTGCGTATTCTTGCATAAACTCCCAGCCTACGTAATGCGTATAGTATGACTGCCAATTCATGTTGTGATGTGGAAGGATAAATCCTTGCTGCTACTACTTTTTCGTGCACATGATTAAAATCACCATCTGTATCGAATATCCCTGCTAGAAATGACCACAGGGATTTGTCTGAGAGAAGCAAAATATTATCTATTGATTGATTTTTAATCAGGAATCTGGTTTTCCTAAGAAGCTGTTTATCAGCTGTCCATAAATGGAACATTCTTGATACCAAGACATATTTTCCAAGAGTGCGAATTCGATCGCCCTTATCGTAAAGCGTAAAGACATCAGAGTTTCGTTGTATATTTGATATGACATCAGAGTTGACCTTAGATTGACTTATTGTGATGCTATATGGAGTGATATGGCCGTCACCATAGGTACACCCTATTACATAAGCATCTTGTTCTGTAATGTTCAAGGTGCAAGAAGGTTTTTGTACTCTAACTGGAGAACGTATGAGATCTCCAGGATTTACATCCTGTGCCTCAATCCATAAATTTTTGACATGTGTTGAACGTCTGAGCAGATGTTTTGGTGTGACTTTGAGTGTCAAGCCGGACGAAAATGTTAGCTTGATAACATCACCCGTGTGTTTCTTTCTCATTATGGCAAATGCATTGCCTTCCATATCTACTCGGTATTTGTTATCATAAATTCCTACAGGGATTAGATATTTTTTGGCTTCGCGGCCCGATTTTGTTATAAAGATGTCGCCTTTGATACTATCCCAGAGCACGCCTACAGGTATGAGATTATGTCCGGTATAGATTTCTGTATCTTCAGTCATGCAGACCAGACCTTGATCTCCCAAAACCACAGCGCCCGCCTCTAACATCATAATTCCAGATTTATCACGAATTACTGCTGCTGTCAGACCCGCAGCAGTAGTACCTCTACCGGAGGTATAAAGGCCCCTTGGAGCTATTTTTGCAGCAAATTTCAGCATTTCAGATTTGGCAGTTCCAGGGTCTCCAACGAGAAAAATGTTTATGTCTCCTCTACGATTTGAACCGTCTGCTAATTTTTTTGTTACCGATCCTACGATTAGTAAAAGGATGGATTCTTTTATTACTTCATGTCCGTAAATATGAGGAGCGAATGATGCAACAAGTTTGTCATAAGCATCGGGCATACTAGCAATAGATAATATCTGTTTTTCATCCTCGCTGCTTATGGCTATTCTATCAACTGTTCTTGCATCTTTATTTCCTGCGAGCCCACCCAAATATTCTATATTGTTACCTTCCATGCGAAGTCTGAACAAACTTGTCCTTACTTGTAACGATTGTTCTTGTTCGATCCTAACAGTTCCAGTCAACAAAACTCTATCACCAGGTCTGCATCGATCTACAAGATCATCCATAACGGTAACTTCTACATAGTGCGGAAGCTGACCTGCTGGTAAATCTTCTGGGAGTTCTTGAAGCCTAACGAGCTGAAAATCTGTAAAATAGCTATTTTCTGGATCCATTTCAAGTTCTTTTTCAGAGCACTGTGAGCATCTCGTAGGTTTCTTTAGTGTTAGGCCCTTAAGTTGAGCCTCATTCAATGTGTTACAATTAAGACATGCATACGCTATTTTTTTAGCTAGTGGTTTGATTTCAGAAGTCCTGACCACCATGCCAGGTACGCTTATCAATTTATTGATTACTTCTGCATTTATTTCTCTAAGACCCTTTTGAACTGAATAATTTCCAATTCTTACTTTAATTTTGTCTTTGATTTCTTGAGCATAATCATAATGAATCTCTCTTAATATCGAATATACAGCCTTGTTAAATGCGTCGAACATTTCATCAGGTGTATCTGTAATCAATTTTGTAAGTTCTGGTTTATTGGTGTCTAAATCGATATAATCAACCACGACATGAGTGGAATTTGAAGCCATCATGTCATTAATTCTATTAAAATACTTGTAATTTCCATCTCTGTCTTTGAAAGCACGCAGAAATGATTCTAATTCATCTGAAATTGCAGAGGTAGTCTGTTGTTTCTGTTCAGTCATTTACCTGTTTAACACCCATTCCTTAAAGGCCAACGACGACGTATGAACAAAATTATAAAGCTGTCTCTCTTCTGCTGATAGTTTCGATTCCATTTCTGCAGAAAGTGACGATGCAGCTGCTAGCTTTACAATTTTTTCCAACCTAGACATTACAAATGAATTGAGCGATACCGAAAGACTTTCTTTTTCTTTTTCACCAAGACCTTCTAGATAATCATTGACCCTAATGTAAAAGTCTACATCTACACCAGATATGTCATGTGGTTTTGATATTCGTTCTCTATTCAATGCCTTAGAAACATAACTTGATGTTTCATTATCTTGAAGATCAATTAATTTTTTTCTGGATAAATTTTTGGCAAGCCATCTTGGCAACAGCAAGATATCACCTTCTTTTGCATGCAAGTTGATATCGTTAATAGATATTTTTACGTCAGACTTGAAAGTAACCCTAATCTCTTCGAGAAGATACTGTAACAAGTAAGTATTTTTTAAGCTTTGAAATGCGCCCTGAGCAAAAGAGATGTTTGATGACATATTGGGAATATAGTCTTAGAATATCTACTAAATAAATAATCTGAGACGACTGATTATATAACTGATTATTAGAACATCTTTCATGCCGCAAGCAGAGGCAAAAAATTTGTCCGATTTAATGTGGGTAGAAAAATACAGACCTATAATCTTAGACGATGTAGTCAATCAAAAAGAAATTGTAGCCAGTTTAAAGAATCTAATAAAAGAGCCAGCTGAAATGCCACACTTGTTATTTACAGGTCCCGCAGGAGTTGGAAAAACTACTACTGCATTGTGTCTGTCAAGGCAGATCCTTGGGGATGATTGGAAGCGGGATACATTGGAACTTAACGCATCAGATGAAAGGGGAATAAAAATGGTTCGAGAGAGAGTTAAAGAATTTGCATCAGTTTTGAAGATAAGGACAAGTGATAAAGATGAAAGAAAATTTAGAATAATAATTCTAGATGAGGCCGATGAAATGACCTCTGAAGCTCAGACGGCATTACGAAGGATAATTGAAGACAGTTCAGAAACTACTAGGTTTGTAATTATTTGTAACTATTTATCTCAAATCATTGAGCCCATTCAAAGTCGGTGTGCAATTTTTAGATTCAAGAGAATTGAAAAGCAGATGATAGAAAATCACCTAAAATTGTTGTGCGAAAAAGAGGGAGTGAAGTATGATGATAAAGCAATTTCCCAAATTTTTGATTCGACAAATGGTGACTTACGTCATTCAATAAACATACTTCAAACTGCATCTGTAATGGGATCGATCACCGTTTCAAACGTGCTAGCGTCATTAGGTCTTTCTGGAAAGTCACAGGTAAGTGAAGTAGTTAAATTGGCACTGTCAGGCAAATTTAACGAAGCCAGGGTAAAGTTACTAGAATTAACTGCGGTATATGGAATGTCCGAGTTTGATTTTCTAAAATATGCATATGAAGCTGTGTATGCGTTAAAGTTATCACATCCTGAAGACTTTGCTTCTTTGATAGCTGAATATGATTATCGTTTGACACATGGATCGCATCCTGATATACAGTTGACGGCATTCTTGGCACAACTATCAAAGCTAGGCACCAAACAGTAGCATAACTGACCTGTCATTTTGAAACAATTAGTCTATTTGCTAGCAGCATGGATTGTCTAAAATTACTGCTAATTTTCAAAATTAGTAGTCATCTTCGAAATCTTCTCCACCGTCTTCCTCTTCGACTTCATCAAAATCTTCTTCTAGTTCTTCTCTTTCTTCAGCACTCTTGTAAGGAAGATCAGCTTCTCCAGCAGAATTACATACAGGACATTTAAACTCAATCGTTTGTCCTTCAAGGTCCAAAGGAAATTCCTTTGAGAAGACCTCATCACATTTTGAACACACAAGGGTAGTTTGGATGTTATCAGTACTGAACTTGTGGGATTGGAGTCTAAATATGGTATTTGTCATTCTTCCTACCTATTGAAATAGTCCTTTTTTATAAGGATTATTGTAATTCTTGCTAGACTGTATGTATTTTAGGTTTAGAATCATATATTAGAGCTAGCAGATGTGATCGTGCGTCATTTTGGTCAACCAGACCGCGATTTGCAACTGTAATTATTGTACTATCGTTTCTGACTCCGCGCATCTTCATGCAAAGATGCTCCCCTTCTGCAATGACAGTTACTCCTTTAACACCCATATTCATTATCTCGTCTGCAATTTCCTTTGTGAGTCTTTCTTGAATTTGCAATCTTTTTGAGTATTTTTCAACAAGACGTGCAAGTTTCGAAATTCCAAATACCCTACCAGAAGGAGTGTAAGCAATGTGTATTCTGCCAAAAAATGGTAACATGTGATGTTCGCACATGCTATAAAATCGAATGTCTTTAGCAATAATAGAATCAGTTTCTTCACTAAAACTAATTTCCAGTTCAGAGTTCATACAATAACCGGCAAAAATCTCTTCGAACATATTTGCCATTCTTTGAGGAGTTCCTATCAAGCCTTCACGATCTGGATTTTCTCCGAGTTGTACTATCAGCTCCCTTACGAGTTTTTCAATCTTTCTTTTATTAAATGGAGTCTTTTTCGTTCTCATTGTTATCCCCTTAATTATCTAGCACCTATTTCCTTATGTAGCTGTGGTATAACCCTGACCTCAGGAAACACTGGTTGGGCAATGTCATATATTTCCAAAAGTTTACTGACAGTTGGCTGATCCAATCCATGACTGGGTTGTATAATAAAGGCGATAATATCTGAAGGATTTATTTTCTCTGAAATGTAGCTTACCAAATTCTTGAAACTATCAAGAGTTGTAGAATTAGTTACTACTATTTTAATGTAAGTAGATTTATTGTTTTGTACGGCTAATTCCAGGCATCTGAGCTCATTTTCTAGCAAATTATCATAATCAGCTGCGCCTTCAACCACTTTAGAATCTTCAGTTTTGAATTCAACTTTGCATATATCGATATATGGTAAAATTTTACCAAATAGCTCTGAATCAAAACATGATGATTCTATGTAGGTCTTTAGGTTAGTATGTTTTTTTATGAAATCTGCAAGTTGTATTAGAGCATCAACTTGTAGTAATGGTTCTCCTCCTGTGAAATTTACTTTGTATGTGAATGGTTGAAGTTGTTTTAGAATAAGATCTTTAATTTCATCTAGTTGATAGTCAATGCCACTATCTAGTGGTAATGCATATTTTGTGTCACACCATCTACATTTTAGATGGCATCCCGAAAATCTGATAAAGAGAGTCTTCGTTCCGACAAATACCCCTTCCCCTTCAATGCTGGTAAATATCTCACTAACTCTAACTCTCATCTTGTTTTCAGTTCTTTGCATAAATTGTTTTATCCTCTATACCTGCCCTAGTAAATGCCATCTTCCTATTTATACACGATTCGCATACTCCACATTGCAATATTTTCTTGCGTATTTTTTTCCCATTTGAATAACAACTCCATGATTCAAAAATGATATCTCCCAAGATTTCATGACCTATTTTCAACAATTCGTATTTGCTCATTCCCTCTAAAGACGGTGACCATACAGATACCCTTCTATTAATTCCACTCTTGATTTTATCTTCCTCTCCAATATTCAAGGAGTTTGATATCGATTTGATAAATTTCGGTCGACAATCCGGATAATTATAATCATCGGCATGTGCACCAAATACAATTAAATCGGCATTTGCACTGAATGCCCAGGCAGCTGCGATTGATATGAATATAGCATTTCTAATGGGTACTACTATACTAACATCGAATTTGGAAGGAATTGACAATTTATTGCTGGTTAGAACATTTGAGTTACCATACAAGTCCTTCATGAAATTAATATCTACTATACGGTATTCTGAACTCAAGACTTTGGCGAGCTTTTTTGATTGTACTAACTCTCGTTTTGCTCTTTGACCATAGGAAAATGTGATAATCTTTAATGCATATTTCTTGTAACTTTTAACGTAAGCCGCAGCGCAAAGTGAATCCAGTCCACCGCTCATAATACATATTGCAATCTTTTCATCTTTCAATTAATGCATAGATACCTCCCACACCATATGATATTGCAACCAATATTCTAGAAAGTGCTAGTATGTGATGATGAACTAGATTGGTATGAGTAAACATGTCAACTAAAAACAATACTGGAATCATAAGTACAGCAAGAATACCGACAACAAATTGTTCCTTATTATCGTATTTGCTATATGATTTGATTAATAGATAAGTGGAAATGTTACCAAGACCAATACCTAAGAGTATAAGATACTGTGAAAATGTATGAAATGCAGGTATCATCAAAAAAGGGCCTGCCCAACTTAAACCATTAATAGTTTTGGCCCACAGAGGCCATTTTATACTGTTTTTCATTCTGTTCCTCATAGTATGAAACACATTCTTCATTTTCATAAAAGTAATTCCTAAAACAAAAGCAAAGATCAAAAACCATGAAAGTAATTGATAATATGTAGGAATTTTATGTATTGATAAGAATTCACTAACAATGGTTCCAGTAAGAACTGCTATTGCGATAGATAGGAAAAGAAAACCGGAAACTCTAGATTCTATTCCTACAGTTTTATTCAATGTTTCTATAGACTTGGTCTCTTTAATTTAAAGCATCTAGAAAATCTTAAATCTCACTGTCAATGGTTGGCTGCAACCCTTAGAATATAATGATGTCTGTTCACGTCAGGCGCTTATTGTTTTGAACCACATTTAGGACAGAATTTTGATGCTATTTTTAGAGGTTGGCTACAATTACGACAGTTGTTAGCAGATGCAATCTGTGTATGGTCTTTGAACATATCAGTTACAGCTCCGCTTGGCTTGAAAGTGTCATCCGTATCAGGAAGAAATTCGTCCTTATTTGATTGATTTTTTACGTCGTTAATGTATGTCATTAATCGAGGCACAGTCTTGTTCTTTCCAGGAATATTTACTTGATCACCTAACCAAAGTGCAAATTTTTTTAGTGTCATTTCAGGAGTTGAGAAAGTTAGAGAATGTGTAGCCATATATTCGTCAGTTGCAGCTCTGCCGTTGAAAATCTCCATAATAAATTACAAGAACGTCGAGTTTTTAATTATTGCGAATTGCCGCACTTGGGACAAAACTTTGCAGCCAAGGGAATGGAAGATTTGCAATGGATACAATTCTTTTTTGAATCTTGATATCTATCTTCGGGCCTGATTGTTATATCAACAGGTCTGAATGTGGGTTCGCTTAGTTGTTCGGGTTCGGGTAAAACATATTGATCTGTATCCGTTGATCGGTTGCCGATGCTTCCACCACTATCTACGAACGCATTGACTCCGAATCCTGAACCAGAGGAAGGCTGTGCAATTCCACCAGTGGGATTTTTCATCGAAGAGCCCTTATCTGTTGCAGATTTCATTTCCAATGTCACCCTAATTGCTAAAAAATTTAATGCAGAAAGGGAGATCATAAATTTTGCAATCTTGCTTAAAAATTCTTTATCACCAATTTTTCCTTTTTTGTAAAGTTGAGTATCATCAATAAACGATTCATAATGATTTTGGGTCTCGTTCACTAATTGTTTTAACTTTTCGCTCAGACCTCCAAGAGTATCGACTCCAAATGACATAATTAGTAAATTAGTATTGCAGTTTTATAAAAGTTTGAATACAAAGAGGGAATAAAAATACTTTATTTAGAAACACGTGAAGTGGTTGTTCTGAAAATTTGTTTTGATTAATTCAAATAGCCCCTAAATATTATACTTTGTTTAACCAGATCCAAAGTTCAAGCTATGGAGGGGTGGTCTAGACTGGTTATGATACCTGCCTTACACGCAGGTGGTCATGGGTTCAAATCCCATCCCCTCCATACCGATAGTTTCAAATTATATTTGTGATTTGATTTGGCAAATTCCAGTCATGGCTAACACGTGTTCATGGATTGAAATATAATAAATTAAATTAAATACCACGAAAAGACAACAACAATATCGAATGACACTAATTTCTGGTAAACTGATGTATATCGGTGTCATATCTGTTATTATAATTGCCGTCGCTTCCTATGGATTATTTTTCTACTTTCAGAGGATCAACGAAACGAGTATAAGAGAAAGTATATTTGAACAGGAATTAGATCGTCAGATAAAGTCGACTAGTTCAATTTCTCAACATATTGGCTCCGACCTGCGGCTGGTAACCGCCATGCTTCAGCAATTGGCTGATTCCACATATTTGCAAAATGAAATGTTATCGGGAGATAATGTTACGAAATTACTTGAAGAAAAATTTGAACAGCTTAACACTGTCACTAAAGTTGATAGCCTTTTGATTACGGATAAAGAAGGTATCATAACCAACCAAGAGGTATCAAAGGGTCTGAAAACGTTTGTGAATATTGATATTTCATCTAATGAATATATGAAACAGACAAGAGAAACGCACCAACCTGTATATTCTAATGGTTTTACAGGAATAGATGGCAAATATAGAATAGTAATAACCTATCCGATAATTAGTATACATGATGGTCATTATATTGGAACAGTAGCAGCTACTTTACCTTCAATCCAGTTTTTTAAAAACTATGGAAACGTTAATGACATAAACTCCCAATTTTTGGTGGCGTTTGACACGAAGGCAAGCCTTTTGGCAGTTGGAGCAAGTAACGATCTTGTTGGTAAGAATTTTTTTGGAAATGAAACCCAGCGGTTTATCAATTACAATGAGGTTCTAAATAATCTGACTCATCATTTATTGGCGGGAAATACTGGATACGCGATGTATGATTATGGAAAGGGTGAGCGATTAAATACTCAAGCCCCAATTCTAGTGGGATCAAAACCAGTATATTTCCTTCAAATAGTAACACCAACAGATCGAATATATTTAAAGATAAATTCAGTACTTTTTTCAGAAGGAGTAAAAATGTTCTCCTTACTCACAGGAACAACAGCTGCAATAATTGTTCTTGTCTTCCTTTTAAGAAAATGGTATAGTATATTGCAAGATGAGGTCAAAAAGCGAACCAGTGATCTGAATAAATCCAATTACAAACTGATGGCAGCGAATGAATCCCTTAAAACCAAGGATGAAGCGCAAAATCAATTCATCAATATAGCAGCACATGAGTTGCGGACCCCAATACAACCTATTCTTAACGCAATTTACCTTCTTCAATCTCCAAATTTGAGCCAACAAAAACGAAATCAGTATATGGACATCATAAAGAGAAATATCGAAAAATTGGGAAGACTTGCCGAAGACATATTAGATGTTACTAAAATTGAGAGCAATTCTCTAAAATTAATGGATGAAAAAATTGATTTATATGATTTAATAGTAAATAGTATTGAAGACTTTAAACGAAATATTCAGTTAATCTACAAGGATCTTATAGTAACTTATGAAGGTGTAGACAGACCTATCTTTGTGAAAGGTGACAGATTGAGATTAAACCAGGTCATGCAGAATTTACTTGATAACGCTGGCAAATTTACCAAACAAGGATCGATTACAGTAAGGACACAACTCGAATCAAATATGGTTAAGATTCTTGTAAAGGATACTGGAATTGGAATACACCCTGAAATATTTTCAAAATTATTTTCCAAATTTGTAACAAAATCCGATAGAGGAACTGGTCTGGGTTTATTTATCGCAAGAAGCATTGTTCAAGCACATGGTGGCAGTATATGGGCTGAATCCGGTTCTAATGTTGGCGCAACTTTTATCTTTACATTGCCCCTTTCAGATCAGGATAGTGACGAGCATAATGTCAGGGATTCAACATAAAATCTTGATGCAAAAATTATCTAGACAAAAAATCTTACTGTCTGTAATCTTGCCTTCTGTTTTGGTTACTTGGATTGCAATAATAACGTGCTCTTCTATCTCTATTCAAAGTGCATATGCGCAGACACAAAATAGTTCATCTCAAGCACCTGCTTCTGCAAATCAATCATTAAAGATTGCTTATCTAACCGATGGTCTTTTTAGCGATGCTGGTTGGGGGGCATTTGCTTATAATGCGGGTCAAGAAATAATTTCCAAGTATGGATATGAAGTAAGTTTCCTAGATAACGTATCAATTCCTAATATAGAAACGACTCTCACGGACTATGCAAAGAAGGATTATGATATCATCATAGCACAGGGATATGAATGGGGAAATCCTGTTATTAAAGTAGCACAAAAATATCCTGACATAAAATTTGTTGTATTCACTGGACAAGTGAAATCTGAAAATGTTGCTTCTATATTCCCAAGACAACAGGAAGCAGCTTATCTTCTTGGCGCACTAGCCGGCATGCTCTCAAAAAACCATACTATTGGTTTTATTGGAGGAGATGAGAAATATCCCAATTTAAAGAATATTTACGAAGGTTACAAACAGGGAGCCTTGCATGCCAATTCTTCAACCAGAGTATTTGAAACTTATTTGGGCGATTGGGATAACGAGTCTAAAGGTAAGTCAGCAGCACTCTCTCAAATTAATAAAGGCGCAGATTTTTTATTGCATGTAGCTGATACGGCAGGGCAAGGTGTAATTCAAGCAGCTAAGGAGAATGGGGTCTATGCCTTTGGAGCTGTCTCAGATCAGAATAAATTAGCACCAGGAACAGTTGTGACATCTTTTGTCCTAGATCCAATAAAGGCATATGATTCTATATTCAAGATGATAAAAGGAAATAACTTTACTGGAATTATCTTTACTCCAGGATTAGAATTGACAAAGAATTCAACTAATGAGGATGGAATTGTATACATTGCACCATTTCATGGATTTCAGAATAAAATCCCTGCAGATATTCAAGCTAATTTCTCTCAATTGATCCAAGATGTAAGGAATAAAAAAATCATAATTCCAGAATGATACCTAAATTAGCAACTTGTTTTATTATTACAAATTACATATCTTGATGGTAAAAATTAAGAAAATTAAAGGTTCATTATACATCAGCGTACATGGTAAATTCGTGTGGGTGAGGTCGAACAGCCAGTTCCATGTGTTGCTTTGCAGCATCGTCAATTATACGTTCAATGACATGTTTACCAAATATTGGTTTCAGAAAGTCAGAGTCGGACTTTAATTCCTCAATAGATTCTCTTAAACTTGCTGGTAACTGTTTAATTTTGTGTTTTTCTCTTTCAGCGTCTGTCATCTTGAATATATCAGCATCTACATGATCTTCTATCATAGAATTATTTGTTTCAGTTCTCTTCTTTATACCACTAAGCCCAGCAGCAACAATTGCAGAAAAAGCTAGGTATGGATTACATGATGGATCAGGAGCTCTGAATTCTATTCTTTTCAAATACGCAAATCTTTCTCCCTTATAATGGGCGGGAATTCTAATTATTGCAGATCTGTTACCAGTGCTCCAGGCAATATATACAGGAGCTTCGTATCCGGGTATTAGTCTCCTATAAGAATTTGTGGTGGGGGCAACAATAGCTGCCAGAGCCCTAGCATGATCCAGTATTCCACCAATAAAATACCTCGCTGTTTGAGATAGCTCGGCGTATTTATCATTCGGGTCATAAAACAGATTTTTTCCTTTATTCCAGAGACTTACATTTACATGCATTCCAGAACCATTATCCAATGCAATTGGCTTTGGCATCATTGTAGCTATCATATTATGTTTCTGTGCGATGTTTTTGACAATGTATTTGTAACTTTGAACTGAATCAGCAGTATTAACTAGAGTGTCGTAACGGATATCAATTTCACATTGTCCTGCAGTTGCTACCTCATGATGATGCGCATCACAAATTATACCGAAATTCGAGCTCAATACATCTACACATTCATGACGATAATCCATGAGCGTATCTCCAGGCGGGCTTGGCAGATATCCCTCCCTCAAACGAAGAGTGTAGCCAACGTTTTCTGTCGACCAGGGTGCTTCACGAGAAGTTATTTCATAGCTCTGACTATGAAAAGAGGTTAATGTGTTTACTTGAAGTTTATCAAAAACAAAGAATTCTACCTCAGGTCCCCAGTATGAAATATCATAACCGCTTTCTTTAACGTATTTTTCAGCGTTCTTTGCAATTCCACGTGGATCTGCTAGGTACGGTTCTCTTTTCTCACCACCGGAGAGGATATCGCATATGAGTCTGGCCGTTGGATACTTTTCTATCCAAGGAATAAACGCATATGTTGAAGGGTCTGGTCTTATTATCAAGTCAGATTCGTGAATCTCTGTGAATCCCTTTATTGAAGAACCATCAAGTTTGGGAAGCCCGTCCTTAAAATCCTCCTCTCTAAGCATGTTAGATGCCATCGTGGTATGGTGAAATCTTCCAAATAATCCGGTGAACTGTAAATCAACAAATTTTATTCCATCCTCTTTGATTTTAAGAAGAACATCGTCACTACTGAAGGTTAAGGATTCAATTTTTCCATTAACTATTTTATAAGGCAATCAGAACCGATTATATTATTCTCATAATTAAGTTTTAAATTGAAATAAAATGATTTTGGTTGATGTGTAAACTTTGGAAAATTCGTTTTTATTATTAAAAAAATTGATCTATTAAAATTTTAATAAACTGGTATTTAAATAGAAATTACTAAAAGGTAGAAATTATTGCCAAGTATAGATGCTGATAGCAAAATTGAAAATAATCCCGAAAACGTGATTGGATTGGAGTTCGTACTGGAACTTTTAAAAAAAGAAACGCAGATTCCAAAGATTCAAGCCATATCGCCTGACATTTATAGAAAAATTGCACAGATAATCAGGAACCTTTCTATCCAAAAATACGAAGACTTGGAATTGGATATACATCACGAACTCATCAAATTACTAACACTTTGCACAAAATCACTCTTTGAATTGAGAATCCAAAAGCTCTTGGAAAGTTCTAACGGTCAAAAACTTTCATATCCTTCATTATTGTCTAGTGATGATTATTCAAAAATAACTGATGAAGAAAAATTTATTTTTGAAGAAGAAAGAAAAGTTTCACAAAGAAAGGAACTTATCATACAGTCATTAATCGACGGAAATGTGAACAATTTAGATACACTATCAAAAATCATAAGATCCAAAATGATTATTATCAGATTTTTGGAATCTACGGATCAGTTCATGGGAGTTGATATGGCAAAATATGGTCCATTCATTAAAGAGGATATTGCTGTATTACCCTTTGAAAATGCAAGATCTTTAATCGAAAGAAAAGTTGCCATTGAAATAAATGATTCAAGATTTCACGTTAAGGAAACATAGATATTTGTTTTTATTTATTTCATGAGTAGTAAGTCTTCTTGCCTCACAATGGAATCGATATTGACACTTATATCCTACTCACAATTTATCCTATAATCACATTTTTTGTAATAGGTTTTGTTGGAAGGAAATTTAATCTAAATGAAGCCCTGAAGTATTTTTTCCAGGGTGCAAGTTGTCTTTTATTTGCTTTATTTTACATTGTCATGATCCCAAGAGGAGGAGCTCAGGGCCTTGCTATAGTTTTGATATTATTTGGGATCTTGTTATTATTTATGGCAAGAAAACACAAGGTGAACCCAAAAGATGAATCTCCATAATATGAGATCCTGGTTCCAAAATATGTCAGTTTATTTTAAGAATTCTTATTGTATGATTGAGAATACTTTCTTCTTCTGTACTCAATTAGTCCCATTAGCTGATATCCATACTCTAGATTGTGTTTCACATGATTTATCCCGTGCGAACCATGCGGAATGAATTTACCATCTAACACATTCTCAACATACGTCTTTACTTTTCTAATCGAAATAGTTGCGTGTTGCAGCTGTCTTTCATTTAGTTTTCTTCCCAATTCTTTTTCAATTTGATGACTAAACTCTGCGGTTCCAATAAGTTTAGAATATTTTTGTAATTTACTATAATTTACACATAAATCAGTTATTTTCTTGTTATCTTGTTCTGGTATCTTTGTGAGCAATTCATTTAATTCATTTTTTTTCCTACCTGTAATAACGCTGAGGCTATTAACAAGGTCTTTCTTGCTTAGGGTACTTTCCTTTAGCACAGCAGGCGAAGTCTGCAGGGCGACGATATCATTTGGTTTTTTATCATCGATAGTGATGGTTTTTTGCAAATCCTCAACTAAAGATACTGATGGTCCAGACACATCTAATTTATTATCCATGACATAGTGTTTGTTTTTTAGATAATACCTTTCCAATCCATAGAGATTTACCTTTTCTCCCCTAATATCATGACCTGTTCTAATTATTGAAATAACATTCAAAATTATTTTTGGATAATAATTTCTATGGTCGTCATCGACAGTATCATAATTTTCCATTATATCCTTGTATATACTAAAGATAGCGTCGCTGACTACCTTATTCATTAACTGGTTTTCAGAATTCATTTTGGTTTCATATTTTCTACTATCCAAACCTCTTGCTCCAATAGTTAGAAAGTCACAGAGTTCAGCTTTCGAAAAAATATAATTATTTTCGTCGCATGTCACAACTATCGATTTCATAATATTTATCCAAAATTCATCATTGTCAGAAGTTGCCAAATTTTTCATTAATGAGGAAGTATTCTGTTTTATTTTATTATCAGTTATTCGCAACTCATCTAATGTTTGAGAAAGTATTCTTTCTGGATTAAGGACGAGATTTTTGTTTGTCAATAATTGTTCACTTTTATTACGCTATAATACTAATTATAGTATTGCTATTTAAAGTAAATTTCTAAAAATTAGTTAAAATTGTTATGACTCTAAATTCCTATTTCTATCTAATCTTGATCTAATGATTTTACCTGCAATAGTCTGTATTATATTATTTTTAGTATTTTTCCATTATTTTTTCGAATCGTTGTAGTTATCTGACTTGAAACTTTTTCAAGCAGACGAACAACCTGTTCTTTTTTGGTCCCCTTTGAAACAATTTGAATTCTTATTGTTGGGATATTATTATTGACATAACCCTGTGGATGGGTTTTTAGATAGAGTTCATCGGATGGTGCAGATGCAACTATTTTTGTCAACCTTGACGAAATCATAGCTTCACTAATGCCTTGAACAAAGTAATTAATCTCGGCTATTGTAAAGTTGCCTATTTCACCTTTGATTTGGGGTAAAATACTTCTTAAGAATATTGCCTTCATTTCTTTTGGGACACCGGGCAAACAAATTATCCGTGTTTTTTTAATAAATAGTAGTACAGCGGGGGCATTTCCCACAGGATTTTGAATTGGAATCGATCCGACTGGAATTTTCGCCATCTTCAATCTTGCTTCATTTAATTTCACTTTTTGGTGCCTATCATTATAACTTTTTTTAATCATATCCAGTGCTTTATTGTTCAATACCAAATTTTTTTTCAGTGCTTTACCAATTCCCAGTAGTGTTTTATCGTCATATGTTGGGCCCAATCCCCCACAAACAATTATCCAACTAGGATTTCTTTTAAGAGAAATTGTCAACGCAAAATTGATTTCATTTAGGTCATCTCTTATTACAGTGACCTTTCTTACGAATCCACCAATTCTAGTAATCTTTTTTGATAACCAATGAGCATTCGTGTTTAGGGTAATTCCAGAAAGTAACTCATTGCCAATGCATAAAATTTCAATAATGTGCATTACACTATCTTGACGTGCAATTCAATGTACTGTACACTGAGAGTTACTTATGTAAACCACATATTTGAAATGCAAAGGTAATATATCCAACTATTTTTGAAGATTGTCGAAAAGGGTAGAAATTGTTAGTATCCTTCGGCATTAATTCATACTTTAATGAAGCTGCTTCGGCCTTTGCTACAGAAAGCCGTACCAAGTCATTTCCAAGTATGGAATCCCAAGGCAATTGAACTCCACTGTCCTTGCTTTTGGCAACTATGGATATTATCCTATCTGTATCGAATTTGTCCAGAATTACAGAATATTCGTAATCATCATTTTCTTCCAATGGATCGCGTGTTGTGAACGGATCGATTTGAACGTATTTCTTAATCTGTTCTCTCATAGAGACTGACAACTTATTCATCAATACCAGATCTTCTAAAGTCAGTGTCTTTAGTTGACTTGGAGTTGGGGGTTTTATTTCTGTGGATGCAAGCATAGGATGAAATTGATAAACTCATGATTATATAATTTTTGATGTCTATAAATAGCCAAGGGACTCAATATTTATAGAATTATAAAGATTATCAAATAGTAAATCCAATGCCGGGGTACCCAAGCTAGGTAAGACATATGATTCCCTAAAAGGGGTCAGCCTCGAGATCAAAATTACCGATGCGCAAGCTGATGTTCGCAAGAACTCGTGGGTTCGAGTCCCACTCCCGGCGCTCACAGTCATAACAGTAAGAATTCTATTACTACTAAATTGGTCTTGATTTATTTAGTCACAGTATTAGTATTGCTAACCACATTGTGCAATCAGTTCATTTTCATGTGTGAAACATACATGCTCAAGTTTTGTGTAGTCCTGGAAAGAATATTTGCACCCACATTGATATTCTAATATTTTCTTATTTACCTTATATCCGTTCGAAGAAAATAGCTTGGACATAGTATATTAGCAATAAACAGATATATCAACTTTAATTGGGTATGAAATATTTGTCCTCTCTTGATTCTCTAAGTTTGTAATCATCCAAAATTTCTTATATGATTAGGTTAAAATATATCTAAACGGATCAAAAAAAAGGAGTGTAAAATAGATTTATTTTCAGTTTTAATTTTTAAATCATCTAGAAAAGAAATTTCCGTGTTATGTATCATGATGTTTTTCTTTATTGGGTTGAGCACAATCTTTGTAAATTACGTGTTCGGAACGACTCAAGCAAACAATACCGATTTTAACTTTGTAGCCGCAGGAGACTTTGGTTGTGGTAAGAACGCGAATAGAACAATAACCAATATGTTACTCAGGCAACCAGAAGTGGTCATAGGGTTAGGAGATTTGTCGTATCAGAAAACAGCAGATTGTTGGTTTCAAGTTGTTTCTCCATTAGATACCGATGGTAGATTAAAAATTGCTATTGGGGATAATGAGATGTTTCCATCTAAATTTACTCAATATATGAAACATTTCAAAATGGATAGCCCGTTTTATTCATTTGATCATGGAAATGTTCATTTCCTTTCAATGGCAACAGCTAAAAATAGAGTAATACCATACAATGAAACTTCAGAACAATACAAGTTTGTTAAGAAAGATCTCAAGAAAGCACATGATAATAAGAGTATAAACTGGATTATAGTATATTCATTTAGATCATTCTATTCATCCAATACAACTCATCCGGGGCTTGATGAATTACAGGATCTTTATCATCCCCTGTTTGATAAATACGGCGTTGATGTTGTACTACAGGCCCACAATCATAACTATCAAAGGACATATCCTATAAACTACAATGCAACTAAGACTTTTACTCCCATAATTGTAGACAGAAATACAGAGAAATACGAAAATGATCCCAAAGGACCCATATTTGTCACTTTAGGAACCGGTGGAGAAGATATGTATGAATTTACTGGTCAAGCTCCCTATGTTATTACTCAATTTCTGAGGCACGGGTTCTTGAATATAGATATAGTGGATAACGGAAAAAGGTTGAATGCTGTCTTTTACGAAAACAGAGAAAACTCGGACAAAGACCATTTCTCCATTATAAAATAATTATCAAGACTGGATAATATAACAAGTAGAAGGTCCCTGCAACTAAAGGTTTTGAGATATTGATCGGTAAAAGGTTTAGTCGAAAATACTTTTGATCATCCGTTAATTACATCTTCTAGTAAATATTTTGGTATTTTCGCCAATTGTTCCACTTTCCAATGACAGCTCCAGCAAAATCCACAAACAATGCATGTAAATTGTGTCCTTATTTTGCATGACTTGCATTCTTTATACTCCAACTGTATAGTGTTTCTCAAATACTCATGCTTACGGTATTTGTTTTTTTTCCCGATTAGTCGGGAACTCATTTCTATCTAATTAAATTTAGTTCATTCTGAAATATAACTCTTTTAACCATTATGTCATAATACCAAATAACATATCGTTCTTTATAGTACAATCGAAGAATAATGTGCTTTCATATAATGATATCATGAATTAGTAATTAGTAATATAATGTAGCTTGTAGCTTGAAGATTACTTTGATATTCGCATTCAACACATCAATGAACTGGTGTAAATTGGTAGTTTAAAGATCAAAATCATGAAATAAAAAAATTCGTTTTATCATCAAAATCGTATTAGATTGTGGATTACTTCCACCCTCTTCGATCTCCTTCTAATAGGCCAGAATCGCCATGAATTCTATCAATATGTTTGGATAATTCTTCGTTATTGTTAAATTTCGATGCGCAATAAGGACATGCTACTTGGGGACTGTTTGACATGGTGATATATTCGGATCTGTTCAAATTAATTCTTTCTTTTAATTATTCTAGAAAATTGGCGGCAAGTAAGATTGAAAATGAGAAATATCTAATGTTTTTCGTAAGAGGATATTAGATCATCATCTGTTTCTATTATCCACTCTACTAGCGTATCATCTAACTTATGGTATCTCAAGTGCTCTCTACGCTTCTCTTTGATTATTTCTTCCTTACAAATTCCGCATTTCATGAAAAGATTTGGAGGTGGTAATGTCAAGGTATAATTTTAAGATATATATCACTAGTGATATTTCAGAAAATGCGTCCCTTTGATAATGTAGATAGTAATAATACCTGGAGCTAATAGAGTGTATATCACAAAACTAGGGCTACTGACGTTTATGACTTTGTCACGAGAGTCAAAAAATAAAAAATGGAATAAAAGGAAAAAATGGGCGTTTTAAATTCTTGATTCTTTTATTGAAGTTTGTAAAAGCTCGCCGATTTCATTGTGCATTTTCAAGAAGTTCAAGCCTTTCTCTGTTGTCTTGTATGTTTGTGAACCTTCTAAATATTCTAGTAAATTATTTTCAATCAGTACAGAGAGATACTCCCTCAATTGAGCATAGCTAAGAAAAGCTTTGTACATTATTCTGGTCTTTGTTGCACCGCCGTTTGCTGCTTCTAGGATCATTGCTACTATTTCTGTTCTACTTCTGTATTTCATATCAAGATACACTAAACTTATTTATTTTAATGTATTGGCACAATAATCTAGAACATGAATACATTAACTATATTCTAATTTGTTATTCTACGAATCTGCGTTTAACCTCAAGAATTTTCAAAAATATTCATAATAAAAAGTTTGAGAGTCGTTAACTCATAGTGGGGTCATCAGGCCGTATCTCTTGTAAGCACTTCATTGAGCCAATTACTCTCTGTCTCATCATTTTGCGCCTCCTCTGATGGCGCTGACTCTTGTTTTTCATTGTTAACTATATTCCCCGATTTTGGCTCTGGCTCACTTACTTTGTCAACGACATCGTCACTGACCTCATGATTTTCAATTTGGTTGTCTTCTAATTCAACAGGGGGAGCTTCTACGTATGGTTGAGTAATTCTTGAGAGAAAGCTAGTTATTTCATCCTTTTCAAGATTTATTCGATCTAGTAATTCGATTGAATTTGAATTGATTTGTTGATAAGTGTCTTCAGCAATATCATTGCTTCTGTATTGCAACTTTGCATCAAAAATTATGGTCTTGATAGTTGTACTCTGCGAATCCAAATCTTGTAGTCTTATATTCAGGGAGTTTATGACGTCCTGTTCATTGTTTTCTAGATCAACAAGTCTTTTCTCATATATTAGATGCAAAACTTCAGCATCGTCCTTCATTAGATCGTTTTCTTCAACCAAATTTTCAAGCGCTTTTACTCTCTTGATTGTTAGACTCTTCTGTCTAAGCAGTTTTTGTGCTTCCATACGCCACTTTGGTATAAAAATAACATAGTCACCTTGGACAAGTAGTTGTTCGTATAATAGTTGTTTTAGTCCGATTGAACCACAGTCCACCCCGACTGACTCGATAGAACCATCGATATCAGTAACTAAACCAATTACTTTTCCCACGTATGCACCGTACATATCTTTTACTTGCTTTCCTACAAATTCGAGCTTAATATCGCTCATGAGAATGTGTCAATATATGAATATAATGATTGCATTGTTAAAAATAATCAATAATTTAGTAGATGTTTTAAAACTTGATGCACTACACCGATGCTTGAAAATTACTGGACTGAATAAATATGTATAAGGACATTTTTGTAATAGTATTATGGATTTCAAATCCACTTATGATTTTTCAGACCGAGAAAAGTCAATTCTTGATCAACATTTTTCAAATACAGATAAGCACGTATTTGCTATTACTACTCCTCGACAAGTAGATAGAGGCGCACTCATGTCGAGATATTCTAGATCAGATAAGACGATGAGGAAAATATTTTTGGATGAGTTTATTACTAATCCGAGTAGAGGAAAGGAATTCTATAGCAAGATCCTATCAGAATATGGTGATGATTCTGTTGCTGAATTAGGAGAAGCACAAATTGCAATAGAATGGGTCTCTAACATTGCAGCTAAAAAGATTGAGGATCAAAGGATTGGGTTATCCTATTTAGAAAAATCATCTCGGTATATACCATTTGATCAGAAAGTTGGTAACGTGTATAAATATTACAGGGACGAAAAGATACTTGGATCAAAATATGCAGATCAATATATAGAATCCTGTGATTATGCGTTCGATGTTTATAGTAAAAGTATTAGTGTAATGCAGAAATTTATTTCCGAAATAGAACCAATTGATGATTTCATATATTTTGATTCAATTTCAAAAATAGAAAGTCCCTTTTCGAAACTAACCGATGAACAGGATATAGAATCTGCCAAGAAAGTATACAATAGTACTGTCAGATCTAAGACTTTGGATATTCTACGTAATTTATTACCAGCAGCGACTCTTACTAATTTAGGTATAACAGGAAATGGTAGGGCATTTGAATATCTCCTAACAAAATTGTATTGTTCTGAATTAAATGAGCTTAAGGAATTAGCTCGCCTAGTAAATTCTGAGCTTGATTGTGTTATACCATCTTTTATTAAACGTGTAAATGAAAAACATGGAAAATCTCTTCAATCTTTTATGATAAATACAAATAAAGAGATTTCAAAATTGACAGATAAATATCTGTACGATATTGAACCGGATTTTTCTCCTATTGATGTGAGATTGATTGATTATGTTGATAATAAAGACGCCGAAGTAAAAGTGGCTTCTGCTATTTTGTATGAAAATGCACGTGGTCAATCACTGCATGATATTATAAAGTTGATTAGATCCTTCCCACAAGAGAGAATTAATGAAATAATCTTAACTTATACAAAATTTCGAGAAAACAGAAGACATAGACCGGGCAGAGCATTTGAGATGGTCGAATATTTGTTTGAAATGTTTACCAATTTTGGGATGTTCCGTGACTTACACCGTCACAGAATTCTCACTATTGAAAGACAATTACTTTCAACTAAACATGGATATGACATCCCCCAAGAAATTATTGATTCAGGTCTAGAGAAGGATTTCAAGGACTGTATGTCCCTTTCTAAATATACTTATGAAAATATTGCAGAGACATTGCCTGTCGAAGCTCAGTATGTCGTAAATTTTGCTTATAAATATCCATATTTCATGAAAATTAATTTGAGAGAACTTTACCATATGATTGAATTACGTACTATTGCACAAGGGCATCCTGACTACCGCTACATTTGTCAACAAATATATAAAAAAATCAATGATATTCATCCACTTCTAATCAAAGGGATGAAATTTGTAGATTTGAATCAATACGAACTTGGTAGATTTGATACTGAGAAGAGAAAAGAAATGAAGAGAAGAGAATTATTATCTCCTAAGAACTAATAAAACCACCACTCCTACAACTTAAAAATAGAATAGAATTAGAACCACTTTTCTAATGACTGATTCTTATTCTTATCTGAATCTTGAACCTTCTGTAATGCGGAATTAACACGATCTAATGAAAAATTCCTATCACTGCACAAAAATTGTACTATCTTGTCATATTCAACGGACTCGAATTTAATGTCCTCATTACTCACATTTGCAACTCTTGGTTTCAAGAATATATCCCTAATCTCTTCGTATGGAATATTAGATAATGGTTCTTGAAGTTGGTCTATATTTTCCAATTTTGAATATTTTTGAATTAGTTTCAAAGCAGTTTTGGGACCTATTCCTGATATCCCGCCATAGTTATAATCTGTTCCAATTAAAATTCCTACATCAACCATTTGTTCAATTGTTAATTTAGTTTGCTTGAGTATATCTTCAAGATAATATATTTCTAAAGGAACATCAATGTAGGCGTTCCTATTAGGAACTTTTCTTTTACCACTTATTGTAACATTTCTTACCAGTCGTTTTGCACCGAACAAGATGGAATCATAATCCTGACTTGCGCAAATATGGACTAGATCAGAGTTGGTTAAAATTGATGCTGTTGCTTCTCCTTCCGAGGGAGCTTGTATTGTTGGTATTCCTAAAAAAGAGAGCAACCTCTTTGATTCGTCTATCATTTTATCTGTCAGGACGGATGTCGCTTGACTATATTTTCTCGCTTCTTCTAGTTTCCCTTCGACTAGTGCTTTCTCATATTTTTCAGCAGCTACCTCTTTAATTTGATGTCTGCGATGGATTTCATTAACTTTTAGAGGACTAGATATTCCATCAAATACATAAACAAGTTTGATACCTTCTGCCAGCAAATTGATATTACGATAGAATAGGCCGCTCAAGTGACTGGTTACATCCCCTTGAGAATTGGTAAGAAGTTCTCCCGTAGAACCCCGAATTGTAGATAGAAATTGGTGAATAGTATTGAAAGCATCAACTGCAATAATTTTATTTGCAAGATCACTCAACTTTATGTTCGTATAAGTAAGAATTGGTTTAAGATCTAGACCCATTAATGACTAGATTTAACATGATCTTTATTTTATTTTTTTAATTTTAAAGGTAGTCAAATTGGACAGTATTTGGAAAAAAGTAGATAAAGTAATTTGATTATTGTAATTCTCATCATGAGTCTGCTTATGAATATAAGTACCGTCATAAGTGTACTGAACGTTGCTGTCTTACTGACCTTATTGGCGATTTATGCCAAGATATATTTCAAAAGTAAAGCTGCATTTACTATTGGCCTCATGTTCTTTACAGTTATGCTAATGCTTCATAATTTGATAGCTATCTATGCATATTTGGCTATGGCTCCGCTTTATCCTAATGATTTGTTGCCATATTTTATAGCAATACACCTGGCAGAACTTATTGGAATTATAGCGCTGTTAAGAGTAACTCTATGAATCCTAGGATTCTACAATAATTACATTAGAATTTCGTTAAAATTTTAATTTCGGAAATTTTCAAAAAAATGAATAATGGGGTTATGGTTTAACCTTCTTCCCAACCTTTTACGAACAGACCATTCTTCTTTAGTGGAATAGGCTGACCCGGTGTGTAATCCATTGGTCTCATCCAAAATATTGCTTTAGTTGGGCAAACGCCGATGCATGCGCCGTCAGAAATGCATCTTTCAGGATAGAATACAAAAGCTTTACCTCTCTTCCATCCCTCAACTGGTTTTACCCTCAATACATCTGGACCAAGAGCGGTACAAATTTCGACACATAGTGCACAACCGATACAATGTTGTTCGCTAACATCTGGAAGTATTGCTACTGGCATTTAATTCACTTAAGAAGAAGTAAAGTCGAAACTATTTAAACACTGTGCTATTTTATAACACCGATATAAAATTATATGATTTCTGATTTAGCGCTTAGAATTGGGTAACTATAAATTCAAAAGATAGGACTCGTATTTTTAAGCGGTTTGATGTGGTTCGTAAAATCACAGTACTTGTGCCTCTCATTGTTGCTAGTATAATATTGGGAATTTTGGGTTTAACGTTTATTCCCGAGGGAGTAAAAAATAGAAATTTGGATTTTTCAAGAGGTACTATAGTTATTAACAATCATTCAATAAGCACCGAGGTCGCTGAAAGCTCAGCTGAACAACAGAGGTGGCTGACTTTTAGAACTGAACAGCTACCACTTAACTCCTCTCTTATCCTCGTATATGATAAACCGGATTTGTATTCTCTATGGTTGTTGAACATACAGTTCAATTTAGATTTGATTTGGCTCGACGGTTCAGGTAATATCGTTTACATGAAACAAAATGCGGTACCATGTAGTAATACGTTGGATGCATCCAAATGTACCTATAAGAATACAATTCCTTCAAAATACATTATTGCAGCAACATCTGGATTTATCAAATATCACAAGATTACAAATGATACCAAGATAAAAATAATTTCAATATAGTTGTACGATTTAGTGCAAGCTAGTTAGGTTATTTTTTGGCTATATCTTGAAAGTCTTTATACACTTGTTTTATTTCTTCAATAGAAGCTTCATCCTCAAGTGTGCTAGTATCACCAATCATCTCAGAATTTGTACTGATTGATTTTAGCAATCTTCTCATTATTTTTCCGCTTCTAGTCTTTGGCAGTTTATTTGTGAAATGAATTTCATTAGGAGTGGCTATTGGTCCGACTGTCTTTCTAATATGATTAATGAGATCTGTCTTTAATTCTGGAGATTCTTTGTACCCAGTCTTGAGAACTAGAAATGCGACTATGGCTTCTCCTTTTTCCGCATCAGGTTTACTTATTACAGCCGCTTCGGCTACCGCCTTGAATGAAACAAAAGCGCTTTCCAATTCCATAGTTCCTAATCGGTGTCCGGCAATTTTGAGTACGTCATCTGATCTTCCCAATAACCAGATGTAGTTATCTTGATCGATTAGTGCAAAATCACCAGAATAATAAAATCCCTGAAATTTGTTCCAATATGTATTAACGTATTTATCATCATTGTTCCATAGAGTCATTAACATCCCCGGCCAGGGTTTCTTGATGACCAAATACCCTTTACTATTGGGTTTCACATCAATGCCGTTTTCATCAACTAATCCAATATCTACTCCAGGGACTGGAAAAGTTGCTGAACCTGGTTTCATGGGTATAGTATCAATACCCAAACATTGGCTTATCATGGTTCCACCTGTTTCTGTTTGCCACCATGTGTCAACTATTGGACATTTTTCCTTCCCAATGGTTTTGAAATACCATAACCAGACTTCAGGATTTATTGCTTCGCCTACTGTACCTAAAAGCCGTAATGAGGATAAGTCAAAATTATTAGGGATTGACAAGTCATATTTCATGTATATTCGCAATGCTGTCGGAGTAGTGTATAGAATTGTTGCTCTATGCTTTTCAACCAATGCCCAATATCTATCAGGTGTGGGGTAGTCAGGAGTTCCTTCATAGATAATACTAGTCGCTCCATGCAATAGAGGACCATATACCATGTAGCTATGGCCTGTGACCCATCCGATATCAGCGGTACATAAGAAAATGTCTTCATTTTTATAATCAAATACCCATTTTGCTGTTGCATAAATATGAGTAAGATATCCACCAGTACTATGCAGTACTCCTTTTGGTTTTCCCGTGGTGCCGGAAGTATACAATATGTAGAGTGGATGAGTACTTTCAACTAGTTCGGGTCTGCAATAGTATTTTTCTTTTCTTACAAGTTCATGCCAAAGATGGTCTTTATCCTTTAAGTTGATTTCATTCGTTCCTCTTTTAAGTACAATCACATTTTCTATTGAGGGTGTTGATTCGATTGCGCTATCGACAATTTTTTTTAATTCAAGTATTTTCCCGCGTCTAATTCCTTCATCAGCAGTAATAATGATTTTTGATTTTGAATCATTTATGCGATCTGTTAATGCCTGGGAGCTAAATCCGGAAAAAACAACAATATGGATAGCTCCAATTCTATTACATGCTAGCATTGCAATAAGCAATTCAGGAACCATTGGTAAGTAAATCGTCACTCGATCTCCCTTCTTGACGCCTAGATTACGCAAAGCATTTGCGAATCTATTTACCTCAATATAGAGTTGATTGTAAGTAATGGTGCGAACTTCCCCAGCTTCGCTTTCCCATATTATGGCTGCCTTATTTTTATTGATGTTATCTATATGTTTGTCAAGACAATTTACTGAAGCGTTAAGCAAACCACCTGTAAACCATTTTGCGAAAGGCGGGTGCCAGTCTAAAATATTGTCCCATTTTTTACTCCATATCAAATTGTCTGCTTGGTGCGCCCAGAATTCCTCTATATTCTCTAATGCATTTTTCCTCGTTTCGTGTAGAATTTTACCTTGGAGATTAATTTCTAGAGATCTGTTCTCGTCATCCGATATTGTTGTTGAGCTTTTTTGCTCTGTCATCTAAATTTGTAATTTGATACTGTTTGTATTAAAAGGCTTGTATGTTTGCCATGTATATTATGTCCTGCGAATAATAATCTAATTATTGATGTGTGGAATGCTAAAAAGCTTATGCCGTCCACTACCAACAACCGGCGGAAATAATTATCGTTTGAATTCTGGGATGAAAAAAATAAATCCATGAGGGATAAGAAATGAAATGTTGTTAGAATGGAATGAGCAGATAAAAGCACACCTTATGTGGATTTGGGGGGGAGAGGATGGTTTTTTGAAGAGGAAAAAAGAAGGTATGATTGTCGTGACGGAGAGAAATCTGATTTTCATAACCAAGACCAACATGTCATATAGAGTTCACGAAGTACATTCACAACGACAGCTGTTGCGATTTAAAGAGAATAAGGATGTATTTTTGCCTTTAGAAGGATATGGTATTACTGAATTAAGGAATGATATTGAAAAAAGCGACCAGAATATAGTATTCCCATTTGCTCGAATATCAGATATGTATTTTCTTGAAAAAAGATGGGGCAGTGAGCTTAAATTCAAAGCCAATCTTGAGCAAAAGGAGAAAAATTACAGCTTTGCGATTGTAAAGGGTTGGGTGAAATATCCCGCAAAAGATCCCGTACAATTTCAACATGTTGATTGGAATCCAGTAATAGATTTATACAAAATGTCATGAATTTGTATTTACTTTAGCTTTCCTGGTTTCGTGTTTTTAAATAATAGTCATCTCATTGCTAAAGAAAGGAAAAAAAATATACAGATAATATAATTATTATTGATTGTTTTGATGGAAAATAGAACCATTGGCAAGAAATTATTTCTTGTCGGAGTGGGCCCGGGCTCTTCAGAATACTTGACAGACATAGCAAAAAATGTAATAAGAAAATCCAAATATTTGATTGGATATAAATACACACTTTCAATTGTAAGAGATTTAGTCATTCCTAATTTTCATCAGGTCTATGAAGTAACTATGAGGGATCAGGATCAAACTTATAATGAGGTATATAAGAAAATGGGGAAAAATGAAACATGTACTATACCTTTTACTGGTGATGTAAATTTTTCAGAATCCGAAGTTGTTGATAGATTGTTGGAAATTTTTGGTAAGGAAAATGTGGAATTGATGCCTGGAATAAGTTCTATTCAAGTTGCTGCTTCGAAGGCAAAAATTCCATTGGATAAGACTAGGGTAATTAGTTTTCATGTAACCGAGGATATTGAGGATAAGAAGAGAGAGCTAGTTGAAGCAATTCAGGATAAGAAAAGTGTTATCTTGGTGCCTAGACCGTGGAACAATAATGCAGAAAAAAATTTTATGCAATCGGAAATAGCGACGTATCTGAAAAATGAGGGAATAGATACATCAACTCTCAAAGTTTGGGTCTTTGAATTTTTGACGACGGAAGAAGAGCGTGTATTTAGAGGTACATTAAACGAATTAGAAAAAATGATCTTTAGTCCACTGTCAGTAATGGTTATTGACCAAGTTAGTCGCAAAACGTATTTGGAGTTTGAATAAGTGATTATTGAAATGGTGTTTTTTTTTCTATTCTAAAAAATTTATACCTCCAGATTTTACAATTAAATCCCATTCAATAATGGCACTAAATAACAAAATTATGGCTACTATTCCTATTTCAATTCCGGCATGAATAAGACTTTCTTTAACATTGCTTCTCTTAATAATACGAATTAAGAGCATGTAACTTCTAGATATGGCTATACCGTAAGATACAAGCTCCATAATTCCGAATATTGTCAAGAATACAAGTAATGGTGGTATCTGAATTGGTAAATCTCGTGTTAAGATCATGAAAATATTTCCCGTACTGAATCCTGAAAAGAGACCGAATGCTATGCCGATACCTGGGATAAACATTAGAATTGAAATTAGGAAGTTATTGAAGAATATGCCCACACTATCAATATTTTTGATTTTGTTTTGAAATTGCTCCTTTAGAAGGCTTGAAGTCGATTCATCCAAAGTGACAGATGTTCCAATAATAAAAAAGATTAAAAATGCAATAATTCCAAGTGCAAGATAAAATAATCTCTGTTTAATGTTGTAATGGTACATGTATACCAATCAGAATGGTTTACTTTTTAATAATGTATTGAATAAAACAAAACCTTTTTAGCGTTTATGATTGTTCTGTTCAATAATAAAACTTGGATTCGGTTTCTGTTGCATTAATTTATGCGATAAATAAGGGATACCAAGTTCATCCTGATGCTTTTGCCTTTCTAAAATCTCTTGATTGTGATGTTGAAAAAATAATAAAAACCATTGTTGACGCTAAAAATAAATTCAAAAAAAAATCACCAATATTAATCGATGATATAAAAAGTGCGATTTCTGGAGGTAATGATAATAATGGGCATGTTGACGAACCAGTCCTAGATATCGTTAATAGTACCTCAGAAGTTAATGGTGAAAACTACAAGATCCTTTTCGACCCAACACATAAGATTAACGCACAAGATGACAAGGATTTTGTCAAGTTGTTTGATAGCCGGTACAGAAAAACTTTAAAAATATTATCAATACGTTCGGAAAGCAGACAAATAAGAAAAATAAAACAAATCAAGGATCTTAGGAATAAATCCAGGTACACGTCTATAGAGAGCGAGGATAATAATGAAAGAACATTTGATTCTGCATTCGTAGCAGGATTGATTATGTCAAAGAGAAATAGAAAAAATGATGTAGAGCTCATCATTGATGATACCACCGGCAGTATTCCTGTAATATGCAAAACAAGGGAGCTAATCAATGAATCATCAACGCTTGTTTTGGATCAAATGCTTATGTTGGAAATTGCGCTTGGTAAAAGAAATTTAACTGATTTTGTAATTAAAGATATTATCGTTCCGGATATTCCAGAGCATGTTGCTTCAAAATCTGGAACAGAGTCGTACGTAGCCTTGATTTCAGATTTACATGTAGGTAGTAAATATTTCATGGAAAGTGAGTTCAATGATTTTGTAAATTGGCTCTCTTCAGATGACGATGAAATTGTTCGAAAAATCAAATTTGTTTGTATAGCAGGAGATATAGTCGATGGTATAGGAATTTATCCTAATCAGGATAGAGAACTAATTGACATAAATATTAACAAGCAAATGTCCTATGCAGCGGCTCTACTCCAAAAAATTCCAGAAAGGATGCATGTATTTTTGATTCCGGGCAACCATGATCCTGGAAGAAGAGCCTTACCACAGACTGCTTTGACAACCTTGCGTGATTTCCAACCTCTAGAAAACTTTAGTATTTTAGGTAACCCCTCATATATTGAATTAGATAAAGTCAAGTTATTGATGTTTCATGGTCAGAGCTTGGATGATGTGATTGCCACAGTCCCAGGATTGAGTTATTCAAAACCCGTAGAAGCAATGAAAATTTTATTGAAATCTAGACATTTGTCACCAATATATGGCAATCGTACTCCCATAGCTCCAGAGTCAGAAGACATGCTGGTGATAGATGACGTTCCTGACATATTCCATGCTGGGCATGTACATATTACCGAAGTTGGAAGATACAAGGGAACGCTTATTGTAAATTCTGGAGCATGGCAAAAGCAGACAAAATTTCAACAAACAATGGGTATCACGCCAACTCCCGGAATTTGCATTTTGGTCAATCTGGCAACCCTTCAAATTCTTAAAAAAGATTTCAATTATTAATTATTAATGTCATGAATTAGAGGAGATAGAATAGGATCACTTCTAATTGCTTCCTTTACAGATGAAATGGGGATATGTAGTTTTATTCTTTGAGTCCTTCCATATCGACCCTGGTTTACAATATTTGTTGTTATCAATCCTAGTTGATCTAACTCTCCTACAATTTGGGTCATTCTTCTTTGGGTTAGGGGGTCCTGTTGAAGTCTTGAACAAAAATTTTGATAAATTGAATAAATTTCCCCGGTACTTGCATTTTTAGATCTTATGGTAGAAAGAATGACCAATTTTGTATGGAGAGTTGAGTTGCTCAAAATTTCGAAGTTGGTGTCACTGTCAATTTTCTTTTGCGCATGTCTTATGTGTTCTTCTGAAATTTTCATAGTCATTGATCTTTCTGCAATTTCAGCAGCAACTCTCAAAAGGTCGATGGCTTTTCGAGCATCGCCTGTTTCTCGGCCTGCAATTGCAGCACATAAATTGATAACCCCACTAGGAACGACATCGTCATAAAATGCAAGTTTGCATCTGTCGAGTAAAATTTGTTTTAATTGTTCTATTGTGTATGGGTTGAAAACTAATTCTTCTTCGCTTAAACTACTCTTGACTCTTGGATCTAGTTTATCCTTAAAAGTCAGGCTATTCGAAATACCAATCAAACTAATGAATTGTTCTGAAGAAATTCTTTCATTAGCTCTTGTAAAATTATACAAAATATCATCCCCTTTTTTATTAACAAGTGAATCTATTTCGTCTATTACAAGCACAACTTTAATCGACTTGCGTTTTATGAAGTCAAGTATTCTGTCCGTCGCTTCGCTCATAGACAGACCTGTGAAAAAAACTTGCATTTTTTTTTCTTCTTTATTTATTCCAAGTAATTCAGCTATTTCATATAATATCTTGTATGGGGTGTTTGAGTTCTTTGCATTAATAAATGGCACTTGGAGATTGATGTCTAGTTGTTTGGTTTTGTTGGAAAGATGGTCAATGACATTTTTTACTACAGCTGTCTTTCCTGTTCCAGGTTTTCCAAAAATCAATAAATTAGATGGACGTCCTTTTTTTAGTATAACAGACAGGGACTGTGCGATTGCAGTACTTTCTTTAGTTCGAAATAATAGCTTATCCGGAACGTAGTCTATAGTTAGTACTTGCCTGTTTTTTATTATGTTCTTATTCTTGATTGCACTATCAAAAATAGTATCTAATATATCATCATCCAATTTCAGACGCCTCCGGCACCCCTCTTTTTCTCCTGTATCTCAATACAATAAACTCATTTACTAACTGGTATGTATATAAAATAAAAACTCCTAAATCAACTTTCTTTTATTTATTTGTTAATTGTGATTATTTCTATAATCAGTGAGACAAGGAGTAAAATTTCAATGAGAAATGCAGGGGTGGAGTTAACTGCTAAATATTGTTAATATTTGTTAATTGACAATTATGAAAAAAGTCCTCGTTATGACCCCTTTATTTCTACTGGAGGCTAATTAACAGATATCTACGATGTAAAGAAAGCAACATGACCCCTTTATTTCTACTGGAAAATTTTTTGATAAGGTTCTCGTAACATTGATAACTACAATTTCGCCGATGATGCTCAGATATTGCATGTTATTTAGTTAACAAAAGCTGAGCTCTTTGTAAGCTTGTTAATCACTTTAATTGTTAAGTGTAATGTATTTTTAAATCCCATTCTGTCCGTCTCAAGAAAAAAGATTAGAATTGAACTGGAGGATGAAAATGGGGAAAAATATAACTTGACTCTCCAAGGGACTTTATCAAAGGAAAAAATAGTGAATTTGATTGAATTTGTGCAGTTGTTTGAAAAAAATTCTACTACACCTAATTCAGAACATAGAGAAGGGGACAGAAATTTAACCTCAAAGCTATGGAATTTAATTACTGAGAACTTTAGATATCATACCTTTACTTCTTCTGATTTAGCAAGAATTTACAAAGATGTCTACTATGACTCCATACAACTAAGTATCGTATCTATTTACTTGTCACGATTTTATTTAAAAAAACAGCTTACCAGAATAAAAAACGGTAAACAGTGGGTTTATGCAGTTGTAAAAGACAACCAAAATAATGCTGCGGAATATTTAGAAAAGTCTAACCATCCGAAATTGTTGTCTGTTCCAACTGTCTACGACCTTCATCTGTAATTTTATACTTGTAGGGCCTCACACTCTCGTCTCTAATGACAATATTTTCAGAATATAGTTTTTTTAGCAATCTGGAAGTATGTTCGCGTGACTTGTTAATTTTTCTTTGAATCTCCCTTGAAGTTAGTGGGACCTCCAACATTCTTAGAATCGCGTCAACCGTATTCGCACGTAAAATATCTTCCTCTCCCAATGACGCGTCATCTCCTGTGACATTAATATTCTTAGTCACAGGCGAATCTAAATGTGATATCAATTTATGTGACTTCGTAACCACGTCACTAGGCTTATCTGTTATCACAAGTCCGCGCTCCCTAATTAGATTTTTTTCAGGATTGATCTTCTGATCAATCACATCCAATTTACTTCGCAAATCAGAAATAATCTCATTATATTCATCGAATTTGTGTAAATATCCTTCTATCAACATATCCTTCATCTTATAATCTTGCTCATCCCGGCCTTTGATATCCCTGAAATAACCGATATACAAGAAGGTAAAAAAGGATAATACGAAAAAAATCAATGAAATCAAAGTATCGGATAATGAATAATCCAAATTAAGACCGAACATATTCATGTGATATCATGTGATTAAACACAGACATTTATTAAATTTTTTCTATATTAAAACTAGTTTTCTTATCACATTATCTATTAAGGATATCACATTCCCTAATGTAGAGTCGTCGATTTTGTGACTAGGGTTATTTAATATCACATTCAACTGATCATTTAATTGATTCAGTACAGCAAATGTTTCCACATCGACCACATTAAGAAGTCGTAACAGCAATAATGTGTAAACAGTTCTTCGTACCTTGTTTCTACATTGACCTAATTGCCGATAATATGCACCTGCCGAGATGTTTTCAGCACGTTTTTCATTCAATATTTTATTGTAGATAATTGATGTTTGTTTCCCGGTAAATATAGAATTTTCAATAAAATGATTGAAAATTGAAGTATAATTAAGATTGTCATTTTCCATATACTATACAAATTTGTATAGTACTCTAATTAATTTATTTATTTTACTATCTTGGGTTTTGAATAGCATCCGTTGGTATAAGCTTGTCTACATTGTCTGATGAGATTATTATTATACGAGTAATTAGTTTGAGAAATGATGGAAATACAAAGCACAGAACAATACATTTTGAATGAAATCAAGAGACAAAAGACCTTATGTTTTCCACTTATAGACTCTGAAAACTCCTTTAAGACTATAGAGCTGGCAAAAAAATTAGAACAGCTAGGAGCTTCAGCAATTTTAGTTGGTGGTTCATCAACTTCGGATCAAATTGAATTGTCTAGTTTTGTGACGGAATTAAAGAAAAACGTCACGATTCCTGTTATATTATTTCCAGGAAATGTCACAGGAATATCACCAGCGGCTGATGCAATATTATTTAGCTCATTATTAAACTCTGAAAATCCATATTATATCACAGGTGCCCAAGCGCAAGGAGCTTTGGTTGTAAATAAATATAATATAGAAGCCATCCCTACCGGCTACCTCATAATTGGAGATGGGTCTACTGCCTGGTTCATAGGTCAAGCCAAGTCCATCCCATTTAACAAATCAAATATTGCAGTAATGTACTCCCTAGCAGCTCTCTATATGGGTATGCGATTTCTATATCTTGAAGCTGGATCCGGCGCATCACAAAATATTCCACCAGAAATGGTAAGTATTGTAAAAAAATTCTATAAAGGAATCTTGATAGTTGGCGGTGGAATTAATTCTGCGGAAACTGCAAAAAAAATAGCAGACGCAGGAGCAGACATAATAGTTATCGGTACCATGATTGAAAGAGAAAAAGACTGGGAATCAGAATTTGTTAATATAATCAAAGCATTAAGAAATTGACTAATAATATCAAAGAAAACCAAGACACTCAAATTCCACCATACTATGTAAAATATCACCAAGAAATTTCAAAATATATTGATGACGCCATTTCTGTAGCCCAAGAAGCCAAAGAGAAGGGTCTTGATATTTCTGATAAAGTTGAATCTCCGATAGGCTATGATTTACCAGATAGAATAGCAAAGATACACGAAATTGACATTTCCAGTAGATTAAGAATACTGTTGCCAGAACTGGGAAAAGAATTAACTGCATTGAAGATAGCCGAGGAGATTGCACTCGGAAAATACGGAGGAATCAGTATTGAAGAACGACTAAACAATGCAGTAAGAGTCGGACTATCAGTTGTAACTGAAGGTGTAACAGTAGCTCCTCTACAAGGAATCTATGACGTTAAAATAAAAACAAATGCCAATAAATCTGAATATCTATCTGTATCTTTTGCTGGTCCGATAAGATCCGCGGGTGGAACTGAAGCTGCCGTAACCATGTTGATAGCTGACCATGTTAGAAGAATTGTAGGTTTAGACAAATACATAGCAAATTCATTTGACGATGAAATTAGTAGATATGTTGAAGAGTTAAGGATTTATGAAAGGGAAGTTGGAAATTTCCAGTTTAAGGTTTCAGACAAGGATGTTATGCATTGCGTAAGTTCACTCCCCGTAGAGATTGATGGGGTTGACACGGATCCTGTGGAGGTCGTGGGTCATCGGAATCTTCAAAGAATTTCTACCAATAGAGTTCGTGGAGGTGCATTAAGGGTAATGAACGATGGTTTGATAGGTAGAAGCAGAAAATTATTGAAAATTGTGGAGACCTTGAAATTGGAGGGATGGGAGTGGCTCAAAACTCTTGAAGGAGCGATTCAAACTCCAGACGATGATACCGTATCCCACAGGATGACTGAAGTCATCACTGGTAGACCTGTTCTTTCGATGCAGAAAAAGATCGGCGGCTTTAGATTACGATATGGCCGATGCTGCAATACAGGATTTGCTACAATTGGAATACATCCAACTATTCCAATATTATTAAACTATGCAATCGCTGTGGGTACACAAATAAAAATTGACGCACCAGGAAAGGCTTCCACTATTGCGCTAGTAGATAGTATAGAACCACCAATAGTAAAACTAAATGATGAAAGTGTTATGAAAATAGAAACATTGAGTCAAGCAAAATCCATAGCAAGTAAGGTTACAAAAATTCTTTACTTAGGCGATATTCTGATAAGCTACGGCGATTTTCTTGAAAACAATACCCAGCTTCTTCCATCATCGTATGTAGAAGAGATTTGGGCTCTGGAATTAGAAACTAAACTTGCCGGTAAGGATCCTGACTCATATTCAAAGTTGTTTGATGGGAAAAGGCTAACCGAATTAATTCAATATCCATTAGTAAAAAAACCATCAACTATTGAAGCATTTAAAATTAGTCAATTTTTTGAAATACCACTTTATCCTGGATATGTTTTCTATTGGACTGCGTTAACTCTAGACGAATTCAAGCATTTAATAACGAAATTGATGGAAAGTGGAGAGTCAATAAAAAATACAAATGAGAGAGCTTCTTTACTTTATGATTCAGAAGTAAAAAAAGCTCTTGAAAAACTCGGTATAATCCATTCACTTTCTCTTGAGGGACACAGGATAATGATAGACGATCCTGATCAACTCTACATACTCAGGGAATTGATAACAAAGTGTATAGATGATGAATCAAGAATCAACGGACTTTTGGAATCAAGCTTTGTCTTAGACGCTGATCCTAACAATACTAAGGCACATATTTTAGATGTTATCTCCCAGTTACTAAATGTTAGTATAAAAGAAAAATTTTCTTCATCAATAGCGGTCCGTGTTGGTCGCCCAGAAAAGGCTGCAGAGCGAAAAATGAAGCCGCCTGTTCATGTCTTGTTTCCGATTGGGACAAACGGTGGACCAACTAGAGATATTTTGAAAGCGATGCAAAGACCGCTATATATTGAAATTGCGAATAGATTTTGCAGCAACTGTAAATCACCATCGATATCTGTTTCCTGCCCAGATTGTCTCTCTAGCACTCCTATCCGAATAATGTGCTCAACTTGCAGACACGAAATTAACAATGATGAGGAACCGACTGAACATTGTCCTGTTTGCAGAAATCGTCTCAAAACCCATTCTCCTACTAATTATCCTCTCAAAGCAATGGTTGAAAAAGCCAAAAGACATCTGGAAATACAACCCATAGAGCCACTTAAAGGTGTCAAATTCCTAATGGGCAAAAATCGATGTGCAGAGCCCATAGAGAAAGGCATCTTACGACAAAAGCACAATTTGTATACTTTTAAGGATGGAACTATACGCTTTGATGCCACAAACGAACCTCTAACTCATTTTAAACCCAAATGGATTAAGACAGATATCGAAAAATTAAGAGATCTGGGATATCATAGAGATCATGTAGGAAATAACCTAGAGTCGACTGATCAATTGCTAGAACTTTTCATTCAGGACGTAATAATACCCATTCACGCCGCAGAGCACCTAGTAAAAATAGCACAGTTCGTAGATGAGGAATTGGTCAGATTCTATGGACTTGACGCGTTTTATAAAATAGATTCAATTGATGACTTGATTGGACATTTTATTATTGGTTTAGCACCGCACACATCGGTAGGTATAATCGGAAGAGTAATTGGATTCGTCAATTCCCAAGTATGCCTAGGTTCACCAATCTGGCATTCTGCCAAACGAAGAGACTGTGATGGTGATGCAGATTCTATAATGTTACTAATGGATACTTTCCTAAACTTTTCAAAGGAATATTTGCCTGACAGAATTGGGGGGCTAATGGATGCACCTCTGCTTATTCAACCTCTGGTGTTTCCACAAGAAGTTCAAAGGCAAGCGCATAACATAGACATCGATGAAAGATATCCGTTGGATTTCTATACCTCTTCTTGGAACATGGAAAAAACTAATCTGTTTGACAAAATCGATCTTGTCAAAAAAAGACTGGGTCATCCGAATCAATTCTTTGATTATAAATTCACTCATACCACGGACAATATTATGTTAGATGAATCACACAGTTTGTATTCAACTCTGAGTACTATGGAAGAGAAACTACAGATGCAGATTAGTACAGCCAAGTTAATCAATGCAGTAGACGCAGATGAAGTAATGTCCATGGTATTAACGACCCATATTTTACCGGATATAATGGGAAATTTAAGGGCATTTTCATCACAATCATTTAGGTGTACCAAATGTGGACAAAAATACCGACGAATGCCACTTGCAGGTCGATGTTTGGAATGTAACAATGTATTACTACAAACTGTCACACGAGGCTCAGTTGAAAAATACGTTCAGACTGCATTGAACATCTGTTCAGAATTTAAGATAAACGAATACCTGACAAGCAGAGTTAGCACCTTACAAACAGAACTAAATTTACTTTTTAAACAAAACGTTAAAGATCAGCATACAATTATCGATTTCATTTAGCTCATTGTTTTCTGAAACTCTATGATAATAAGGGGAAAATAATGAAAAAACTTACACCATTCTAGCTCAGGAAAATACTTGAAATGCTCTTTCCCAGATATTCATCTATTTTGACACGAAAATAAGGCAAGTTTAAGACTTGCATATGATATAGAAATAATCAAAAAATCATATAATTCGGATATATTGCTAATTACTACATAAAATAATAAAATAATAAAATAATCAAAAATCATACAATTAGAATATAAAACACTGCGTGATATTGGAAAATATGCGGACAATAGATGGTGAAAGCGCTTTTTGAAATCTGCTCATATTGCCATATTTGATACTTTTAAGACAAAGAAAAATAAATTTACCGGTGAAGCCAAGAGGCAGAGAGGTATTATTACACACCTAGTTCTAGAAAAAAATCCAGAGCTAAGAACAAGAACATCTATTGCCCATGCAATAGCAAAAAATAACGGTATATTATGGCAAAATATCTACTCTGGAATATTCAAAGATCTCGATGAAGTTTTGATACCGTCAGGTGTAGTCAAGGAAGGGGGGCGTCTACCTTTAAGACGAGGTCCCAAGGCACTACAATTAGAGGGAGTTCCCTTCTACGAATTAACAGAAACTGGAATTTTGGTTGCATCATCAATTGAAGAATTGGGAAATATTAGAATGAACATCCTTGAAACCTATTTCAATTCTATGAGTAACAACTCTTCTGGTAATGATATTATGAAAAAAAGTATTTTACTACTATTAAAAACAATACCGTCTTTTGTAATAAAAATTATTAGTGCATATATTTACGCTTACACAACCGGCGAGATTGATAATATTACTCCGATAACAGTCGATAAATTCCGTTCCATATTGAAAGAACAAATAAGCATAGAAAGAGAGTTTATCGAATCATACGATGTCCTCTCTCAAAACCAAAAAGTGCTATTGAAAGATTTTTTCAAAATAGTTAGCTAATCAAAAAGATGACTAGTTTTCATTTATTAATGTTATACCATACCATTAACTATTAATTACTACAAATCTAAATTCATTTCATTTCACGTTACCGTCCGAACAAACGCTTATAATTTGCCAAATTAACTAATGATATATTATTTATGGTCGACATGAAGATTGTTTTTCTTGGAACTTCAGCAGCGATTCCAACTCAAAAGAGAAGCTTATCTTCGATTGTCCTCAAAAGAGCTGGTGAGCTGCTAATATTTGATGTCGGTGAAGGAACACAAAGAAATTTCCTTCAAGCCAAACTTGGAGTTAATAAGAAAATGAAGGTATTCATTACACATTTACATATTGATCATTGTTTAGGGCTCTTGGGATTTTTTCAAACAATGTCTCTTCTCGGACGCACTAAAAAAGTCGATGTTTATGGAGAATCAAGATTAAAGGAATTCATCAACCAGAATTTTCATATTATAAATATTGAACTTTCATTTGAAATCGAAATTCACACGATAGAAGAGGAAGGTATTATTGTAAACGAAAACGATTACCAAATCAGCTGTTGTAGAGCTGACCATTCGGTATCCGCATTTTCTTTTTGTATTTGTGAGCATCAAAGGCCAGGGATATTAAATATAGATAAAGCGACTAAACTGGGCATCCCTATGGGAGATTTATTTCACAAATTGCAAAATGGAGAAGATGTAATTGTAAATGGTAAATTAGTAAAATCAGATCAAGTAGTTGGACCCAAAAGAAAAGGCCGCAAAATAGGCATATCGGGGGACACGCGTCCGTCTCTGAAATTAAAAAATTTTTTTAATTCATGTGATATCCTAATTTTCGAGTCAACATACGCTCATGATTATCAACAAAAGGCAATAGAGACATTCCATTCTACATCTGTGGAAGCTGCTCAGCTCGCCAAAGAGTCAAATTGCATCAAGCTTATTCTCACACATTTTAGTTCAAGATATAATGATCCCAGAGTTCTATTAAATGAAGCCAAAGATATCCATGCTAATGTAGATTTAGCTGAAGATATGAAAACCTTTTACGTTCCATATGATTCATAACAATGACGCGTGATTTACTTAACACTTTAACACTTTTAAATAGTCGTTGAAAATATTTTCATATTCTTACATTGCAAAAAAATAATACTGTAATAATTTCGGATGATCGAAATTCTGCCCTTGCAAAGAAGATTTCATTAGATTTGGATGTAGAGTACAAGAACGCACAGTTGCGCTTATTTGCTGATGGAGAAAGCAAAATTAGGCTAGAAAATGTAGCAGAAAACAACTGCATAATCATAAATTCCACCTATCCTCCAACTGACAGACATCTTTTACAATTATTCATGATTATCTATAAATGCAAGCAAGACGGCGCCAGAGACATTTGTGTAGTAAGTCCATATTTAGCGTACACTAGACAGGATAAGGTATTTGTCGAAGGAGAGATAGCAACTAATAATCTAATCGGGGAAATTCTAGCAACACTAGGAACTACAAAATTGATAACTATTGACAGTCACAATCCAAGTGCAGCCAATTACTCTTACGAAACAGTAGATCTCACCGCCATCCCATCTCTTGCAAACTTTGCTAAAAAAAATTTTCGACTAAAGGACCCCATAGTCATTTCACCTGATGAAGGGGGAATACAAAGAGCAAAGAGATTCGCAGAGTTAATCAATACAAATATGCTGTCTCTCATAAAGACTCGAGATAGATTCACCGGCGATGTATCAATTTCTATTGATGATTCCCAATCTGTGAACAAAAGAGACGCCCTCATTGTGGATGATATGATAAGTACAGGTAGTAGTATAGTAAAAGCCACTGAAATATTGAAAAAAAATAATATTGCTAATGTGTATGTTTTGTGTACTCATGCGCTCTTACTCGACGATGCGAAGGATAAATTACTCAAAGCTGGTATCAAAGAAATTATATCTACAAATTCAATTCCAAATGACTTTGCTAAAGTTGATTTAAGTGGTGTTATTTCGGATTATTTTTCAAATCATTGATTGAAATTAATTAAATTAGAAAACAATTTCAAACTTTTATAATAATTGTAACCTGATTGTTAATAGTTCTATCAAGCTCTTCAATTACTGCTTTCAAGACATGTGTAGTAGACGACAAACTGGAAAAATCCAATAACCTTTTTCCATCAACTATATGAATCTGTGGAGCGAGTTCATCTTTAGAGAGACCGCGTTCTTTAATTAAAGATTGAATCTTAGATTTCATTTCTTTGGGATCACCACTATACACTTCTGCATTCTCAATTGAGACCCTTACATGACCGTATTTATCAAGAACTAAAACAGGTTGCTTTTTTGATTTCAGAAATAATTTCTTTTTATGAATTTCACAAGCGAAGATGTAATAATCCTTCATATCATAAATTCTATGTACTCCTTCATTGATACCAAATAACTCACAAGCCAGCACTTCTGCTTCTTCGTCATCGATTTCTTTTGTATCACTTCCACCCACATCTAATTTCATATTTCCGTAAACAGTAACACGTAAGAGAGACTTTTCGCTAATATATTCAGATTGAGTAGAAATTGATTCAGGAAGCGCTCCTTTAGAAATAGCGATTTTTTCAACTTCCTGAATAAAAGCTGAGATGTCGTGAGGACTAGGATTATCTATTAATTTTTCCCTTTCCTCTCGTATAGATGCCGTACAAACACCAATAGATGAGATAACTTCTGAGTTGTCAGCAATTCTATATTGAGTATTTAATTTGTCCGCAATCAATGGTACAAGAACCGAAGCGCCTCCACCACCACCAATTAATATAAATTTTTCATCTTTTATTTTATATTCCTTTAGTAAGTTTCTAATTGTCTGCAATATCTTTCTGGTTGACAATTCAAGAATTTTATTTGCAACATCTTCCTTGTTCATACCCAATCTCTGTCCTAAAATTGATAACGCTAACTGTGCAGATTGTTTGTTACCTTTTGCGTAATCATCATTGGGGATAAGTCCTAGTGCATTTGCCGCACATGTAGTGGTTATCGCAAATCTCTTTCCAGCCCCAACTTCGATTCCTATATAATCAATCGGATCGCCATCTTTAGGCATAAATGTTACTATCTGTCCTCCTTCTAAATCTTGAGGTTCAGCAAAGCATGAATATTTCAATCCAGAGATATGCGCCGATCTAGGTCCCACATTGGTTATCTTCTTACCCGACCACCTCACAAGAGAACCACCAGCAATCCCCACTACTCTGACATCCAGAGATTTTATGCATGTCGGATGGTCCATGATTGTTACGTATTTAACTTCAGGTTTACCATTCTTTATAACACAAATGTTTGTTGAAGTACCCCCAACTTCAATAAAAATTCCATTAAGTATTCTTAAATGTAATAATGCGCCTGCGACACTTGCAGCCGGTCCGGATAAAACCGTCAAAATTGGTTTAGTTTTAAAAGTATTCATATCAGTTAAACCTCCATCTCCCTTCATTATTGTGATTGGTGCAGAGATTTTTTGCTCTCGGACGGCCTTTTCTACATATCTTGCAGTACCTATTGCTTTTGGTAATATGCTTGCATTTATCGCAGCGGTCAGAGTCCTTATTTCAAGACCATAAATTCCTGTCAGTTCGTGTCCTGCAGTTGCTGGTAAATCTGATTTTTGCATGACATATAATTCATTACTCGGATCATCTACACCATAAGCTTCACTAACTATGAGGACTTTTGCCCCTTCCTCCTTCAATTCATTTATTATTTGAGTGATTTCTTGACTGTCCAAGAACTTTGAGGTATCTAGGAATTTGTAGCAACTTTTCAAATATTTATTAGGTCCAAGTTTGATGTCGCCTAAATTTGTTCTTTTAACGATATCATTTTTTTCCAAACTTACTCCCATGCCAATTATTCCTACCTTTGCAGTGTCTCCTTCCAATAACGCATTAACAGCTTGAGTCGTACTGTGGGAGATTAATTCAATATTTGATTCGCTAATATTTTCTTTATTTATGAGTTTCATTAAGGATTCTACAATACCAGTTGATACACCTTCGTCTGAGAAATGTGAAGTGGGAACCGTGACTTTTCCTATTATCTGGCCTGTACTCATATCTATTGCTACTGATTTTGTAAAGGTGCCTCCAACATCAACACCGATTCTTATTCTACTCATCACAAAAACCGCATAATATTTTTCTCATCATCACTTATTATTTAAATCCTGTTAGATTTTGACGACATAAACCTGCGAATTATATTGCAATCGTACTATTTGCTGGATTTAATATGACACTAATTTCAATATTTCCTGCCTATCCTTTAACAAAGGCATCCAATCAATATTTTCAGTTTTCCTTTTTGATTCATCAGCCAAAGCCTCGATTAAATGTTTAATTATCTCTTTACTGGGCATTGCAGTAGTATCAAACTGGATTATCATTTCTTTACCAAATTTTTTTATACTATCATACAAAGTCATACCTAGAATTTCGCTAGTTATATTTTCCCTAATTTTCCTCAAATCATAATTTCTTTTCTTAAAAGTTTGTAGAAGGTTTTCTGGGGAACGCCTTAAAACTACGACCAAATCAACCTGATTGGGCACTAACAAATAAGGCGCAAGATGTCCTACAATAATAACGTCCTGATATTGCTTTATTTCCTTTCTAAGCATTACCATTGCCTTTTTGAGGTAGACATCATAGACTTCTAATGTCTTATCTGTGAATACTAGATTATTTTTTATCACAAAATCATTTAAATTGATTATCTTGAATCCTAATTTTTTTGAAAGCATATTACTGAGAGTACGCTTTCCAACACCTGGATTTCCTGTAATGACAATTCTTGACAACTACTCAGATAAGCGTAGCTCTAATTTTATCTTTCCAGCACAGTGGGATCCGAAGCTTGGAATTCACGTGACTTGAAGTCGCGG
>JADMIO010921761.1_pt1 | contig 63922 bp, 33 predicted proteins | sample 8958161 | NCBI WGS metagenome assembly JADMIO01 (sample SAMN16585339, study PRJNA669376) | soil metagenome | isolation source: Crop rotation soil | place: USA: Cullars Rotation, Alabama | collected 2011
GCCTAACCAAGCGCTGCAGCGAACACGCCTGCGCGTCACGGCACCTGCTTCCACCACCGCCTTTCCACCCACCATGCAGGTGCCGCGCCGCTCCGGCGTGTCGCTGAGCTTGCGGTCGTTAGGCGCTGCTCACGTCATCCAGTAACGAAAGCCAATGCAATCCGTCCTGACATGCACGCCGATTCGCAAAGCGAATCCAACGTGGGCGCCAGTCGAGATCCGCATCGAGCGTCCCGGCCTTCATCACGCGACATTGCTTCCCGTGTCAATTTCTTCCAGCCCGACGGCGACGACTTAGTCTTTCGGTCTTGGCTCGCAGCCGCCGAACCCATCAGCGAACACCTCAAGTGGCTCCACGGAATGCTCCAACACGAACGAAAGTTCTTTCGACAGCTTGAGGCTTCAGGCGTTTCCATCGTGGTTTCCATCCGCTCACAGAGCCGCGAGCTTTTGCTTATGCCCGAGGCTTTGTTGCTCATGCACCAGTTTCATCTCCCCACTGAAATCAAACTCAGCAAATGACCGCAACGCCTGAGCTCAACTTTGCAGTGCAACATTGATTAGTTAGCATGGAAGCATTGATGGGATGTTTTGCATGCATTGGTGGCGAGGGAGGCGGGGGATATTCCTTCCAGAGGAGGGTTGGGGGCTTGCCCGCAGGCAGTTTTGGAAGAGGTAGGTGAATTGTCCGCCTCGCGCTGTGCGCTCGTGCCTGAGTTCGCTATCGAGCAGGTCAGGTCAAGCGGCGCTCATTTACGTCAGTAACTCGGTCAGCGGACCGTTCAGGTCGAGGTCTTTCAGCAGCGGATCCATGACGCCGAAGTAGTTGCGGGGTTCGCCGATCGCGTGGAGGAACGTGGCGTAGAGGTTACCGACGGTGCGGTGGCCTTGCAGGCCCCAATACGGATACTCAACGTAGCGCCCGGCTTTGATGCGCCCGCCGAGGTTGCCGACGACGACGAAGGGCCACTCGAGGCAGCGCGAATGATGTGCTTCGGCGGCGTCGCTCAAGTAAACGATCAAGGTGTTGTCAAGCATGGTGCCGTTGCCCTCGGGGACCGCTTCCAGTTTCGTCATGATGCGCGCGATGAGCTCGAAGTGGAAGCGGCGGATCGTGACAGCCATGTCTTCCCACGTCCGGTCCTTGTAAGGTTCGCCGTGGCCGATGGAGTGTTTGCTCACTGGGATGCCAAGGCCGCTAAATTTCACGACGAAGAAGGGGCTGCCCACGCCGGAGGCGATCGTCACGACGTTTGTCAAACCGCCGATGAGTGCGGCGGCGGTAAGATCGAAGTGCGCATCGAGCCGGTCCGTTTCCACCTCAGACCGATACTTGTCGTTGACCACGGGGGCATGCTTCCGCAGCGTGCTCTCGATTTCGTTGAGGCGGCTTTGGCGCTGACGCAGCGTTTCATACGCAGCGAGATGCTGTTCCAGTTTCTCACGCTCCGCGGCTCCAACCTCGCGCTGCAGACGCTTGATGTCCTCGGCGAGGAAATCGAGCATGTTGTTCCGCGCGATGAATTCGTCGCGGGCGGCTCCGGCGGCGACGCTGCCGAAGAGGCCGGCGTAGGCGAGGTCGGGCCGGCATTGCGTGGGCATCGGCTTGCCTTTGTCCCACGCGGAGCAGTTGTTGATGATCGTGAGTTCGAGCCGGTCGGCGATGCCGAGCCCGACTTGAGGAAAGATGCCGCCGAGTCTTTTTCCCAAGGCGACGTCGATCGTTTCCGCCTGCGGACGACCGCTGTTGCCGAGGCCGCCGTGGGCGAAGTAACAGCCGAGCGCTCCGAAATCCGTCGAGTGCCCGCCCCCGGTGACGCGTCCCGATAATCCCTGGATGATGGTCACGCGATCTTTCCACGGAGCGACCGGCTCCAGCGCCTTGGGGAGAGTGTGAGCGCTGAGCGATTTGGCGATGAGTTGGTTGCGCGACTCCGGGTTCTGCAGGGTGGCCGAGCCACCTTTCACGCTGGTAGTGCCGCCGCGTTCGATGCCGATTGGCTGAATCTGCTGCCAGGGCAGGCCATTGCCTTCGACCACGAAGAGGAAGCGCCGAGGCGTTTGTCGTCCGGCGGCGGCCTGAGCGCGCAGTTGTTGCAGCATCGGCGCGAGCACCAGTCCTACGACCCCGAGGGATGCCCGGGACAAAAATGCGCGGCGGTTGGTTTTCATGGAAACTCCTTGATTAGTGGGAGCGCAGCATGTGCAGTGGAGTCATCCCGCGTGTGGGTCATTTGTTAGTCTTCGGCTCGAGCCGGTAGATAAACGAGTCGGATGTTAGGAGGGAGGTGATTAACGACTTCATGCTGCCGCCGCTTTCGACATAGGCGCGGTCTGCAGCGATGAGGGTAGGCGAGTCCTGGAGATCTTCGTTGCGGCCCATCCAGTAGCGGAATGCGTGGCGGACAAACACCTGGCGGACGCGCGGGGAATCCGCGAGTTTGCGCACCAGCTCGACTGCACTCGTAACCGTGCCGTCCAAAGCCTTGTCGCCACTGCGGTCGATCGACCCGGTCGTGTCCACCGGGCGATCGAGTTCGGTGGTGCGGAAGCGCCCGAGGTAATCGTAGCCCTCGAAGGTGAGGCCGAGCGGATTCATCCTCTAATGGCATTTCCAGCAATATTCCTTCGTGGTTACGTCCATGCGTTCGCGCCGCGTCTTGTCGGGGGCATCCGGCAGCTTGGCGTCCACATTGATCGGCACGTCGGGCACCATCCCGCCAAGCAACCGTTCGCGCGCCCATCGGCCGCGCCGGATCGCATGGGTCTCGTTGTTCGTCGCGAACGCCGCGAGCCAGCTCGGCTGCGTGAGGGTGCCGGCGTGCTCGGAGGCCGGCAGTTCCACTGGCTGTGCTTCCGTCCACTCCCATTCGGGCGGCAATCCATACCAGTGCGGGATCTCCGGTTCCCTTTGCTTCTTGTTCGCGTTGTTCTTCGGATGCTTCCACGCGGGCGCGGGCTGGCCCTTCGCACCGATTTGGAAATTCACGAAGCTCTTGTTCGTGGTCAGCAGTTCCTTCAATACGTTCTGGTCGTGGTCCAGGAAATATTGGACGAGCCGCCGCGTGTCGTTTACGAGCACATCGGGTTGCCACGCTTTCTTGAGGATCGGCGGATTGAAGTCCTTGAACACATCGAGCACGGTGCTGAACTCGAAGTATTCCTCGAAGAAACGTATGATCCTCGGCTTCGCGATCGACGGGTCGTCGAGCAGGCGCCGGACCTCGCGGCGCACGCACCAGCTTTCCCTCCTCTACGGCCTGCAGCAGTCCACGGTCCGGGCCGCTGTCGGTCAGAGCGAAGGCGATGGCGTAGGCGAACTCGCGCGGGCCAAGCATGCGCCGCCCGGAGGCATCCGGCGCGCCCTGGCCGAGTTCGACGCGGTAGAGCGCCTCCGGAAGCAGGAGGACCGTGGCGAGTGGTGGAGAATGGCTGCGCGACCTTGGCGCAGGCGCGGCTGGTGTTCTCGAGGCGCAGCCCGGCAATCCTCGGCATGAATGCGGAATAGATGTTCGGGCTCAGCCGCCACAGACGTGCGGGCGAAGCCGCCGGGCCGGTGAAGGCGCCGAAAAAAAGAGCGTCGTGATCGACGCGGTTGCCGTGCCCGGGGAGCAGCAGCTTTGCCTCCAGGTCCGCGATCGATTCACCGCCTTTCGCGAGCTCGGCTTTGATCCACGTGAGGACGAGGCGCGATTTGGTCGGATCGGGCCGAAGCTCCGAATCCGGCGGCATCTCATTCAAGGCGAGGCGCTCCGCAACTGCTTTCCATTTGTCGATATCCTTGCCCGCCGGCACGTCGCCATCGATGGAATGCAGGGTGAGTTTACCCTTCTGCTTTTTCGTGCCGTGACACTCGACGCAGTGCTGCTCGAGAAACGGGGCGACGCTTTTTCGAAAGCCGTCAAGGTCCGCACGGTTGGCAGCGTCACTGGCGAGGGAATTCGCGGAATCGAAAAGGAATGCGACTGGTGCCGCCGCGGCCAATGCGAAATGCGACGAGAGGCCGCAGCCTGGCTCGATGATTTGCAGCGATGGGGATCACGTGAGCGCGGGGGTTACGCGATTGAACAGGGTATCACGCTGTCGGTTGCTTTGAATTCATATCGTTCGCCTTGCCCGAGAGGAGCCAGGCAGACATGGCGGAAGCGCGAGAAGAGTATTCCCATTTTCGCACGAACGGTGCGATAAGGAGGACATGCCGGTTGCGCTACTGCCTCAACGCTGGTTGCTGGTCGCGGACTTTGCCCAGAATGGGCCGGTCGCGCGTTTCGATATCAACAAGGACGCCTTCGTCGACGAGTTCATCACCTCGGGCAAATACAACGTCGGAGGCCAAAGCGGGCGGTTCATTCCGTTCGACATGGCGGTCGGACCTGACCACTGGATTTGCATTCTGCCGATCAATAGCAACGAGGTGTGGCGATTCAATCCGGCGACCGGAAAGTATGGAGGGACGCTCGTGATCGATCCGTATCCTGGCACCAAGCAGCGGGCGCGCACGGCGTGGAGCATGATGTTTGGTCCGGACGGCGCTTTGTATCTCGGCAGCCAGAGCCCCGACCCGGCCGACTTGGGACCGGACGTGCACAAGTTCGACGGGCAGACGGGAGCGCCGCTGGGGGCGTTCGTGCCCAATCGTGTCGGGGGTGAATATGGCCCGCGCAGCATGGCCTTCGGCCCCGATGGGCATTTCTATTTCTGCGGCCTGGATACGGACAGTATCCAGCGTCATGACGGAGCGACGGGAGCGTTCAAGGATGCCTTCGTCGCGCCGAAGAGCGGGGGACTTTCCTCACCCGAGCGGCTGGCTTTCGCCCCGGATGGCAACCTCTGCGTAATCAGCGGCCCTTCGACGGAACTGCCGCCGCAGATGCGCACAGCGAGCGCGGATCGCATTCTATTGTTCGACGGAACAACGGGCGCGTTTCTGCGTCCATTCGTGAGCCCGAGTCCGCAACTCGGTTCGCCGGTGGCGATGGCGTTCGGTCCTGATGATCATCTTTACGTGGCAAGCGTGGTGACACCGGCGCGCGTGCCGGGAGTGCCGGAGTATCGTGAAGGGCGGATCAACGTATTCCACGGAATCACCGGGGCCCATCTGCGAACGGTTGACCGGTTTAACATCGCGGGGCTGCAGTATCCGCGGTGCATGACGTTTGCGCCGGCGGCGGTGGGATTCGAGGAACCGCAGTTGGTGCAACCGGTGCCGCGCTGGGTGATCGCTCTGGGAATCGGGATGATCGCCGGGTGGATGGTTTCGAATGTACGGCGAAGGACAATGGGGATTTAACATCCCAATGACTGGAGGCCCTCCCGCCTACTGCCACTTCTGCAGATACTGATTCACCGTATCGAACGCCGTGGCCCGTCCGCCGCGGGGGCCGAGTTCGTCGCGGAACTCGCTGATCTCCATTTGCAACTGCTTCACCCGCGGGTAAGCCGCCGCCGCGCGGTCGGCCCGAATGCGCAGCATCAGCCTCCAGAGTCCCTTGGGCACGTTCCATTGTTTGCTCGGCCGCGCCGATTTCGTCTCGCCGGGAACGGGTGACGTCAGCGTGAAGATGTAATAGAGCAGATCGCCCAGGCTGGCGATATCCACCCGGATATCTTCTTCATAAGCGGCGACATTCTCCCGACGGATTGTTTTCGCCTTCTCCCAGCCGGTGACGAGCACCTCGCCGTAATCACCCACCTGGATGGCATCGGCGGAGAGGTGTCTGTGGGCGACGCCTTCTTCATGGGCGAAAGCGACCGCGTCGCAGACCTTGTCCACGATGGTGAGCAACCGCTTCAGATCGAAATGAACGAGGGCGCCGGACTTCCTGGCGTGCAGATCCTCGAGGATCTTGGCGAGGCTCGAGCCGGTCATGAGCTTGGTCGTGTAAAAGGCACGGCCGGTTTCATCGACGCCGAGATCATACATCGGCTGGATGTTAGGATGGTCAAGCCGGCCAATCATCTGCGCTTCGTCGATGAGCCGGGTAATCGTTTCCTCGCGCGATTCGGCCATCGTCGTGACGATTCTCATTTCTACGATGCGATCGACGTTGAGGTCCTTCGCGCGGATCCGTAGCAGCGAAGGATCACGCGAAATCTCGCTGCCAAACTCATATTTGTGCCGGTTGAGCAGCCGCTCGGCAGTGGAAAGCTCAAAGGACTTGAGCCGGCTGACCTCCTCGGCTTTCCGCCGCGCCTCGGTCAGCTTCGACTTCAGCCCATCGAGAATCGTTTCGATGGGGGCGGCTCCTTCCTGCCCGGCGGGCTTTCCGCCGGCAGTGCTGCGGAGCGCCTTCTCGACGCCCGCGAGTTCCTGGGTGAGCGCGGAGTTTTCCGCGAAAGTCTCCTCGAACTGCTTTTGCACTTCGCGCGCTTCATTGAGCACGGCGAGGGCTTTGTCCCTTTCCTTGATCAGGTTGTCGCGTGTTGTCTCGGAGTTTTGCGCCGTCTGTTTGCATTCCTCGCGTGCCGCCTCCAGTTGCACAGCCAGACGGTCCCGCTGATCGACGAGGTCGAGACGCTCCCGCGCGAGCTTCTCGAGCTGGAGCTTCTGGCTTTCCCGCTGGTGCTCCAGCCGGCCCATCGCTTCGTCGCGCTCGATCCGGAGTTTCTTTTGGTGGGTCAGCAGTTCTTCGATCTCGGATTTGTGAATCGCTCGGACCTTCGCCAATTCGTCTTCGGCCTTCGCATCGCCGAGGACGGACTCGAGCCGCACGACCGCCCGGTCACGCTCTTCGAGCAGGGCCTCGCGTTCCTGCGCGCGCGCATCGAGATCGAGCCGATGATGTTCCTTGAGGCGCGCAACCAGCGTGAGTGTCTCGTCGCGCTCCCGATACGCGGTATCGCACTCCGCGCGCAGGCCGGCCAGCTTGGCAAAAAGTCCGTCACGCTCCTGAACCAGCGCCTTGGTTCCAGCCCGGTGCTCCTCGTGAATGCGCGCGAGCTTCTCGTGCGCGAGGTCTCGCTCGCGCTCGACGATTTCCCGGGCGTGGATCAGTTCGTCGATGCGCTTCTGCTGCGATCCGGCGGCTTGCGCGTTTTGGTCGAGCACGTTGTCCTTTTCCCGCAGCGCGAGCAAACGCTGCTCTTCCAGCGCCTCAATCTGTTCGCGCTGGCTGCCGTTCATGGCGTTCCATTGCACGAAGGCCTCCTCGTGCTCCTGGCGCAGGCTGAGTCGGTCGGACTCAAGGGCCTCGATCTGCTGCTGCTGCGCTTCGTGCAGGCGGCGGAGTTCGGCGATGACCGCGTCCTTTTCGCGCACCGCGGAATCCCGCTCTTTCATCATCGACGTGAGCTGGTCCTGCTGTGTGCGCGTCGTCTGCGTGAGTTGCGCGATCGTGCTCTCCTTCTGCAGCACATCACTCTCGTGTTGCTTTCTCAGTGAATCGAGTTGCTTCACCTGGGCCTCGTTGATTTCCGCAAAACGCGCGAGGGCGTCGTCGCGCTCCTCCACGAGAGTGGTGCGGTGGGTCTCGAAAGTGGCGAGCTGCGCATGATGCCCATCGGTGGTCGCGGCCAGGTCCGCGTGAGCGCGATCGCGCTCCTTGACGGCTTCATCCCGCGCGTGTTGCAGCGCTTCGAACTGCTGCTTCAGCGCCTGCTCTGCCAGGGCACGCCGCTGTTGTTTCTCGTCGTGTTGCGCGATGAGCGCCGCCTTTTCCTGCCGCACCATCGAGACTTCGCGGGCCCGTTCTTCCCGCTCCCGGTCAAACTTCGCTGCCGCTTCATTCCGTTCTTTCACGAGCGACGCCATCTGCGTTTGCCGGTCGTCACTCGCCTTCTCGAGTTGCGTCCGTGCGGCCTCGTGTTCCTGGCGCGCGGCTTCCGCCGCATGTGTGACGGCTTCGATCCCTTGCTTCAGCGCCAGCTCCGCCAGCCCCCACTCTTTCACCTTTGCATCATGCTCTTCGAGAAGCTTCGCCCGATCTTGCTGCATCGACGTGAATTCGTGGGCGCGCCCTTCTCGCTCCCGGTCGAGTAGCGCGGTGGCTTCGGCACGTTGTTTGAGAAGCAATTCGATCTGCGCCTTGTGGTTGCCGATCACCTTCTCGAGTTGGGCAACGACGGTGGCATGTTCCTGACGCGCGAGTTCGGCCGCGCCGTTCTGCGCGGCGATTTGTTGTTTCAGCGAGTCGCTGAATTCGACGAAGGCCGCCGCCGATTGATCCCTCGCCGCGAGCAGCGCGTTCCGCTCCTGCACGAGCGTGGCGACCTGCTCGTCCTGGGCCTTCGCCACGTCGGCGAATCGTGCCAGCGCGCTCTCGCGCTCCCGGCTGAGGTCATCACGCTGCGTGTTGAACGCGGCGAGTTGCGTGGCTTGCGCGGCGGTCGCGGCGGTCAGTTGGGAAATCGCGGCGTCTCTCGCTTTCACCAGGGCATCGCGTTCCCCCGCGAAGGCGGCGACCTCTTTCTTTTGCGATTCGATGACGGCCGACAACTCCGCGACGGCCCGGTCTTTCTCGCCCCCCAGATTCGCCAGTTGTTGCGTGAGCGATTCAACCTGCTGGGTCTGCGCTTCGCCGGCGGTGCGCAGTCCGGCTAGTGTTTCCGCGCTTTGCGCCACCGCCGCCGTGTGCTCGGCGCGGAGTTTCCCAATTTGCGCCTCGCGGTCGTGGCCGGCGGAGAGCGAATCCGCTTTCAGCGCGTCGATCTGTTGCTTCTGCACGTCGACGATTCGCTGGAGCATGGCGGTGGATTCGTCCCGCTCCTTGAGCGCGGTCTGATGCTCGAGACGAAGCGCATCCATGGCGCGCTGCATCGCTTGATGATTCTCGGAATGATCGGCCGAGACCTTGCTGCGCTCCGCGGCCAGGGCATCGCGCTGCCGGGTGATCTCTTCGATCTGCCGGGCGTTCTCCTCACCCAGCGTCGTGAACTTCCCCACTGCCTCGTCCCGTTCGCGCAACTGCGCGGCTCGCTGCGTCGCAAACGCTTCGATGTCGCGCTGCCGCTCCTCGGCGAGCTTGTCGATGCGCAGCAGCGCCTCATTTCGCTCATTGATCACGAAGGTGCGCTGGTGCGTCAGCGCCTCGATCTGCCGCTTCTGACTCTCGATGACCTTCTCAAATTCACTCGCGAGCGCCGCCTTCTCCTCGACGATGAGCGCCCGGTCCGCCTCGAGCGATTGAGCGTGCTGGCGCGCGGTTTCAGCCGCGGTCGCGGCTCGCTGCGCGGCTTCCGCATGCTCGCGGGCGAGCGAGTCCCGCTGCTCCGTGAGCGATTCGATTTCGCGCAAGTGCGCCGCGGCCACGCGCGGCGCGTCGGCGAGCCGCGCTTCTTTCTCCGCCGCGACTTCGTCGCGCTCGCGCGCCAGCGCTTCGATCCGGGATTTCTGCGACTCGACCTGCCCTTCGAGCTCGGCCACGGCCTTTTCACTCTCCGCGATCAGATTCGCGCGCTCTTCCTTCAGCGATTGAATCTGCGCTTCGGCGATCGAAAGCTGTTGCGCGAAGATCAGCGCGGCGTCGTCACTTTCGCGGCGCTCCGTATTCCGTTGCGTGATGTGAGTTGCGATTTCCTTTCGCAGCTTTTCGGACATTTCCGCCACCGCCGCCTCGGCCCTGGCCAGAGCCGCGCGGAGATCGTCGGCCTCGCGATGCAATGTCGCCATCCGCTCCTCGACAGTGGACGTGGACTCTCTCCACCGCGCCAGCGCTTCGTCGCGCTCGGCGGTCAGCTTGGAAGTTGTTTCCCGAGTTAAATTCAATTCCTCCTGCAGGGCGACCACCTGGCCGGTCGCCTTCGCGAGCTGAGCGGCGAGTTCTTCCTGCTTCTCTTGCGCCGCATCGCGCTCGGCCTGGGCCGCGGCGAGCGCTTTTTTTGACGACGCGGTTTCCGCGCCGGCGCCTTTCCGCTCCTTCCCTTTACCGTTGCCGTTCGCCGCGCCATTGGATCCCTTTCGTTCGATGAGACGGAACTCCACGCTCCCGTGGCTGCCCAGCCGAATCGAATTTCCCCAAGCCACCGCCGTGGCTCCTTCCACGAGGTCTTCGCCGAGATACGTGCCGTTGGCACTTTCGAGGTCGCGCACAAGAAGCCCCTCGGGAGTGACCGTGACCTGCGTGTGCCGGGGGGAGATGCCCGCGGTGTCGAGCACGATGTCGCACGACAAGTCTTTCCCGATGATATAATCTCCCGGATCGAGGACATACCGTCCCAGAGGGCGAGTGCCCTCGCGGACGATGATTTCGGCTTGATTGGACATGCTCCCTTGGGGGACTTCGCGGACATAACGTCTCGCGGCAGTGGCGAGTATAAAGCCGAATGCAACTTTTGTCACCGTATTGATACGGCGGCTGCGTCAGGCGGCCGGAATTCCTTGCGAAAGATCGCTGCGAGGCGCAGTGGGTTGAACACGGAGTTTGGCGAGGGCTCGGACGATTTTGTCGACGGTGTCGGTGTTATCGCCCGTCGCTTCGATCCGTTGGAGACCCACGAGGACGAGGCTGAGTGCTGGGGGAGTTTCGGCACCGGTGAACCAAACTGGAACGATGGGCTTCTTTTTGTCCTGCGCGAGAAGCACCTCCTGTGTGACAAACTCGGATTGCATCGAGGCGGGAGTGGCCATGAGCAAGATGGCGCGACAACCCTGAATGGCCTGGGCGATTTCCGCGGTCCAGATGCTGGCGCCCTCAATGCCATGCACGTCAATCCACACGTTGAAGCCTTGCTGGGTCAGGGCCGTGACGATGGGGCGGACGCGATCCAGATCGGCGCGCGCGTAGCTGATGAAGATGCCGGTGTCGGACGTGTTTGGGGGCGGGAGATGGTCTTTGCGCCGGCGCACGGCCAGGCGCCAAAACCACCAGGTGCCGCCGAGCGTCAGCCCCGCAAGGAGCACCCAGGGCCATGACCGAGCGGCGAAATCGGTGGCCGCAGCCGTCCACGACACTTCGACCGCGACTTCGCGGTCGAAGGCCCGGAGAGTCCGTCGCCGCTCCACTTTGTCACCCGTGCGCACGATGGCATTGACCGTGAGATGCAGCGTCTGATGGCCGCCCTGGAGAGGCGTCACGTTCCAGCGCCACTCGGTCGGTTCGGCGCGGGCGACGAGTTGCTCGGTGGGCGAGAGCGGCTCGACTTTGAACGCGCTGCCCCCCACGAGTTCCGCCTGCATGACGCCGGAGACGCGCACCTGCGCGGTCTCGATCTTCCCGGGCGCGGAGATCAAGGCGGTGAGTTCTTCCGGTGTGGCCGTGGGGCTGATGACGAGATGAATGAGTTGCGAGCGGTGCAACGGCATCGTCGCGGGCGCGTTGAAGGCGAGATTGCCCTTGTCGAAATGATCCAGCAGATACTCGACGCCCGCTGTGGAATTTGGATCGGGAATGGTCTCGCCGTTCCGTGGCACGTCCGGCGGCGGATCGAACTTGGGTGTCGAAAGCGGTGAGTGTTGGGGCGTTGAATTCGGTGAGAATCCCGTCTTCGGCGGTGGTTCACCGCCGGGGTCTCCGGTCTTCGATCGGCTCCCGAGGGCGAGAACGACCGCCAGGCCCACCGCGAGACAGACGCCAAGGATCGCCCATGCCAGCGTGCTGGATTGCGGCTTCGATGGGGGATCGCTCATGGATGTTTCAACAAACTCCTAACGCCAATTCCCGATGAGAATAAACGGAGCCCAGTAATAAGGATGAGCGAAATTTCTCGGCGGATTACGGCCTGGCCCGGCGGTGGCGGTGGCCACGTCTTCGCCACGCAGGAGAGCGAGTTGAGCGGCTTGAATCGCCGCGGCTTTGCTCGTCGGGGTGGACTCGCGCGCGTTGTAGAATCGTTTCATCAAGACGGCCGTGCTCGCATCCGAGACGGACCACAGGGACGCGATCACCGCGGCGGCGCCGCGTTGCTGGGCGATTTCGCCGAGACAGTCGACTTCGCGGCCATCCGCTCCTGCGGCACCCACCGCGGTGTCGCACGCGGAAAGCGTCAGCAAGTCGACATCCTCGAGCGACGAAGGCCAGGTCTTGAATTGCGCGAGCGAGAGCGCCTTGCCGTCGCCCAGGAGCAGGAAGGAAGCGGCTTCGTCGCCGGCCTCGAGCGAGAAGTGGCTGGCGATGTGCACGAGGCGGAAGCGATGTTCCAACGCGTCGCGCAACGTGGCCGTGGTGAAATCGCGATCGAGCAGGATGCGGCCGGGAATGACCCCTTCGCCACCGTGTGGGGCATCGCGAATGATGCTGCGGAGTTCGGACGGCACGGCAGTCAAAGCGGCGAAGCGTTTGCGCAAGGCCTCGCCGTTGGCGCGCTCCACCTGCGTGATGTGCGGTTGGGAAACGCCCACGCCAAGTCCTTCCCACGCCGCCGCGGGAGCATCTCCCAACCGGTCGAGACTCGCGGGCGTGATGACCACATTGCGGTAACGCTCGACGAACCAGCCCTGGCCATCGTGAAGCGCGCCCACGGGAATGTAGCGGAGCGGCCCGTCGAGGAACCACATCACGGTCTTGCTCGATGCGCCTTGCAGGGCGCGGTCCACGGCGCCGTCGCACGTGATGATGCGATACAACTCCTGCGCGGCGGGAATGGCGTCGCTGCGTGAATCCCGGAGGAGGCTGCGAAAGTCCGCGACCTTCTTGTTGAAATCGGCGAAGCGGATCTCGGTCTTGAAGCTTTGGCGCGCGGCGGGCGTCAGCACGATGGCGTGAAACGCCTTCTCGCCGACGAGCGTGTAAACGACCGCGGATTCGCCGGCGCCATCCTCGCGCAGCTTCACGAGCCGGCGCTGCAGACCCTGCACTTCCTTGACCTGCTCGATACGACCGGGGCGCGCTCCTCCGAACTCCTGCTCGAGTCCACGAAAGAACGTCTGAAAGCGTTCGTTGGCGGCCTGCAACTTTCCTTCGAGCGTTTGGTATTCGGCTTCCTCCGCCGCGCTACGTTTCTCCCGGGTCTTGCGGCGCAGTTCGCCCCAGCGCAATCCAACCTTGCCGACCTCCTCGGCCATCTCGCGGTAACGTCGTAGGGAGTCGGCTTCCGCCGGAGTGACCGGGACCACGCCGTGGGCGGACTCCACCTTGGGATCGCGGCGGACAAAGTCGAAGAACTCCTCCTCCTTGAGCAAGCGAAGGACCTGCTCCGCTTCCGGGAGCCGGCCTTCCGCGACGAGTTGCTCGGCGAGGCGACGGTAGGCCTGTCCGCGCGAGGTGACGAAGGATTTCTGGACTTCGCGATCGAGCGCCACGAGCCCGCCGCGCATGGATTGGAAGATGTTCACGGCCTGCTTCCCCCAGAAAATGGCGAGCGCCGGTCGGCCCGATCTGGCTTCGATGTCCGCGAGCCCGTCGAGCGCATCCGCTTCGACCTCGCGGAGTTTGATCTGGTGGGCCTCGACGAGGATCTGCTGGAGTAATGTGCGGGCCGCATCGAGATTTCCAGCGTCCATCTCCATTCCGGCGATGTAACTCTGGATGGAGATCTCGGCGCGGCGATTTCTGGCAGCGCGGCTTTTCTCCAGGGCGAGGTTGTATTGGCCTCGCGCTTCGTCGAGTTGGCCAAGGCCTTTGTAGGCTCGGCCAAGATTGGCAGGATAGACGAACAAGTCCGGATCGATGGCGATCGCTTCCTTCAAAGTGCCGACCGCTGTCTCGTATTGCCCGCCGAGGGATTGCTCGACGGCCAGATTGTTCAATGCGGGTGCGAGGTCGAGCCGGTTCGTCGATTGGCGGGCCAGCTTCACCGCGAGCTCATGCATTTTCAAAGATTTCTCGTGCAGACCGAACGAACCGTAGAGCCCGGCGAGCTTCGAACGAACATTCGCTTCCTCGACTCGATTGCCCCCACGGATCGCCAAGGTGAGAGCCTGTTCATAGGCTTGCATGGCATCGCCGTGGTTGCCCAGGCGCTCGCTGACCACGCCCCGGACGCGGATGGCTTCCGCTTGTCCTGTATCCGCGGCGTTCCTTTCGAGCTTTAGTGCGGTCAGGACGGCACCGGAAGCGTTGGTGGTGGCCGCCTTCGGATTCGTCGCGGCGGGCACTTTCCATTCGGCTACGGCCTCGCGGAAACTCATGGCCGCTTCCTCGTAGCGGCAGAGCGCCTCGAGCGTGTATCCGATGAGACTGAGGGCCCGCGCGCTGCTGGTATGGTCTCCGAGGGCACGGGCCAGTGCGAGGGCGCGGCGCTGCCGGTCGAGCCCTTCTTCGTAATTGGCGCGGAAGAGCAGGACGTTGGCGGCCTCCAGGAGAATGGCGAACTCGTTGCGACGATCCCCCGAGGCCCGGATGAGCTGGCACGCCCGATCCAGGTAGCTTTGGGCCTCGTCGAACCGCTTTTGATCCGTGAGGATCGCACCGATCATGCGGAAGGCGAGGGCGGTATTGACGGGATTGTGGCGCGCCTGTTCCAGCGCGGCGGCCTGTTGAAGATAGCGCAGGGCTTCCGCGGGACGCCCCCGGTCTCTTTGAGTGCCGGCCAATCCAAACAAGCCGACCGTTTCGCCCATGGCATACCGAATCTCGCGCGACCCGCGCAGCAGCAATTCAAACTGCGCGGTTGCTTCGTCGAACCTGCGGAGCCGCCCGAGGATGATCGCTTGATAACTGAGTCCGCCCATCTCCCGTCTTCGATCTCCGAGGGCCCGTGCCACCACGAGCCCTTGCGTGGCGGATTCCAAGGCTCCCTTGAGATCGCCATTGGACAAGCGTGTATCCGAAAGCTCGATCAGGATATCACTCTCGGTCTCACGATTTCGAACCTTCCGCACGGCGGCCAGCGCCTCCTCGGAGCGGCGGATTGATTCCGCAGGGCGTCCCATCGCGCCAAGTGTTTGGGCCATGAACAGCAGCGCGTCGCCGCGGCCCTTTTCGTTGCCGGAGCGGGTCCAAATTTCCAGCGCTTCCTCGAAGGCTTTCATCGCCTCCGGATATCTGCCGAGTTCGGCCGAGCGCAACCCAACCGCCTGCAAGAAGAAGGCGACATTCTCGGAATGCTTCAGCGTCCGCCGGATCGCGACGGCATCGATCGCGGCCTTCAGAGCTTCCTCTCTCCGAAACAGGCGGGATAGGGACTTGCTCAGGTTTTGGAGAGTCTGGCTTTCCTCGACCTGATTCTTGATGCGGCGCTGAATGACGAGCGCGGCCTCGTAGCATGAGACTGCCTGGGCACTCATTTCCAGCGACTCATAAGCCAGGCCCATGTCGTTGAGTTCCACGGCGCGGGCGTAATCCGGAGTGAGCGAATTCCAAAAGCGTTTTCGCGAGCGCTCCGACAGATACATCTTCAATTCCTTCGCGCCGAGGAGGCGGCCCGATTGAATCCAGGCATTCATCAGGGCCTCGATCCTTTTCCATTCGGTCGGGCGCGCTTCCGCCGCCCGTTGGAATCGATCAATCGCCGTGGTGAAGTCTTTGGCCCGCAATGCGGTTTCGCCTTCGCGCACGCACTGCTTCACCTGCTCGTCGGTGACGGGCTTTGTTTGGTTCGGCTTGCGAGAGATTGGCCACGCCGGGGCGGAAGGCGAAGGGGCGCCCTTGGCGGGTCGTTCCTTGGCGTTGCCGGGGAAAATCAGGCCGCCGAGGAGCGCGACCAGCGCGAGCCTGCTCGCGGAGCGTTGGATGACTGCCAGTGGCCATTCTGAACGAAGACCCATTCGGCAGCGATTGGCTCCCGGGATCCTTTGGGTCGTTCTGAAGATCATCGTAGCTTCGCCAAATGGACGCGCCGGCTGCTTCGTGGTGGCGCGTCCGCTGGGGAACCGGAATTTGCGGTGCACATAGTAGGACCACGCATCCCGTTTTGTCCAGTTGGGAGGCTTGCCAGAGAAGGGCAGGCCATGGCCCCACCCGCTTACTCACAAAGCGGAAGCGACAACCCCTCAAAGCTTCTTCTAAGGCCGAGAGAATCGCTTGCTGTCGCTATGGCTTCTTTTGTTTGTCGTACTGCAACCAGAAGTCGGTGGCGGCCAGGGTTTCCTGATCCTTTCCGTTGCTGCGATCCAAAGAGATTTTGGCCAGATTCGGGAGTTTGCGCAGGGCTTCGATTCCCTTGTTGGCGTTGCGTGGCAGTCCGAGTTCCTTCAGCGTTTTGCAATCGGCCAACAAAGAGACATCGCGGACTTCGGTGTACATGAGATCGAGGCGGGTGAGAGCAAGGTTTCGCAATGGAGCGAGGTCGGTGATACGAGTCCCGCGCACGTCGAGGACGGTGAGGGGCAATCGGCGGAGCGGGTTCAGATCCTTAACTCCGCTGCCTGGGATAAAGAGTTCGGTCAGCGGGGCGCCTTGAAGAGCCTTCAGGTTTTCGAGATCGAGGTATCCCTCGGCCACAAGACTTTCCAGCGGCATCCCTTTGAGCGGGCTGAGATCGGCAATCAAAGGCATGTTGCTTCTCCCGAACACGCGGAGCCGGCGCAACTTCAGGTTGCGCAGGTGTTGGAGATCGCCGTCGTTGTATTGAGTCATGGAAAGTCTCTCCAGAGGCAGCCGCCCCAAAGTGGCGAGATCGCCGATCGCGCAGTCCACGGCATAGAGCTCGTGGATTGGGCAGTTCACGATCGGTGCGAGCCGGGTGACGGCGGTGGCGGTGATATCGAGGACGGAGACCGGCAGATCGCGCAGGGGCGACAGGTCATTGATGCCTACGTCACGCAAATCGAACTTGTAGGTTCCGTCGGGTCGCTTTTCGAATGACTTCTCCTTCCATCCGGACAGCGTCTGGAGTTTGGCGAGCGCGGCGTTCAATTTGGTTTGGGCTTCGCGGGTCTTGCCGCCGGTGTCGAATTCGGTCCAGAACGCGGCGGCAGTTTGGGCGGGCTGACCGTTGAGGGTGTCCCGCTTGGTGGAAATGCGACGGACCGCGGGCAACTTGCGCAGCAGGTTCAGATTATGGGTGCTGGTGGAGAGGGTGATGCTCTCGAGGGTTGGGCAAGTGGTGAGAGGCAGCAGGTCTTCGACCTTGGTGTCATCAAAGAACAGGGCCCGCAGCGGCATGCGGAGTATGGGCCCAAGATCCTGAACCGCGGTCTGCGAAAGGGCGAGTCGTTCGAGCTTCAGCCCGGTGAGCGCGCGCAGGTCGGTGACTCCGGTTTGGCTGACGTCTAGGGAAGTCAACGACGGGCAGGCGGCGAGAGGAGTGAGGTCTTTGATCGGCGTTTCGCTTGCGTCGAGAACCGTGAGTGGCATTCCGCGCAGTGGCGTGAGATCGGAGACTTTGGTGGCTTTGATGACGAGGCGACGGACGGGCAATCCGCTCAAGGCCGCGAGGCTGTCGAGAGGCAGCGCAGCGAAATCGAGATTCATGAAGCCATCAGCATTCAGCGCGATCGCGGAGATCTTGGTTTCCGGCGCTCCGTACTGGCGCAAGGTTTGGCGAAGATTCTCCAGTCGCGAGGCGAGTTTGTTTTGCAACGTGAGGCGCTGGCCGTGGGAAGCCAGGAATGAGGCGACGCTGGGCACTTTGTCGAAGGCGGCTGTGCCGGTGCCGAAATCGGCATTACCGAGGCGTTTGAGCGAGCGCAGTTTTTGCACCAGCGCGAGATCGGCGAAGCCGGCGGGCAGGATGAGCGTTTCGATCCCATTGAGCGTAGTGAGCGGAGAAAGGTCGGTGAGTTGCTGGCAACCGAAGCAATCGAGGCGGCGCAACGGCATTCCGCGAAGCGCTTCGATGGAGGCGATGGACAGGCCCGTGAGGCTCAGCGTTTCCAGCGGCATACCCTGGAGCGTGCTCAAGTCGGTGACCGCGCTCTGGCGCAAGGAGAGTTGCTCGAGGTGCATTTCCTTGAGGGGCGAAAGATCCGCGACCTGGGTCGAGTCGAGGAATAGCTGCTTGAGGGGTCGGGTGCTCAGCGGCGAGAGATCGGAAATGGGATTGCCCGAGCAGTCGAGTTTCGTGAGTGGCAGCGCGGCGAGGGGGCGAAGATCCGAAGCGCCGACACGTGCGATGTTCAGCGCACTGATGGGGAAATCGCTGAGCGAGGAGAGGTCAGGGAGCGCGAGGTCCGAGAGGTCGAGTTCCACGGTGCCGTCATCGCGCCGGGTGAACCGCGCGTCGTCCCACTTCGGATCTTTGGTCAGGCTGCCGAGCTTCGCTTTGATGTTCGCCATGCGTGCGTCGGCTTCGCGACCGAGCGAACTGGCGAGGAAGACACTTTCCGCGGAGCGCTTTTGCGCGACGAGCGCGTCGAGCAGTTGGGTCTGGAGTGCGCGCGGGAGCGTTTGTCCACCGGCCTCGGCGAGCAACCGCTCGCAGAGTTTGAGGTTCGACTCGGCGGCCGCGTCTCCGGGACGCACCGCGAGCACCCGGCGGTAGGATTCGATTGCTTCGGGCAAGCGCTGCATGGCCTGGAGCGTGTTCGCGCGGAAAAGATGATTCTCGGGATCATCCGGCGCGAGCGCCAGGGCGAAGCCGATGCTCTTCAGCGCTTCGTCGAGCTTCTGCACCTGGATGAAGGCCGTGGCCTGCCGATGATACGCGGGCGCGGCGGTGCGCAGATTATTCAACGTACGCTCCGCGCGTTCCCGCTCGCGATCGGCGAGCGTCTGCTCGGCCGTGGCTTGAGCACTCTCGCGATCGGCGTCGATGCGCTGTTTGTCGGCGTGCTGCCGCTCGAGCAAAGCGACGTTACGTTCCCGGGCGATGTAGACATAGGCACCGATGCCCAAGGCCACGAGCACGACCAGGCTCGCGGCCAGAGCCATCGTCTCCCGCCGGTGCCGGTCCACCAGGAGCGCGAGTTGTTTCAGCAGGCTGGCCCGCTCCGCGCTGGTCGCAAAGCCGTCCTGATACGCGGTGATGTCCGCCTGCAACTCGGGGACGGCGGCATACTGATTTCGCGGATCGGCGGAAAGCGCTTTCATCGCGATGGCGGCGAGTGAATCGGGAATGCGTCCACCAGGGAGATGCGGCCTGTTCTTCAAGCGCGTTGATGAGGCGGGGCCTTTCTTGCCGCGCAAAATGTGCCGCTCGTGCAATGACTCGATCGGGCCGTCGTCGGCGGGGCTCCGGAGGGAGAGGATTTGGTAGAGGATGGCGCCAAGGGCGAGGATATCCGTCCGTGGGCTGGGCGGTTCCGATTTGCTGGACGACGGATCTTCCTCGGCGCCAAGAACCTTGGCCTTTCCCCAATTCACGACCAGCACCTCGCCGAACTGGCCCACCATGATATTCGCGGGCTTGAGATCCTGATGAATGACGGACCGGCTGTGCGCGAAGGCGACCGCGTTGCAGACCTTTTGAAAGATCGTCATCAGCACCGCGAGCGGATAGGCGGCGATCGTGCTGGCGTCCCGCGTGGCGATCTTCTTCAAGAGCTGCCGGAGGGTGATGCCCTGGACCATCTTCATCGTGTAGAAGACGTGGTCCTCCTCATCGACGCCCAATTCGTGGACGGGAATGATGTTAGGATGCTCGAGCTGGCTGGTGATCTGTGCCTCCCCGATGAAACGCAGGATCTCTTCCTCGGAGAGACTCGACAGCATCACCTTCATCGCGACGGTGCGTCCCGTCGTCGCCTCGAAGGCGTCCACGATGTCGCCCATGCCGCCCTGCGCCACGAGCCCGCCGATATCGTATTTTTTGTCCCGCAGGAATTCCGCCGGCAGAAGATCGCGGACCATCTGCGTCTCGGGAGCGAGCGATTGATCGGTGGAGGTCTTGCTTTTGATACGGCGCGTCTCGAGCGCGACGGAACCGAGCTGAACTTTTTGGGTGGGCCAGATCCGCGTGCAACCCTTCACCGCGTTCCCGGCGACGGAGGTGCTTCCGGCCCCGAGATTCTCGATGAAGAGTTCGTGATAGTTGACGGTGAGCTGTGCATGCCGCTCGGCGACATCCTCGGCCCGCACCACGATGTCGGAACTCTCGGCGCTGCCGATCACATAGTCGCCGGGCTTGACCGTGGCGCGGGCTAATTCTACGCCGTCCCTGGTAATGATGATCTCGGTTTCGGGGATGAACATCTCGGGCGCGATGGTTAGGATTTCACTTCGGCGCCTTGGTCTGTGCGTCGAATTCGGCCCAGAATTCTTCGGTCGTTTGGGCGACTCGGCTGTTCTCCCTGTCCCAGCGCGGGGAGAGGCGCTGCAGTTTGGGCAGCTTGCGCAACGCCGCCGTGCCTGGGGCGTCCTTGGTGAGTTCGATGGACTCCAGAGTTCCGCAAGTGGCGAGCGGGGACACGTCGGCGACTTTGGTGTCCTTGATATGAATGGCGGTGAGGGGCAGCTTGAGAATGGGGGTAAGATCGGATACTCGCGTGGCCGTGATGCGCAGCGCGCGCAGCGTCTGACATTCGGCCAGTGGAGTGAGGTCGCTGATCGGGCTCTTGTAGGCCTCCAGAAACTCCAGTGGCGCTCCGCGCAAAGGGCCGAGATCGCTGATTTGCGTGAGCCTCATTTCCAGCTTCTTGAGGGGCGATCCAGTAAGCGGAGAAAGGTCCGACACCTGGGTCTCGCTGATCTGAAGTCTCTTGATGGGAAGTCCTGCGAGGAACGAAATATTGTCCAACGGCAGTTTTTGCAGATCGAGCTCGAGCATGCCGTCGGCAGTGTATTGAACCGCTGCGACTTTGTCCTCGGGCACGCCGGCTTTGCGCAGTTCGGCGCGGAGCTTGTTGAGGGCTTCAGTCGCGGCGAGATAGGCCTTAACCAAGGGCACCTTGGTCCAATCGTTGTCGAAGGTGGTGATCGATTTGTTGGAGATTCGCAGGAGCTTCGGAATCTGATTCAGGCCGGGATGATTCAATCCGCTTGGCGGAACGAGCAGGGTTTCCAGCCGCGGACAGCCCATCAGCGGCGACAGGTCCTTGAGATTCGCGCAGTCGCTCAGATCCAGTTCCATCAGCGGCATGCCGCGTAGGACGTCGATGTCCGCGATGTTAGTCTTGGATGCGATGAGACGATCGAGCGGAAGTTTGCCGAGAGGCCGGAGGTCGGCGGCTTCCGTCGCGTGAAGGTCCAGGACCTTCAGGCCCTTGCAGGCGGCGAGTGGAGCGAGATTGGAGATCGGATTCTCACTGGCGTCGAGCGACACGAGCGGCAGCGCGCCGAGCGGCGTGAGATCGGCGGCGCCGGTGCCCCTGATGACGAGTTTGCGAATGGGCAATCCGTTGAGAGCCGAGAGAGCGGTCATCGCGATGCCGTTGATGTCCAAGGCCATGAAGCCCTGGCCATCCAAGGCGACCTCCGCGATTCTGTCCTCGGGCGCGCCGTATTTTCGGAGCAGATTGCGGAGATTTTCGAGCCGAGGGCCGAACTGCTTTTCCCGGGCCATGCGCTGGCCTTGCGTGGCGAGGAACTCGGCGACCGCCGGAAGTTTGTCGAAGGCCGATCCGTCGCCCGCGATGGCAGAGTTGCCGAGGCGCTGAAGCGACCGCAGTTGCGGGACGAAAGACAGGTCGTTGATCTGTGCAGGCAGATTGACGGACTGAAGTTCTACGAGGCTGCTCAGCGCGGAGATGTTAGTGAGGTTGCGGCAGGCGAAGAGATCGAGTTCGCGGAGGTGCATGCCGCGCAAGGGTTCGAGTGAAGTGATCGGCAGACCGGCCATGCTGAGCGTTTGCAGGGACAGCGTGCGCAGGGGACGGAGGTCTGTGACCTCGGCGAACGCAATCGAGAGCTGCTGGAGCGGCATCTGCGCGAGCGGCGTGAGGTCGGCGACTTTCGTCCTGGAAATATTCAACCGCTCGATGGGGAGTCCGCGGAGAGGCGACAAATCCCGGATGGGATTTTCGGAGCAGTCCAGCTCCTTGAGAGGAAGTTTGGCGAGCGGGCTGAGATCGGTCACTTTGCCGCTGCCGAGCTTGAGCGCCCCGATCGGCAATCCCGACAATACCGACAGGTCCGGCACCACCAGGCGGCTGAGGTCCAGTGCGAAGGTGCCGTCGGTGCGCTTCGTCAGCCGTGAGGCGCTCCAGGCTTCCTGCTGCATCAGGCTCTTTAGCCCGGTTTGCACGGCGGCCATTTGCACGTCGGTCTGGCGGCCGAGCGCCTTGGCGAGCGGAACAGATTGGGCGATGCGCTTTTGTGCGACGATGGCGTCGAAGAGCTGCGTTTGCTGGGCGCGGTTGAGCGGCTGGCCGGCACTTTCGGCGAGGAGGCGTCCGCAGAGCTGCAGATTGGATTTTGCGATCTCGTCCTCCGGCCGCAGCGCGAGCACACGACGATAGCTCTCCACGGCCTCCGGCAGGCGCTGCATCGCGAGGAGAGTGTTCGCGCGGAAGAGATGGCCGGTGGGATCGTTCGGCTCGAGTTCGATGGCGAGACGGTTCTTCTCGAGGGCTTCGTCAAACTTCTGCTCCTCGATGAGCGTGCGGGCCTCCTGCTGAAAGGCGGGCGCGGCTTTGCGCAACTCCGCCAGCGCGGTGTTGGCGCGGCTCCGCTCGCTCTCCGCGCGGGCGCGTTCCGCCACAGCCCGCGTGCGGGAGGCCGCCGCCTCCGCGCGCTCGGTCTCCGCGCGAAGACGTGCGGTCGTCGCGATACTGCGCTCCCGATTGACCCGAAGGAAGGCGAACGTGGCGATGCCGAGCAGGACAGCGATGCCCGCGGCGAGGATGGCAGCCTCGCGTTTGTGCCGGGTGATGAGCAGGGAGAGCTTTTTCCCCAACCCCGCCTGCTCCGCGGCGGTGGCGAAGCCGCGTTGAAAGGCGGCGACGTCCGCTTGCAATTTCGCGACGCTGGCGTAGCGGTCCGCGGGATCCAGGGCGAGCGCCTTCAGCGCCACGGCGGCGAGCGATTCCGGGATCGGCCAGTGGGCGGGGGCCTGCGATGGCTGGAGCGGTTCGAGAGCGCCGGTGCGCACCTTCTCGACGATCTCCTCGGGCGTTTCGCCGTCGACTGAAGGCCGAAGGGCGAGGATTTGGTAGAGGATGCCGCCGAGCGCATAAATGTCGCTGCGCTCATTCAGCAGGTGGATGTCGCCGCGGGCCTGCTCGGGCGACATGTATTGGGGCGTGCCGAGGATCGAACCGGCCATCGTCCCCGATCCGCTCAAGTCCATGTCTCCGGAGTCGGCAGTCTCCTCGCTGGTCCGGACATCGGCCTCGCCGGACGCCGGATCGTTGAGCACTTTGGCCAGGCCCCAATCCATGACCAGCACCTCGCCGAACTCGCCGATCATGATGTTCTCCGGCTTGAGATCGCGATGGATCACGCCGCGGCTGTGCGCGAAGCCGATCGCATCGCAGACCTGCTGAAAGATCGTCAGAAGCTGATTGAGCGAATACTTCGGCGGAACTCGACCATTTTCCTTGGCGAGGGTTTCGAGGACCTGTCGCAAGGTGATCCCCTCGATGAGCTTCATCGTGTAGAAGACCTGGTCGTGTTCATCGACGCCCAGTTCGTGGAGAGGCACGATGTTCGGGTGCTCGAGCTGGCTGGTGATTTGCGCTTCCTGAATGAAGCGCATCAACGCGGAGGGCTGGGGATTGGCCAGCACCACTTTCATTGCCACGGTGCGCCCGGTCGTCGCCTCGTCCGCCCGAAGGATGGCGCCCATGCCGCCCTCGGCGACGAGGCCGCCGATCTCATACTTCCGCTCCCGGAGAAATTCCTCCGGCAGCGCGCGGTGGACGGTGGCCGCCTGCGGCGCGAACGACAGGTCGTCATCACCCGTGGCGCGGAGGCGCTTTAGCTCGAACACGGCCTCGCCGATCTGGATTTTTTGATTCGGCCAGACGCGCAGACATTCGGTGATCAGCCGGCCGTTCAGGAGGGTGCCGTTGGTGCTGCCAAGGTCTTCGATGAGCACTTCGTTAAAGTTGACGGTGAGCACTGCGTGCCGTGTCGAAACGCCGTCGCACTTCACCACGATATCCGCGTCCTTACCCCGCCCGATGACGTAGTCGCCCGGGACAACGGTGCGCCGCAAAATCTCCACGCCGCGCGACTTGACGGTGATCAGGATTTGTGGGAGCGAGGGGCGCTCCACTTCCTGGAACAGCGGCTCGGGCTCGATTTCCGGTGAAATCGGCGGGGGAGCCTTCAGGAAGTCGCCGGCGGCCTCGTGGGCTGCGAGCAGCGCGCGCACTTCGGCTACGAGCGCCGTGTCATCGCCGCAGGTCTCCGCAAGCCAGGTCTCGCGCTCCACGGTGGGCTGCTCCAGCGCAGCGCTGAACGTCGCTTCGGTGCGCGGCGGGGGCGCCGGCGATTCCGAAGGTCGAGACGTGCTCATTTCCCCTGCTCATGCGAAATCGGGCGACGAAAAGGATCATCGTTTTTTTGGGGGTGTTTAAGGGTAGTGACGGACAACGGGATGACCGCCGATGGGGACTATTTCAAACTACCTAGATATTTCAGGAGGTCGGCGGCTTCTTGGGCGGTGAGGGTTTGGAGAAGACCCTCGGGCATGGCGGAGGTGGGGGTGGTGCTGGTGTTGGCGATTTGCGCCGTGGGGATCTTTTCGACCACGCCGCCGGCTTGTTTCAGCGTGAGTTCAGAGTCGGTGCTGGCCGCCGGGAAGCCGGTTTTGGCTTCGCCGTTTTTGAGTTCGACCGTGGTGAGCTTCCATTGCGGCTCGATGACCTTCGATGGAGTGAGGATTTGTTCGATCATTGCGGCGGGATTCCACTTCGTGCCGATGTGGCTGAGGTCGGGGCCGAAATCGATGCCGACTCCCTCCGCGCGATGACACGCGACGCAGACGCCGGCGAAGAGCGCCTTGCCGCGCGCAGCGTCGCCCTGGAGCGCGAGCAGCGCGGCCGGTTGCACATTGGCACCGAGGACCTGGCGGCGCTGGGACTCGGGGAGAAAGCGCTCGAACAGATCGCGCCGGAGCGGGTCGGGAAGAGCGCTGCCCTTGGCGATGACTTGCGCGCGAACAGACTCCGGCAGCGAGCCATCGACTACAGCGAGGGCGACACTCAAGGCGCCGCTGCTGCTCGCGAGGAGCGTGTCAATGGATGCAGCGTCGCCGGATTTCAACAGCTTGAGCGCAGCTTCTTCCGCAGTGCGCTGCGTGCGCGTGGCGGGGCTGAAGTTTTGCGACGGCGGCATGCTTGCGATCCAGTCGCGCATGACTAACAAGCCACGGTCGTCGTTGAGATGTCCGCCGAGATACGGCATGTGGCCGCGGCCGGCGGTAGCCATACGATAGAGCAGGACGCTGCGCGCCGGATCGCCACGCGCGATGACGCGCCCGTCGGGCAGGCCGAGGTCGCCTTGCACCGGCTTGGCATCGAGCAGATTCGCTTCCTTGAGCGTGAGCTCGATGTTCATGTAGCTCGGCACGGCGCCGCCGCTGTTGTAACGGTGACAGACGCTGCAATTCGTGTGGAGATAGGAGCGCGCGCGCGTCTCGATGGTGCCGGTGGTTCCGAGCGGATCGGCGAAGCGCGGTTCATCGGGAGTGATGCCGATTTGCGAGAGGAGATCGAGCTGGCGCCCGGTGGCGGCGGGTGTGCGGCGATCGAGTTGAAGGGCGGTGAAGCCGAGGGCGAAGGCGTCGAAGAGATTGTGGCAGCGCGCGCATTCCGAGCGCGCGAAGAAGCGCCACTGCTGCGTCATCTCACCGCCCGGCGCGGACTTGTCCTTGATATGGAACGTGACGTCGTCGCCCTTCGCGGGGACGAGGTCGGCGTCGGTTTGCTGTTCGTTCCAGCGATAGGTGTAGTTGCCCCACTGGCTGCCGTCGAAGTGCAGGATTTGCGTTTCGATGCGGCGACGGGTGGCGGGATTGCCGCGTTCGAGTTCGAGCGAGTAGGTCTTGGCGAGGACGCCGTCGGCCGGGAAAGCCCACTGGCCCTTGAACACGACTGCGCCGGTGGTGGTGTCGGAGACCTTGACGCCGGACTTGTCGGGAAACGCCACCCAGCGTTCGCCGGTGGCGTGGTCGGCCCAGCGCGGCGCGAGGATCTCGTAGGGGTGCACGCCGGGCGCGGGTGTTTGCCGCGCGGTGTTGGTGAAGAGGCCGGTCTCGCTGAGCTTGCGCGGGAAGTCGGAGTTTTTTCCGAAGCGCGGATTTTTCGCGAACTGCCACAAGCCGCCGCCGGTGTAATCGGCGATGATGAACTCGCCATCGCTGCCGATGCCGAAGCCCGCGGGCATGAGCGAGCTGCGGCAGAGCTCGCGATGCTCGATGACTTTGTCGCCCTCGGTGCGCAGCGACCAGAAGGTGCCCATCTGCCAGTCGCCGTAGAGATAGGCGCCGTGGAGTTCGGGGAGGCGCGAGCCGTAGTAGAACTCGCCGCCGGTGATGCTCGCGGCTTCGACGTGCGAATGCGCGACGAGCGGCGGCAGGATGGGCGTGGGCCCGCGCAGGCGTTCCGGCCGCACGTCGTTCTGGCTGCCTTCGGTGATGCTCCAGCCGTAGTTTCCGCCGCGCTTGATGCGGTAGATCATTTCCCAAAGCTCCCAGCCGACATCGCCGACAAACAGGTCGCCGCTCTTCGGGTCGAAGGCCATGCGCCACGGGTTGCGCAAGCCGTAGGCCCACACTTCGCCGCGCGCCTTCGGCAGGTCGATGAAGGGATTGTCCTTCGGAATGCTGTAGCCTTTGTTGCCCTCGGCGTGATCGACATCGAGGCGCAGCACGCTGGAGAAAAGATCGCTGATGTCCTGGCCGGTGACGTGGCCATCGGGCGGGTCCGGGCGCCAGCCGTCGCCGGTGGTAATGTAGAGCATGCCATCGGGGCCGAAGCGCATGTTGCCACCGTTGTGGCCGCCGGCGGCCCACATGATGATGGTCTTCGCGCTGCTCGTATCGAGGCGCGGCGGGTTATCCTCGGTGACGCGGAAGCGGACGATGCGCGTGCCGTCCTTGCGATTGGCGGCGCCGTGCGTGTCGTAGTTCAGCCAGGTGTAGATGAAGCGATTCTCGGCGAAGTGCGGGTGAAACGTGAAGGCGTAGGAGCGCGAAGTTTCCGGATCGACCGCCGGGAGGTTGCCGAAGAGATCGGTCTTATCGACGCCCTCGGCAGGCACGAACGAGAGCAGCTTTCCGTATTCCTCGAGGACGAGAAGCCGGTTCGTGCCCGGGATCGGCCTGACGTCGACCGGGCGCGAAAAGGTCAGGCCCGGGTAGAGACGCTCGACGACGAATGGCGGCGGAGGCTCGGGAGTGCCATGAATCCGGGAAGTGATCCAGGGCACGCGCTCCTGAGCTTGGGCGAGGGTGCAAAGGAAGCCGAGCGCGAGAAGGAGTGCGGGACGCGTGAAGCGTGGAGTGGGGGAACTCATGGAGGAAAGCGGGGGAGCGTATCGTGGTGGGTCGGCTCATCCAAGAGGGGAAGTGGCTTCCGCCGAAGTCGACGTGGAGGGGACGCCGGTCAACGGGCTTATGGAGCGGGTTGCTTCGATTTAATCGTCTCCACGAAGCGGCGCGCGAGCGCCTCGGTCCAGATTTCGGAGCCGGCTTTGTTGAGGTGCACCCAGTCGCGGCGATGATCCGCCTTGTAGAACTCCGGATACTTTTGCGGATCGGAAAAATCCCAGACGGTGAGGGCGTGTTCCGCCGCTTCGCGCGGCAGGTAGCGCCGGGGCGAGACGCTCGCGGGGATGATCAGGATGGGCGTGATGTTCTCCTTGGTGAGCCGGTCGAGCTTCGCTCGCAGCGCGGCCCAACTGGCATCGTCGCCCGCATCGTAACGGTCCTCCCCCCGGGCGACGTAGTTGGCATATTGCTCCTCGTATTTGACGAGCGTCTGGCCGGACAGCGGAGCGCCCCCCTTGGGCAAATCGTTGCCATCCTTCACCGGAGTTTTGTTGCCGGAGCCGTCTTCTTCGATCGGCAGCTTCCACCGGCGCCACATGGCGACAGCGCCGTGGCCGAGATGGACGGAGTTCTTGAGATGCAGCGAAAGGTTGTTCGACCAATGCCCGAACGATTCCGCGCAATCCTGCACCGCGTCCGAAAAAGGCTGCGGCCCGCGCGCCGCCTCGACGCACTCGTTGACAAAACGCTTCGTCAAGAGCTGCGTCCGCGCGTGGTCGTGCCAATACATTTCCCGCCGCGTCCCCGCGAGGTTCTCGTAGTTTCGGGAGGAGAGCGGCATCAGTTCGAGAATCACCCAGCGCAACCGCCGGTGCGGACGGCGCAGCACCTCGTCGAGGAAATACCCATCCTCCGGCGACATCATCCCCCAGATCCCCGCATTGAACGATCGCACCGGCATCCCGTGCTCGCTCACGACGCGATCGAAAATCGACGGCATCACCTGCCAGTTCACCTGGCTGGAGCCGATGAAAAGAACATCGTAATCATCGCCATGCTTCGCGAGAAACTCGAGCTTCGGCCGAACGCGCGGCACATCGGGAAAAGGCAGCAATCGCCCGAGCACCGCACAACCGAGCACGAGCGCCGCGAAGAAGACGATGAAGTTCAAGGCATACGAGCCCACCGAGGGACGGGAAGTGGATGAAGGGGCGTCATCGCCGCCCCGAGCGGGGCTCGTCACGTGGCGGACGCTAGCGAGCACTGATCGCGAGGCAAGCGGTAACGGTCGCAATTCTTTATCACTCCTTCCAGCGCGCCAAAAACCGTTCTCCAACCTCATGACCCAAATTCTGCAACATTCCCTCACTCCCACCTTTTCCACCCTCGATTGGGTTTGATTAGGTTTGATTCGCTTTGATTGACCTTGATGCGCCTTCAAAACAACCAGGCACCAGGAGCAGAAAACCAAGAACGCTCCACTCAAATTCTCCAACCTCTTGTCACGAACTGGGCCGCCTTTCTCCCCCGCCTTCAATCTTACGACTGGCCACAAAGTGCTCATCTTTATCAAACAATCATCATCGCGAAGCATTGCATCTGCACGCTCACCCGCATGCGCACCCCGGCCTCTAGTTTCTCCGGCAATCTGCTCCGGGCAAAGCGGCTCACCGACGCTCGGACTCGAACGGAGTGAGAGGACTCGCGATCGCGAGCCCGAAGGGCGGACGCGGCGGCGTCCGTCAATTCCGTCCTGCACGCGGGACGGGGCAAAGCGGCGCGGAGCCCATTGGATGTTGGATGTTCCCCACCTGTTGGATGTTCATCTCCGGTGTTCATTCTCCATTGTTTGAGACGCGCAAAAATACTGCAAGACCGTGCCGTGACCCCCGTGATTCGCGGACGAAATATTTTCAATTCGCCCCGAAAAATACTCATTTTACGCCGATCCCCTCGTTCCGAAACTCCATTTCGGAACGTACTTGGGAGCGCAACTCCATTGCAAACGGAGGGGGTGTCTGCGGGCAGGTTCGCCCTCGCTACCAAACCCGCCCATCACCGCCTGTGCGGCTCGCATCATCGGACCTCCCATCCTCGTTAGTCAAGAGTTCTCCATCTTCCAAAAGGCGACCTAATCTCTCTCCCACCTCCGCGACTATCCCTACTTTCATGTTCGCGTGGCCCCTACCTTCAACGCCATACCTATCTCTTTCGAAGGCTACGGCCGAGTTACTTGCAGGCGCATGAAGCGTTGCTTATGTGCGGGATCTGTAGGTGAAAACGGGTCCGACACAGTCACCGTTCGCTGGTCGTTGGTGCCGCTTTCGTTAGCGAAGACGCCGGTGATGAGGGGTTCAAAAGCGCCTCCTGCTGTGCTCCGCGCGAGATCGGTCCACGGACCTTGGGGCGAATCGGAGCCTTGCACCGTCAGCGTCACATCCGTGCGGCTCAGATAACGATGCAACTCAAGCTGGAGGTGCTGATCGCTGATCAAAGGCACCGGCAGAATGCCCTGGCCGGTGGTCATTCCGGTGGGATCTCCGTTGAGTGTGTATTCGAATAGATTGGAGATGCCATTTCCGTTCGGATCGGCATCATCAGCCGCGTTGCCACTATTCTCCGTCGTCCCAAATTTTTGCTGACGCCAGGATTGTGCGGGCGACAGCACAGTAATGGTGAACGACGCCGTGGTCGTATTCCCAGCCTGGTCGGTCGCCGTGGCCGTGACTACCGTCGCGCCGAGCGGAAAGGTGCCCCCGCTCACGGGACTAATGCTCACGCTCGCGAGCCCGCTGCCCGAATCACTCGCCGAGGCATTGTAAGTCACGACCACTCCGGACGCATTGGGCGCGGTCACCGTCATATCCTGCGGCAGCGTGAAGGTGGGCGGCGTAGAATCAATGAGCACGTTTGTCGCGATGTTCGACGACGCTGGAAGATTCCCGCCGGCATCCTGATATGTAAGCTTCACGTCGTAACTTCCATCCGGGATCGCGGCGCCCCCGGAGATACCCGCGATCGCCACCGTGGCGGCGGGATTCGCTGGCGAAAAGGTGAAGCTATGATTCCCCATCGTCTCCTGGCTGGCAGCGAGAGTGAGATTCCGTGAGACCGCACCGGAAAAGCTCAGGACCACCGAGCCGTCGGCCGCCGCCTCAGGAAGATTGAAAGCCACATTCACGGTCGCACCGAGCGTAGCGGCGGAGACGGGCGCGGAGAGCACCGGCGCCTGGCTGCTCGCCGCCGTCCCCTGCATCACGTTGTTATTGTTGGAGTCGACGACGAAAACCTGGCCGGCGCTCGTTACCGCGATGCCAGCCAGACTGCTGAACTGCGCGGCGGCCCCCACCCCATCCGCGCCGCCGCGCACGCCGGCGGTCCCGCCGATGGTCGAGACAACGCCTGCCGGGGTGATTTTGCGGACGATATAGTTTCCATCCGTCACGTAAATGTTTCCCGCGGCGTCGGCGGCGATCCCGCTCGGAGATGTGAATGAGGCGGCCGCGCCGACGCCATCCGCACTCCCGGTCACTCCCGGCGTACCCGCGAGAGTGGTCACTGCGCCGGTTGGGGTGATCTGGCGAATGATGTGGTTTCCCTTATCGGCCACGAAAACATTGCCATTCCCATCGACGGCGACCGCCGAGGGCGAGGAAAATCGGGCGGCGCTTCCAGTCCCGTTGATAGATCCCGCTGCGCCCGCCGACCCAGCTAAGGTGGTGACTACCGCCGCCGGGGTGATCTTGCGGACGGTATGGTTACTTCGGTCGGCCACGTACACGTTTCCCGCAGCGTCCGAGGCCAGCCCCACAGGATTGTTGAAACGCGCTGCGGTGCCGGTGCCGTCCGCACTGCCGCTCGCCGTCGAACTGCCGGCGAGTGTCGTCACTACTTTCGTCGGTGAAATCTTTTTGATCGTATTGCCGGAGGGAACAAATAGATTTCCGGTGGTGTCTGCGGCGATATACTGGGGAGCGCTAATTGATAGATAGGTGGTAACCTGAGCCGAGGGGGTGACTTTTCGGATCGTAGAGTTACCAAAATCCGCGACATAGGCGTTGCCGGATCCATCAAAGGCAATGTTAGTGGGGATATTGAAACGCGCCGCGCTGCCGATGCCGTCCGTGGTTCCGGTGTGAGGTGGCGTGCCGGCCAGGGTGGTGACGACTCTGGAGGGAGTGACCTTCCGGACTGTGGAGTTATCTCTGTCCGCGACATAAATGTTGCCTGAGGAATCGACGGTTGTTCCTTGCGGAGTACTAAACTGTGCAGCCGAGCCCGTGCCGTCCGCACTGCCGAATCCCCCGCTCCCTGCCAGGGTGCTTACCACACCACCTGGCGTCACTTTGCGGATGGTATTGCTAGTTTTATCGCCGACGTAGACGTTTCCGCTGGTGTCCGTCGAGGCCCCGGTCGGAAAGTAGAAGCGCGCGGCGGTACCCGTGCCGTCGGTCGAGCCGGAAAACTGGGCGCTGCCGGCGAGTGTCGTCACCACGCCGGCCGCCGTCACCTTTCGAATTGTATGGTTATAAGTATCCGCCACATAGATGTTGCCGCTGGCGTCGACCGTGAGGCCCTCCGGATTGTTGAATCGGGCGGCCGAACCGGAGCCATCCGTCGATCCCGATTGTTGCGCGCTTCCCGCTAGCGTAGTCACGACTCCCGCAGCAGTGACCTTGCGAATGGTGCTGTTCCCATAGTCTGCCACATAGAGCACGCCGCCCGGGCCGATAGCGATGCCCCAAGGTTGATTAAACCGTGCCGAGTTCCCCGTCCCATCGGTGCTGCCATTGAGCCCGGCTTGGCCAGCCAGCGTGGTGACCACGCCCGCTGGGGTGATTTTTCGAATCGTGTGATTTTGCGTGTCCGCGACGTAGATATTGCCGGCGCTGTCCGCCGCCACGCCCCACGGCGAGAAGAAGGTCGCCCCGCTACCCGTGCCATCGGCACTGCCTACCTGCTGCGGCTTGCCCGCCAGCGTCGTGACCTGCCCAGTCAGCGTCACCTTCCGAATCGTGCAATCGAGATCGGCGACGTAGAGATTCCCGTTGCCGTCCGTGGCTATGCCGGCTGGGGATGCAAACCGTGCGGCGGCCCCGGTCCCGTCCACATGACCGAATCCCCCCTGCAAGCCTGCGAAATTCGCCCACGTGTACTGCGCCAGCGCGACCGGTACGAGCGCAAGTGCGAGCAGTAGTAGGGCGAGCAACAGCGTGATGATGGCGTGATTGGCCCTCATAACGCTTCGGGCGTAACAACCCAACCGGCCTTGCGGCATCCGGTTTCCGGGCTGCCGGTTGCGTCGAAAAGAATTGTGCGTAAGATTGGCCGGTGAAAAAGAAAGTATCGACCGGCACGGGTGTACTTTTTGGGAATGCCAAGGCCGGGAGGCACGACGACGAAGGCGCCACTTTCTGTGGACCCGGATTCCATCGACGGAAACGCCAAACGAGAGTGAAAAATATCCGCAACGACGGTGATTTTTTGGGAAGAGCGAATACATAATCTGGACAAGAAGACCCCTTAAAAAGCAAAAAGTTGTGTGACAATCAGATGAAAATGGTCGAAAGTTTGTGAAATATTTCACAAATTCGCCTATTTATGCATTTGATCGTCGGAAGTCCCTGCGCCGGATCCGCTTGGCATTCTCCTCTTCCGTCCCGTCTTCGCATTTGGGTGCCTTACGTGCCGGTCCACCCCAGCCGTTGATAAAATGTCAGTTTTATCTTACTCCTCTCGTTCCCAAAGTTTAGCGGAGCGCTTTGGGGGCGCACGGCGCCGGCGAAACTCCGTTTCAGTGGTGCTGGCTTGGACAGTCAGATTACGGCTGGCACCAGATGTAGACCGATGGCGGGCCGCTCGTGCCGACTCCGGTTTCCGTGTAGCCGAGGCTGGCGATGTCGGGTTTTCCGTCGCCGTTGAAGTCTCCGACATAGAGGCCGGTCTCGTAGTGCAGATGATACTCGAGCGCGATGACTTGGCGCTTGCTCGCATCCAAACCTGACGCGCTGCCGGGCAGGATGTGGACTTCCTTGCTCTGGCCGATCGCGAGAATCAAATCGTCGCGGCCATCGCCATTCCAATCGCCGACGGCGATGGTCTCGCGGATGAGCGTCGGGTTCTGGCGGGTTTTGCTTTTCGGGTCCTCGGGCCACGCGAAGTCGCGGCTCGTGGAGAAGGGGCGTGTTTTGTCGCGGGTGTTCAGGTACTCGACCGCCGGCATCGTCGACGCCTCGTAGGGCGCGACAAACAAATCCGGCCGCTTGTCGCCGTTGAAATCGCCCACCGCGAAGAAGCGCCATTTCCCATCGGGTGCCTGGAGCTCGTAGGTCGTCCCATCCGCGAGAGTGACGCGGCCGTACGACGTCACGCTGTCGAGCTTCCCATCGCCATTGAGATCCAGCCGGCGCAGGTCGACGTATGCCCCGGTCATTTCCGGTTTCACGCCCTGAGCGCGAACCTGGCCGTCTTTGCCCACGAGAATTTCCTCCATGTTACCGTGGCGTCTCGCGACGAGAATGCCCTGCGGCGCTTTCGCCGGCTCTGCACCCGGGATGGCGTGCACCAGTTCTCCATTCGAGAATGAATGCTTCTCGAACTCGCCTCCCTTCGAAAGCAGCAACGCCGACGAAGTGCCCGAGACGAGGAGGTCCGGCTTCTGGTCGCCATTGAGATCGGCCGCCGCGATTTTCAAATTGTCCCCGCTCACGCCGGGCAGGGCAATCTCGCGATCGGCTCCGCTTTCGAAGCGTCCGCCCCGATTGTAGAACAGCCGCACGATCGCGCCGTCGCGCGCGTCGTTGAGCAGCACCACCGCCACGTCGGGGCGCCCATCCGCATTGAAGTCGCCAAACGCCGCGGACTGCGCGCCCATATTCCACGCGGCTACGATGACGTTGGCCTGCTTGAGCAGATAGCGCGGGTCCGGCCGCGAGGGCGCGATTTTGCCCCAGCCGACGCGCTCGCCGATCTCGATGCCGTCGCCGAGATACGAGGGCGGCGGCATGATCGCGCCGTGGCCCGGGAGGATGAGATCGGCGTTCACGGCCTGGAGTTTCTTCAAGCTGGCGATGACGTCGCGTGCGCTGAAATTGATGCTGCCCGAATAACCGAGCGGCCCGTACGGCATGATGAGGTCGCCGGTGGAGAGGAACCGCTTCCCATCCTTCTCGAAGCTCCACGCCATCGAACCGCCGGTGTGCCCCGGCACCTTGATCGCGCGCACTTTCAGCCCCGCGAGCGTGAGATCCGTGTACTCTTCCTTGAGCCGCTGGTCGCTCGGCACGGGCGGATGAAATCCGTAGCCGGTATTGAGCGGAATGTGGTGCTGCAGCGTGTAGGCCATCTCTTCGCTGCACACGAATTGCGCGCCGGTGGTGACGCGCCAGAGATACGCGCCCGGCGAATGGTCGCCGTGCTCGTGCGTGGCGAGGACGTAGCGCACGCGCATCGGATCGAGCCCGGCCTTTTGGATCGCCGCCCACTCGCGATCGAAGGACAGGCCGGCGTGCGCTTCGATGAGGATCAACCCGTCCGGCGCCTCGATGACACGCTGGCCGCCGAGGTCGCTCTGCACCCGGCCTCCCGGAATTCCCCAGAGCCCCTGCACGATCGATTCCGGTTTGGCATTGGTGACCCAGGCTTTTTCGGCATGAGGCACGGCTCTGTTAAGATCGACGCGCCATTGTTCGCGCAGCTCCGCGTTCATTCCGATGACCACGCCATCGGCCCGCGCGGCGATGACCGTGTCACCCGTTACCGCGAGCAGCGCGGCGCCACCGATCGTTGCGCCCGGCTTGGGCAGCGCGGCAAAGTTCGCGTCGGCGAATCGATAAACTCCGCCATCCCAACACGACACCACGATGTCTCCGCGCGAAGTGAGCGCGAGGTCCGCCACCGCATCGGACATCGCCAGCGCGCGCACATCCCCGGACTCCACATCGAGCAGATAAATGCGGCGCGCTTCCGGATCGGCGGGCAGAAAACCCACGCCGCCCAGTCCGCGGCTCGTCCAACGGTGAGGCCAGGCGACGATCCGTTTTCCATCCGGCAGAAAGCGCAGGTCCAGCCACGCGGCTTCCGCAAAACGCGCGGCGTCGAACCGGCGCACGAGCGTGCCCTGGCCATCGTAGACCGAGACGACCGGCTTCGACGGGATGAGCCGGGTGCCGTTGTTCTGCTCCAGCCCCGTCGCCGAGGAACGCACCCAACGCTGCCAGCCACGATAGTCGGCCGTGGCCACGCGCGCGAGCGTGCCGTCCGCCGCGGTGTGCAGCGCGATCGAGAGCGGCCCCGTGACCGCCGCGTCCCATTGCTTGAGCACTTTCTTCTCGCCGTTACGCAAGGTCGGCGCGCCGTACGCGCCCTTCTCCGCCGCAGGCACGGGCGGAAGATCGGTAAGCGCGGCGCGCGCCCAGAGCGGCTTGCGCTCCCCAGCGCGCAGCACGTGCACGTTGGCTGGCGGCGCCTTGCCCTCGATCAACGGCACCGCGTGCCCCAGCACCACGACCCCGCCCGGCAACGCCGCCGCCGTCGTGCTTACCGCGTCCTCGCCCAACGGAAGATTCATGGAGAAGCCCGATTTCGTCTGCCCATTCACATACCACGAAGTGGAGTTGCCGATGCTCACCCAGGTGCCTTCCGTACAATTGAGCGCCCGCATGCCGAGATGGTTGGAGTGATCCCCGTAATGAAACGAGGCATTCACAAATCCCTCCTGCCGCCCGGGCGAAGGATAGTTCACCGACTCCTTCCCGCGCAGGTACACCGTCGGAAAATCATTCGCCGTCCCATCCGCATTCGTGCACAGCGCCATCACCGACCCTTCCGCGCCCGGCAACGCCGTCACCGCTTCGATCCAACGCTGCCCCACCGCATACTGCGCCGCCACCTTCCCGCTCGCCGCATCGAGCACGAGCACATTCGGATCATCCGCCGGCGCCATCGTCCCCACCACCACCCGCCGCCCATCCGACGAGACATTCACCGCCGACACCCCCTGCCACGGCAAAGCCCCAACCCCGCGCGCATCCCAGGCGGGAGCTTTGCTCGCCGCCGGGGTCTGAGCCGGGAGATTGATCGGGAGAAGCAGGAGCAACGAGAGAACGATCGATGGGCGAATCATGGGAAGGGGAGGGGAACAAAGCAGGCCGCGCATTCGTGTCCGGACTTACTTCTTTTCGAACAACCCGGAAGAGAGCCACGCGCTTAGCGCGGCGATTTCAAATCGCTGAGGTTGTTCGCGCCATGGTTGAAGTTTCGCTTCACCGCTTTGGGTAAGCCGGCGCGACGTCAGGCCAGAGATTTCCCTCGAAGCGATCGCGCGCCCAAGGAGCTGTTGAAACCCATGAGCGCATGGGTATTCATTACGTCCCCCAGCCGATGTTCCGCCCCGGATTCCTATTTCTGCTGACTCTCGTGGTGGTGTCGCTGCCGGCACACGGCGCGGAATCGCCTTCGGGAATGGAACGTCTCGCGCGCATCGTGGATCGACGCGTGCGGCCGGTCGAAGAACGAATCGCGACGCTCGAAAAGCAAATGCACGAGTGGCCTGAGCCGGAGGTTTATCCGGTCAGGAGTCTCGGGTTTCGCAGCGCCTACGCCGCGGCGCCGGACGCGAGACAATGGATCCAGCTGGACCTCGGGACCCCGGTTCCGCTCGATGGCGTGGTCCTGGTCGGCGCGCATCTCTTCACGACCGGGCAGGGGCAGCCGGGCTACGCCTTTCCGCGCAGCTTCCGCGTGGAGGTGAGTAACGATGCGGGATTCTCCGAGGTGCGGACCTTGGGTGAGTTCGTTGATTTTCCGAATCCGGGGGATCTGCCGGTGTTCGTCGAGTCGCGCGGAGCCGTGGCGCGATATGTCCGCATCACGGTCACGCAACTGGCATCAGTGGACGGCCAATGGTTTTTCGCGCTTGGGGAACTGATGATACTCGCCGGAAATCGCAATCTCGCGGAAGCGCTGCCGGGAGGTGCCGTGACCAGCTCCGACCCGATGGAACTGGGCGGCGGATGGGGGGTGATCAATGTGATCGACGGCGTGAGCGTGCTCGGCTCGCCGACGAGCCTGGGCGCGAGTCCGACCCGCGGCTGGCGCACCCCGCCGAAGAAAGCCAACGAAGTCGCCTGGTGCCGGCTCGACCTCGGCCGGGAGATCGCGGTGGATGAAGTGCGGATCGTACCGGCGCGAATGTTAGAGATGCCGGGTTCGGGAAGTTACGCGTTCCCAGCCATGCTTTCCGTCGCGGTCCTTTCCGGTCCCACGGAGCCCCGATGGCCGGAGTATAAAAACCCGACCAATTTCCGGCTCACCGGACGCGGGGGCAATCCGATGGTCCTGGACCTTGGCCGCAAGAAGGGCCGTTTCGTCGTCGTGCGCATCCAGTCGATGTCTCTCCTCGCGGAAGGATACCGCGGCGCGTTTTCGGAGATTCAGGTCTACGCGCAGGGACGCAACGTGGCGCTCGGCACGAGCGTGACCGCATCCGTCACGGACGACGGCGACGGGTGGTCGGCCGCGGCGCTCACGGACGGATTTAGCAGCGCCCATCCGCTCGTGGAATTGCCCGGCTGGCTGCGCGGCCTTTCGCAACAGCGCGAGCGGCTCAACGAGATCGCCGGCCTTCGCGTGGAGCAGGCCCACCGGCTCAGCCAGGCCGTGCATCGTGCCGAGCAGGGAGTTTTCTGGTCGGTTTCCGCGCTCGTGGCCGGCGCGGGCGCGGCAGTCTGGGGCGTGCGCCTTCGGCGGCGGCGCGAGATCGCGGCCTTGCGCGAGCGCATCGCGCGCGATCTTCACGACGAAATCGGGAGCAATCTCGGCGGCATCGCCATGCTTAGCGAAGTGGCGGCGCGCATCGAGAACCTGCCGGAGGCCGCGCGCGATGAGTTCGCCGAAATCCGCGACATCGCCCGGCAGACGCACGAGACGATGCACGATCTGGTCTGGCTCTTGAAAAATGACGACGACACCACTCTGCGTGAGCGCCTGGAAGCGACCGCCCGCGCGCTGTTGCCCGCCGTCGAATGGTCGCTCGAGTTTACCGGCCAGCCCATCCCGGCGCGGCTGCCGCTCGACTTCCGCCGTCATCTGTTTCTCGCTTTCAAGGAAGCGCTGCACAATGTCGGACGGCACGCCCGGGCGCAGGCAGTATCCATCCGCGTGCACGGCGAAGCGCGCCGCCTGCTGCTCACGGTGAGCGATGACGGTTGCGGTTTCGATCGTGCGACGATCACCGAAGGCCTGGGCCTGGCCAGCCTGCGTTCGCGCGCGGAGACCCTCGGGGGATGCTGCGCGATCGAGAGTCGTCCCGGAAATGGAACGACCGTTGCTATTCATGTCCCCATGCTGCCGGACCACGGATTTCTAAAATGACGATTCGCCGGCGACCAGACATCCGGTGATCGGCGATCACTGCTTACCGTTCCCCCACTTGCCATGGTCTCCTCCGCTCTCAGCTCCGTCTGGCTCGTCGAAGACAATCCGGTCTATCGCCGCGGTGTCGTCCTCGCGCTCGAGCAATGCCCCGATATCGATGACGTGCGCGCTTTCCACCGTTGCGAGGACGCGCTCGCCGAACTGGAGCAGGCGCGGCCGCCGGAAGTGGTGCTCATGGATGTAGGCCTGCCGGGCATGAGCGGATTGGAAGGCATCGAGAAACTCAAGACGCGCGTGCCGGACATGTCCGTGCTCGTGCTCACCGTCTTCGAAGATGAAGACAAGATCGTGCGCGCGATCTGCGCAGGCGCCTCCGGTTACCTGCTCAAGAAGGCAAGTCTCGACGAAGTCGTAGCGGCGATCCGCGAAGTGCACGCGGGCGGCTCACCGATGACACCACGCATTGCCCGTCGCGTGTTGGAGATGTTCGGGCGGCTGACGCCGAAGCCGGTCGATTACAGCCTCAGCGATCGTGAAAAGCAGGTGCTCGGTCTGCTCGTGCGCGGACTATTGAAGAAGGAAATCGCCGCAGAACTCGGGATCTCCACGCACACCGTGGATATCCATCTGCGACACGTCTACACGAAGCTCCACGTGAATACCTGCACCGCCGCCGTAGCCAAGGCGCTGCAGGAGCGGTTGGTGTAGAGCGATTCTCGAAAGCAATTCCTGAATTGCAGACCGCGCCGATTGCGGCTCGGAAGGCGCATAACGCGATCACGTAATATCATCCAGCGCGTGGTTAGAGCAGTGTGCTCGTAACGCGGCCACTCGGTGCAAACCCGAATGAAGAATGAGTTCAGCACCGAGTGAAGGGTTGAAGTTCCTCAACAAAATCGAAGCCCCAAAACATGAAAGCACGCTGTTCCACCTCCTCCAGATATCTCCCCGGCCATGACTTACTCCGCCGGCTCCTCCGCTACGCAGCCGTCGCGGCCCTGATGATCACGGGCCCGAGCCTGCCGGCAGCGGCCGCGCAGAAGATCGGCGTCTTCCCGCGCATCCAATCCCAGACCGGCACCGACCCGGGAGCCGGAGACTACACGGACCAGTACGAGGCATGGCTCGGCCGGCCCATGGACTACATCGTCCAATTTATCCCGGGCGAGACCTGGGCCTCGTTGAAGGATGGCAATAACTGGTTTTTCAAGGGCTGGGCTCCCTACGCGCAATCGTATCGCGACCGTATGGTTCTATCCGTGCCGATTCTCCCGGCAGATGGCAGCACCCTGGTCAGCGGTGCGGGCGGCGCGTATAACAGCCATTGGTCAGCATTCGCGGATATGTTAGTCGCCAAAGGATACGGAAATTGCGTTTTGCGTCTGGGTTGGGAGTTCAATGGAAATTGGTACCGGTGGACGACCGTGGGAGGAAAGGGGCCCGCGTTTGCGAACTACTGGATTCAAATCGTGAACACGATGCGGTCGCGTCCAGGAGCTAACTTCAAGTTCTGCTGGAACCCGGTGCCCGGGGATCCCAACGGGAATGGCACCCCGCTTTCCGCCTTCCCTGGGACGGGTAATCAGTATGTCGATTTCGTCGGACTCGACGTCTATGATACTTCGATCACTTACTACAAGAATGTGGTCGGCACGAACCCTGCCAGCTACGACGCGCACTTCACCTCCATAGCCAATGGCGGCCCCGCGCTGTTAAATGCCTCCCAAATCCAATCGTGCCGGACGAACGGCTGGAAAGGGAACAAGGAATGGGGCAGCTACCCACTGGACTGGTGGAGCGCGCGGGTGAAGGACAGCACCTCCGTCGTCTATAACCTCCCCATCTGCATTCCCGAGTGGGGCCTGGATACCCAGTTATCGCCCGCATCCATGGCCGGCTCCGGCGGACGCGATAACACTTACTTTCTCCAGCAGTTTTACAACTGGATGAGTAATGCGAACAACAAGGTGGACTGGGCGGCCTATTTTGAAGCGGGCTCGGGCACCTCGAGCCGCAACCATCAGATTTGTTTCTCCTCTCAATACCCATTGGCGAAGGCGCTCTTCCCGACGTTGTTTGGCCCGAACACTCTGCTGGACGACGATTTCGCCGACGGCAACGCCACCGGCTGGACGGCCACGCCGGCGGCGAACTGGTCGATTGTCGCTGATACCGGCGACAACGCTTACAAGTTCGACTTCGACTGGAATAATCAAACGGGGTTGAGCACAGCCGGCAGCGCCACCTGGGCGAACTATACCTTGAGCACGGAGTTCAAGATCACGGACTTCCAGGCCTGGAGCGAAACGCGCTTCTTCGTGCGCTACGTCAATAGCTCAAACTACTACTGCCTGGAGGTGAGAGAGAACGGCGGCAGCCGCCGGCTGGTCCTCGTGAGGGTTGCCAGCGGCGTGGTGACCGACCTGCAGACCTATTACACGACCATCAATCCTAACACGTGGTATGCGCTTACACTCACCGCGAATGGGAGTTCCATCAGCGCCACCCTCAATGGCACACCGGCCATCCAGGTGACCGACACTACCCTCACCACCGGCATGATCGGCCTGGGCGCGTGGAAACAGGACGTGCTCTTCGACAACGTGATTGTGGAGTAAGTGCTTCCGCATTACTCCCGCCGGATCGTGACGCGAACGCCGGCCGCGGATGGAATGCTCAAGCGAGGGATCGTGATGCGACCGTTTGAATCCGCAGTGATAGAGATGGGAGCGCCATCTCCGATCACCACGCTAACCTTCTCCGCGGCCTTCGTCTTGAATCGCTGCACCCGCCGGAGCGTCACCTCCGTCTGCACCGGATACGCGATGCCCGGATAATCCGCGAGCAGCGTGATCGCGTAGTGGTCGGGCGTATCGTCGATCTCCTTCCAGTCCATCCCGCGGTTCATCCAGCCGATGATGTCGCCATCGTCCGGTGCGCCGGAGCCGGGGTTGCGATCGGTCGACGTGTGCGTGAAAGCCGGGTAACTCTCGTCCAGACGAAAGCGCCGGAAGCGTTCCGCCCAGGCCTTCACGTCCGCGGGCGCGTCCTTGCCGCAAGTCGGATGCGTGCCGTTATCCCAGTAGGCGGCAAAGCCCTGCCGCGCGGCGGTCAGAGCCTGGTAAAACGGCGGATTATTCTGCCACGGAATCGAGCCATCTTGTCGGCCATTGAGCAGGAACAGGAACGGCAGATCATCCCGGCTTTCTGTGACGAACTTCGTGCCGTTCATGCGCTCGAGCAACGGCACGCCCTCATTCGTTTTCAGGTCCGGCGGCACCGGCCCCGTCCAGCACGAAGGCTCGAGCCGGCTCGCGCTGTTGCTGCCGAGCGCGGTGTAGCTCACGATCGGCACATGGGCGTGGCATGCCGCGAAGAGCTCCGGATGACGCCACCCAAATGACACCGTCCCGCAGCCGCCCATCGAACCGCCCGAGCACGACCACCGCTTCGAGTCCGCCCCATAATACTCCCGCACCCAGCCGAGCAGCCAAAGATTGCGCCGCTCCGTGTAGTTCGTCGGGACGCCGCTGGCCATGAGTTGACGGTCATAGATGTGCGAATTGTAGCCGTACCAGAAGGTCCAGATCGCCGGAGTGCCGGCGTCGCTCGCTTCCGTATGTGGCCGGTTGATCCAGACACGATCGGTGGGCCGCACCACGACCTCATTGCGCTCCACGCGTACGCTGAACTTGAACGGCAATCCCTCGCGCCAGCCCATCGTCTCATCGCCAAACACGAGATACTCCATGCCCGCGATCACGCCGCCCTTGGCGTGAAGACTCAGCCACAGCGGCAGATCCTTGCCAGCGGCGGGCGCGGGCATCGGTCCTTCCCCTTGCCAGATCGGCTTGATCTCGCCGTCTCGCGCCGCCACCCCCTCCGTGAGCGCGTTCACGCCGGCCACCAAACGAAAGTCCTCTTTTCCGGTGGGATCGCAGCTCGTGACGGCGAAAAACAATTTCGCCGGCCAGCCCTTCGCGACCGTGTGCACGAATAGCCCGCCCTTTGGATCGAGACGTGGGCCGCCGTTCTCGATCCGAAAACCGACCGGCTGCCCAGCTGTCGCGCCCTTCTTGAACGAAGCAGGATCCTCCCACCAATCTCGAGCGCTGTGTCGCTCGATGTGGTGACCGACCCGCCTCCCGCCGCCCGGCACCTTTTCGTTGGGGCTGCCTGCCATATAAACATTGAAAGTCGTTCCCTCCGGCGTCTCCGCTTCCTTCCACGTGAGAAACACCTGCCCATCCCGCGCGACTGCCCGCAGCTCCTCCACCGGCGCCGCACTGGCGCTAAAGGCAACGGTGACAATGAGGAGTGATCGAAGGGGGAGATTCATGGACGCGATGCTTGCGTGCGGGTGATAAGGAGACAAGGCGAAGTCAGCCATCACACCACGGAAACGGAGTTTCCCCGATCAGCCTGCATTCCCAGAGCCCCACTTTGGGAACGAGGAGAAAAAAACGAATCGGACTCCGCCGCCCATCTGGCGCGCCCGAGGCTCATTCGTAGCTTTACGGAGACGTCTTCTTCCGCTAGGAATATCTCCAAGTGGGTTCGTAGGAGCAAGTCCCTGCCATGAATTCCATCCGCGTTCGCAGCCGTCTCCCCGACATTGTCGCGGTCATCTGCGCCACATTCATGGGGCCGCTCCTGCATGCGGAACTGGCGTTTCAGACGGTGGCCACCAGCGGGCAAGCGGCGCCCGGGACGCCGCTCGGTGTGGTCTTTTTGTCCACTTCTTTCACGCTGGTTGGGATCGACAGCACCGGCAAAGTGTTCTTTCACGGCAACCTCACGGGCGCGGGGGTGAACTCGACGAATGACACGGGCTTCTGGGTGGGCACGCCGGGGTCGGTTGCGCTCCTGGCGCGGCGGGGGGATGCCGCGCCCGGCACGAGTGGTGGCACCGTCTTTTCGCAGCTCAATATGGATGGCGGCATCGGCGGAGGGTACGGCGGATTCTTTGCTTTCTTGAGCGGGCCGGGTGTGGTCACCGCCACCAACAGCGGCGTCTGGGCGGATTCGGCAAATGGTCTGGCGCTGCTCGTTCGCCGGGGCGACGCGGCGCCCGGGACCGGCCTGGGGGTGACGTTCAACGCCTTCGGCGGGACGAATACCACCTCCGCGGCGAACTCCATCGGGCAGCGCACTTTCACAGCCTCGCTCACCGGCACGGGCGTGACGACCGCGAACGACACCGGGCTCTGGGTGGGAGCCCCGGGCGCGGTCTCGTTGCTCGCCCGCGAAGGCGACCAAGCTCCGGGACAGGCCGCGGGCGTCACTTTCGGAGCCGTCTTTCCCACTTCCGCGACGCCGATCAATGCCTCGGGCCAGGCGGTGTTTTTCAGCGGGCTCACCGGCACGGGCGTCACGACCGCGAACGACACCGCGATCTGGAGGGGTTCGCCCGGCAACGTCGCGCTCGTGGCCCGGGAAGGCGACGCCGCGCCGGGCACCACGGTGGTCTTTGGAAGTCTTGCCGGATCGACCATCGCACCCGCCTTCAATTCGGCCGGCCGGACGGCTTTCAATGGAATCCTCACCGGACTCGGCGTCACCACGGCGAACGATCGTGGCATCTGGACCGGAACGCCCGGCAATTTGTCGCTCCTCGTGCGCGAAGGGGACGCGGTGCCGGGCACGCCCTTGGGATCGACGGTGGCCAGCCTCGGGTCGACCGTGGCGCTCAACAGCAGCGGCCAGCATCTTTTCTTCGCCAATCTCATCGGCACCGGCATCACCTCCGCCAACGACAGTATCCTGCTTGGCGGAACGCCGGGGTCGCTGCACAAAATCTTCGCTGAAGGCGATGCGGTGCCGGGGCTGACCAATGGCACTCTCTTCGGGCCGGTCAATTCGCAATTCGCGCTCAATGACGCGGGAAACATCGTCTTCCTTTGTTCGCTCACGGGCACGGGCGTGACCGCGGATAACGACCTGGGGCTCTGGACCACTGACGGGCTCGGGAACTTCAGTTTGCTCCTCCGGAAGGGCGACCCCTTTTCGCTCGCGCCGGGCGCCGGCACCACCATCACAAACATCACTTTTCCGGGAGGATCGGGCGATGAGAATGGTTTGCCCGGCGGGTTCAACGATGCCGGCCAGATCGTATTTCGGCTCACGTTTAGCGATGGCGCGCAGGGCATTTACGTCGTCCCGGAGCCGTCGAGCGCCCTCCTCTTTGCCGCCGCCGGTCTGGCCCTGCTGCACCGTCGGTGTCGAGGTGCTGGCGGTGGCAGGTGATTTCGGGCGAGCAGCGCTCGAAGACGCTGGCAAAGGTCTCGCGCCAGCGAGCCCGCAAGGCCGAGGAGGAGATTCGCCACGACGCCACGGAAACAGGTGGATCGGCTTCTCCGAAACCGCCCGTCCGGCCCGGACCGATGGGTACAGATGGGCGGCGAAGCCGCGATTTCCTTTCCCATCGCGTTGCGGAGAACGCGATCCACCTTTGCGCCTTCTGCGATCCAAGCCTCAAGCCGGGAGCGATTGCAGCGAGCGGACCATGTCGCGGATCTTCTCCGCGCTCGGCGTATTCCAGAAGATCACATCCGCGTCGTCGGTCGCGGCAGATGAGAACTCCAGCCGCCCAATCCCCGCCAGCCCGGAGAAACCGGTCCGGGTCAGGTTGATGCTCCGGATGTCCTGAATCCGGAGCTCCGTGCATTGCTTGGAAACGATGCCGAACTCCACGCTCACCCGCTTGTTGGTCACGATGTATTTGCGCCGGATGCGATCGAGCCGCACCCAGCCGAAGAGGACAAGGGCCACAGCGGCGAGCGAACCGCGGATGAACCACAGCGTGCTTTCGTCCGTCACCGGCTTCACGAAAAACGTGGCCACAGCCGCCGCGACGAGGAGCAGGATGAAGAACCATTTCCCGGCGTAGTGCCAGTGCGACACGGACCCCGACCAGAGGACCTCCTCGGCCTGGCCTGAAGCAGCGGATGGAGCGGTGACGTCTGTCATCGTAAAGAGAATCGCGCGGCTGGCGACGGCTGGTTCCCGGTTTTCGGCGGTCTCCTTGGGAGCAAGAGAAAAACCAAGCACCAGGCACAAAGAACCAGGAACCTGCCCCGAATGATTTATCACCCCTCCTCACCCGCCAAAACCCGTTCTCCAACCTCATGACCCAAATCCCAAAACACCCCCTCGAACCCGCCTTCTCCACCCTTGATTTGCTTTGATTAGGCTTGATCAGCCTTGATTGACCTTGATCCGCCTTCAAAACAACCAGGCACCAGGAACAAAGAACCAGGAACCCTTCCCCCACATTCTCCAACTTCTTGTCACGACTTTGCCCGGTCTTCTCCCCCGTGCTCAATTTCACGACTGACCAGAAAACAACCATCTTTATCATAGGTTCGCCGCGAAGCATTCGCACACTCACCCGCATCCTGCCATCCGGGTTCGCCTACATCTGCCCGCGCAACTTACACCCCTTGTATCCGATTCCTTACACCTTTGTCGAGCAAATACGCCACCTACCCCCCAATAGAAATTAATACTGCAAAGACTGAGAAAAGACGATAGTGTATATTCACGTATGGGACACGTTCGATTGGGCACTCTACCGCAAACGCGGGCATGGAGGGACGTCGTTCGCTTGATTACCGATGGGGCGGAGGTGGTGACAATCGCAGACGTGACCATAAATGCCGCGGACAAAGCGTTTGCTAGAATGGCCACGGACGTAGGGTTCAAAAAGGCGGTTTGGTTACTGACGCAACTAGGAGTTGCGGCAAAACATAGCGATCCGTCAATGCACCTCCAGAAGATCGGCTTGACGCTTTCCGCGCATACATCAATCGCGGAAGTGGCTTCCTGCATCAAGAGGGCTTTTGATCAACAGATGTCGAGGGTGAAAAGCGACTCAGACATTAGTTCGATTGCTAGCAATGCCCTTGTTTCTGCAATCACGACGCACCTGAACACAAGACTCGGCGGTTTGTTCGAAGCGTCATCGTCTGAAGTCCATAGCGCACTCGGCGAACTCGGAAAGCAGAAAGCGTTTGGAGAACTAAGTTGCACCTTTTTTTTCCAAAATAATGGGAGATTCCCTCAAATACTTTCTGGACAAAACTATCGACACTCACCTGGGAGAAGGGCAGAGATTCCAGACAAGAAGCGACTCCAGAGCATTTCGTAATGCACTCGTGACGCATTGCGATGAGGCGTCAGCTATCGTAAGGAATTTCGCCGGTGACTGGTTCTCAAAGAATCTGTTTCAGGGTGAAGGTGAAATTGCCCGTGACAAAACCGGTGGCTTTGGTTGGTATGCAATACAGAAGATTCGAGCCGAGATGAAGGTGCGAGCGAAGAGTCATGAGTGATGTGCATCGCATCTTGTGTGGTGGGTTGGATTTCGGGGTAGACTGTGATTCCTCAAATCTTCTTCGCCTGAATTTGTGGGGCGGCGCTGCCGATGAAAATGTTCAGTTGCGGATCGAGGACTTCCATGAAGCTTTGTACAGGGACATCCCGTCGCAATTCGCTGATCTCGTAGAGATCGCCGCGTATGTCTACTGTGCAGATCAAGCGTTAAAACGAACGGGGCAGGATACGACCAGCTTTGGTGGCAAGTGGCGCAGAAATCTTCATTTTTATATCCCTGTGCGCTGCGTCGATTTGTGGAAGCGCACCGATATTAAAGCGGCATTAATTCAGGTGCTCGATTTCCTGTCCGAGGATAGTTTTTCGTTTGATTTCTTTCGAGCGACACGGACCGCCTCCGTTGCAGCAATACCTGAGGTTCGCAACCGAAACTCATTCAGGGCGTCCCTTCGAACGCGTTGTGATGTTTTCGGGTGGACTGGATTCTCTCGCAGGTACAATCGAGGAGATTCTAACGAACAAGAATAGGATTGCTTTAGTAACGCACGAATCCACACCCAAGAATACGAGACTGTTACGTGAGCTTCGTAGGCAGTTGGGAGAAAAAGCGGGCCCACTCAAGCCGTTGCATCTTCGCGTGCGAGCGAATAAGGAGAAGCGTCTAGGAAAGGAATATACTCAACGCACAAGGTCGTTCCTGTTTGCATCGTTTGGAGTGACAGTAGCAAAAATGATGGGACTCGGCAGCCTCCGCTTCTACGAGAACGGAATCGTCAGTGTGAACCTGCCCGTAAGCGCACAAGTCGTTGGATCGAGAGCGACGCGCACTACCCATCCGCGGACTTTATCTGGATTCGAAACGTTGTTTTCTCTTTTGGGCGAAGCGCCTTTCGTGGTCGACAATCCGTTCCTCTGGACCACAAAGGCCGATGTGGTGCAAAAGATCGTCAAAGCTTCCTGTGGTGAGATGATCGCTTTCTCCTCGAGTTGCGCTCATACTTGGGCTCGCACCAATCAATACACGCACTGTGGTGTATGTTCGCAGTGCATTGACAGGCGGTTGGCGGTCGCAGCGGCTCACGCCGAAGAGTTCGATCCAATCAACCAATACGCACGAAACGTGTTCATCGATTCCCGTCCCGCGGATGACGACAAGATGATGCTGGCAGCCTATCTTGATCGCGCGACTGCCGTGGACGAGGTCACAAGCCCCGCGGACTTTATCGCGACGTTCCCTCAAATTGTGGATTGCTTTCCGTTCATTGCGGCTGCGCCTGCGAAAGTGGCACAGCAATTCTTCGATCTCTATAAGCGGCACGCCAAGGAGGTGGCTGCAGCGCTCGATGCAATTATCAAAACCCACGCAAACTTTCTTGTGCAAGGAATAGTTGGAGGAGGGTGCCTTCTAAGAACGCTACTTGACAGCCGAGGGTCTGCGCCCGTGGCAATGCCCCAGTGCTCATTGGGTAACGAGGGCGATTTCAATATCGCGGTAATCGAATTTAGAGGGGCGGACTGGAAGGTGATATTTAGAGGGCTTGAAATTTCGATACCCGACCTAATTGGGATGAGGTACATTGCGGTGCTTTTCGGCGAGCCAGGCAAAGAATTTCGACATTCTGAACTCCACCTCGCAGCTTCGCCAGGGATAGACCGAGAAATGGCTGAAGCTTCTCTAAAAGCCGGCGCGACGCGCGGGATGCCTGCAACCGATGTGAAGACTCTTCGTGACGTAAAACGCGTTTTGGATGCGCTTGTCGAAGAGAAGGAGGCGGCGCGAGCAAACGGCGATACGGGACGACTGGCCGAGCTTGATGAGCGCGAGGAAGATTTGAAGAGATACCTGAGTGCGACAAGCAACAAGCGAGGTGAACCACGACTGTCGAAAGGGAGGAATGAGAGTACGCGAGTCTCGGTCATTAAGGCAATTACTACGGTACGAAACCGACTTAAAAAGTCCGTGCGAAGCGGGCAATTCCTTGAGCATGTTCTAGCGATTCGCCCAGGGCAAGGAGGCCATCTCGTTTATTCTCCAAAGGAACCGGTAGTTTGGAAAATTTCCGGTCCTGATAGTCGCCTGTAACGCGAAAAGTTACAACTGTAGCGACCAAAGTCACGCCTAGGAGGAGATGAAAGTCTCCACCTTAAAAAGGGCTCTACGTTGTATTCCATCCATTGAAGCCTGCTGCGAATCGGACTTTGGTATGTTCACTCCGATACTCTCGGTTGGACGTGAGCAGCAATTGGCTGATATCGCCTCCGAGTTCGATTCGGATGCAGCTGAATGTGCTGCTTCAGATCTGCTTCGCGAATTTCCTGGTCACGCCGATGATCGAAAGCGGGTAGTCGCACTGTCCAAAACGCGGAAATGCGGTTCAGGCGACATTTTCCTCTCGCTCGCCGATTTGGACAGTCAGATGAAATGAGGCTTACGGGTCAGCCTGACAACCCTCACCTTGGGGCATCGGCTTCAATTCCCTTTGAGCAGCTTGTGAATACCTTTCATCAAAACTTCCTCCACTCCCGGCGCCACGCTCGAGGCGCGGGGGGAGGTCTCGTAGCCGCCTTCGGGGTAGGCGGCGGCGGTGCCGATGTAGCCGGGGCCATAGTCGCCGTAGGCGGCCATGGCGATGTGGCGGACGGAGGTGGACGGGTCCGATACCGGACGGGCGGCGAGTTGTTTCGCGGCCAGTTGGTATTCGACGAAGAGTTCGCCGGGCATGTGGAGGACGCGGACGTTGCCCACGCCGAGGCAGGCGAGGTCGATTTTGTGGGCGGCTTTGACGCGTACAACCCAGGCGAGGGCATCGGCGGCGGCGAGGTAGATTTTGGGGTCGGCGCTGGTGAGATCGGCGCGGAGCGTTGTTTCGTCGAGGTGCGGGGCCACGGGCAGGAGGACGGGTTCGGTGGCCCAGGTGATGCCGGCGGGCTGGACGGGGAACTTTTCAGTCGACTCCCACGCGCGCTTCATGCCGTCGGCGAGGCGTTCGGCGAGGAGGACGCGGTTTTCGTGGGAGCCGTCGTTGTATTTGCCCGCGCCGATGTTTCCCCCGGCGCCATTGAAATGGACGTGCAAGGCTTCGGGCACGGCTTGTCCGCGGATGAAGCGGGCGATGCCGGGGAAGTCGGAGCTCGGAATGCCGGTGCGGTAATAACTTTGCGGATGACAGGCGTAGTAGCTGAGCACGGCGAGCGGGCGGTCGCCGGACCAAAAGCTGAGGAGCGAGACGAGCGGATCGATGACGCCTTCCGGCTCCGCGCGCAAGGTGACGTCCTTCGTGGCCGTGTAGCGGGTGGCGCGGATGCGGCCATCGGGGCCTTTGATGCGGCGGTTCGAGGCGACCTCGCGGACTTCGACCTCGCCCCAGCCGGCGTGTGTGACCGGCTCGGCGTGGGCCAGCCCGGCCTTCACCGCTTCGCTCGCGCGCCGGATGACCTCGCGGGCGAAGTCGCCTTGATACCGTCCGAGATCCGTCTTCCCCGCCTCGCGCAACAGCCGTTCGGCGGTGAAGTCGCACGCGGGGGCGTCGTGCTGATGCAGCGTATGGACGGTCACGCGCTGCACCGTCGTCCCCGCCGCCGCCGTCAGCGCCTCACGGAAAGCATCCTGCCCGCCATTCCCAATCCCGATCCAATCAACCGCGCACAATACAATCGGCTCCCCCGCACCGAGGAGCACAATCCCGCGGCACCGCAGGCTCAACTCATCCACCCGCTTCACCGGATCGTAAGCCATCATCGACCCCACCGGCGGAGTCGCATCAACGTCGAAGGTGGCGAGGCGAAGGGCGGTGGGATTGCCTTCGGCGCTGAAGCCGGTGACGATCGTGAGCAGGAACAGGATGAGCGAGAGGGCGAGCGGGGAGCGAATCATGGGGGAGAGGAAAGGAACGGGAGGGTAATCCTGTTCATCCTGTCAATCCTGATAATCATGTCTCCTCTCGTGACGTCAGGCCAACCAACGAGTTGTGCTTTGGAAACTTGTCGTTGTTCCAAGGGTCAATGGGGTGGACAGGATTTACAGGATTGATGGGCCCCGCCGGGCCCACCCTTCGGGCTCGCTGGCGCGAGTCATGCCTCTCCGAGGCGTTTTCAGGATTACAGGATTTCGCGTCTCGACCTGTCGTATTGGAGAGCAATTGCGCTGGGATTCGCTCCCTTCCTAACAACCCGGGAGAAAGATTAGCGCTTAGAGTGTGTTCTGCACTTTTGACGGCAGCCGTCAGAATATGCCGAAGGCATTACATCGACCAGCCCAGGGTTGCCGCGTTACGCGGCTACCCTGGGTCCCACCCAAAAACGCCTCCAACCCTGAAAGGGTTGTATCCACCATCGCGCAAAGTGCAGAACACGCTCTAGTGTGACGGATTGCCTTCCAGATGGTGCCCGGTGCTGTTCCTAAGATCGCGGCTTGTGCGGCATTACGCCTTGTGACAATCGTCAGGAGACTTCCCCCCTCGAAGGTCGCTTGAATACTGCTCTCCCCAGTACCCATCCAATTGTGCGCGACGTGAACACGATGCGATCCATAGTCCTGCTCGGAGTCGGGCTCTGTTTGGGCTTCTTGCCGGCAGCCGCAAGCCGGGCTGCGGAGGTGAAAAAACCGGATCCATTCTACGCGAAGGAGATTCGTCCATTCCTGGAGACGCATTGCTTCGACTGTCACGGCGAGGACAAGGCGAAGGGCGGGTTGCGGCTCGATACGCTGGCGACGGATTTCGACGCGGTGGACAAGGCGCGCGTCTGGACCAAAGTCCTGGACCGGATGGAGTCGGGAGAGATGCCGCCGAAGAAAGAGCCGCGGCCGGCACCGGAGGAACTGGCGCGCACGGTGAAGTGGCTCAATGGCAATTTGCTGGCGGCGGACCTTCGCGCGCAGCCACCCGCGGGGTCGCTCACGCTGCGCCGTCTGAATCGTCTGCAGTACGAGAACACGATCCACGATCTGCTCGCCATCAAACTCGAGGTGCAGGATCGGCTTCCCCCGGACAATCGCGCTTTCGGTTTCGACAATGTCGGCGCGGCGCTGAGCCTATCGTCGGCGCAAATGGAAACGTATTTGGAGGCGGCCGATGCGGCGCTCGATGCGGCGATCGTGAATCGGCCCAAGCCAGCGGGGGTCAAGGAGCGCCGTCCAGGACTCGTCGCCTTGGGCGGATGGACTCCAACGAGGCGCAATGGGGATATCCTGAATTTGGAAGAGGCCGTGGTCGTCTTCGGACCGACGTACTTTTACGCGGGAAAGGATCCCGCGCCGGAAGACGGACAGTACCGCGTGCGGGCCTCCCTCTACGGCTATCAGAGCCAGGGCAAGCCGCTGGAAGTTTACGTGAGTTCCACGCACAAGACCGGCGACCGGGTGATTGGTTTCTTCGAGGTGCCTCCGGACGTGCCGAAAGTGATCGAATTCACCTGCCCGCTCAAAAAAGACGCGTATGTGAAAATCAACACGTCGAAGCTGCGCTACGTGCAGAGGAAGGGAGACGCGGCGCAACAGACAGACCCCGGCCTGGCTGTGCAGTGGGTGGAGATCGAAGGGCCGCTCGTCGGGGAGTGGCCCCCGGCGAGCCACCAGCAGTTGTTCGGCGCTCTCCCGCTGCAGCCGGTCTCGCGCGATGGAAAGGTGCTCACGGTTACGTCGCCCAAACCGGCCGAGGACGCCGAGCGGCTCCTGCGCGAATTCATGCGCCGCGCCTACCGGCGGCCGGTGACGCCGGAGGATCTGTCGCCCGTGCTGCAGTTGGTGGCCCAACAGTTGGAGAGCAAGCCCTCGTTCGAGGAAGCGATGCGGGCGGGATACAAGGCGGTGCTCTGTTCGCCCGATTTCCTGTTCCAGCAGGAAAAAAAGGGCGAGCCGGATCAATACGCGCTCGCCTCGCGGCTCTCGTATTTCCTGTGGAATACGATGCCCGACGAGGAACTGATGACGCTGGCCGACCGCGGAACGTTGAGCCAGCCGGAGACGCTGCGGGCGCAGGTGGAGAGGCTGCTGAATCATCCCAAGGCGCGCGGCTTCGTTCGTAACTTCCTGGACCAGTGGCTCGACCTTCGGCAGATCGATTTCACGATGCCGGATCGGAAGCTGTATCCGGAGTTCGACACGGCGCTACGCGAGGCGGTGGTCAAGGAGACGGAGCTGTTTTTCGAGGACGTGCTGAAGCGCGACTTGAGCGTCACGAACTTCGTGGATTCCGATTTCACGTTCCTGAACGAGCGGCTCGCCACGCACTATGGCATCGAGGGCGTGAAAGGGATCGAGATGCGGCGCGTGCCGATCCCGCCGGGCACCCATCGCGGCGGGGTGATGACGATGGCCAGCGTGTTGAAAGTGACGGCCAACGGCAGCTACACGCATCCTGTGCTTCGCGGAGTGTGGGTGCTGAAAAATATCGTGGGCCGGCCGCCGGACCCGCCGCCGCCGAACGCGGGCGCGGTCGAGCCGGACCTCCGCGGCGCGAAGACGATTCGCGAGCAACTGGACGTGCATCGCAAGTCCGCGAGCTGCGCGGGCTGTCACGTGAAGATCGATCCGTTCGGCTTTGCCCTCGAAAACTTCGACGTGACCGGCGCGTGGCGGGACAAGTACCGCATCCTGAGCGGAGAGAAGCTGACGCTGTCGAAGAACGGTCCGCCCGTCGAGGCCGCCTACGAGATGCCGGATGGACGGCCTTTCCAGGACATCGACGAACTGAAGAAGATCCTGCTGGAAGACAAGGATCAACTGGCGCGTAGCCTGACGGAGAAGCTCCTCATCTACGCGACCGGAAAGGGCCTGCAGTTTTCCGACCGCGCCACGGTCCGGGAGATCGTCGCCCGGGTGCAGGCTAAGAATTACGGCCTTCGCTCGCTCATTCACGAGGTAGTCGAGAGCCGGATGTTTTTGAATTCCGCCCAGCCTTTGCAGGCTGCCAAATCCCCATCCCCATGAACACCCAGACCGAAAAATCGACCGTCCATATTGGAAGACCGAATCGAACCCTGTCGCGGCGGACATTTCTCAAGGGAACCGGCGTGGCCCTGGCTTTGCCGTGGCTCGAGGCGATGGGCTTTGGCGCGCCGGCGGCGGTTCTGCCCAAGCGGCGGATGGTCGCGATGTGCTACGGCCTGAGCCTGTTTCCCGATTACTTTTTCCCGACGGATGCGGGCCGCAATTACCAGCCCAGCCGCTACCTGGAGATCCTCAAGGATCTCCGCAACGACTTCACGGTCTTCTCCGGGTTGTCGAATCCCGGTATGGATTCGGCCGGCGGGCACGGGGCCGATGTCGCGTTCCTCACGGGCGCGCCTGGTGTGGGCAAGCCGGGTTTCCGGAATACGATCTCGCTCGACCAATTGGTGGCGCGGCAGATCGGCCTGCAAACGCGACTCCCGTACGTCTCGCTGAGCTCGACGCTATCCGTCAGCCGCAACGGCGTGGGCGTGGCCACCGCCGGAGCCAATGCTCCTTCGAAGCTCTACGCGCAGCTTTTTCTCGACGGCACCAAACAGGAAGTCGAACGGCAGACGCATCGGTTGCGCCAGGGCCAGAGCATCATGGACACGGTCATGGGACAGGCGAAGCAGCTCGAGAAAAAAATCGGGCACGGCGACCGCGAGAAGCTCGATGAATATTTCGAGGCGGTGCGCGAGGTGGAGCAGCGGTTGGTGAGCGCCGAGGAATGGGCGAACAAGCCCAAGCCCAAGGTGGATGTCCCGCAGCCCAAGGACACGCCGAACAACGGCAGCAGCACGATGCGGCTCTATTACGATCTCATGCACCTGGCGTTCCAGACGGACTCGACGCGCCTCTTCACCACGCAGTTTGTGCATTGGGGCATTCCGCCGCTGGAGGGCGTGACCTACGATCACCACAATCTGTCCCACAACGGCATGGACCCGGAAAAAATCCGGCAGCTCGCCACGGTGGACTCCGACAAATTTGAGGCCCTGCGCGATTTTCTGTTGAAGCTGAAAAACACGAAGGAGGAAGGTGAGTCGCTGCTCGACCGGACGATGGTCCTCGTGGGCAGCCACATGCACAGCGGCGGGCACCGCGTCAACAATCTGCCGATCCTGCTCGCCGGCGGCGGATTCAAACACGGCCAGCACCTGGCGTTCGATGCGGAGAACAACACGCCCTTGTGCAACCTCTACTTGATGATGCTCCGTCAGTTCGGGCTGGAGGCAAATTCGTTCGGCACCAGCACGGGGACGATTCGGGGACTGGAGACGGCGTGACGGGGGAGTTTTGAATGCTGAATTTTGAATGTCCTGCCGAGTGGCTGGAATTGTGGGAGAGGCGTCCCGCCTCTCATGAGCGGCGAGACGCCGCTCCCACATTTTCCCGCCGCGTCCGCGTCCACTTGCGCCGCTCGCCCCACGCGCTGATGACTGATTGATTACTGAATTCATCATTCAAAATTCCAAATAGATGCGCCTCGCATTAATCGCCATCCTCCTCACGGCGCTTGCGCACGCTGCCGAACCGCCGCCGCAGGACCTGTATGGCGATCCACTTCCCGCGAATGCGCGCGCGCGGCTGGGGACGGTGCGTTACGCGCACGATGGGTGGGTCACCGATGTCGCATTTTCACCCGATGGCAAAGTGCTGGCCTCGGCCGGCGCCGATAACGCCGTCCGCCTGTGGGACGTCTCGGCAAAGGCAAAGACGCGGGAGTTCCGCACCGACAGCGCGGTGCAGGCGATTGCGTTTTCTCCCGACGGCAGAACGCTGGCGGCGGGCTGCTTCGATAAGAATGTTTGGTTGTGGAATGTGTCCACCGGGGCAGAGCCGCGAAAACTCACTGGCCACCTGAGCGAGGTGAACTGCGTCGCGTTTTCGCCAGACGGCGCGATCGTGGCCGCGACCGTCCGCGGCAAAGACGGCGCGAACGGCGACAAAGTCCGCTTTTGGAAAGTCGAGACGGGCGAGCCGGTTCATCTGATCGAGAACGAAGGTCCGAATGTCATCGTGGCCGTCTTCTCACCCGATGGCCGCGCGCTGGCCACGGGGAGCAACGACGGCACGGTCCGAACCTGGGACCTGGCGACGGGCGCGAAGATCAAGGATTACGTCATCTATTACGGCATTTCGTCGCTCATCTATTCCCCCGACGGGATGTCATTCGCGACCGGCCAGGGCGAGTATCACACGATCGGCACGTGGCCGGTGTCCTCGACAAATGCGCTGCGGAAAATCCGCGGCCACAAGTCGCTCGTCTCCACGGTCGCCTACTCGCCCGATGGAAAATGGCTGCTCTCGGGCAGCAGCGACAAGACGGTGCGCCTGTGGGATCTCGACAGCGGAAAGGAGGTGCGCCAATTCGAAGGGCACACCGATCACGTCAGCGCGGTCGCGTTTTCGCCCGATGGCCGGACGGTCGCCTCGGCAAGCTGGGATAAAACGATTCGCTTGTGGGAAGCCTCCACGGGCAAGGAAATCGGAATTCTCCAAGCCCATCGTGGCACCGTCTGGGCCGCGGCTTGTTCGCCGGATGGAAAGATGGTGGCCACGGGCGGCAACGATCGCACTGTTCGGCTCTGGGATGCCGCCTCGGGGCAACAGCTTCGAAAGCTGGAAGGTCATCAAGGCGTGGTCTGGTCGGTGGCGTTCTCTCCCGACCGCCAGACGCTGGCGTCCGCCGGCGCAGACCAAACGGTCCGTCTGTGGGATGTCTCCAGCGGTCAGCAAAAAGCGATTCTCGAGGGACACGAGTTGGGCATCCGATCCGTGGCCTTCTCGCCCGATGGGAAAACGCTCGCCTCCGCAAGCTGGGACCAAACCGTCCGGTTGTGGGACGCGTCCACCGGAAAGCAACTTCACAAGCTCGAAGGGCACACCGGCGATGTCTGGTCGGTGGCGTTTTCGCCCGATGGCCGAACGCTCGCGTCGGGCAGCGCGGATCGCACGCTTCGACTGTGGGAGGTGGCCACCGGAAAACCGCTCGGCTCAGTCGAAGGCGATCCGGGCGTGATCATGTCCCTGGCGTTCAGCGGCGATGGCAAAACGCTCGCCTCCGGGAGTTGGGATTCGACCATTCAACTGTGGGATGCGGCATCGCGGAAACCGTGCGGCAAGCTCGAAGGACACACCGCGGCCGCGTGCTCCGTGGCGTTCACTCCGGATGGCAAAAGGCTCGTCTCCGGGAGCTGGGACAAAACGGTGCGGGTGTGGGACATCGCCGCAGGAAAACAAATCCAACAAGCCGATGGTCATCGCGGCCAGGTCCGTTGCGTCGCCCTCGCCCCCGATGGCCGAACCATGGTCTCAGCGAGTTCCGATTCCACCGCGCTGATCTGGAATCTTCCGTGACGCGCTAGTCAAATAGCTCGGGCCGCGACAACATCCCCTTGGGCTCAATTTCCTTCAGGATTTTGACGATATTCTCCAGGTCCATGCGCGCTCTCACGGCGACTTGCAAGGGAACCGCCGCGAGCACTTCCTTGTACTCGGCTGCCGTCGCGAGTGCCGCTTTCGCATGTTTCTTCACGTCTCCGCCTTTGTTCGCTTTGAATGCATCGCACATTTTGTCCAGGGTAGGGCCGAAGCCGCCGCTGAGGTTCTTGAGCGCGTCGTCGAGCGGTTTATTGTTAGTCCCTTTTTCGGCCTCCGCCCTTGCTTTGACGAGTGTATCTTTGATCCTCTTCCATCGGTTGTGCAGTGAACTTGGCATATTAATGTCGCCGGCCGGTGCCGGACGTTTTGGTGGTGATTGGCGATTGTTAGGGAGCGTGATCAGCCAGTGCCCAGAACGCGGCCGTTTCAACGGACAACGGAGCTTCAATCAATTCCCGCGCTGATCACCGACGATGCTGCCCCCCTGCCAAACTTGCGTCAATCCTCCGTTAAACCACCCAGCCCAGACACTGCGGAATGGAAGCGCATCCAGCCTTCCTCCAAACGCCTTGTCACCTCGTCACCGTGTCACCCCGTCTGCCCCGTCATTCGCTCCATCCGCTTTCTGCGATCGGGAACCGGAGAGGTCGTCGGTCCAAGGGACCCATTTGCCTTTGTAGAAGATGGCGTGGCCGCAATCGACGGTCATGTGGAGTAGGTCGACTTCTTCGCCGCTGGTGAGAATGCGGACGCGGACACGATAGTTCTGGGTACCGGGGCCGAGGACTTCGACCTCGGTACCGTCAGGAGGAACAACCTCGCCGTCGTGAAAAGTCCAATGCACGCGACCGCGCATGCCCGCGCATGGTGGGATGCGCAGGAGCTGGCCTTCATAACCGGGAATGTGAGGGAAGAGGGACATGCACCGCAGCGGGGTTGAACCGCGCGACGATGATACGCGAATTTGCGGAGGAATGGAGCGGGGGATGGCCTGATTGATGTGTCAGGGCGATAGATTACCGGAAACCCCGCCTCAACGGGGCAGCCACCAGCGCCTGTCGGTAGATCGGATAGCGGTGAAGGTAGAGAAGTATCGACAGGCGGACGACGCGGCCCTGAAGATTCCCGGGCTCGTGCCTGCCGCCGATGCGATCTTGCGCGCGCATCCGGAGGAGGCGTGGCAATTCACGTTCTACTACGTGGAGGTGTCGCAGAACGATGTGCCGTGGTTTGCGCGATTGGACCGCAGCCGCAGTCCGGTTCCAGCGCGGTTGGTGGGAGACAAGCTGACGTTGTTTGCCGATGGGAGGGAAGAATACCGGCTGGTTCCGCACGCGCATGGGATGGAAGCGTGGCCGTTGGACGCGAAGGCGGGAGTGCGTCTGTTCAAGTCGACCGGCACGGAAAAGGTGTTGCTGGAGAAAGCTTCGGAAGAGGTGTTGGAGAAGATGAAGAGGAGGGTGTTGGAGTTCTTTCGCTCCCCGTGACGAAGTAGAGGACTTCGCGCCGCCTTCATCCGTCCCGGTCTACCCGATGCGCGATTCAGGTTGTGGCTCAGGAACATTTCGGATGGGATGGCGCCCTATGCGAACGACCTTCCTTGCGGTGGTGTTCTTTTCGATCAGTGCTTGGGCTATCGGAGGGACGCCGATGGTGTCCGAGAAGTCAGTGGCCGTGGTGGAGACTCCGTTCGACAAGGGGAAGATGGAATTGCAATCGTCGACCGGGGCGTATTGGTCGGTCGATCCAGGTGGGCGGCCGACGCTGAATTATTATTCGTCGTCGTATCGGCTGGGATGGATGCTGTCGACGCCGGAAGGGGATGGCTGTCTGCGCGGGAATTGCGAGTTTCTGATCCAGATATTTTACGGATCGGTGTTTGACGGCCCGGGGAATGCGCTGGGCGGGGCAGGATTTCTATTTCGCTATAATTTCGTGCAGCCCGAGTCGCGATGGGTGCCGTATCTGCAGGTGGGCGGGGGTGTGCTGTATAATGACATCTATCGGGATCACTCGCAGAAGTTGATCGGTCAGGCGTGGGAGATCGAGTTGGAGGCGCAGATCGGGATTCGATACATGTGGAGTGATCGGTTGTCAGTGGCGCTCGAGGGTGGGTATAAACACATTTCGAATGCGGGGATGAACGATCGGAACCTTGGGTTAAATTCGCTAGGCGCGACGGTGGGGTTGGGGATTCATTTTTGACGCAGGATTGGTGCGATACCGCATGAGCGACGGCGATCGGTGACAAGGTGACGCCGCGAGACGCTCAGGGGATTTTTTGCGGGATACCGTCGCTCCGCCCGGTTTCACCGCCTGTTTAGGATGAGGGTTTTAGGACGACGTTGGATTGGCTTGTTTGGAGCGGTGGAGGTGGCACCATCACAGATGTTCTGCAGCCACGGTTGGGCCGCGGATTATCTTCCCCCATTAAAATGAAGAAAGTGACGATGCTCTCCTTCTCACTACGACTCGTCGTTTTGCTTTTGATGTTAGCAGTCGGGGGACGAGCGGCGGAGGACGAGAAGGAGTTCAAGCCGCTATTCAATGGGCGGGATTTGTCAGGATGGCGGCACCGTGGGCCGGTGACGAAGAATAACGGGTGGGAGGTGGAGAATGGAGTGCTGAAGAATGACCTGAGGAACGGAAAAACCGGGACGGATCTATACACGGAAAGCACGTTTCGAAATTTCACGCTGCGGCTGGAGTTTCAGGTGCCGGAGGGGTCGAACTCGGGGGTGTATTTGCGCGGCCGGCATGAAATCCAGATCACGGGTGACTATTCGATTCGCAAGATCGGGCCGGCGGGGAATGGGGCGATTTACAATTTCAAGGCGCCGCTGGTGTATGCCTCGAAACCGAGCGGGGAATGGCAGTCGTTGGAAGCGACATTCGTGGGAAATGAACTGACGGTGTTGCTGAACGGAACGAAGATTCACGACAAGGTGGTGTGCGAAAAGCCGACGGGACGTCCGTTGGATGACAAGGTGGGGGAGCCGGGACCGATCTTACTTCAAGGAACGTTGGGAGCGGTGAAGTTTCGGAATATTCGGATTCGTGAATTGCCGCGGTAGGGTGGGGGAGGGTGCAGACTAATCCCGGCCGCTTGGAGAGCGCGTGGCGCTGGCCAAGATTGGTATTTTTTGGCGGTAGGTCGAACCCGCAATTACTAAATGGGGCGGGATGGGTCGTGTCTGGCTCCAGCGTCACCATCCGGAAGATCACTGCATTTCCAGGATGCGATAGACCGTGACCGCTCCCAGCTTGATCCAACGAGCCCCTTTTCCATCAGTCTCCTCCACACGTTCGATCTCTTCGGGCGAACCGTCCTCCCGCACGTCTGGGGTCAAAATCCGTGACTTCGTGGCGGAGATCCCCCCGGATTTTGGCACCCTGACCCATATCGGCTCCGAGACGATCGGGAACTCCGCGTCCGGGGTCGCCTTCTTCAACGTTTTCGCCTTCGCCAAGTCCCTTGCATAGTTCACCACGTGCAATACATGGGCCCCGCCTGGATGCCGGTAGAGGGCCACCCGCAACGAGTTGGCCTCACGCATCGGCACCCTCGCACCGCTGCGCTCCACCCAAAGATCCAACGCCGGCTCCGACCGCGGCTGCATCACGCTCCAATCCATCCCCTCCGCGCCCAGCGCATCCACGTCCACCCGCGTCACGCGATCGGCGCCATACGCAGACGTCCAAGCCATCCTGCGGCCACCGTCTACCGTCGCGGCGATCGCCCAAGGCCGGCCCCGGTTATCCAACGTGGCGGCGTCACCGATGAGAATGAGACGGTTGTCAGGACGTTGCTTCATCCAACGTTCCAGCGCTCCGACCTGATCGTCCGACAGCGCCAGCACCTCCGGCAGGATGACCACGCGGAACTTCGCCAACCCTCCTCCACCCAATGCCCCCTCGAGACCCAGCACCTCGTCGGACATCATCAAGATCCGCTGCTGCCGCCGAACCAGTTCCGTCCCCACCTTCCGGAACGTGTCAAACGAACGCCGCTTTCCCGCCCACGCCGATTGCCTCGGGATCACTAGGCACGTGTCCGCCAACATCACTGCCCGCGCCGCAGGCTTTCCCGGCACCGCCCGAAGGTGCGCGTCGAGCACGTCCCCCTCGTGCGCCTTGGCAAACCCCAGATTCCGTTTCAACACCGCAAACGCCGCAGGATCGATGACCGTGTTGTTCAACCCGGTACCAGCGCCCCCCAAAGCCATCGCCTCCGCCTGCCCCACCCGAATGCGCACGCTGTCGTAACGACCCATCACGTACGGCTTGTCTCCCGCCAGCGCGCGCAGATACAGGCCGTTCAACCACCCGTCATTGTCGTCCCCCGGTTTCGCATCCGGGTTATAGTGGTTCCCCGAGTACCACAGATAGTTCTCACCTTTCGCAAAACTCGCGATCGGCAGGAAACCACGCTCCTCCGTCACACCCACGTTCCCCAGATGATCCCATTGTCCCAGGATCAGGTCCGGCCTGGCCCCGCGTGCTTCACCCAAAAAAATCTCGTCCCAAGCCGCCTTGTACGCCATCGCCGACCACTGGAACGACGCCAGGGTCAGGGGATTCACTTCCCCCTCGGCCGGGTAGCCCGGCGTCTGCCCCGGAATCTTTTCGAACTTCGCGTGATTGATGTCCGCGATCCCGAAATGACGCTGGATCTCCTCCGGGGAAAAAGTCCCTTTCAAATACGCGCGGAACGCTTCCTGACAATGCACGCAGGCACACGCACGCCGGTAATTGTAGGTCGTCATGAAACCGTCCGCGCCGTTGCTCAGCGCCGCCCGCACCATCTGCTTTAGCATCGTCCGCGTCGCCGGATTGTTCACGCACAGCGAGTTGTATTGCACGTAGTGGTGATCGATCAGCACCTTGCCCGACGCGTCTTTCGAAACCAGATCCGTCCAGTCCGGCGCCGGGCGCTTGCCGAGCAGTTCCTCTGGCCACGCGTTCATGTACCAGTCTGCGAAAAAGCCCGGCTTGCTCTCGTCATCCTTCTCCGGTCCGCGGATCACGTTCGTCACTGTGATATGGGCCACCGATTTTCCCCCGTTCGCGCGGACCTTGTCGTGCATCTCTTTCCACTGCTCCCAGCATTTGGACAGATCCGCGACCGGCAGTCGCATCGGGTATCCCGTGGATTGCTTCAAACCGACAAAACCGTGAAACATCGGCCCATACCAGCCGGCCTGCACTACGTCCGGCCGCGCCTCCTCCAGGTACCGGGCGAACTCCGGCTTCTCGGTGTCGCCCCAAGTCACGTAAAAAGTCCGAAACCTCGGCGACAAAGTCTCATCACTTCCGAATCCGTACTTCTCCGCCACCGTCCCGCGATCCCCCTGCGCCCAACAAGACCCAATCCCGAGCGAAAGGACCACCGCGCTCATCACTCCGAACCGATGGAGACAGGAGAGGAAGGGTGGAGTCGTGGAGTCGTGGAGCAATGGAGTCATGGGGGGACGGGAGGGGAGGGCGAGACGGAGTGTTGGGGCGATTGTTTCCTATTCATTAACCCGATATGCCGAATGAAATTTGCTTTCGCGACCGTCGCTCTGGAAACGATCTGACTGCGGATCGGCGTCGGGAGGTGGGGGGACCGGGATGAGGTTGTTCACGCGTGAGTTCGAGCGACAGCGCCGTACGACAACTTTGTCATCCTGAGCGGAGCGGGGAAGCATGGGCGCAGTCGAAGGACCTCCAATATCCTGTGGGTTTTCGTGCGGAGTTCTCGCCAGTTCACGATGCGGCAACCTGAATTGAAACCGCCCTAACGTCCGGACCGCGAACAATGTTGCTGAACCCCTCGGAAAATGCCCTCATTCTTCTCCCACCCAAACACACCCCATGACCGCTCCACACCCAGCGCCCACCCAGACCATTTCCCTCAAGAGCAGTTTCGTCGTAGCCACGCTCTTGCTGAACTGTTTCTTCGCCTCACCACTCATGGCCGAGGACAATCTCGGCACGCTGGTCTTTTCTGACGATTTCGCACGTACAGAGACGCAATCCGTCAAAGACGAACCCGGCAATGGCTGGAACACGAGCAGCTCATGGAGCGCGAAAGGCAATAAGGAGGTCGCTCTCCTCGATGGCGCGCTCTACATCTACATTCATCCCGAAGCGATTCATGCCGTGGATGTGGGTCATGCCTTTGCGTTCATCGATGGCAACGCGACCATGCGCTTCAAGTTTCATGAGCCAAAGGACACGCTGATGCTGAACTTCGCCGATCTCAGCTACAAGGAAGTGCACGCAGGACATATTTGTGCCGCGACGTTTGGCGTCAAAAACGTGACCTTACGGGATATGAAAACAGGCGGAATGCTCTTGAAGTATTATGACGCCAAGAAAGCAGGCACGCTCTCCAAAGAAGATGAGGCCTTGATCAAAACGAAGCAGATCTCCTTCCCCAACGAGATCAGCCTGAATGAGTGGCATTCGCTTCGTGTCACCATTGTTGGTGATACCATGACGGCCGCCGTCGATGGCAAAACCATCGGCAGTTTTAGCTCCTCAGGCATCGCGCACGAATCCAAGCAAGTCCTGCGGCTCCTCGTCTCGAATAAAGTCACCATCGACGATGTGAAGTATTACAAGCTGAAGTAGCGTGCGTGATGGGTTCGCGCCATCGCGCGCCGGAAAATAGATTGACTGCCCGTAAAACATCGTTATCCCGATGTCTCGTCGGCAACCACCAAGCCATCATCTTACCGAGACAAACAAAATGAAGAAGTTCATCGTCTTTATTGCCCTTTTCATCACTTTCCAGCACATTGGGATCCTAAGCTTAGAATTCCACGTGGACAAGTTGTCGCG
>JADMIO011319518.1_pt1 | contig 63920 bp, 71 predicted proteins | sample 8958161 | NCBI WGS metagenome assembly JADMIO01 (sample SAMN16585339, study PRJNA669376) | soil metagenome | isolation source: Crop rotation soil | place: USA: Cullars Rotation, Alabama | collected 2011
CGCGACTTCAAGTCACGTGAATTCCAAGCTTCGGATCCCACTGTGCTGGAAAGGAATGCTTGTGCGTAGGCCCAAGGATCTGCTCGGCATTGAGCGACACCGAGACGAACAGCAAGCCGAGCAGCGTGGCGCCTGCGCCACCGATCATCTCGTAGAATTGCTGCCAGGATTGCATGGGAACCGAGTCGGGTTTTGGGGAGGGTAGCATGGGGCCTGCCGGGCCGTAGCTCGCGGCGGCCAGCCCGCCTTTGCCCTTCGGGCTACGGCGCGACAGCCTTCGCATCGTTCGCGAGCGAAGACCGGATGGGGTGGGATTCGAACCCACGAGACCCTTGCGGGCCTGCCGGTTTTCAAGACCGGTGCCTTCAACCGCTCGGCCACCCATCCCGGTACCGCGTCAAATAGCGCACGGCCTTCGCGCGGCGCAAGGCGGCGCTGGAACTCGGCCGCGGCCCGATTTACCTTGCGCTTCGGGGGGCAGCTGTCGTTTTGGGGACGCCCATGAAGCACGCCTTGACCGTCGCGGCCAATGTGCCTGCACTCGTCGCGCTCGCGCTCGTATGCCTTGCTGCAGGACCCGCCTTTGCCGACCCGCCGGCCTGGCTCGTCAGCGTGGCCGACCAGGACCTGGCCTCGGTCGACGGCTCGACGCTGAGCTTGTCGCCCACCGAAGGTCACCTGCTGCTCAGCTTCGTCTCGCACAACGGCGAGACGCAGAAGACGACCTTCACCTATCTCTCCGACACGCTGGGCACGGTCCTGGACGAGGGCGACAGCGCCAAGGTCAGCGGCTTCTTCCGCCAGACCGACACGGGCCTGGAGATCCAATACGGCGATGGACGCACCGCCTCGCTCTACGCCAACAGCGAGGACGGCGTGACCGTTTCGCGCAAGTATCCCAGCGGCGCCACGGCCTGCGTGTCGTGGTATCCGTCGGGCCATCGCTTCAGCGAGGAGGAGCGCCGCGCCGCCGTTGCCGCTTATGCGCAGAGCCTGGGCATCAACCAGACGCAAGCAGCACCGGCGCCGACGTCTTCGAAGAAAAAACACGTGCTGGCGCAGCACATCGCCGCGCAGCCCCAGGTTCGCTGTCCCGGCCCGATGCGTCCGCCTGCGCCTGCGATGAACGTCGCGAGCTCGAGCGTGCATCCGATCGATGCCGCGCCGGCGGCGCCTCCGGCAGCGATGCCGGTATCGGCGCCTGCGGCCGTTCCGCCGCCGCCGCCGAAAGCGCCCGACATGGTGCCGCCGGGCAAAGGCGCGTCCGACTGCCTGAGCGTCGAAGCGCAAGGCACCTTCGTCGGCTTCCACAATCGTTGCGGCAACGACGTGCAGACGACCTATTGCGTGCAGAGCGCGGCGGATCCGGCGGTCGCTTGCGGCACGGGCACGAAGGCGGCGTCGATCCTGGCGGGCGGCTTCACCGGCATAGCGCCGGGCTCGGCCGCCATGGAGCACGACATCCGCTGGGTCGGTTGCAGCGGCGGGCCCGCGGACGTCGCCGCCCAGCTCGACCGCGCCGATCCGCCGGCCGGGCGCTGCGTGAAGAAAACGCCATGAAAACCAAGGCAAGTTGAGCCGGTGGCGGGCTTCGCTTAGCTTTTGCCAGTCTGGGACGACCGATTCGGCTGACCGATGCGCACCTTGCGAAGGATAACGACCGCAGCAGTGCTGGCCGCGTTCACCGCCGGCTGCGCCGTGGCGCCCACGGGGCCCACCCGGCCGCCGCCATCGCCGATCGGAGGCGGGCAGGGCATCTACAAGGTCGGCAATCCCTATCAGATCGACGGCACCTGGTACTATCCGAAGGAGCAGCCCGACTACGACGAGACCGGCATCGCGTCGTGGTACGGGCCGACCTTCTACGGCCGCAGGACCGCGAACGGCGAGACCTACAACGCCGGCGACCTGACTGCCGCGCACCGCACCTTGCCGATGCCGGTGAACGTGCGCGTGACCAATCTCGACAACGGCAAGTCCATCGTGCTGCGCGTCAACGACCGCGGGCCCTATGCCAAGGGGCGCATCATCGACGTGTCCGAGGCGGCCGCCGCGCTGCTCGGCTTCAAGAATGCCGGCACGGCGCGGGTGCGCGTGACCTATGTCGCGCGCGCCACGGCGCCCAACGGCCAGCAGTTGCCCTCCGACACGCCGCCCGAGATCGCCAGCGCGGTCCCTGCCGTGCCCACGACCGACGTCATCGCCAAGCCGCTGGCCACCGTTCCCGACGCTGCGGTCGCCCCGCCGACGCGGCTGGCGAGCCTGCCCAAGCCGGCGCCCGATCCGGTGCCCGCCGACGCGCAGCTGCCGTCCGGCGAGGTGACGCAGGTGGCGGTTCCCGTCTCGACCCATCTCTATGTCCAGGTCGGCGCCTTCGGCTCCTATGCAAATGCCATGCGGCTGCGCGAGCAGTTGGGCGGCGATCTGCAGATCTCGACCACGAAAAAGGGCGGCCAGACGCTCTATCGCGTCCGCACCGGGCCCATGAATTCGACTGCCGACGCCGATGCCGCGTTGGCGCATTTGAGCGAACTTGGTAGTAACGACGCACACATCGTCGTCGACCAGTAGTCGCCCGTAGCTTGGAGTTGCCCATGCGCCGCCTTCTCGCCGCCCTGTTCCTTTTGAGTGCGGCATCCGTTTTGCCGAGAGGGGCCGAAGCCGCCATCACCACCAATGCCGAGCACGCCATCCTGATGGACGGCGACAGCGGCCAAATCCTGTGGGCCAAGGACGCCTTCGTCGCCATGCCGCCGGCCTCGATGAGCAAGCTGATGACGCTCGAGCTGCTGTTCCAGCGGCTCAAGGACGGGCGCATCAAGCTGACCGACGAGCTGCCGATCTCCGAGCGCGCCTGGCGCGAGCGCGCGGGCTCGGAATGCTTCGTGCCGATCGGCGCGCATATGCAGGTCGAGACGCTGATCCGCTGCGTGATCGTGGCCTCGGGCAACGACAGCTGCATCGCCCTTGCCGAAGGCATGGGCGGCACGGTCGAAGGCTTCGTCGACATGATGAACAAGCGCGCCAAGGAGATCGGTCTGAAGGCATCGCACTTCGTCAATCCGGACGGATTGCCCGAGCCTCCGGGACAGCTGATGTCGGCGATGGACCTCGCGACGCTGGCGCGGCACCTGATCAAGGACTATCCGCAGTACTACCATTACTTCAGCGAGCGCTCGATCACGCTGAGCAACATCACCCAGCCGAACCGCAACCTGGTGCTCGACAAGTTTCCCGGCGCGGACGGCCTCAAGACCGGCCATACCGACGCGGCCGGCTATGGCGTGACGGCCTCGGCCAAGCGCGGCGACCAGCGGCTGATCCTGGTGCTCGGCGGGCTTCGCTATCCGCCCGGCACCAACGACTGGTTTGCCGAGCGCTACCGCGCCGACGAGGCCGCGCGGATCTTAGGGCTCGCGTTCCGCGAGTTCCGCCGCTACCAGCTCTTCAAGCCCGGCGACGTGGTGGGCCAGGCCGAAGTGTTCGGCGGGACGGCGAACCAGGTCCCGCTGACCGTGAAGGCGCCGCTCGGCGTCACGCTCCAGGTCGACTCGCGCCCCGGTATGAAGGCGGTGGTGCGCTATGACGGACCGGTCAAGGCGCCGATCGCGCAAGGCCAGCGCGTCGCGACCCTGCACGTCACGGCGCCCGACTTCCCGGACCAGGACGTGCCGCTCTATGCCGCGCAGCCGGTCGGCGAGACCGGCTTCTTCGGCCACATCATGCTGGGCCTTTCCAGCCTGTTCGGGAAGAAATGAAGCAATAGGATGATTGGCCGCTTCATCACACTGGAAGGCGGCGAGGGCACCGGCAAATCCACCCAGGCGCGCCGCCTCGCCAAAGCGCTGGAGGCGCGCAAGCTCAAATGCCTCGTCACGCGCGAGCCCGGCGGCTCGCCCGGCGCGGAGGAGATCCGCAAGCTGCTGGTCAGCGGCGAGCCCGGCCGCTGGGACCCGCTGACCGAGACGCTGCTGATCTTTGCGGCGCGCGCCGATCATGTCGCGCGCACCATCGGACCCGCGCTGGTCGAGGGTAGGTTCGTGATCTCGGACCGCTTCACCGACTCGACCTATGCCTATCAGGGCGTCGGCCGCGACATGCCGCGCGAGACCATCCGGCGCATCGAATCCGTGGTGCTGGACGACTTCAAGCCGGACCTGACCGTGGTGCTCGATCTGCCGGTCGAGGTTGGACTCGCGCGCGCGAAAGCACGCGCCAAAGGCGCAGCGATTGACGAAACCCGCTTCGAGAAGTTCGACGTCAAGTTCCACGAGCGCCTGCGCCAGGCCTTCACCGACATCGCCAAGCGCGCCCCCGACCGTTGCGTGGTGATAGAGGCAAGCGGCACGGAAGACGAGGTCGCGGACGCGATCTGGGCCCAGGTGGCGCGGCGCTTCGGCCTGGGGTGACAACCGGCGCCTTGCGTGCTATAAACGACAAATGACCGGAAAGCCGCCGCGCAAGCCCAAGAAGGGCATGGCCGAGATCAAGGCGCGTGCCAAAAGGCGTCAGGCACGCAGGGCCAAAAAGATGTGAGCTCGCCGCGAGTCGATCTTCGCCACGAGCGAGAGGCGACCTTCGGGAGATAGAAACGCGGATTGCTGAGCGTAATGGCGAGATGCGCGCAGCCGCCGCTGTCGGGCGCATTTGGAAGACGATGCGCAATCTCGCCTTCATGCCGGGCATGGGACACCGGAGACACTACGATCTCGAAGAGGGCGCGCGCATGCTTCCAGTGACGCCCTGGACGATCGTCTACGATCCGTTGCCCGACGACGGCGGCATACTGGTCCAACGCATCCTCGACGGGCGCCGCGACCTGGACGCGATTTTCAAGACGAAAAAGCGCCGCCGCTGACCCGTTGCATCGGGACGGCAGGGATGACACATCTACCCCATGGCCAAGCGCGCGCGCACCGTCGAAGTTGCCGATACCGACCGCGTCGAGGGTTTTCCTCATCCGCGCGAGGTGCACCGGCTCGTCGGTCAGGACGAGGCGCTGGCCCGCGCCGCGCGCGCCATCCGCGGCGGCCGCCCGCCGCAGGCCTGGCTGATCTCGGGCCCGCCCGGCATCGGCAAGGCGACGCTCGCCTATCGCATCGCGCGCTACCTGCTCGAATATGGCGCGACGGATCGCGGGCCGGCCGACCTGTCTGTGCCGGAGAAATCGGCCGCGGCGCTGCAGGTCGCGGCCGGCTCGCATCCCGGCCTGCTCGTGCTCAAGCGCGGCATCAATCCCGACACCGGCAAGCTGATGACGATCCTGTCGGTCGACGAGATCCGCCGCCTCGCGGGCTTCTTCGGCATGACCTCGGGCGCCGGCGGCTGGCGCGTCGCCATCGTCGACACCGCCGACGACATGAACGAGGCCGCCGCCAACGCGCTGCTGAAGCTTTTGGAAGAGCCGCCGTCGCGCGCGATGCTGCTGCTCGTCGCCAATTCGCCGGGCCGGCTTCTGCCCACGATCCGCTCGCGCTGCCAGCGCCTGAATTTGCGTCCGCTGAAGGACATGGACGGCGAGCTGAAGTCGCTCCTGCCCGAGCTCGACGCGAAGGAGCGCGCGTCGCTGGCGCGGCTGTCGGGCGGCTCGATCGGCATGGCGCTGACCTTGGCCGGCGGGGAGGGCATGGAGCTCGCGGGGGAGGCCGACCGCCTCATCGAGCATGCCGCGGCGCCGGACGTTCCCGCGCTGCTCGCCTTTGCCGACAAGATGAACCGCATGACCGACGGGCTGGAAGGCTTCGGCCAGTTCCTGGCGGACGCGCTGGCGACACGCATCCGCGCGCGCGCCGGCGCGAACCTGCGTCCCTGGCTCGATGCCTGGGAGAAGATCGGCCGCAGCTTCGGCCGCTCCAACGCGTTGCATCTCGACCCGCGCCAGACGGTGCTCGGCGCGGCACGAACCTTGAGCGACGCCGCGCGGCGCGCCGGAGCCCTGTGATGCTTGTCGATTCCCATTGCCATCTGGACTTCAAGGAGTTCGCGCCGGAGCTCGACGCCGTCGTCGGCCGCGCGCGCGACGCGGGTGTTGCGACCTGCGTCACCATCGGCACCAAGCTGCGCCAGTTCGATGGAGTGAGGGCGGTCGCCGAGCGCTTCGACGACGTGTGGTGCAGCGTCGGTGTCCATCCGCACGAGGCCCAGGCCGAGCCGCTGGAAAGTCCCGACGTGCTCGTCGCGCATGCGGCGCATCCCAAGGTCGTGGGCATCGGCGAGACCGGGCTCGACTATTACTACGAGCACAGCCCGCGCGAGATGCAGATCGCGAACTTCCGCCATCACGTCCACGCAGCGCGCGCGACCGCGCTCCCGCTGATCGTGCACACGCGCGATGCCGACGACGACACGATCCCGCTCCTCGAAGGGGAAATGGGGCGCGCCCCCTATACCGGCCTGCTGCATTGCTTCACCGGCACGCGGCGGCTGGCCGAAGCCGCCGTCGCGCTCGGGCTCTATATCTCGGTGTCGGGCATCGCGACATTCAAGAAATCGGACGAGCTGCGCGCCGTGCTCAAGGACGTGCCGCGCGACCGGCTGCTGGTCGAGACGGACGCGCCGTTCCTGGCGCCCCAGCCGTTCCGCGGCAAGCGCAACGAGCCGAGCTTCGTCGTCCATACCGCGGCGATGCTGGCCGAGCTGCACGGCGTGAGCACGGACGAGATCGCGCGCATCACGACCGAGAACTTCTTTAGGCTCTTCACGAAGGTCGCGCGTCCGTCGTGAATATGGAAGCCGTCATCCTGGGCTGCGGATCCTCGGGCGGCGTTCCGCGCCTGGGAGGGCCGGATAATGCCGGCTTCTGGGGCGCCTGCGACCCCGGGAACCCGAAGAACCGGCGCACGCGCTGCTCGCTGCTGGTGCGCTCGCGCACGACGAACATCCTCGTCGACACCTCGCCCGACATGCGCGAGCAGCTGCTGGCCGCGCGCTGCGGCACGCTGGACGGCGTGCTCATCACCCACGACCATGCCGACCAGCTGCACGGCTTCGACGACCTGCGCATGGTCGCGATCAACATGCGCCGCCGAGTCGACGTCCATGCCGATGCGATGACGATGTCCGGCATGCTGGCGCGCTTCGGCTATTGCTTCGCGACGCCGGAAGGAAGCTCCTATCCGCCGATCGTCAAGGGCCATGAGATCGCCGAGCCGTTCAGGCCCTTCGCCATCGGCGACGTCGAGGTCGCGGCTTTCGCGCAGAAGCACGGTCATATCCGCTCGCTCGGCTTCCGCTTCGGGCCGCTCGCTTACTCGAGCGACGTCGACGGGCTGGACGAGGCGGCGTTCGGGGCCCTCGAGGGTGTGGACTGCTGGATCGTCGACACGCTGCGCTACACGCCGCATCCGAGCCACGCGCATCTGGCGCTGACGCTGGAATGGATCGCGCGCGTCAAGCCGAAGCGCGCCGTCCTGACCAATCTGCACACCGATCTCGACTACGACACCTTGAAGCGCGAGCTGCCCGAGGGCGTGGAGCCCGCTTACGATGGACTCGCAATCTCCTTGCCCATGCGCTTGAGCGGCACGCGCACGCCCTGAGGCGTGTCGGCTTCGAACGGCTCGATGACCTCGTAGCCGCAGGCGCGATAGAGCGGCTCGCCGGCGAGCGTGGCGGCAAGCTCGACACGGCGGAAGCCTTCGCGCGCGCACGCTTCCTCGCAGAGCTTCAAGATCATGCGGCCGACGCCGCGCCGCGCGAACTCCGGCGCGGTGTACATCGCGCGCACGCGGGCGGCGTCGCGCGCGGGATCGAGGAGGGCGGCGTCGCGCCCCGCGGAGTGGTCGCCGCCGAACAGTGTCGCCCGCCTGCTCCAGCCGCCGCAGCCCGCGATGCGGCCGTCGCCTTCGATCACATAATAGGTGCCGTCGGCGATGAGCTGCGTGTCCATGCCCATGACCGACGCCGAAGCCGCGATCTGCGCCGCGTCGAGGAAGCCCTGCTGCAGCTCGGCGATCGCGCGCGTCATCAGTGCGGTCAGCGCCGGGATGTCGTCCGCCGTGGCCGGCCTGTGCCTCAATTCCGCCATGGCGACTCTTTACGAATATTTTGGCCACGGGGGAACAGGCGCGCCATGACAGCGGTCGCAGACGTCCTGCCAGCAAGAAAAGTTTTCGCCTGGGTCTTCGCCGTCACCATGTCCAGCGCGATGTTCTATCTGCCGTACAGCTGGTCGATGCCGGCGCCGATCGTGGTGCCCGGATACGCGCCGCGCATCCTCTATGTGATGCTCGGAGATCCCGCGACGACGATCTGCGGCGTGCTGGACGGCGTCGACGAGAACGGCAGCCCGATCAGCGGCATCGTCTATTGCAACGGCGACCGGCTGCCCCAAGACGATCCCAGGTTCCCGAGGACGAGGCGGCTGATGCGGTCCTGGACCTGACGTATTTGACAGCGACGAAGCGGACGCTCAGCATCCTTCGCATGCGTGAAGTATTGCTCGCCGCGGGGTTCCTGGCGCTGTTCTGCGGAACGGCGGCGGCGCAGCGCGAGGGCCAGTATCAAGGATCGCGCGCGGACGGCACGGCGCTCGCCATGACCGTCGACCGCAATCCGTCGAACGGCAAGCTGCGCGTCGCATCGGCGACGCTGAGCTTCCAGACGCCGTGCGCCAGCTTGGGGACGGGCGGCGATTTCACGGGCAGCTGGAGCTGGACGCCCAATATCGATCTCGGCGCCCAACACACCTCTATCGTCCTCAACAATACCTCCACCTTCATCAAGTTCTATATGAGGGCACATCCGGCGCGGTTCTCGGGACCGTTTCAGTTCGCCAATTCCGTGCTGGTGCCGCTGGCCAACGGCTATCGGGCGACGGTCTGCGGCCGGCGCCAGTGGCGCCACTTGGAGGTCCGCTATGTGGGACCGGGCGGCGGCAACGCGGCCGGCGCGGAGCAAGCCGGGACCTATGACGGCACCAGCGCCGACGGCAAAAGCATGCACCTGACGCTCGCGAATGACGCTTCGACCGGCCATCTCGAGATCGCGGCCGCGACCGTGGCGTCGACCTGCGCCGTCCCGAGCTGGAGCTGGAGCCCGAATGTCGACGTCGTCGGCAACAAGACCGATGTCGCGTATTTCAACGGCTACAGCGCCATCAAATTCCAAGTCCGTTTCCCGGACGCGGTCACGGCAGCGGGCGGCGTCGTCGTTCGCTCGGCGGTCGGCCAATTGCGCGGCGGGCCGCCCAACAAAGCCAGGCTTTGCGTGGCGCCGTGGCAGAGCTTTTCGCTGAGCCATACCGGGCCGTAGGCGATCCGCCTCGCCGCCCGGTTAATTCCCATAATATATCTTATACGATTTCTGGGCTCGGCGAGCCGAAGAACCGCAGCCGTTCAATACACCTTTTGCCCCGCCGTATTCCCGCGCGGGCTATAGCGGCACACCAGGATGTCCCAATCCTTCGAGCTCGCCATGGCGCAGCCGAGTCCGCCTTCTCGGCCAGCCAGTCGCCGACCATGCGCTCGGGCCCATAGAACCCCGCGGTGCCTTGCCAGAGATTCTCGCCCTCGCCGTCGCGCTGGTCGGGTCTGGAATGCTCGAACCGGCCGGTCTCTGCCAGGTGCTGCGCCCACGCCGCAGCGCCGCGCGCCAGCGTGTCGCTCCAGATGAGCGGCCTCAAGCCCACGCTCGCGCGCTCGCGATTGTGCAGATCCAGCAGCGCGCTATCGAAGGCGCCCAGATCCGCGGCCGTTGTTTTGGCCGCGCCGGCCATCAACAGAAGCGCCGCGAGGGCCGCTCGCCTCAATATGGCGTCTCGCCGATCTTGTTGCCGCCCGGATTGTAGCGGCACACCAGGATGTCCGAGCCGCCTCCGGTCGCCAGCCCGCAACCGATCTCGGTCGTGTTGCGCCAGACCATCTGCGAATAGTGCCCGGGAATGCGACCATCCTTGGTCTTGGTGATCGCCGGGAACGCGCCGTTGACGAAGAAATCCTTCTCGGCCAGCCAACCATAGACCATCTCGGTGTAGCCGAAGCTGCCCGACGTCCCGACCCAGATGCTTTCGCCGGTGTTGCCGCGCTCGGCCGGCTTGGAGTGCGCACGATCCCCCGTGTCGGCCAGATGCTTGGCCCAGGCCGCGGCGCCCACCGCGAGATTCGCGTTCCAGGTCAGCGGCTTCAGGCCCAGGCTCGCGCGCTCCTTGTTATGGGCGTCCAGAATCGACTGTTCGAGGTTGGCCGCCAGAGCCGCCGTCGTCGCCGCCGCCGTCACGGCCAAGAATGCCGCCATGAAAAAAATCGCCGCCCGCACGTTTCCACCTTGACCCGTCCCCAGGGTCCGACCTTACGCCCCGCGTCGAAACCCTACCCAAGAGCCCGACGATGAGCGACTTCTACCCTATGCCAAGCTTTCCGACACTCACCGTGAGCGATCTTAAAGCCTCGACGGCCTTCTACGAGGCGCTGGGCTTTCAGACCGTCTTCGTGATGCCGGGACCCGGCGGTGCGCCGGCGCTGGCTCACCTGCGCTGGGCGAAATACGCCGACCTGATGCTCCGGCCCGGCGCGGTCGACGGTCCCAAAGGCGCCGGCGTCACCCTCACCTTTGCCCTGGCCGTCGGCACCGTCGCCGAGGACCTGGACACGCTGGCCCGCCGCGCCCGGTCCAGCGGCGCTAAAATCCTGCGCGAGCCGGGCGACAGGCTCTGGAATGCGCGCGACTTTTCCCTCGCCGATCCAGACGGTTACGCGCTGACCTTCACCTTCGGCCCGCTCAAGCGCGATCTCGACTTGGCCGCCGTGGTGGCTAACGTAACGCGGTCATGAGCGAGGACAGGCACTTCTCCCCGGCCGAGGCCGCCAAGCGGCTGGGCGTCAGCGTCAAGGCGCTGCGCGTCTACGAGCAACATGGCCTGGTCAAGCCGGTGCGCAGCGCGGCCGACTGGCGGACCTATGGCCCGAAGGAGATCGCGCGGCTGCACCAGATCGTGGCGCTGAAGCGCCTTGGCCTGACGTTGAAGCGCATCGCAGAGGTGCTCAAGGGGGGCGACGCGCTCGGGCAGGTGCTCGACCTGCAAGAGCGCGTGCTCGCCCGCGAGGGCCAGCGCGTCGCCAAGGCGCTCGAGATCGTGCGCGCGGCGCGCGCCAAGCTCGAAAGCGGCGACAGCCTTTCCGTCGACGACCTCACCACGCTTACCAAGGAGACGACCATGACGAACAAGGCGACGCCCGAGGAGATGCAGGCGATCTTCGATCCCCTCGCCGAGAAGCATTTCACGGCGGAAGAGAACGCGGCGCTGCGCCGGCGCAGCTTCGACCAGGCCGAGGCCAGCCGGAGCTGGGAAGGCTTGATCGACGAGGCCAAGGCGCTGATGGCCAAAGGCGACCCCTACTCGTCCGCGGCGCGCGATCTGGCGCGGCGCTGGCAGGCGCAGGTGCGGCTGTTCACGCAAGGCGACGCCAAGGTCAACGAGAAGGTCATGGCGATGTGGAAGGAAGCGATGGCCGACCTCAAGGCGGCGCCCAGGCTTCCGCTCAACCCGGAGATCTTCGCCTTTGTGCAGAAGGCGTCGGAGAAATTGTAAGCTGCCGCCGCACCAGGCGGTGCGCGCCTGGTGCGGGACGACGGGCTTACTGCCGATTCATGCGCTGCATGTATTTGTCGTAGAGCTTGTAATAGCGGTCGCAATCGGCCGGATCGTGGGTCTGCGAGCATTTCGCCTTGGCGGCATTCATCTCGGCATTCAGAGCCTGGATATCCTGATCTCCCGCGGGGCCGTGCGAACCTTGAGGGCCGGTCGGGCCGGTCCCGCTGCCATTGTCGATCGGGGGCGCAGCGTTGTCCTCGGCGCTCGGCTGGATGTCCGCGGGGTTTCCGCCCCAATCGGCCCAGCCGCCCACCTTTTCTTGCAGCTCGTCGCGCAACACCAAGCTCGACGCGGTCATCTCCCAAAGGCCCTGCCCTTCGTTGACCACGAGCGGCTGAATTTCGCCGTTCTTGTCGGCGGCGAGCTTCAGGATGCCGTGATAGTAGGTCTGGGTCTGTCCGGAAATAGGGGAATCGGGCACGACGCCCCCCTCGAAGATGGCGACGACGATCCAGCCAACATCCTTGTTGTAGACGCGCTGCACCTCGCTGATCTTCATGCGCACCTTGCTGCCGCTGTCGCTCACCACCTGGTGCGCGGCAAAGTCCCGCGCAAAGTCTTTGAACGTCCGTTCGGCCTGCCACGGCGCGACGCCGCGATAGGTCTGCGCGAGCAGCGATCCGCCGGTTGCGAGCGCCAATCCGAGCACGACCAAAGCGGCGAGCCTTCGATACGGGCTCATTCGCAGTATGGCGATCATGAAATTCCTTTCTCGTCGAAGTTTCTTCGACCTCAATAGACCGCGCCGCGCGCTCGCATTCCTTGACGCGGATCAACTTCCCGTTGCCGGGATCGCGGCACAAGCGGTGATCGTGCGCATGCGGGATCGACCTCCGTGTGGAACAAAGGTTATCGTCGGTCATGACTCGAAATGCCGGCATAGACACTCTCCTAGAAATCATGTGCCGTTTGCGCGACCCGCAAGCCGGCTGCCCCTGGGACGTCGAGCAGACCTTCGAGACCATCGCGCCTTATACCGTCGAGGAAGCCTATGAGGTCGCGGGCGCGATCGAGGACAAGGACTGGAACGGGCTGAAGGAAGAGCTGGGCGACCTGCTGCTTCAGGTCGTCTATCACGCAAGGATGGCCGAAGAGCGCGGGCTGTTCGATTTCGGCGACGTCGTCCAGGCGATCTCCACCAAGATGGTCGCGCGCCATCCGCATGTGTTCGGCGACGCCGGGACGATCGAGAACGCGGCGGCGCAGACCGTCGCCTGGGAAGAGCACAAGAAGCGCGAGCGCGCGGCGAAGCAAAAGACCGGGCTGCTCGACGACGTGGCGCGCGCCCTGCCCGCGCTGCTGCGGGCCGAGAAGCTGCAGAAGCGCATGGCGGGCGTCGGCTTCGACTGGGACAGCCCGGAACGCGTGCTCGACAAGATCGCCGAAGAGGCCGGCGAGATCGTGGACGCGCATGCCGCGGGCGCAAGCCATGCCGAGATCGAGGGCGAGATCGGCGACCTGCTCTTCGTCGTCGCCAACCTGGCGCGGCATTTGAAGGTCGATCCCGAAGCCGCGCTGCGCGTCACCAATGCGAAGGTGGTCAAGCGCTTCCGCTGGATCGAGACGGCGCTTGCCGCCCAGGGCCGCACGACGTCCGAAGCGACGCTCGAGGAGATGGAAGCGCTCTGGCAGCGGGCGAAGATCGAAGCGAAGGACTAGGGTTCGTCTTGCGGCTCGCGCGACAGCAGCGTCGGCACGCCCAGCGTCGAAACATCGGTCACCGACATGCCGACCGTTTGCGGCAGGTTCGGGTCCTGCTTGCGCGCGATCGGAATGTCGCGCTCGTGCTTGTCGGTGACGACGAAGCCTCCTGCGGCAGTGAACACGATACCCGGCACTACCTCGTCCGCGAGGCTGACATGGGCGAAATCGCCGATATAGGTCGCCTCGCCCGGCCGGATGACGAAGGGTATCGAGAAATCCTTCGACGGACCGAAAACCAGCGGGCCGCCGTCATAGACCGGAACGTAAACCTCGTAGTTGTAGACTTCGTAACGTCCTGGCCGAAGGCAGACGGTCGTGACCTGGCCGTTCTCGTGTCCGGTGAAGTCGGCGGGACGTGCGAAGACCGAATGCGTGTCGTAGTCGATCGAGTCGTGGCCATAGCCCGACGACTTTCCGACCGTGCGGTAGAACAGCTGGAAGCGGGACTCCGGTCCGATACTTCCGGAAGAATAGATAAGCGCACCCGCGTCGGCGCCCCGATAGCCCCCCGCGCATCCGGCCAAAACAAGCGCGGCCATGGCGGCCAACAGGATTCTCATTGCCGGTTGCATCCCAGATCCCGCGGCGATGCTAGGTCAGTCGATCCGTTCCAGGAAGCGGCTGGCGAGCAGGCGCTCGACCAGCGCCTCGCGCACCTCGTGCGAGGCCGCGGGCACTTCGCCCAGCGAGAACTCCTGCGTGCGCATGATGAAGACGATGCTCTCCTGCGCGCCGCGATGCAGGTAATGGTGGCCGCCCGGATAGGCGAAGTCGATCTCGTTGGCGTTGCCCATCACGTGGCAGACGGCGAGCGGACTGTGGCGCAGGCGCGTCTGCGGCGTGAGCGGTGCGGCGGCCTGCGTGCGCGCCGGCGGCTTCTTGAGGTCGGCGACCGCTTGCGACGAGCGGTACTGGAGCGCGTCGCGAATGAACTCGTCGGAGCGGCAATAGCCGAACAGCGCCGCCGCGCCGTCGCGCACCATGTCGGGGATGCGGCCGAAATCGTTGGCGCGCGCCTGGACGGCGATGCGCTCGCCCACCGTCTCGCGCAGCGGCCGGTGGACGTCGGACAGCCGGTCGATGCAGGCGATGAGCGCGTCGCGCAAGGTCACCGGGATGAAGCCGATGGAAAGGTGCAGCGAATCCGCCATCGCTTCGACGCGATGCGGCGTGCCGCGCGGCATGTAGAGCAGATCGCCGGGTCCGACTTCGAAGCTTGCATGACGCTCGAAGTCGAACGAACCCGGCATCTTCTTCCAGACGTTGGGCAGGTCGGACGCGTCGGTGGAGACGAACCAGCGCTTGCGGCCCTTCAGCTGCACCACGATCAGGTCGTATTCGTCATAGTGCACCGGTGCGGTGCCGTCGTCCCGGCTCCAGAAAAGCTTGACGCCGACCTTCTGGTGGAACAGCACCTCCAGCGCGCGGATGGTGCGATCGAGCTCGGCCGACAGCCCGCCGACGTCGTCGGTGCGCACCGTGTAGCCGCGCTCGTGGAACTCGTCGATCTTGCGCTTGAAGGCGGCCGCGTCGGCGACCGGCTCGAGGCGCGGCGGCGGGCCTTTCGCCTCGGCCGAATGGAAAGCCAGCGCGGTCGCAAGCGTCGCGTGAGCGTTCAGGATGACGCTTTCCGGGTCGGCGCCCAGAAGCGCGCGGCGCACCTCCCGTCCCTCTTCGCCGTTCTCGAGCACGAAGCGCTTGCCCAGCACCTCGTCGAGAAAACGGTCCAGAGGCAGCGGCGCAAGCAGCCGCTGCACGACGTCTCGCGCATTCTCCAACAGCAACGGCACTATCCCCAACAACGCCGAACCCAGCCGCGGCGAAGGTAGGTACGCAACGGAGGAAAGCAAAATTACTTTGGATTGAACTTCGCGCTTACAGGATAAAATCGCCGTGAGGAATTCGTAACACTCCGCGCGGCGCGCTCTATCGTTCGCTCATGCATTGCAAGCGAAGCCGTTGCGTCGAAAGCGAATAGCGATCAGACGAACGAGGCGCTCACGATCCGCGCGACGTCGGCGATAGCGGCCTCGCGTTCGTCGTCGCCCGCCCTCGAGCCGGTGAAATAGACCGCGAGCAGAATCGGCTTGCGCCCCGGTGGCCAGCAGATCGCGATATCATTGGTGGAGCCGTTCGCGCCCGTGCCGGTCTTGTGGCCGCGCTTCCAGCCCGACGGCAGTCCTGCGCCGATGCGTTTGGGGGCAGTCCGGCAGGCGATCATCCAGCCGGTCAGCATCTCGCGCGACGCATCGGAGAGCCCGTCTGCCAGCAAGATGCGGTTCATGTCCCCGAGCATCGCGGCCGGCGCGGTCGTGTCGCGCGGGTCGCCCGGCGTAGCGCTGTTGAGGGATGGCTCGTTGCGGTCGAGCCGCGAGACCGTGTCGCCCAGCGCCCTCGCCTGCGTCGTGACGCCGGCAGGTCCGCCGATGGTGGCGAGCAGCAGGTTGGCGCAGGTGTTGTCGCTCCACACGATGGCGGCCTCAGCCAAGTCCTTCACCGTCATGCCGCCGCGAGCGAGATGACTCCTGGCGACCGGCGCATAGTCGAGCAGGTCGTCCTTGCCGTATCGGACCCAGCGATCGAGCGTCTCCTGTCCCTTGTCGACCCTGGCCAACACCCGCGTCACCAGCAGCAGCTTGAAGGTCGAGCACATGGGGAAGCGCTCGCCGTCGCGCCATGCGATGCGCCGCCCGGTCTGGGTGTCGAGCGCGGCAACGCCGAGCCGTCCGCCCACCCGCGTCTCGATCGCCTGGATGAGTCCCGCCGGGTTGTCCCCCGCCCGCGCCGCGAACGGCAGCAGCGCTGCGCCCGCGATTACTCCCCGTCTTGTCCACATACCAACAGCTTATCCCCAAATCGGGCGGAAAAGCGTTCGGCCTCCTGTGGACCCGCTGTGAGCAGAAGCTCGACCCCGTCCTCGCCGTCGCGGCGCTCGCGGATCGAGCCGTGGCGATAGGCCCAGGCCAAGCCCTCGCCGTCCTCGGGGCTAAGCCTCAGGCGAAGCTCGATGTTGTCACGCGTCAACAGCGCCTCGAACCGGGCGAGCAGAAGGTCGAGTCCGTCGCCGCTCAGCGCCGACACGGCGACCGGCGCGCCTGCCCTTCCCCTGCCCCGCGCTTGAAGTCCTGCACGAATATCTTCATCCAACAGATCGATTTTGTTCAGAATTTCGATATCGGCACCTTCGATATCGAGCTCGGCGAGGACTTTGAGCACGTCGGCCTTCTGCGCCTCGGTCTCGTCATGGCTGGCATCGCGGACATGGGCGATGACGTCGGCCTCCAGCACCTCTTCCAAAGTGGCGCGGAAGGCCGCGACCAGCTCGTGCGGCAGGTCGGCGATGAAGCCCACGGTGTCGGAGAGGATGGCCTTGGTTCCGCCCGGCAGCTTCAGCCCGCGCATGGTCGGGTCCAAGGTCGCGAACAGCAGGTCCTTGGCCAGGACCTCGGCTTGGGTCAACCGGTTGAAGAGCGTCGACTTGCCGGCATTGGTATAGCCGACCAGCGCGATCACCGGGAACGGCACCCGCTTGCGGGCGCGGCGCTGGAGACCGCGGGTGCGCTTCACGCCTTCCAGCTCGGACTTGATCTTGACGATCCGCTCGCCGATCAGGCGGCGGTCGGTCTCGATCTGCGTCTCGCCGGGGCCGCCGAGGAAGCCGAAGCCGCCGCGCTGGCGCTCCAGGTGGGTCCAGGACCGGACCAGCCGCGAGCGCTGATAGGTCAGGTGCGCCAGCTCGACCTGGAGCCGGCCCTCGCGGGTCTGCGCCCGCGCGCCGAAGATCTCCAGGATCAGCGCGGTGCGGTCGAGGACCTTGGTCTTCCACTCCTTCTCGAGATTGCGCTGCTGGATGGGAGAAAGCTGTGCGTTGACGACGATGACCTCGGGCTCGAGCATCCGCGCCTCGGCCGCGATCTCCTCGACCTTGCCGCTGCCGATGAGCGTCGCGGGCACGGGTCGCGCGAGCGGCGCAATGTGGCTGCCCACCACCGTGAGACCGATGGCGGCGGTCAGGCCGATCGCCTCTTCCAGCCGCGCTTCGGCATCGCGATCGAGCGCGCTCTTGCGCGCCTTGGGCTCCACATGGAGCACGAAGGCGGTGTGCTTTCTTGTGTCGGTGGGCTTGGAGATCAGGCCGTCTCGGCCACGGTCTCGGCGTCCATGAGCTGGATCGGACCCAGCGGCATGACGGTCGAGATCGCGTGCTTGTAGACGAGCTGGGCTTGCCCGTCCCTCCGAAGCAGCACGCAGAAATTGTCGAACCAAGTGATGTTCCCTTGAAGCTTGACGCCATTCACCAGGAAGATCGTCACCGACGACTTCGACTTGCGGACGGCATTGAGGAAAGTGTCCTGCAGGTTTTGTTGTTTTTCGCTCATGGGTTTGCCCACTTCGGTTCTTGGCCCCGCGCCCCGCGAAGCAGTCGCAGGAGCATAAAGCCCTTTGCTGCGGGAGCGAAAGCCCTGGAGCGACGGTCAGCGGTTCCCTGGGTCTTTGCCGTCACACAGGGCGAGGCTTACAGATTCTTCATGGCGTGAAGTTCCGCGATCCGCCGTGTCAACGGGCCCGGCTTGCCGTCGCCCACGGTCACGCCGTCGATCGCCACCACCGGCACCGCAGCACCGGACGCCGACGAGATGAACGCCTCGCGCGCCTTCTTGGCTTCGTCCGGCGTGAACGCCCGCTCGAGCACCGGGATCTGCGCCTCGGCCGCCGCCTCCAGGATCACGCGCCGCGTCACGCCCGGCAGGATCGCGTTGGACAGCGCGCGCGTGACCACCCGCCCCTCGCCGTCGACGATCCAGGCCGTGGTCGAAGCGCCTTCGGTGACGAAGCCCTCGCCGTCCACCAGCCAGGCCTCATAGCCGCCCGCGCGCCGCGCCGCCGTCTTCGCCATCACATTGGCGAGGAGCTGCGTGGTCTTGATATCGCAGCGTCCCCAGCGCTCGTCCGGCCGCGTCACCACCGCGATTCCGTCAGCCGCCCTTTTGTTGGCGCCCGCAAGATCGAACGGCCGCGCCGTCATGATCAAGGTCGGCCGCGGCGGCGCGGCCGGGAACGGATGGTCGCGCTTCACCGCCCCGCGCGTCACCTGCAGATACAGGAACCCGTCGCGCACGCGATTGCGCCGCACCAGCTCGCGCATCACCAGCTTGAGCGCCGCCCGCCCCATCGGCATCGCCATCTCGATCTCGCCGACGGAGCGTTCGAGACGATCGAGATGTCCCGCCTCGTCGCACAGTGCACTAGCGCGGATGAGAAACACCTCATACACCGCATCGCCAAGCTGCAACCCGCGGTCTTCGATGTGCACGCCGGCATGCGAATGCGGCACGAAGCGGCCGTTGACGTAAGCGGTGCGGCCGGAGGGCGCGCGATGGGGCCAGGAAAGTTTGCTCATCGCGCAACCCACCGCCGCAGAGAAAACCACGCGATTGCAAAGCCCAGCGCAAGCAGGGCCAGCATGGACGGCGTGCCGAAGCCGAAACCGTCTTCGGGCATTATCTCGTTGATCGTGCGGCCAATCATTGCGGCGATGAAGAAGCCGACAATCGCCGCCGACAACACGCGCAAGATCGCCACGGTCGCGGTCTGCATCGCCATGAGCGCGCGCCGGAAGTACAGATGATCGGGATAGTGCTGCCGCGCAAACCACGCGCGGATCAGCTCGAGCAGCGCAGCGATTGCCAGCATGGCGACGGAGGCTACGGTGGTCGTGAGGTGCGGCATCTAGGCGTTGAACTGCTGCTCTCGACTGTTGCCGCCCACGCCGAGGCTCTTCAGCTTGCGGTGCAGCGCGCTGCGCTCCATTCCGATGAACGCGGCGGTGCGCGAGATATTGCCGCCGAAGCGGTTGATCTGGGCGACGAGGTAGTCGCGTTCGAAGATCTCGCGCGCTTCGCGCAACGGCATCGAGATGACCAGGTCGCCGCGGCCTTGGCCGCCCCAGGGGGCGCTGGCGCCGAGGTCGCTGGGGAGCAGGTCGGCGCTGATGGCTTGCTGGGCGTCGTCGGTCGCCAAGATGAGCAGGCGCTCGACGATGTTGCGCAGCTGGCGGATGTTGCCGGGCCAGCTATGCGCCTGAAGGACCGCCATCGCGTCGTCGCCGATCTCGCGCATCGACAGGCCTGAGGCGGCGGAGAGGCGCTTCATGAAATGCGCGACGAGCAGCGGAATGTCGTCGCGGCGCTCGGCCAGCGAGGGCACGCGCACCGGCACCACGTTGAGGCGGTGATAGAGGTCCTCGCGGAACTTGCCTTCGCCGATCTCCATCCTGAGGTCGGCCGTCGTCGACGAAATCACGCGCGCATCGACCTGGACGCGCTGCGTGCCCCCGATCCGCGTGAAGGTCTGCTCGACGAGCACGCGGAGAATTTTCCCCTGCGTCTCCATCGGCATGTCGGCGACTTCGTCCAGATAAAGCGTGCCGTTATGCGCGAGCTCGAACAAGCCGATCTTGCGCGGCCCATCGCCGCCCTCGACGCCGAACAGCTCGGCCTCGATGCGGCTGGGCTCCATCGTCGCGCAGTTGATCGCCACGAACGCGTTGCCGGCGCGGCGCGAGCGCGAATGAATGAGCCGCGCTACGACCTCCTTGCCCGAGCCCGACGGTCCCGTGATCATCACGCGGCTGCCGGTCGGCGCGATCTTCTCGACCAGCTGGCGCAGCTGCGAGATCGCGCTCGATTGCCCGACCAATTCGCTGTCGTCGCCGGCGCGCAGGCGCAGCTCGGCCACTTCGCGCTTCAGCCGCGCGGCCTCGAGCGCGCGCGCGGCGACATGGATCAGGCGGTCGGCCTTGAACGGCTTCTCGATGAAGTCGTAGGCGCCCTTCTTGATCGACGACACCGCGGTCTCGATGGTGCCGTGGCCGCTGATCATCACGACGGGAAGATCGGCATAGTCGCGCTTCAAGGCCTCGAGCACCTGGATGCCGTCGAGCTTGGAGCCCTGCAGCCAGATGTCGAGGATGACGAGCTGCGGTTTTCGCGTGCGCACCGCGGCGATGGCCGCGTCGCCGTCGCCCGCGACGCGGGTCTCGTAGCCCTCGTCCTTGAGGATGCCCGCGATCAGGTCGCGGATGTCCTCTTCGTCGTCGACGATCAGGATCTCAGACGTCGTTTGTGGCAAGCCGGCCTTGCTCATCCATCAACCCTTTCTCTTTGGCGATCTTCTGGCGCAGCGGGAAAGTCAACAGGACCTCCGCGCCGTGCGCTTCGTCGCCCCCCACTTCGGCAACAACATCACGCAGCACAATGTCTCCGCCGTGGTCTTCCATGATCTTGCGCACGATCGCGAGCCCGAGCCCCGTGCCCTTGGCGCGCGTGGTGACATAGGGCTCGGTCAGCCGGTGGCGGTGCTCCGGCGGCAAGCCTATGCCGTTGTCGCGGACGGTGAAGACGACCTTGTCGTCCGCGGAAGTCAGCGACACGACGATGCGTCCCGGCGTGTCGTCGCCCTTCTCGATGCGCGAGGCGATGCCCTCGCCCGCGTTCTTGATGACGTTGGTGAGCGCCTGCGAGACGAGCCGCCCGTCGACTTCGAAATACACGGCCTCCTTCGGCGCCTTGGTCTCGTAGGCGATCGACGGATTGCCCTCGCGCTGCAGGAAAACGGCCTGCTGCAGCAGCTCTTGCGCGTTCTCGCGGCGCATCACCGGTTGGGGCATGCGCGCGAAGGACGAGAACTCGTCGACCATGCGGCCGATGTCGCCGACCTGGCGGATGATCGTGTCCGTGCACTGGCTGAACACCTCCGGGTCGGAGGTGACTTCCTTGCCGTATTTGCGCTTCAGCCGCTCGGCCGAGAGCTGGATGGGGGTGAGCGGGTTCTTGATCTCGTGCGCGATCCGGCGCGCGACGTCGGCCCAGGCGGCGGTGCGCTGCGCCGACATCAGGTCGGTGATGTCGTCGAAGGTCACGACATAGCCGCTCGCATGCGCCCCGTGCTCGCTCGTCACCTGGACGCTCAGGGTGCGTGGCGTGCCGGTGCGCTTGATCGACACCTCGCCGCTGGCCCGGCCCACGGGCTCCGATATCGTCTTGCGGATCAGCGCGGCCAGCTCCGGCACGGCCTCGGAATAGTGCCGGCCCTCGATCTCCTCATGCGTGGCGTTGAGCAGGCGCGCCGCGGCGCGGTTGACGATGGTGATCTGCCCGTCGCCGTCCAACCCGATGACGCCCGCGCTGACGCCGGCGAGCACGGTCTCGGTGAAGCGGCGGCGCTCGTCGATCTGCAGATTGGCGTCGATCAGGGCCGCGCGCTGCGTGCTCAGCTGCGAGGTCATGCGGTTGAAAGCGACGCCCAAGGTGCCGATCTCGTCGTCGTCGCGCTCGACGGTCACCTGTGCCTTCAGATCGCCTTCTGAGACGCGCTCGGCAGCGCGGATCAGGTTCGACACCGGCCTGACCAGCCCATTGGCCAGCCACAAGCCCATCCAGATCGCCGCCGTGAGGATGACCAGGAACACGATGGCGTAAAGCACCGCGAAGCTGCCCTGGATCTCCGAGCGGTTCTCCTCGAGCTTGGTGTATTCGTCGACGGCGCTGCGCGATCTTCGGTAATAGCCGAACACCTTGGGATCGACCGCGCGCACGACCAGAAGATAAGCGTCGTTCAGCCAGGGCAGATGCACCAGCGCATGCACCATGCCGTCCTGGGCATCGACGTCGACCACGATGCGTCCGGCGCGCGCGTCGGTGAAATCGGACGCCGTAGGCCTGAGCGCGGTGGAGTATTTGAGCTTGGTGCTGGCGGCGAGCTCGTTGCCGTGGGAATCCACGATGAACGAGGCGATCAAGCCGCGGTCGTTGGTCATGATGGCGAGCTTCTCGACCATCAAGGCGACCTTGACGTGGTTCTGCTCGTCGAAAAGCGAGCGGTCGTGCTGGATACCGTCGGCCATCTCGCCGGCGTCGATGACGATGCCGCGCGTGGTCTCCAGCGCATATTGGTGGGCCACGCCGACCGCATTGCCGATCGCGGACTTCACCCGGGCCGAGAACCACGATTCCATGCCGAGGTTCAGGATCGCCACGGCGAAGATGGCGATGAAGATCGCCGGCACCGCCGCCATGACACCGAACATCACGACCAGGCGCACATGCAGCTTCGCGCCCGCCCTACCCGAGCGCCGCTCGCGCCAAAGCCGCACCAGCGGCCAGGCGATGCCCGCCACCAGGGCCGCCAGCACCACGCCCATCCAGCCCATGGTCGGCGCGATCGGGATCAGTCCCGTCAGGGTCGCGTAGGTCAGGCCTCCGGACAGGATCGCGAGCAGGCCGACGGCCAGCAGCAGCCGCGACGGGCCCGCTGCACGCACGGCTCCAATCCACCCGCTTGCGGGCGCTTTAGTCTCAAGTGCCGCCATTCCGTTGCGCGATCCGATTTCAGGGAGGCGCTAAGCGCCTAGCCGCCTTCGATAATCGGGCGGCAGTGTACCCGTGCCACAGACTGTTGCAAGTTTGCTGCGATGCGAATTTGCAACAGGGTTAAAGGAGCGGTCAACACCTAGGATGGCGATGATGTAAGATGGAATCTCTCTTATGAACAACCTCACCGGTACCTACTGGTACGTTCCCGCCCAATTCCTGCCTGCCATCACCGCGGGGATCGAGCCGGTGCCGCATGCCGCCTCCGTCGCCGACCAAACGGTGTGGCGCTTCCAGACCTGCAACGAGGGCTACGTCACCGGCATCAGCGCGACCAATCTCGGCAACGGCTGGTCCTACAACATGATGATCGGCTCCGTGGCGCCGCACGGCGCGGTGAAGATCAGCTTCTCCCCGCTCGACGGCGGCAACGGCGCGCTCACCATCGGCGACGGCACCTATGACGGCCGCGCCTTCCTCATGCAGATGACGAGCGGCAGCTCCACCTATAGCGTCACGCATTGGGCGCAGATGCGGCCCATCGTTCCGTCGATGCCCGAATGGAATGCGCTGCCGGGCTATCCCGACACCGGCGTCGAGGACCTGAAGGGATTGCTCACGCCGATCCTGACTACTTGAAATAGCCTTTCATGGTCTTCATCGCCTGCTCCATGTCGCCGGCTTGGGCAGGTACATGGCGGTCGAGAAGGTGAAATGGCCTTGGCCCTTGTCGACCACCGAGCCCCGGTCGTAGCCATAGGCGCCGTCGACCGATTTGATGACGATCCAGTGCTCGTCGGCGGCGCCGGCCGCGCCGGTGCTCAGCCCAAGCAGCAACGCGAACCCGATGTGGCGCATATTTCCCTCCGTCGTGCGCCACCATGGCAAAACATGCGCGCGCTTGCCAGCCGATCTATCGTCCGAACTGGCTCCACGGCACGGTGATCGTCCGCGGCCGAACCCCGTCGTTCCTGCCGGTGATGACGACGGACTGCGTTCGCGGGCTCGACACCGCATCGGAGACGTGGCCCATGTCCCTGAACTCGACGTTGCGCACGACCCTGGCCCCGTCATACGTCACCAGCGCCAGCGATTGACGATTGTCCTGGTAGGCGAAGATCCAGGTCGTTAGGCCCTGGTAGCGGATGACGGGACATGTCTGCGCCTGCGTGTCGCGGAGCGGGTCCCTGAGACATCTCACCATCAGGCCAGCCGGGATGTCGGCAGCCGATTCGCGCGGCACCATGGCGACGATCGCTCTTTCGGCCGCCATTGCGTGCGAAGCGCACAGCGCGGCCAGCACCGCCGCGAGCGTGATGTGTCGCATGTGGTCCTCCCCACGAGCAATCGGCGGCATCGCTGCCGCAGACTCCATTTTCATTTCCCGAACTCGCTCCACGGCACGGTGATCGTCTTGTTGCCTTGGCCCGAGATCGTGATCATCTGGGTCTTCGGGCTCGACACCGCGTTGACGATATAGCGCGCGCCCTTGTGCTCGACGTTGCGCACGATCTTGTTGTTCGCATCGTAGGTCACCAGCGCCATCGACCAGCGATTGTCCTTGTAGGAGAACACCCAGGTCGTCATGCCCTGGTAGCGGACCACCGGGCACTTGTTGGCAAGCGCGGTGAAGTCCGGGTTGTTGGCGCAAGTGACGTTCATGTCGGACGGCACGTTCGGCGGCGGCGGTTGGCGCGGCAGGTAGTCGATCATCGCCCTCTCCGAGGCCAGCGCGGGCATGGAGACGAGCGCGGCCAGAGCGGCCGCGAGCTTGAGATAGCGCATGACTTGCTCCCCCTTGAAGTGTGGGAATCATAGTTCAAGGCACGGTAGAGCGCTACTCGCTTACTCCGCCTTCAGGCCGCGCATCACCTCCAACCCCAGGTCGCGGATCTTCTTGCGCAGCGTGTTGCGGTTGAGGCCCAAGAGCTGCGCCGCCTTGATCTGGTTGCCGCGCGTTGCGGCCAAGGCGATCGCGAGCAGCGGCCGCTCGACCTCGGCCAGCACGCGATCGTAGAGGCCGGGCGGCGGCAGCGCGCTGCCGTGGTCGAGAAAATATCGCGTCAGGTGCCTCTCGACCGCGGCGCCGATGCTTTCCGTTTCGCCGCTGTGCATCGCGCTTGCCGGTGCCGCTTGCGCAAGCTCGGCTTCGACGGCCGCGGCGGGGATCGTCTCGCCCGAATGCAGCACCACCAAGCGGCGCACGAGATTTTCCAGCTCGCGCACGTTTCCCGGCCAGCGATGACGCTTGAGCCGCTCGAGCGCCGCGGCGTCGAGATGCTTCGCGGGCAAGCTCTCCTCTTCCGCCTTGCGCAGGAAATGGCGCACCAGGTCGGGGATGTCCTCGACGCGCTCGCGCAGCGGCGGCAGACGCAGCGGCACGACGTTGAGACGATAGTAGAGATCCTCGCGGAACAGACCTTGCTGGATCAGCTGCCGCAGGTCGCGGTTGGTGGCGGCGACGATGCGCAGGTCGGTCTTGATCGGCAGCCGGCCGCCGACGGTCGTGTATTCGCCCTGCTGCAGCACGCGCAGCAGCCGCGTCTGCGCCTCCATCGGCATGTCGCCGATCTCGTCCAGGAAAAGCGTTCCGCCCTCGGCTTGCTCGAAGCGCCCGATGCCGCGGCCGACCGCGCCCGTGAAGGCGCCGCGCTCGTGCCCGAACAGCTCGCTCTCGACCAGCTCGCGCGGGATCGCCGCCATGTTGACGGCGACGAAGGCGCGGTGCTTGCGCTTGCCGTAGTCGTGCAGCGCGCGCGCGACCAGCTCCTTGCCCGTGCCGCTTTCGCCCACGATCATAACGGTGAGATCGGTCTGAATCAGCCGCGCGATGACGCGGTAGATCTCCTGCATCGCGGCCGACCGGCCGATCAGCGGCAGCCGGTCGTCTTCCTGCGCGATCTCGCGCTTCTTCTCAGGGGTAGCCAGCGCGCGGCTGACGATGGCGGTCAGCTCCTTCAGGTCGAAGGGCTTGGGCAGATAGTCGAAAGCGCCCCGCTCGGCCGCGGCGATGGCGGTAAGGATGGTGTTCTGCGCGCTCATAACCACCACGGGCAGCTCGGGCCGCACGCGCTTGATGCGCGGGATCAGCTCCAAGCCGTTCTCGTCGGGCAGCACGACGTCGGTGATGACGAGATTGCCCTCGCCCGCCAGCACCGCGCGCCACAAGCCGGCGGCCGTGCTCGTCGTGCGCACGTCATAGCCGGCGCGGCCGAGCGCCTGGGACAGCACGGTGCGGATGGCGCTGTCGTCGTCGGCGATGAGGATGGTGCCTTGGAGCATGGTTCAGGCTTTCGGCAGAAGGATGCGGAAGACGGTTTTCGCGGGCGCGCTGTCGCACTCGACGATGCCGCCGTGATCGCCGACGATCTTGGCGACGAGCGCGAGACCCAAGCCCGTGCCATGCGGCTTGGTCGTGACGAAGGGATCGAAGATGTGCGGCATCAACTCGGGCGCCACGCCCGCGCCGTTGTCGCGCACCGTCACCTCGATGGGCAGGCTGACGCGCTCTCCCGCCACGGCCGCGCCGAAGCGCACGCCGGGGCGATAGCCGGTGGTGAGCACGATCTCGCCGCCGCTTTCGGGCAGCGCGTCGACGGCGTTGCGCACCAGATTCAGGAACACCTGCACCAGCTGGTCGAAATCGCCCGCGACGTCGGGCAGCGACGGATCGAAGCTTTCGCGGAACACGACGTCGCGCGCGAAGCCGGCCTCGGCCAGCCGGCGGACGCGGTCCAGCACCTCATGGATATTCACCGGCTTGCGCGCGAAGCCGCGCGTGTCGCCGAACGACTCCATGCGATCGATGAGATTGCGGATACGGTCCGTCTCGTCGCAGATGAGGCGCGTCAGCGTCGTGTCGTCGACGGTCTCCTCGATGAGCTGCGCCGCGCCGCGGATGCCGGCGAGCGGGTTCTTGATCTCATGCGCGAGCACCGCCGCCATGCCGTGCATCGAGCGCACCGCGCCGCGATGGACGAGCTGGCGGTCGATGCGTTGCGCCAGGCTGCGCTCCTGCAAGGTGACGAGCACCGCGCCGTCGCCGACGGGCGTTGCGGTCACGTCGGCGACGCGCTCGCCGTGCCGCGGCGTGGAAAGATCCATGTCGCGCTCGCCGACCGAGGCGCCGCGCTCGCGCGCTTGCTCGATCAGCCCTATGAGCGGCGAGCCGAACGGGGTGAAATCGTCGAGCCGGTGCTTGAGCAGCAGCCCCGCTCCCGTGCCGAAGAACTGCTCCGCTGCCGGGTTGACGAAGACAAGCTGCTGTGCCGAATCCACGACCAGGACCGGCATCGGGAGAGCGTTGGCGATCAGCGGTTCGACGGCCATAAACTGCCTATTCTCTAGGCAGCATATGGGTATGATGACATTCTGTGCAAATCGAGGGTTTTGATGGCAAAGGTGGCGGTTGTTCTGGTGGCGGCGGGGCGCGGCGAGCGGGCCGGCGGCGCCGTTCCCAAGCAATACGTGCCCCTGCTCGGCAAGCCGGTGCTGCGCTGGACCGCCGAGGCCTTTGCCGGGCTCACCCTCCAGCCGGTCGTCGGCACCGAGGATGAGGCCGCGTTCGCCGCGGCCGGCCTGAAGACTCTCACCCCCGTCGCCGGCGGGCCGACGCGGCAGCACTCGGTGATGCATGGGCTCGAGGCGCTGATCGCCGTGAAGCCCGATTTCGTGCTGATCCACGACGCCGCGCGGCCGCTGGTCTCGCGCGCGCTGATCGACGGCGTGGTCGCGGCCTTGGAGGCCGGAGCCGATGCCGCCGTGCCGCTGCTGCCCGTCGCCGATACCCTGCGCAAGCACGAGGGCAGCAAGTGGGTCGGCGTGGCGCGCGACGGGCTGATGCGGGCGCAGACGCCGCAGGGCTTCCGCTTCGACAAGATCCTGGCCGCGCATCGCGCCCACAAGACCCTGGCGCTGACCGACGACATGGCCCTGGCGGAACTCGCGGGCCTCGATATCGTTGTCGTGCCTGGGGAAGAGACCAATTTGAAGATCACCATAGCGAAAGACTTTGCGATGGCGGAGCAATTGTTGTCGGCGCGGCTCGGCGACACGCGCACCGGCTTGGGCTACGACGCGCACCGTTTCGCGCCCGGCGACCATGTCTGGCTGTGCGGCATCAAGGTGCCGCACACCCATGCGCTGGAAGGCCATTCCGACGCCGATGCGGGATTGCACGCGCTGACCGACGCGATCCTGGGCGCGATCGGCGCCGGCGACATCGGCCAGCATTTTCCGCCTACGGACGAACGCTGGCGCGGCGCGCCGTCGTGGAAGTTCCTCGACCACGCAGCGGGCCTGGTGCGCGACAAGGGCGGCGCGGTCACCCATTGCGACGTCACGCTGATCTGCGAGCGGCCCAAGATCGGCCCGCATCGCGAAGCCATGCGCGCGCGCATCGCCGAAGTCCTCAAGCTCGATCCCGGCCGCGTCAGCGTCAAGGCGACGACGACCGAAGGCATGGGGTTCACGGGCCGCCAGGAAGGTCTTGCCGCCCAAGCCGTCGCCACGGTGCGCCTGCCATGAACGACAATGCCTCCGTCGTCAGCGAGAACGCCGCCACCCTCTTCGGCATCGGCCGCATCGGCTTCGCGCCCGGCACGGTGGCGAGCCTGGTCGCGCTTCCCATCGCCTGGGTCACGATGCGCTATTTCGGACAGGTCGGCGTGTTCGTGCTCGGGCTCGCGGTCTCGGCCTTCGGCCTGTGGGCGAGCGACGCCTATGCGAAGGACCGCGGCGTCTACGACCCGTCGGAATGCGTCATCGACGAGCTGGCGGGGCAGCTGCTTGCCTGCGCGCTGGCGCCGTTCTCGCTCATCGGCTTCGCGATGGCGTTCCTGCTCTTCCGCCTGTTCGACATCTCCAAGCTCTGGCCGATCTCGATGTTCGAACGGTTGCCCGGCGGGCTCGGCATCGTCGGCGACGACGTCGTGGCGGGACTGATCGCCGGCGGCATCGTCGCCGTCGTCGACACCGCGGGGCTGATATGAGCCTGTTTCCGTCGCATCTCCTGCGTTTGGCGGAAGTGACGATCGCCGAGGCGCGCGAGAAGAAGCTGCGCATCGCGACCGCGGAGAGCTGCACCGGCGGGCTGATCGGCGGACTCTTGACCGAGATCCCCGGCTCGTCCGACGTCTTCGAGCGCGGCTTCATCGTCTATACCAATCGCGCCAAGCAGGATCTGCTGGGCGTGCCTGGCGACCTCATCGCCGACATGGGCGCGGTATCGGAAGCGGTCGCGCGCATGATGGCGGAAGGCGCGGTCGAGAACTCCAATGCGCACATGGCGGTCGCGGTCACCGGCATCGCGGGTCCGGGCGGCGGCACGGCGATGAAGCCGGTCGGCCTTGTTCATATCGCGGCTGCACGCGAGAACCGCTCGATCCTGCACGAGGCGCACCGCTTCGGCGACATCGGCCGCAGCGAGGTGCGCATCAAGTCGGTCGAGGCGGCGCTGGAATTGTTGCAGCGGCTGCTCTGACCTGCGAAGCTGGGCGGGGGGCCGCCGTGAAGATCGTGTTGCTGGCGCTGTGGTGCGTGCTCGTGTCCGTGTCGGGCGCGACGGCCGACGGCGATTGCCGGGACGGACCGAAGAACCTTCGCGAGCATCACACCTATCGCACGCTTGTCCATCGCCTGCTCGACGACGAGGCCGTGACCGGTCACGTGACGCCGCAGATGTACGCGTTCCTCGATTCGATCATCGATCAGGCGCGCCTTTATCTGAAGCCCTATCCCGCCGAGCCGACGCCTGAGGAATCGGAAAGCTACGGCCGGCGGGCCTTGCCGGTGATCGCCTGCATCCTCGCCGCCAACGACGTCGTCCAGACCGACCTCGAAACAGGCATCCCGCTGTTCAGCGACGCGCTCGCCCTCACCAGCGACGGCAGATCGTCCGAGCTGCACCACTACAAGGATTGCGATACCGGATCGTACTTCTACCTGGCGATCGCGCAGGTCCTTGGTCTGCCGCTCACCGGCGTCCAGGTGCCGCGGCACATGTTCGTGCGCTGGACGACCGACAAGACGCATCGTTTCGATTTCGAGACGACGGCGGATGAAATCATGGCGCCGGGCGAAGACGGCGACATCGACGGCTACTACAGGACGCACTTCAAGCTCGGCGTCGACACCATCGGCATGCGGCGCGAGCTCGCCGATCTCACGGACGACGAGATCTTGTCGGTGCATCATGTTTTCGTCGCGCAATACCTGCGCGCGCACGAGGCGAAGAAAGCGCGGCCGAGCTTCTCCGCCATGCTCAAGGAATTCGAGCTGGCGATCCGCTACGATCCGAACTGGGCCGGTCCCTACAACGAGATCGCCTGGTACCACATCGCCATGCGGCCGCGGTTCGAGATGCAGCTGACGGCCTTGCGCTATGCGCTTCGAGCCGGGCGCTTATCCCAACAGGACGCCGTCCGCGACACGATCGCCTGTGCCTGGGCGGGCCTGGGCGAATTCGAGAAAGCGAGAAGGATCGAGCCGGATCCCGACGGCCCACTGGACGTCACGTCGGACAACGCCGACGGTAGAGCCGCGATCCGGAACGATCGGGACGCGATGGTGCACCGCCGCCCCTGCCGGGATAGCATTCAATCCTATATAGAGCCGGACGAGTTCTATCCGCCGCCTTGAGCGAGGACCGACGTGAAAGCTGCCTGCGCCGCGCTCGCGCTGATCCTTTCGACGACGGGCGCGTTCGCAAGCGGCGTCTGTTCCGGCGGCATCAGGACCATCGCGGCCGCCGGCGCCGACTATCAGCGCAGATACGACACCATCGCGCATACGCTGCTCGACAACGAGCGGCCGACCGGACAGGTCACGCCGCAGATGTACGCCATCCTGGATACGGTCATCGACCAGGCGCGCGCGGAGCTTGCGCCCTATCCGGATCACCCCTCGCCCGCGGAAGCCGAAAGCTACGGCCGCCGGGCGCTGCCCGTCATCGACTGCGTGCTGACGGCGAACGGCTTCGTTTGGGGCGAGCACACCGTGCTGCTGCTCAGCGACGGCTTGACGCCGGTCCATGCCGACGACTATCGCGAATATCTGACCGGCGACCTTCGCCGCAACCGGCTGGTCAAGGCACGCGTCTCGCATGACTACTACGCCGTCGATTGCGACACGGGAGCGTTCATCTATCTCGGCGTAGCCGAGGCGCTGCATCTGCCGCTCGCCTTCGTCGTCGTCCCCGACCACGCCTTCGTGCGCTGGACGCCGGGCGCGCTCGATTTCGAGACCACGCAGGGAACCTTCGCCGCGCCGGGTAGCGCGGGCGAGCAGCAGCGCTACCGTCCGTTCTTCTTGGGGAGACGCTCGACCTATAGCCACCGCCACGAGCTGGAGAACCTGACCCGCGAGCAGATCCTCGGCTTCCATCACGCATTGGTCGCGCAAGGCATCCGCTTCCGGCTGGCGGGCAAGCCCGATCCCGATTTCGCGCCCGTGCTCAAGGAGTTCGAAGCCGCGATCCGCGACGATCCCGAGCTCGACTATCCCTATGACGAGATCGCCTGGTACTACACGGTGATGCGCCCGGCGCCCGACAAGCGGGCGTTGGCGCTCGACCACGCCAAGCGCGCCCTCGAATTGTCGGACGAGCCGGCCAATGCCAACACGCTCGCCTGCGTCCACGCCGCCCAAGGCGACTTCGCGGCCGCGTCGCGCGTCGAGCCGCCGCTTGGCCGGCTGCGCCGCGCCAGCGACAGCGAGATCGGCAACCGCGTGGCCATGGCCAACGCGGACGAGATCGCGCATGGCAAGCCGTGCAGCGAGACGCTCGCCGACTACACCGCCTGGGGCGCGCCCTAGGCTATTTCTTCTTGTTCCTGCGGGTCAGGACCTTGGCGCGGTTCTCGAAGGCTTCGGCCATGCGCCTGGAGACGCGCTCGAAGGCCGCGCCCGCCACCATGTTGAGCAGCGGATTGCGGAACTCGAACACGATCGAGAAGAAAATCCGGCAACCTTGGTTGGGCTCTGGGCCTTCCGGCGTGAAGCGCCAGTTGTTCTCGAGCTTGCGGAACGGGCCCTTGGTCTGCACCACCGCGATGGTGCGGCTCTCGGGATCGAGCGTCACGCGGCTGGTATAGGTTTCGGCGAAGCGGCCGAAGCCGACCGACATGTCGGCGTCGACGATGTTGCCGTGCCGCGCCAGCACATGCGCGCCCGTCACCCAGGGCAGGAACTCGGGATAGGATTCGACGTCGGCCACGATCTGGAACATCAGATCGGCCGGATACGGAACGATGCGGGTCTCGGTGTGCGCAGTCACTTGAGGGCGAACACCGCTGTGACGTGGGCGGTGACCTCGAGCTGACCAGGCAGGATCGAGGCGCCCGGTGCCGGCGGTGGAGGCGGCGGAGGCGGTGCCATCGGCGCGGCGTCGTAGTCCATCGAGCGCACCTGATTGTTGCCCACCGTGATCAGCGGCCCGACCTCGGCGCCGACGGCGTTCGCCATCATCTCGGCCTTGTGCTTGGCGTTGCGCATCGCGTCGGCGCGCGCCTTGTCGAGCAGCGCTTCGCGGTTGGAGATCTCGAACACCACGTTGTTGGACGAGTTGGCGCCGGCCGACGCGGCGGCGTCGATCACAGCGCCGGTCTTGGAGAGATCGGACACGGTGACCACGATCTTGTTGGTCACCTGGTAGCCGGAGATCCTCGAATAGTCGATCTGGTAGCTCTTGGGATCGAGCAGCGGATGTTGCGGCGCGATCGAGAACTGCGAGGTGCTGATCTGCGACTGGCCGACGCCCACCCTGTGCAGCGCCGCGAGCACTGCGGCCATCTTGGCGTTGTTCTGCGACAGCGCCGTGCCGACGTTCTCCGCGGTGGTCTCGACGCCGAGGTCGATGCTGGCATGATCCGGATCGACATTGATCGTCGCGTCGCCGTCGACGGTGATGGTGTGCGCCAGGTTGATCGTGTCGGCGTCCGCCGGTGCCGCAAGCAGCAGCAGCGCGCTCCTCAGAAGCAATGTCCGCATGGTCCCCTTCATCCTCGTGCCCTCATCTCTGCAATTGGCGCGCGGCTTTCATTTCGGCAAAATCGGCGTCGGCATGATAGGACGAGCGCGTCAGCGGGCTGGCCGACACCATCAGAAAGCCCTTGGCGCGCGCGACCTGTTCCAGGCCCTTGAACTCCTCCGGCGTCCAGAAGCGCGCGAGCGCGGCGTGCTTCCTTGTCGGCTGGAGATATTGGCCGATGGTGAGGAAGTCGACGCGCGCGGCGCGCAGGTCGTCCATCACCTGCATGATCTCCTCGCGGCTCTCGCCCAAGCCCACCATCAGCCCCGATTTGGTGAAGCCGTCCGGCACCAGCTCCTTGGCGCGCTCGAGCAGGCGCAGCGACGCGAAATAGCGCGCGCCGGGCCGGACCGACAGATAGAGCCGCGGCACGGTCTCGAGATTGTGGTTGAAGACGTCGGGGCGCGCCTCCATCACGACGTCCAGCGCGCCGTCCTTGCGCAGGAAATCGGGGGTCAGCACCTCGATGCTGGTGTCCGGACTTTGCTGCCGGATGGCGCGAATGGTGCGGGCGAAATGACCGGCGCCGCCGTCGGCGAGATCGTCGCGGTCGACCGAAGTGACGACGACGTGCTTCAGGCCCAGCTTGGCGACCGCGCGCGCGACGTTCTCGGGCTCGTCCTCGTCCAGCGCGCCGGGAAGCCCGGTCTTGACGTTGCAGAAGGCGCAGGCACGCGTGCAGGTGTCGCCCAGGATCATCATGGTGGCGTGGCGATGGGTCCAGCACTCGCCGATGTTCGGGCATGCCGCCTCTTCGCAGACGGTGTGCAGCTTGTGCTCGCGCACGATCTCGCGCGTCACGGCGTATTCGCGGCTCACCGGCGCCTTGACGCGGATCCAGTCCGGCTTGCGCTGGACCGGATTGTCGGGGCGATGCGCCTTCTCGGGATGGCGCGCGGTGCCGTCGATGACGACCGTCATGTCGCCGCGCCCACATAGCGGAAATGGAACGTGAAGGCGAAGAGCTTGCTCCCCTTATAGGCGCAGGTCTCGGTGATGGATTGGACGCCGTCGAATTTCCTATAAACTTTGTATTGCGGATTGAAGAAGCGGCCGCCGTGTATGTCGATGTCGTAGTGGAAGCTCGACGCGTCCTTCGAGACGACACCGCTCGGGTTGCCCATGTCGCTGGTAAAGTCCATCTGCATGTCGCATGAGATCTTGAAGCTCGCTTCGCGCGGCGTGTAGTTGAACGAGAAGCCGTACCAGTTGCAGGCGACTTCCTTGCGGTCGTACATGCAGCGCCCCGTGCCGTCGATGGCGATGTCGGTCGTATCGCTGCAGACATGCATGTAGGGCGGCTCGCACATCGTGCCGTATCTGAGGTCGGAGATCGCGAGCGGACCGGGCTCCGTCGCGCAACCCGAGAGGATGGCCGCGCAGAGCGCCAGCGGCGCAAGCCTGAAAAGAATGGACCCGAGGATCGTCATGAGCGCCTATATAGGCTGCTTCGCGTCCGATTTCGACACATCTTCGAGAACGGCGCTTTAAGGGTTTCTTAGGATACTCCCAGCGCCAAGGGAGCCCCAGCATGGGGCCGCTGGCGGGCGACGGCAGCTGCCACTTCTTCGGCGCGACCACGGGCGGCGGCACCGGCTCCGGCACGGTGTTCGAGTTCACGCCCTAGGCTAGACTGGCGAAGTCGAAACAGGACTCCGCCATGACCGAAGCAGAGATGTTCGCGCTTGCCGACCGCTTCATGCGCGCGATCGAGCGCGGCGACGCGGACGAGATCGCCGCATGCTACGCGCCGGACGCGCGCATCTGGCACAACAACGACGGCAAGGAGCAGGGTCCGGAAGAAAACCTGAAGGTTCTACGTTGGGTAGAGAGACGGCTCGCGAACCGAACCTATCGCGTCGTCGCGCGCCGCGCTTTCGCCGACGGCTATGTGCAGCAGCATCTCTTGAACGGCACGCTGCCCGACGGCGCGGCCTTCTCCATGCCCGCCTGCCTCGTCGTCACCGTCAAGGACGGCCGCATCGCGAGACTCGAGGAATATCTCGATTCCGCCCATGTCCAGCCGCTGTTGAGCGCCATTTTGCCTTAAAGCCGTGCTGCGCTAAGTTTCGCGCCGGGACACCGGCGGCAACGGCCGGGTTTCCGGGGAGACGCTATTTGACCCTATCCACGATTGCCGCCGCCTCCGGCGAGGACGTCTGCCCTTTCGATATCTCGAGCACCGGCAGACCCGTGTTCCGCGCCTTCGCCAGAGCGCGCGCCAAGTTCGGCGGCCCCCGGGTCTGCATCGTCGATGTCGACGACAGCGAACGGACCTATGACGACATCATGCGCGGCGCGCTGGCGCTCGGCCATGCGCTGAAGGCGGGCACCAGGGCCGGCGAGTGCGTGGGCGTCATGCTGCCCACGGGCGCCGGCGCGATCGCGACCTTCCTCGCGGTCTCGGCTTACGGCCGCGTGCCGGCGATGCTGAACTTCACCTCGGGCGCGGCGGCGATCAAATCGGCGCTGCGCACGGCGCAGGTCAGGAAGATCGCCACTGCCAAGCGTCTCGTCGACATGGCGGGGCTGAAGCCGCTGATCGACGAGCTCAGCCGCGATTTCGAGATCGTCTATCTGGAGGATCTGCGCGCGAAGCTCACGATCGTCGACAAGCTGGCCGCGGTCGTGGGCTCGATCTTCCCAAGCCTCGTCAGCAAGCGCCCCGCTGCGGATTCCCCGGCGGTGATCCTGTTCACCTCCGGCACCGAGGGCGAGCCCAAGGGCGTGGCCTTGTCGCATCGCAACCTGCTCGCCAACGTCGAGCAGGTGCGCGTGCATCTGGCGCTCTATCCGACCGACATCCTGCTCAATCCGCTGCCCGCCTTCCATTGCTTCGGGCTGACCGTCGGCTCGCTGATGCCGGTGATGCTGGGCTTGAAGGTGGTGTGCCATCCCACGCCCCTGCAGCCCAAGGAGATCGTCGCGCGCGTCAAGAAGCACAAGGCGACGATCCTGGTGTCGACCGACACCTTCATCACCCAATACGCGCGCGTCGGCGAGCCCGGCGATCTGGCGTCGCTGCGGCTCACGGTCTGCGGCGCCGAGCGGTTGCGCGACGAGACGCGCGCGCTGTTGCGGCGCAAGCACGGCATCGAGCTGCTCGAAGGCTATGGCGTGACCGAGACCTCGCCGGTGATCGCCGCCAATCGTCCGGGCGCCAACCGTCCCGGCACCGTCGGCCAGATGATGGCCGACATGCAGTACCGCCTCGAGCCCGTCGAGGGCATCCCGAACGCGGGGCGCCTCGTCGTGAGGGGGCCGAACGTGATGCTCGGCTATCTGCGCCCCGAAGCGCCGGGCAGGATCGATCCGCCGTCCGGCGGCTGGCACGACACCGGCGACGTCGTCTCGGTCGACGAAGACGGCTTCATCGCGATCAAGGGGCGGCTGAAGCGCTTCGCCAAGATCGGCGGCGAGTCCGTGTCGCTGGCGGTGGTGGAGAGCTGCGCTTCGGCGCTGTGGCCGGATTTCGGCCACGCCGCGATCACCGTTCCCGACGGCCGCAAGGGCGAGCAGATCGTGCTCGTAACCACGAACAAGGACGCAAACCGCCACGACATCGTGGGCTGGGCGCACAATCACGGCGTCTCCGAGCTTGCCATTCCGCGTCGTATTGTCGTCGTCGACGAGATTCCGGTGCTCGGCACCGGCAAAACCGACTATGTAAGCGTGCAGAAGATGCTGCCGACCGTCGAAGGGGCGGCATAAGGGGGCAACAATGCGTATTGCGGGCTTTGTGCTGTCGTCGCTGCTTGCGGCGGCGGCTTTCGCCGTCGCGCAGCCGACGCAAGCCTATACGCGCGTGGCGCTCTACAATTTCTGCGGCTTGAAGAACTGCGCCGACGGAAACCTCCCGGCCGGCATCGTGGCGGGCAACGACGGAAACATCTATGGCGTCACCACGGCCGGCGGCAACCAGTATAACCGCGGCACCGTGTTCAAGCTGGTGCCGCTCGAGACCGGCAAGTGGCAGCATGTCGTGCTCTACCGCTTCTGCACCGTCGCGTTCACCTGCCCCGACGGGTCCGAGCCGGTCGCCGCGCCGATCGTGGACGTGAACGGCAATATCTACGGCACCACGCTGGCGGGCGGCAACGCGAACGGGACGATGTTCGAGCTTTCGCCCAACAAGAAGGGCACGAAATGGAAGCTCAAGACCGTCCTGGATCTCCCCGGCGCGAACGGCACGCTGGCCTATGCCGGACAAAATCTCGGCCAAGCCTATGACGGCGAATCGTCGCTCTACACGATCCACAACGGCGCGGTCATCAGGCTGACCCATGTGCAGGACGTCTGGTCGATAACCACGGTCTACACCTTCTGCCAGCTCGCCAACTGCGCCGACGGCAGCGGCGCGTCCGGCGATCTCGCCGTCGATACGGCCGGAAACATATTCGGCACCACGCCGGGCGGCGGCGCGCACGGTTTCGGCACGGTGTTCGAAATCTCGCGCTCCGGCTCCACCTGGAAGGAGCGCGTGCTGCATTCCTTCTGCGAAGCCAACCAATGCTTCGACGGCTCCGGTCCCGCGGCCGGCGTGACGCTCGATGCCACCGGCGCGGTCTATGGCACGACCCATTGGGGTGGCGCGAAGACCGAAGGCGCGTTGTTCAGGACCTCGCCGCAAAACCTGCTGCATACCGTCCTGTACAGCTTCTGCTCGCTTTCGGACTGCGTCGACGGCCGCAATACCGATGCCGGCAGCGGGTTGGTGATCGACAGCGCCGGGACGATCTACGGCACCACGCCGATCGGCGGAGGTCACGACGTCGACCAGTTCAAGATGGGGCTGGGCGTGACCTACCACTTCTCGAACGGCGTCATGCACACCGACTACAAATTCTGCGGCAAGACGAAATGCGCCGACGGCGCGACGCCGGACGGCCATATCGTGCTGGGGCCGGCAGGCTCCCTCATCGGCTATACGACGAAGGGCGGCACGCATGGGGACTACGGCACCATCTACATGCTCAAGCCGTGAGTGAGGCGATCATGCGTGCATTGAATCTCGTTCTTCCGTTGCTGGTCGCCGCCATGAGCGTGCTGGCGGTGCTGGCCGACGCCGCGACGCTCAAGACGCTTCACGACTTCTGCCCGGCCGCGAATTGCCCGGACGGCAGATATCCGAGAAGCATGATCATGGACTCCGCGGGCAGGCTCTACGGCGTCACCAGCCGGGGGGCCAACGCCGACACCAGCGGCACCGTCTTCATGCTGGAGCCTCAGGGCAATAGCTGGAAGTTCAGCGTGCTCTATTCCTTCTGCCAGCTCGCCAATTGCGCGGACGGCACCGGGCCCCAAGGCAGGCTCGTCCTGGACGCCGACGGCGCGCTCTACGGCACGACGACCGCCGGCGGCGCCAGCTCGCACCGCGAAGGAACCGTCTTCCGTCTCAGCCCGAACGCCACACGAACGAAATGGAAGCTCAAGGTCCTTCATTCGTTCTGCGACCGTCCTTGCCATGAAGGCGGACTCCCGCAGGCGGGGCTCTCCTATCGGGGACAGCGGGACGGTCAGCTTTATGACGGCGTCTCGCCGCTCTATGGCGTCGCGCTCGGCGGCCAGCTGGTTCAGGGTTGCGGCGGCAGTTGCGGCCTCGCCTTTAGGGTCTACCCCCAGACGAAAAGGAAATGGGGCTTCCAGGTCATCTACAATTTCTGCTCGCAAGCGCAGTGCAAGGACGGCTGGGAGCCTTACGCCGAATTGGTCGTGCAAAATCCCAGCACGGTCGTCGGAACGTCTTCGAAGGGCGGCGAGTGGGGCAGCGGGCTGCTGTTCAAGCTTACGAAAGCCGCCGGCGTGCAGATCTGGAATCAGACGACGCTGATTTCCTTCTGCGCCATGCAATGCGAAGACGGCTCGTTCCCTTACGCGCCCCCTGCGCAGAACGGGGACGGCTTCACCTACGGCACGACGGGCGTCGGCAGGTCTCCGTTCAGCGGCTCGCTGTGGAAGGTGGCGCCGAATCTTCAGGAAAGCGTGCTCTACCGGTTCTGCCAGGAAGTGGACTGCGAGGACGGAACCCTTCCCCTCGACACCATGGTCACCTCGACCGGAGACATCTATGGCGTCACGGAGCAAGGCGGCGGTCACTTCATCGATCGCCAAGGCCTGGGCGGCGGCACGGTCTACAAGCACAGCGGCACGACGCACACCACGCTGTGGCGATTTTGCTCCCTGTTGAGCTGCGCCGATGGCGAATATCCGACCAGCTCGCTCGCCATCGCGCCCGACGGCAAGGTCTATGGGACCACCTCCGAAGGCGGCGCGCATGACGGCGGAACGGTCTTTGAGCTGACACCCTGATGCCGACGCGGCGCGCAGCGCTCGGCCTGATTGGCGCAGCATCGCTTTGCGCGCGTTCGTGGGCCGACGCTGCGAAGGACGGACGCCTCGCCTCGCGGGCGGTGCCGCCCACCCTGCCCGCGCCCTCGCCCGGCGCGTTCATTCAGCTGCGCGGCGGCGCGATGCTCTATGTGCCAAAGGCATTCGTCGCGGGATCGCCGATGCCGCTGTTCGCGATGCTGCACGGCGCAGGCGGCGACGCGCTCTCGATCGCGCGGAACCATGCGCCGTCCGCCGACGCACGCGGCTTCCTCGTGCTGGCGCCGAAGTCGCGCAACGCCACTTGGGACCTGCGTCACATGCCGGAAAGTGAGGACGCCGGCATCGTCGACGATGCGCTGGACCAGGCCTTCGCGCACGTCGCCGTGGGACGCCTGGCGCTCGCGGGCATCTCCGACGGCGCCTCGTTCGCGCTGTCGCTGGGGCTCGCGAACGGCGATCTGTTCGGCGACGTGATCGCGTTCTCGGCCGGCCTGTTCCGCATCCGCGCGCGCGTGGGAAGCCCACGCATCTTCATCAGTCACGGTCGCAACGACACCGTGCTGCCGTTCAGCGGCGCCGAGCGGATCGCCGCGACGTTGTCGGGCGCGGGATACGACGTGGCGTTCCACCCATTCGACGGCGGGCATGAAGTGCCGCCCGACGTCTTGAACGCCGCGCTCGACCGCTTCCTACAGTGACGCCCAGAAGGCCTCGAGTGCTGCCGCCACTTCTGCAGGCTTCTCGGCCTCCCACCAATGACCACAATCCTCGATCAGCGCGAATTTCGCGCCGACATGCTTGGCGAGCTTCTCGCCGAAGGTCCAGCTCACGTAAGGATCGCGCTCGCCGAAGATGACGAGGCCGGGCGCGGTGATGCGCTTGAGGTCGCCGTGCCATTCGCGGCCTACTGCCTTTGCCGAACGATAGAGCGTGAGGATTGCCGCCTTCATCGTGTCGTCGAGCGCGGCGGCGGATTCTTCGGCGACCTCTTTCGGCTGGCCCTGCGCCATCAAGCCCGGTGCCATGGCTTCGGGGATCAATTGCTTCATCACCTCTTCGCCGACGCCGGGCGTCTGCCAAGCCTGCGCCATGTCGTGCCAGACATAGTCGGGATCGAGCGGCGCGCCGCCGGCGGCCCAGCTGCGCACCAATCGAGGTTCCAAGCTCACCGCGCGATAGCACAGCAGCGCGCCCCAATCGTGGCCGACGAGATCGATCGGGCCCGCGATCTTCTTCAATTCGGCGACGAGCCAGGCCGCATAGTTCTCCTTGGTCGGCTCGAAGCCCGCGGGCAAGGCACAGCCGAAACCGGGCAGCCTGAGCGCGATGGTGTCCTTGCGCTGGAGCTTGGCGAGCGTCGGCGCCCATACGCCGGGCGTGTCGGGCACGCCGTGAACGAAAACGGCCGGCATCAATTCCCTCCGAACATGGTTTCGTGGCGCGCGCAGATCTTGGGCCACAGCGACGCCGCTTCGGGCTCGCGGATGGCGAAGGCTTCGTCGAGGAAGCGCACCAGCTCGTCGGCGCTGTCCAGAATTCTGTCGGTGAAGCCGGCGGCCGTCACCATGCGGACGACGCGGCCGCGCAGCACGGTGATGCCCTCCTGCGTATGGCGCTGCACGACCAGGTTCTGCACGAAGGGCGACCAATCCTCGGTCTGGAGCCTGTGGCACATGCCGGCGAGCTGCGCTTCGTCGGCGGGCTCGAGCGTGACGTCGAACGACTTTGCGCCGCCATAGGGGTGGTTGTGCAGCCGCCACCACGTGTCGTCGACGCGCGTCAGATTGAAATCGAACCCGGACGCGGAGAACGGCCCTTCGACGACCCGGATCGGATCCAGCGAGCCGTCGCCGAAGCCGACGTCGGCGAAATAGAGTCCTTCGGGAAGCTCGACCTTCAGCACGAGGTGATTGCCGGCGAAGGAATCGCCGAACGCCTCGCGCATCACCGCGCCGGCCAGCCGCGTCACCTTGAAGCCGAGCGCCTCAAGCGCCCAGCCCAGCGTGCCGTTCATCTCGTAGCACCACCCGCCGCGGCCCCGCCTAAGGATCTTCTCCAGGGTCGGCCCGCGCTCGATTGTCACCGGACGGCCGAGCTGGACGTCCAGGTTCTCGTAGGGAATGGCGCGCAGATGGGCGCGGTGGAGCGCCTTGAGCGACTCAAGGGTCGGCTCCAAAGGACGGGAAAGCCCCAGCCGGGCCAGGTAGATATCGAGGTCCATGCTCTTCCATAGCCGATCCATAGAGGAATTTCCCAGAAAACCCGGGTTTTGAACGGAAAATGGATTATTTTCGACTTACCTATAGGGGGCACTCTTGCATATTGCGAAGTCCATGCTAGATGTAACTCCGCAATAGTTGGGAGGCGGAACGCAGCGCGTCGTGGCACCAGAAACCGATTACACGCGCAAATTCCGTAAGGAACTCATGGCCGGGCTCTCTTCGCTCGTCCTTCTGGCGGTGCTCGCCCGCGCCGGGAGGGAGATGTATGGATACGAAATCGCCAAGGCGGTTAAGGCCGAGGGCGAAGGCGGGCTGATCTTCAAGCAGGGCGCAATCTATCCGGTCCTGCGGTCTCTCCATGCGACGGGCTTGCTGGAAAGCCGGGTCGAGGCGTCGGCCTTCGGTCCGCCCCGCCGCTACTACAACATCACCGACGACGGACGCCGCGCGCTGGCCGAATGGCAGTTCGCTTGGCGGGACATGCGCGAATTCGTCGACGATGCGCTGAAAGCCGGCGCGGTCGCGGGAGCAGGCGATGACGCAAGACCGTCCGCCTGAAACAGTCCGCGCCTATCTCGACGAGCTCAGGCGCGCGCTGAAAGGCGCGCCGGCAGGTCTGATCGCGGACGCGCTCGCCGACACCGAAGATCATCTGAACAACGAGATATCCCACAATCCGGAGCTTCCGGAATCCGCAATCCTGGCCGCCGTCATCGACACCTACGGCACGCCGCAAGAAATCGCAGAGGAGTATCGAGACATGGAAGCCACTATCGGTGGACCCTTCCCCAAGGCCGAGATGGCGCCGGAGCGCCGCTACGGATTCTTCAACGTCATCTCCGATCCGCGCACCTACGGCGCGCTGCTCTACATGCTGTTGTCGCTGATCACCGGCATCTTCTTCTTCACCTGGACGGTGACCGGCATCTCGCTCACCATCGGGTTCGCGATCCTGATCTTCGGCATCCCCTTCGCGCTGCTGTTCATCGGCTCGATCCGCGTGCTCAGCCACGTCGAAGGCCGCATCGTCGAAGGCCTGCTCGGCGTGCGCATGCCGCGCCGCCTGCCGCCGGCGACGCAGGCGGACGAGACGATCTGGGCGCGCATCAAGGACGGCCTTTCCGACAGCCGCACCTGGTCGTCGATGTTCTACTTCATCCTGATGCTTCCCTTGGGCATCGCCTATTTCACGCTGGCGATCACCGGCATGTCGGTATCGCTCGGCGTGACCGGCGCCTGCCTCTACTCGCTGGTCACCAACGACGCGAGTCACATCCATATCGACGAGGTGCCGTGGCTGGCGCATCTGCTGCACACCGCGCCCGGCCTGATCCTGTTCGGCCTGGTCGGCGTGCTGATGTTCTTCTTCGTGCTGCACATCGCGCGCGGCATCGGCTGGCTGCACGGCCGCATCGCGGAGCTTCTTCTCGTCCGGCTTTAAGCCCCCTTCCTGCCGGACAACACCCTGCGCCGCGGATCGTCAGATTCGCGGCGCTTTTTTTGCTTGGGACCCCGGATGAGTCTCACATGTGTCCCGTTAACCCCAGTGATCGTTAAGGCCGCAGTAAGGGTTGACGCGCCTAATAGCCTTTGAGCTATAAGGAGTTGCTGCCGGTTCGCCGGGCGCATGACTAGTGGGGGCCTGGGCTGGGGGGAAACCTTCGGCTCGACATACCAGGAGCCGATGTGGAGCGACGCAGCCAATTCACGATTCTGAGCGCGGCCAACGACTGGCAGAAGTCTGCCCGCACGGCCGCTTCCGCGCTTGGCAGCACCGACGGGCGCTGGGCGCTTGTCTCGACGTCGCTCACCGCGATGATCGCGGGCTCGATCGCCTGGCTCGCCATCGGCACGATGCCGCCGATGAAGGGCCATGGTGCTAACGCCTCAAGCCATTCGACGTTCCTTCCCTATACGCTGTTCCAGAGGCTGACCCGCTCGGCCGACGGCGCCTATGCCTCCATCACCCCTTTCGGGCCCGCGTCAAACAGCCGCCCGAAGTCGCCCCCGGCGCCGGTGCTCGATCAGAGCGACGACGGCGAGCCGAAGTCTCCCAGCATCGAGACGCGCACCGTCACGCTCGACAGCGGCGATACGCTCGCCGGCGCGCTCGAGGATGCGGGCATCTCGGGCGACGACGCGACCGAAGCCGTGGCCGCGCTGGTCAAGGTGTTCGACTCGCGCGATCTGCGCGCCGGTCAATCCTTCGAGGTCACCTATTCGACCGATCCGGCTGCGGTGCACGAGGCCGAGCAATCGTCGCAGTTCACCACCACGACCGGCGACGAGGACGACGCCGACGCCAACGGCCCCATCGAGCCCGCGACGACCACACCGGTCAGCCACCTCGTCTCGATCTCCTTCTCGCCCTCGGTCGAGCAGGACATCACCATCGCGCGCGACGCGTCCGGCGCGTTCGTCGCCAACCAGACAACCAAGCAGCTCGCCAAGCACGAGCACCGCGCCGGCGGCACGATCGACTCCAGCCTCTATCTCGCGGCGCGCCAGGCCGGCATTCCGGCCGACATCGTCGTGCAGATGATCCACGTCTTCTCCTACGAGGTGGACTTCCAGCGCGACCTTCGTCCCGGCAACACCTTCGAGGTCTATTACAGCTATTACGACACGCCCGACGGCGAGCACGCGCGCGCGGGCGACGTCAGCTACGTGACGATGAATCTGGGCAGCCGCACGGTCACGCTCTACCGCTACCAGCCCGATCCGACGCAGCCTGCGGACTACTTCAACGCCAAGGGCCAGAGCGCCAAGTCGATGCTGATGAAGACGCCGGTCGACGGCGCGCGCATCTCGTCGGGCTTCGGCATGCGGTTCCATCCGGTGCTCGGCTACAGCCGCATGCACAAGGGCATCGACTTCGCCGTGCCGGTGGGGACGCCGGTGATGGCGGCGGGCTCGGGGGTGGTGCAGATCGCCGGGCGCCTCGGCGGCTATGGCAACTACCTGCGCATCAATCACCAGAACGGCTACGGCACCGCCTACGGCCACCTGTCGCGGCTGGCGCCGGGCATCCATTCCGGCAGCCATGTGCATCAGGGCCAGATCGTCGCCTATAGCGGCAACACCGGCATGTCGACCGGCCCGCATCTGCACTACGAGATCCTGCAGCAGGGCGCCCAGGTCAATCCGCTGAAGGTGAAGATCGCCACCGGCCGCCTGCTCTCCGGCAAGGAACGCCAGCTGTTCATGACCGAGCGCCTGCACATCGACGCGCAGCTCGCCGCCATGAAGCTCGAGACCAAGCTCGCCGACGTCTCGACCGACCTCAGGCAGGCCAAGGCGAAATAGCGCCGCGGCGCATGGAAACCCCTTACGAGAAGCGCGACCTGCGCTTTCGCAAGTTCAAGAAGCGAGATCCGACGCTGAGCTTCGGCCGCTACATGGCCGAGCGCATGCACGCCAACCTGTCGCGCGGCGATATCGGCAATCCCGACGGTGCGATTTCCGTGGCGCTGGGCGAAAGCTTCTGGAGCGCAGGCGAGGCCAGAGCAAAGACGCTGCTGGCCGCCATGGCGCCGTCGCCGCACGACAGGATCGTCGACTATGGCTGCGGCTCCTTGCGCATCGGCGCGCATTTCATCCGGCGGCAGGAGCCCGGCTGCTTCCTGGGCCTGGACGTCATCGACGGTTTCTACGAGTTCGGCAAGCGGGCGATCGGACCGGCGCTTCTGGCCGAGAAGGCGCCGCGCTTCCATGTCATCGACGAGGCCGGCATCGCGCTCGGCGAGGCGTTCGGCGCCGACATGGTCTACAGCAACGTCGTCTGCGTGCATGTCCATCCCGACGAGACCGCGGAGTATTTCCGCAACCTCCTGAGGCTGACGCACAAGCAAGGCGCAAGGCTGGTGTTCAGCGCCCGCATCTCGCCCGCCGCGGTGCGCTTCGAGTTCGACGGCTGGTCGTGGCCGATGGAATTTTATCGCGACGCCCTCGCGGAGCTCACGCTCGTGCGCACCGTTTTGGGCAAGCCGAGCGCGCGCAACGGCGTCGAGACCCAGCCGATCGATTTCGAGTTCCGCCGCGCTTAGCTGGCCAGCCGTTCCGCGAGCTGCTCCAAGGCGGGTGCGATCGCGTGCATGTGGCGGTAGTGCAGAAGCTTCTGCCCGATCAGCTTCAGACGCGCCTCGAACGGCACGATCTCGCCCGGCGCGATGAGCGGCGCCTCGCGCGACGGCACGTCGAGCCGCTGCACCTCGAACGACATGCTGACGCGCGAATGCGGCGCATGGGCCAAGGCCTTGCCGCCCCAATGCAGCACCGCCTGGTCCCACACCAGCACCTCGCCGGGCGCCGCTTCCAGCACGCGCACGTCCTCTTCGCGAAAACGAAAGGCGTTCTCGGATTCGGTGCCGTAGTCGCGATCGGCGGCCTTGGGCACCATGCGGATGCAGCCGTTGTCGCGCGTGGCTTCGCTGATCGCGATCCACGCGGTCAGCGAGATCGGCGAGCCGTCGGGGCGCAGCGATTGGCGGCCGCGGTCGCGATGGATCGACCAGCCTTCGCTGCGATGTTTGGGATCGACGTCCCAGGCCCAGAAGTCCGGCAGGAAGGTGTAAGAACCGAGCAGATGGCGAAACAGCGCGTCGAGCTGGAAGTAGGGCCGCCAGAACTCGTCATAGACGAAGACGAAGACGGCATCGAGCCCCTCCTCCGCCATGCGCCGCGCGACCGTGGCCATCGCATCCCACGGCGCATCGAGCGCGATGCCGCGAAGCTGCGTATAACCTTCGCTCTCGATATCCGCCGCGGCGCGCGCGCAGACGGCGGACGCGACCGCGCCGCGCGGCATCAGATAGCGCGCATCCGCGATATGGAACTCCGGCGCCAGCGCGCGCCAATACGCGATATCTTGAACTCTCGTGCCGTCGGTCCCCGCCATGCGCCGATCATGTCACGGCGACGGCTGCGGCGCTATTCCACCGAGATGATCGTCGCCTGGCGGAGCTTGAGCTTCCAGGCACCGTTCTCACGGCCCCAGACGTCGGTGAAGCGGCGGCGTACCGTCTTGCCGGCATGGAACGCCTTGCCCTTGGGCACCATGACCTCCTCGCCCATGGTGACGACGTAGTCGCCGAGCTTGGCACGGCGCTCGACATGCTGCTCGAACGAGGAATAGGCGATCATGCCTGCGTCGAACAGCGCGATCGCGTCCTTCGCCTCATTGATCCTGTTGTTCGGTGCATGCACCAGGCAGCCTTCGCCGAACGCCGCGGCAAAGGCCGCCGCGTCGTCGGCGAGGATGGAGTCGTTCAGCTTGCGCTCGATGTCTTCGACTTCGGCGATATCCGGATCGGTGATGTGAACGGTCATGAACGGCCCCTGAGGTGTCTGAACCAGACATAGGGCCCCCAAACAGCAGTTCAAGGCGCGTGCGGGAACTCCTTGAGGGCCTCGCCCGCTTGAGTGCAGATCTGCTGGAGGTTCTGCTCCGCGTTCGCCACCATGGTCTGCGCGGCCCGAAGAACCTGGGTTTGGTCGCCGCCGGTCGCGCCGCGCGCGAGCGCCTCGAGCGCCATGCCCATCGCGGCCGTGGCGATGATCTCGACGTTGTGCAGATAGGCTGCCGCATCCTGCGCCGCGATCGCCCAGGCCTGCGCGATCATCGCGAAGTTGGCGTCGGCCGCGATCGCATCGGGCGAAGGCATCGCCAATGGCGACGGCGCCGCAACCTTGGCGGTGGTCGCGGTCTCCTCCGGCGGCGCCTAGCCAGACAGGATCCGCGTCACCGTCATGGTGACCGTCGCGGCCCCGGTGACGTAGCCCTGTTGCTGCGCGGTCAAGGCGTTCATCATCGCGAGCCCCGCGGCCTGCGAAGCGGCATTCGACAAGTCGTCCTGCGCGCCGCTGCCGGCGGGAGCCTTCGCGCTGATGTCCACGATGCCGCTTCTCCCTAGATCGAGAAGCAACCTAACGTCAGCAAGAAGGCAAGATCAAGCGGAGGTCGAATGCCTCAATGCACCGCCCTGCTCGGCGCCTGCTCGATGTCGAGATCGTCCGGCACGGCGCCGAACTCGACGCCGTTGACGATCAGCCCGTTCGCGCCGGCACCGACGGTGATCTTCGAGCCGTCGCCGATCCTGCCCTCGAGCAGCATCTGCGCCATCGGGTCCTGGAGCCGGCGCTGGATCACACGCTTCAGGGGGCGCGCGCCATAGACCGGGTCGTAGCCTGCATTCGCCAACCATTCGCGCGCCTTGGCGTCGAGATCGATCTCGATCTTGCGGTCGGCAAGCAGCCTTTGGAGACGTCCGATCTGGATGTCGACGATCTTGTCCATGTTCGCGCGCGTGAGGCGATGGAACAGGATGATCTCGTCCAATCGGTTCAGGAACTCGGGCCGGAAGTGCGCGCGCACGGCCTGCATGACCTGGGCGCGGGCCTGCGGCGTCTCTTCGCCGGTCAGGAATTCGGTGCCGAGGTTCGAGGTCAGGATGATCACCGTGTTCTTGAAGTCCACGGTGCGTCCCTGCCCATCGGTCAACCGGCCGTCGTCGAGCACCTGCAGCAGCACGTTGAACACGTCGTGATGCGCCTTCTCGACCTCGTCGAACAGGATCACCTGATAGGGCCGCCGACGCACGGCTTCGGTGAGCACGCCGCCCTCTTCATAGCCGACATAGCCCGGCGGCGCGCCGATCAAGCGCGACACCGCGTGCTTCTCCATGAATTCGCTCATGTCGATACGCACCATCGCGGTGTCGTCGTCGAACAGGAACGACGCGAGCGCCTTGGTGAGCTCGGTCTTGCCGACGCCGGTAGGGCCTAGGAACAGGAACGAGCCGATGGGACGGTTCTGGTCCTGCAAGCCCGCGCGCGCGCGGCGCACCGCGTTGGAGATCGCGCGCACCGCCTCGTTCTGGCCGACGACGCGCTGCTCCAGCGACGACTCCATGTGCAAAAGCTTCTCGCGCTCGCCTTCGAGCATCTTGTCGACCGGAATGCCGGTCCAGCGCGAGACGACGCCGGCGATGTGCTCCGGCGTCACCGCCTCGTTGACCAGGGCTGTGCCCTTCTTCTCCTCGATATCCTTGAGCTGCTTCTCGAGGCCGGGGATGACGCCGTAAGACAGCTCGCCCGCGCGCGCGAAGTCGCCGCGGCGCTGGGCTATGTCGACCTCCTGCCGCGCCTGGTCGAGCTTTTCTTTGAGGCTCTGCACGTCGTGGACGGATTTCTTCTCTTCCTGCCAGCGTGCGCCGAGCGCGGTCGCCTTCTCTTCCAGCTCGGCAAGCTCACCCTCGAGCGCGGAGAGGCGGTCCTTCGACGCCTTGTCGGCCTCTTTCTTCAGGGCCTCGCGCTCGATCTTGAGCTGGATGACGCGCCGGTCGAGCTCGTCGAGCTCCTCGGGCTTGGAATCGACCTGCATGCGCAGGCGCGCCGCCGCTTCGTCCATCAGATCGATGGCCTTGTCGGGCAGGAAGCGGTCGGTGATGTAGCGGTTAGACAGCGTCGCCGCCGCGACCAGCGCCGCGTCGGTGATGCGCACGCCGTGATGCACTTCGTACTTCTCTTTCAGGCCGCGCAGGATCGAGATCGTGTCCTCGACCGTCGGCTGGTCGACGAAGACGGGCTGGAAGCGCCGCGCCAGCGCCGCGTCCTTCTCGACATGCTTGCGGTATTCGTCGAGCGTGGTCGCGCCGATGCAATGCAGCTCGCCGCGCGCCAGCGCCGGCTTGAGCAGGTTCGACGCGTCCATCGCGCCGTCCGCCTTGCCCGCGCCGACCAGCGTATGCATCTCGTCGATGAAGAGGATGACCTTGCCCTGCGCGGCGGTGATCTCGCCCAGCACGCCTTTCAAGCGCTCCTCGAACTCGCCGCGGAACTTGGCGCCGGCGATGAGCGCGCCCATGTCGAGCGCCATCAGCCGCTTGTCGCGCAGGCTCTCGGGCACGTCGCCGTTGACGATGCGCAGCGCCAGGCCTTCCGCGATCGCGGTCTTGCCGACGCCGGGCTCGCCGATGAGCACGGGGTTGTTCTTGGTGCGCCGGGAGAGCACCTGCATGGTGCGGCGGATCTCCTCGTCGCGGCCGATGACGGGGTCGAGCTTGCCGGTTTTGGCCAGCTCGGTCAGGTCGCGGGCGTATTTCTTGAGCGCGTCGTACTGGTTCTCGGCGGTGGCGCTGTCGGCGGTGCGGCCCTGGCGCAGGTCGGCGATGGCCTTGTTCAGCGCCTGCGGCGTGACGCCCGCGGCTTTCAGGATCGGCGACGACATTGCGAGCGCGAGCAGGAGGTACTCGGCGGTGACGAAGCTGTCGCCCGCCTTCTTCGCTGTCTGCTCGGCGCCGTCGAGCAGCCGCGCGGCCTCGGGCGAGAGATAAACCTGGCCCTGCCCGCCCTCGACCTTGGGGAGCTTGGCGAGCGCGCGCTCGACGGCGTCGCGGACCTGCTCGGGCCGGCCGCCCGCGGCCGCGATCAACCGCGCAGCCAGGCCTTCTTCGTCGTCGATGAGGACCTTGAGCAGGTGATCGGGAGTGAATTGCTGGTGGTTGGAGCGCAGCGCCAGACCTTGGGCGGATTGCAGGAACCCGCGCGCACGCTCGGTGAATTTCTCGACGTCCATATGACCCTCTCTAGCCTCCGGTGCTCGCCTCAGGGCCGACCCACCGAATCCAAACGCACAATACCGCCCCAAAGGGCACGGTTCCCGACTTAGATGGGTTCCGGGTCCGTACTCTTCAAGGGGATTTCCCTTAAGATCCTAAGCGGCGAGGCCAGAACGAAGACCGGCGCCGCCGCCATGCCGACGACCGAGATCAGCAGCGCCTCGCGGATGCCGATCCAGCCGCCCAACGCGCCGCCCAGGATCGCGCCCAGCACGGTCACGACGCCCGACACCGCGCTGAACAGGCCGGCGGTGCGGCCCAGCACGGCGCGGGGCAGCACGGCCTGCCTGAGACTGGTGATCGGGATCATGAACGCCACCGCGAAGCCGTCGCCGCCGAGCTGCGCGATCATCAGCATCGCGGTCGCCCACCACACCGGCCCCTGCGCCAGCGGCACCAGCAGAAGCGAGGCGGTATAGACGAAGCAGCACCCCCACACCGTCGGCCCGATGCCGATGCGCCGCGTGAGCAGGTTCGACAGACTCGCACCGAGCAGCGCGCCCACGCCGCCGCAGGCGATGGTGATCCCCATCAGCGCCGGCGACAGCCCCAGCACCTTGATCCCATAGAGCAGGTAGAGCGGCGCGAAGAACGCGCCGAAGCCCGAGAACAGGACCGTCATGCCCAGCAGAGGCCGCACCAGCGGCTCGTCGAGCACGGCTCTCAAGCCCACCCGGATGTCCTCATGCCAGGGCTTGCGGATCTTTTCGACCGCCAGCTCGCGCACTGGCACGGCGAGGAGGAACATCGCCGAGACGAGATAGGTGATCGCGGTACCGAGCATGGCAAAGGGCGGCGTGAAGAGCTGGAACAGCGTGCCCGCCACCGCCGGCCCGCCGATCTCGGCCACCGCTTCGGTGACGCCGAGCTTGGCGTTGCCCTCGAGCAGGTGCTCGCGCTCGATCAGCGACGGCAGGAAGGCATGATCGGCGATATCGAAGAACACGCTCGCCGCCCCGACCAGCGCCGCGACGGCGTAGAGCTGCGGCATGGTGAGGACGTGCATCCACGCCGCGAGCGGCACGGTCGCGATCAGCGCGGTACGCGAAAGATCGCTCGCGATCATCACGCGCCGTCTGCTGCGCCGGTCGACGACGCCGCCCGCGAACAAGCCGATGACCGCGCCGGGCCCGCGCGCCAAGGCTGCCAGCAGGCCCAGCTCGGCGGGCGTGGCATGGATAGATAGGATCGCCGACATGGCGAAGCCCTCGCGCGCGATGCGCGAGCCGAAGGACGAAACGGTCTGGGCAGCCCAGAGCCGCATGAATCCGGCGTGGCGCAGCTGCGCCCCGGACGGTGCGAATTTTTGCAAAACAATCTCCAGCGAACAGATGTGCGCAAGCGCTCGCGGCAATGCGCGAACGCGGCCAAGGTCCTTGAAAACAAGGACTAGGACTTAGCGAGGGCCCTCATGGCGGCACCTGTTCTGCCGGACGAAATCCCGGCCTTGGAGATACGCTTAAGACTTACGCTTGAACCTACTCTTCGCCCTCGTCCTCGTCGCCGACAAGACCGGCGGCGCCATCGACGAGAGAGAAGGACGGACCGGGCGGCTGCGGCGCGCCCTGGATATACGGCTGCTCGCCGGAACCTTGCGGCGGCCTGTACTGGCCGTTGCCGTTTCCATTCGCGCCGGCCTGCTGCTGCACCGCGTGCTGAGCCGCGAGCTGCTGCGCCTGCTGAGCCTGGACTGCGCTCAGGATGCGGAAATAGTGCTCGGCGTGCTGGAGATAGTTCTCGGCCATGACGCGGTCGCCCTGGGTGTTCGCATCGCGGGCGAGCTGCAGGTATTTCTCGTAGATGTGCGCCGCCGAGCCGCGGACCTTGATGTCCGGCCCGTTGGAATCATAGGTGCGGTTCGGGTTGAACGAGCCGCCACCACCACCACCGCCACCGCCACCACCGCCGCCGCCATTGTGACCGTTGTGACTGCCTTGCGGCCTGCGGCCGCCTCTACGAGAGCGTTTCACTGCTATCCCTTCATCGTCATGTTCCGAACCCGGCCACCGCACGGAGTGGCGGCGGAACATCGGCGGTTCGGCGTTCGCTTTCTGGCCAAGGACCGGCGCGCTTTGCGCGCTGTAATCCCCCTGATGCCCAGGTCCTGGCCTGCGCGGGGAACCTAACGAGTCCCCCTGCCACTTCCAAGGGTTTTCTTCGCCAAGTCTAAGACTTTCGTCCTACCACGCATCTTTCTATCCCGGCGAGGTCCGGCACAACCCCAAGGATTTCCAGGGCCAAGAGGGCGCCGACCTCGGCACCCTGCCCGGCCCCGATTTCCAGGAATACCAGCCCTCCGGGCTTCAGCAGGCGCCGGATCGCCGGCGCCAGGGCCCGGTAGGCATTGAGCCCATCCGGCCCGCCGTTCAGCGCCCGAACCGGCTCATAGAGCCGCACCTCGGGCGCCAGACCGGCGATGTCCTCGGTCCTGACATAGGGAGGGTTGGACAGGATTACATCATAGGCACCGTCGATTTCCGTGAAATCGGCCTCGACCAGCCGCGCATTCGAACCCTGCTTTTCGACATTCCTGCGTGCCCAGACGAGCGCGTCCCCCGAGCTGTCGACGCCCACTCCGCGCGCGTTGGGATACTCGCTCAGCGCCGCCAGCAGCAGACAGCCGGTGCCCGTTCCGAGGTCGAGGATGTCGAGCGGCGCGGCGCGGTCGGGGATGTGCCTCAGCAATTGCTCGATCAGCGTTTCGGTTTCGGGCCTGGGCACCAGCGCGCCGGGGCCGACCTCGATATCGAGCGTCCAGAACCCTTTGCGGCCGAGAATGTAGGCGACGGGCTCGCGCGCGATGCGCCGCGCGATCTGCTCTTCGGTGGTGAGCAGCCGCGCGTCGAGGCGCGGATTGTCGACGCCCGCGGCGCGCAGCCTTTCAGTCGTGCCGGCGATGCTGCTCGTCAATTTCCCTGTTCCAGCTCGGCTAGGCGCTCGGCCTGGTCGGCGGTGACGAGCGCATCGACGATTTCGCCCAGGTCGTCGCCGGCGATGATGCGGTCGAGCTTGTAGAGCGTCAGGTTGATGCGATGGTCGGTGACGCGGCCCTGCGGGAAGTTGTAGGTGCGGATGCGCTCGCTGCGGTCGCCGCTGCCCACCATGCTCTTGCGCGCGCCGGCGCGGGCGGAATCGACGCGCTCGCGCTCGATCTCGTAGAGCTTGGCTTTCAGCAGCTTCATCGCCTGGGCCTTGTTCTTATGCTGCGACTTCTCGGTCTGCTGCGCCACCGCGATGCCGGTGGGCAGGTGCGTGATGCGCACCGCGCTTTCGGTCTTGTTGACGTGCTGCCCGCCCGCGCCTTGCGCGCGGAAGACGTCGATGCGCAGGTCCTTCTCGTTGATCTGGACGTCGACGTCCTCGGCCTCCGGCAGCACCGCGACCGTCGCCGCCGAAGTGTGGATGCGCCCGCTCGCCTCGGTCACCGGCACGCGCTGCACGCGGTGCACGCCGCTCTCGAACTTGAGCTTGGCATAGACGCCGGCGCCGCTGACGTCGAGCACGGCGTCCTTGATGCCGCCCAGGTCGCTCTCGGTGCGGTCCATCACCTCGGTCTTCCAGCCCTGGAGCTGGCAATAGCGCTGGTACATCTCCAGCAGGTCGGCCGCGAACAGCGCCGCCTCGTCGCCGCCGGTGCCGGCGCGGATCTCGACGATGGCCGACGACGCGTCGGCGGCATCCTTGGGCAGAAGCTTGAGCTTGAGGTCGTGCTCCTGGGCCGCGAGGCGCTCCTTGAGCTCCGCCCTCTCTTCCTCGGCCATGGCGCGCATCTCGGGATCGGCGAGCAGCGCCTCGGTGTCGGAAAGCTGCTTCTCGGTCTCGCGATAGGCGCGCGCGGCCTCGACCACCGGGGCAAGCTCGGCATGCTCCTTCGACAGCTTTACGAAGGCATTGCCCAAGGTGCCGGAGGACAGCTCCGCCTCGACCGCGTTGAAGCGGTCGAGCAGGCGTTCGAGCGTGGCGGTGGGAATCATATCGCTTTCACCATGGCCGGCCTTGAGCCGGCCATCCATCTCCATTCAGAGCACGGACGTGCGCTGGCTGGTTGGCCGGGTCAAGCCCGGCCATGGTGGAATTGGTGAGCATCGCTACTGCGCGGGCTTGAGCACCTTGCCGCGCTCGGCCTCGATCGTGGCGGCCTTCTTCTCGCAGAGCTCGACGATATGGTCGACAAGCTTCTCGTTCTCCAGGCGGTAGGCGGGCTCGCCGTTCAGGTAGATCTGGCCGTGGCCCTTGCCGGCGCCGCCGCCGGTGAAGCCGAGGTCGGTCTCGCGCGCCTCGCCCGGGCCGTTCACGACGCAGCCGATGATCGACAGCGTCATCGGCGTGGCGATATGCTTCAGCCGGTCCTCGAGCACGCGCACCGTGTCGATGACGTTGAAGCCCTGCCGCGCGCACGACGGGCACGAGACGATGTTCACGCCGCGATGGCGCAGGTTGAGCGACTTCAGGATATCGAAGCCGACGCGCACCTCTTCCACCGGATCGGCTGAGAGCGAGACGCGGATCGTGTCGCCGATGCCGCTCCAGAGCAGCATGCCCATGCCGATCGAGGACTTGACGGTCCCTGAGATCATGCCGCCGGCTTCGGTTATCCCTAGATGGATCGGGCAGTCGACAGCATCGGCGAGGCCCTGATAGGCGGCGACGGCGAGGAAGGCATCCGAGGCCTTCACCGAAATCTTGTATTCGCGGAAATCGAGATCATCGAGGATCTTGGCGTGGTTCAAGGCACTCTCGACCATCGCTTCGGGACACGGCTCGCCGTAACGCTCGAGCAATTCCTTCTCCAGCGAACCGGCGTTGACGCCGATGCGCATCGAGCAGCCGTGATCCTTCGCGGCCTTGACCACGTCCTTGACGCGCTGGGCGCTGCCGATATTGCCGGGATTGATGCGCAGGCACGCAGCGCCGTTCTCGGCCGCCTCGATGGCGCGCTTGTAGTGGAAGTGGATGTCGGCGACGACGGGAATGGACGAGGCCTTCGTGATCGCCTTCATCGCCTTGGTCGCATCCTCGTCGGGACACGAGACGCGGACGATGTCGCAGCCCGCCTCTTCGATCTTGCGGATCTGGTCGATGGTCGCGCGCGCGTCGCCGGTGACGGTGTTGGTCATGGTCTGCACGGTGATCGGCGCGTCGCCGCCCACGGGCACCTTGCCCACCATGATCTGGCGGGACTTGCGGCGGTGGATGTCGCGATAGGCTCTCAAGCTCATGGCACTTACCGTCGGTTGGCGCGGTCCGCGATGGCTTGCGGATCGAGCGACAAGGTTTCGGCGATCTGGCCCGCACGGCCCGCGGTGCCCATCGGCGCGCCGTCGAGATCGACTTCGATGGCCCCCGCATTGGCGGCGGTGAGCGTCAGCCCCACCTGGTCCGGCACCATATAGCTGTCGCCGGCATTGAGCGTGCGGTTGATGAAGGTCGCGCCGTCCGCGCTTTGCACCAGCACGCGCGTCGTCTCCTTCATGCGCAGCACGACGCGCGCGTTCCTGTTGTTCTGGCCATAGACCTTGCCGGCGGGTATCGGCGCCGCAGTGGCCGTGTCGGTTGAGGTGGCCGGAGCGGGGATCGCTGCCGAGGTGGTGGCGGGCGGTGTGCCCGGCGCCGTCACAACGGTTTGCGGCGGCGCGACCTGCACGACCCTGGGCTTCGGTTTGGCGGCGACCTGCTGTTGCGGCACGGGTGCCACCGGTGGCGTCAGCATCTTGTCGGCCGCTGGAACCAGCAAGTAGTAGGCGCCATAGGCGAAGAGCAGGAGCACGACACCTGCGATGATCTTCCAGCCCTGCGGCAGGCGTCGGTGCTCGTCCTCGTCGATGACGGTGATAGTGGGTTGCGGCTCGTCGGCGCGGCCCGCGATCTGCGCCTTGAAGCGCTCGACGGCCTGCGTCGCGTCGAGACCCAGGAAATCGGCATAGGTCCGCACGAAGCCCACGGCATAGGTGCGGCCGGGAAGGCTCTCGACGCGGTCCTCTTCGAGGGCTTCCAGGTGGTCCTTGCGGATCTTGAGCGCCTTGGAGACGGTCGCCAGGTCGTCGCCGCGGCGCAGCCTTGCGGCGCGCAGGTCCTGGCCCACGGTTTCGAGCGGCGTGTCGCTGTCGCCGGAGATTTCGCGCAGGTGGATGCGGCGGCGGTTCTGGGTTCCGCCTTCCTCGACAGTGAGATGGGTAACCTTCGTCATGCTCCGGCCGTATCCCGCGCCCCCAAGCGCGCCCTTATGTAACGCGAAGGATGGCGGTTAGACAATTGGAAATCCTTAATCTTTGCCCGTTTGGGGCGACTATTTGATGGCGATCCCGCGCTCGGCAGCGAAGGCCGCTAGACGGGGTCTTAAGCTACCGTCGGTCCGGCCGCAAAGCCTATCGACGAACTGCGACACTTCTCGCAAGTCCAGGCTCTGAATCATCATCTTCACCGGCCCGATATTGGCCGGCTGCATGGACAGGGTGCGCAGTCCCAGCCCGATCAGCGCCATGGCGTCGAGCGGCTTGCCCGCCATCTCGCCGCACAGCGACAGGTCGCCGGCCGATTCGCTGGCCGAATGGACGATCTGGCGAATCAAGGTCAGCGCCGGCGGGTTCAGCGGGTCGTAGCGTTTCGAGACGCGCGGATTGGTGCGGTCGACGGCGAAGACGAACTGGAACAGGTCGTTGGAGCCTATGGAGACGAAATCGGCGCTGCGCATGATCTGCGGCAGCATGAAAGCGAGCGCCGGGACCTCGAGCATGGCGCCGACGCGGATCTGGCGCGGCTGGGGCAGCTGCAGCAGCCGCGCGCGCTCGGTCTCGCGGTCGATCAGCGCGCGGGCCTGGTTGAACTCGGCGACGTCGCTGATCATCGGCAGCAGCACGTTCAAGACGCGCCCCCTTGCCGCCTGGATCAGCGCGCGTACCTGGTAGCGCAGCAAGGCCGGGCGATCGAGCGCGATGCGGATCGCGCGCCAGCCCAGCGCCGGATTGGCCTCGCGCTCGAAGCGCGCGTAAGGAAGCACCTTGTCGCCGCCGAGATCGAGAGTGCGGAACACCACCGGCTTGTCGCCCGCGGCCTCCAGCACGTCCTCGTAGAACTCGATCTGATCGGCGAGGCGCGGCATCGTCTCGCCGATCATGAACTGCAGCTCGGTGCGGAACAGGCCGACGCCGTCGGCGCCGGACTCGTTCATATGCGCCATGTCGAGCAGGAGCCCTGCGTTCATCATCAGCTTGATGTGCACGCCGTCCTTGGTGACGGCCGGCGTGTCGCGGATCTGCGCGAAATGCGCGACGCGGTTGGCGCGCAGCGCGCGCTTGATCTCGAAGGTCTTGACGACCTCGGGCATGGGACGCAGGTGCACTTCGCCCGCCTCGCCATCGACGACGATACCGTCGCCCGCGCGCGCGCTGTCGCTGACGCCTTCGACCGAGCTGACCAGCGGCAGGCCCATCGAGCGCGCCACGATGGCGACATGCGACGTGGCCGCGGCGTCCTCGAGCACCAGGCCCAGCAGCTTCTCGCGGCCGTAGTCGAGCAGCTCGGCCGGGCCCATCGAGCGCGCGACGATCACCGCCTCGTTCGGGAGATCGTCGGGCGCGACGGTGCCGTCGCCGGACAGATGCCGCAACAGCCGCCGCGCCAGGTCGTCGAGGTCGTGCGCGCGCTCGCGCAGCACCGGATCGCCGAAGCGCTGCACGCGCACGCGCATCTCGTCCTGCACGCGCTCGACGCCGGCCTCGGCCGTGAGACCGGTGCGCACCGCCTCACGCATGCGCTGGCGCCAGCCCTTGTCGTAGGCGAAGAGGCGATAGGCCTCGATCACCTCGCGGCCCTCGCCGGTCAGGTCGAGCTCGCTGGAATCCAGCATCTCGTCGACGTTCTCGCGCAGCTTGCCGATGGCGTCTTCGAGGCGCTTGAGCTCTTCCTGCGGATTGTCGGCGATCATGCGCTCGACCTTGACGCGCGGCTCGTGCAGGACGACGCGGCCGACCGCGACGCCTTCCGACAAGCCGTCGCCCTTGAACATCCGCGGCCGGTCGGCGCGCAGCTCGGGCTCGTCGAGCTCGGCGATGTTGAAGAGGCCGCCTTGCGCCACGACCTCGGCCAGCACCATGGCGACGGTCTGCAGCGCCTCGACCTCTTCTTCCGAATAGAGGACGGCCGCGCGGTTCTGCACCGTGAGCACGCCGAACACCTGCCCGCCGCGCACGATCGGCACGCCGAGGAACGACTTGTAAGGATCCTCGCCCGTCTCGGGCCGGTAGGAGAAGCGCGGATCGGACGGCGCGTCGGAGAGGTTTACCGCCTCGCCCGTCTCGGCAACCAAGCCGACAAGGCCCTCGCCTTCCTTCAGCCGCGTCTTGTGCACGGCGGCGCGGTTCAGGCCTTCGGTGGCGAACAGCTCGAGATACTTGCCGGCGCGGCGCAGGTAGATCGAGCACACCTCCGCGACCATGTTGGTCGCGATCAGCATCACGAGCTTGTCGAGCCGCGACTGCGCGCTGATCTGCTCGGCCATGATCTCGCGCAGACGCCGAAGCAACGTGCGCGGTCCGGTGGCGCCGAGCGCTGGCATGCCCTACCCCGCGTCCAGATCGTAGGCGGAATGCAGCGCGCGCACCGCGAGCTCCACATATTCCTCGGAGATCAGCACGCTGACCTTGATCTCCGACGTCGAGATCACCTGGATGTTGATGCCCTTCTCCGAAAGAGTGCGGAACATCGTCTGGGCGATGCCCGAATGCGTGCGCATGCCGATGCCCACGATCGAGACCTTGGCGACGTTGGCGTCCGAGGTGATGTCGCGGTAGCCGATCGCGGGACCGGCCTCTTCGCAAGCCTTGAGCGCCGCCGCCAGCTCGCCGCGCCCGACCGTGAAGGTCAAGTCGGTCTTGCGGCCGTCCTCCGACACGTTCTGCACGATCATGTCGACGTTGATGCCGCTGTCGGCGAGCGGCCCGAAGATCGCGGCCGCGATGCCCGGACGGTCGGGGATCTTGTGCAGCGTGATCTTGGCCTCGTCGCGCGAATAGGCGATACCGGTAACGGGTTTCTTTTCCACGATGTCTTCCTCGTCGCAGACTAGCGTGCCGCCGGCTTCCGGGTCGAAGGTCGAAAGCACGCGCACGGGCACGCGGTGAAGCATGGCGATCTCGACGGAACGCGTCTGGAGCACCTTGGCGCCCAGGGACGCCATTTCCAGCATCTCCTCATAGGACACCTTTTCCAGGCGATGCGCCTTGGCCACGATGCGCGGGTCGGTCGTATAGACCCCGTCGACGTCGGTGTAGATGTCGCAGCGGTCGGCCCTGAGCGCCGCCGCGACCGCCACCGCCGAGGTGTCGCCGCCCCCACGGCCGATGGTGGTGATGCGGTTGTCGGACGCCACACCCTGAAAGCCGGCCACGACCGCCGTTTCGCCCTCCGCCAGGCGCCGGTTCAATTCGGTCGGCTCGATACCCTCGATGCGCGCGGAGGAATGCATCGACGAGGTCCGCACCGGGATCTGCCAGCCCATCCAGGAACGGGCATTGACGCCAACCGCCTGCAGCGCCACGGCGAGCAGCCCGGCCGAGACCTGCTCGCCCGAGGCCACGACCACGTCGTATTCGCGCGCGTCGTAGAGCGGCGACAGCTCGCGCGTCCAGGCGACGAGCTTGTTGGTCTCGCCGGCCATCGCGGAGACGGTGACGGCGACCTGGTTGCCGGCATCCACCTCGCGCTTCACCAGAGCGGCGACGTGGCGGATGCGGTCCAGATCGGCGACGGAGGTCCCGCCGAATTTCATGACGATCTTGGCCATGCCCCTACATAGACGGCGGCGGCGCGTCGCTCAACAACCGAAGACCGAAGATGGGGCCGGCAGAATGTCCCGGCTCGGGCTCGACGCGAATTCTCAAGCGCGACTTGCCCGCGGTGATCGACGGCGGGATCGGATAGCTGCGCTCGATGAAGCCGCCGCGGCTCTCCACCTCCAGCGCCTGGGTCGCGATTCTTTCCCCTTCGACGAGGATGTGGAACAGCCGCCGCTTGTCGTCGCCGGAATAGATCGCGCTCAGCGACAGGCTGCCCCTGCCCGGCTTCATGTCGAGCTCGAAGAAGCCGCCGCTGCGCGCGTCGCGCCCCTTCCGTCCGCGATAGACGACCGCATAGGACGTCTTGGAGACGAGCTCGTGCGCCTTCTCGTCCGTGTCGTCGCCCAGCTCGGCGATGTCGGAGGCGCGCTTGTTCAGCGCCGCCAGCCACCGCGCCTCGGCATTCAACGCTTCCTGCTCCTCGGGCGTGTAGGTCTTGAAATAGACCGCCGCCGGCTCGCCGTAGTGCTGGAAGAACGGCACCAGGCTGCCGGCCACCTTCGACTGCACGACGGGGCCTTTGAGATAGGCCACCATGCGCGGATCGTCCGGCGTGGGCTCGGTGCGCAAGGTCATCGGCAAGGTGAGCGCGACGGTGTCGCCGGCCCGCCAGCGGCGCCGGACCAAGGCATAGCCGTCGCGCCGCTCGAGCTTCGCGGGCTTGCCGTTGACGCGCAGCCGCGGCGCCCTGCACCAGCCTGGAAGCCGCAGCGCCAAGGCGAACACAGCGGGCCGGTGCACCCTGAACGTCACATCCTCGGACAGCGGATAGGACGTCGAAAGCTCGAACGCGCCGCCGCGCCAGGTGAGCCGCGACGGCACGAATAGATTCACGAACAGCGTGTCGCCGCGCTCCCAATAGACGCTGTCGCCGTGCTTGGAATGGCTTTCCATGCCCGTGCCCATGCAGCACCAGAAGTCGTCGAACGGCGTCGAGAACTCGCGCTTCGCCCCCGTCATCAGCGGCATCATGTAGGTGAACATGCCGGTCGAAGGATCGTGCTGCGCCAGAACGTGGTTGATATGCGCGCGCTCGTAATAGTCGAACAGCGCGGCATTGGGTGCCCATTGATACAGGTGGCGCGTGAGCTTGAGCATGTTGTAGCTGTTGCAGGACTCGCAAGTCTGCTCGGTCACGTATTTCGAGATCGTGCGCGGCGGCTGGAAGTATTCGCGGTCGCCATGGCCGCCGATGACGTAGGAATGATCGCGCGTCACCGCCTGCCAGAAGAACCGCGCCGCTTTTTGGTGCTCCGGCTGGCCGCCGGCCTCGTACAGCCGCGCCACGCCGATCACCTTCGGGATCTGGGTGTTGACATGGAGGTCCGCAAGCTCGTCGCGGCCTTCGGCGAGCGGGTTCAGCACCTTGCGGTGATAGAGGCGCGCGGCGAGCGCGAGCCAGCGGATGTTATTGGTGCGGTCGTAAAGCTCCGCGAAGGACTCGTTCAAGCCGCCATGCTCGCAATCGAGGATGTGCTGGACCTGCGCGTCGCCGAGCTGTGCGAAGACGCCGTCGATATACTCCGCAAGCCCCAGCGCCACCGCGCGCGCCTTGGCATTGCCGCAATGGCGCTCGGCATCGAACAGCCCGGCGAAAGTCTTGTGGAAATTGTAGAGCGGCACCCAGCAGCCGTTGAGGTCGAACGGCATCACGCGGATGTCGCCGCGCACGATCTCCGCGAAGATGCGCTTGCCGTCCTCGATCGTATCGCCGTTGCGGCGGGTGAAGCCCGCGACATAGCCGTCGCCGTGCGCCGCCTGACACGCCGCGAGCTCGTCGATGATGGTGTCGACGCGGCGCTTGCACTCCTCGTCGCCGGTCTGGGCATGCATCAGCGCGCAGGCGCTCAGGTAGTGGCCGAGCGTGTGGCCCGCGATCGTGTCGCTCTCCCAGCCGCCATAGACCTCGCCTTTGGGTACCAGGCCGGCCTGCTTGCGGAAATTGTGCAGCAGCCGGTCGGGCTCGAGGCGGTGCAGGTAGGCGAGGTTGGACGTCACCGCGTCCAGATAGAGCGACGGCGTCAGCCGCACCGTTTCCAGCGGCACGGGTTTCGCGCCGGCCTCGGCGGCAAAAGCCGGCCGCACCAGGGCTGCGGCGGCGCTGCCGGCCAACAGGTGTCTTCGGGATAGTGACCAGTCCATGGCTTTAGGCTACACGAAGGCCATGCAATCTGCCTCGGTCGACGACGCCGAAATCGCCAAATTCGCCGCGATGGCGGAGGAATGGTGGGACCCCAGCGGCAAGTTTGCGCCGCTGCACAAGTTCAATCCCGTCCGTCTCGGCTTCATCCGCGACACCGCCGCCGCCTATTTCGGCCGCGACCCGCGTGCGCTCAAGCCCTTCGAGGGCTTGAGCCTGCTCGACATCGGCTGCGGCGGCGGGCTTTTGTCCGAGCCGATGGCGCGGATGGGGTTCTCGGTGCTCGGCGCCGACGCGTCGGAGAAGAACGTCAAGACCGCGACGGCACATGCCGCGGGGCTCGGCATCGACTACCGCGTCACGACCGCCGAGGCGCTGGCCGCGGAGGGCCTGAGCTTCGATGTCGTCCTGAACATGGAGGTGGTCGAGCATGTCGCCGACCTCGAGGGTTACCTCGCCGCTTGCGCGCGGCTGGTCCGGCCCGGCGGGCTGACCTTCGTCGCCACCCTGAACAAGACGCTCAAGTCGCTCGCGCTCGCCAAGATCGGCGCGGAATATGTGCTGGGCTGGCTGCCGCGCGGCACCCACGACTGGAGCCGCTTCGTCGAGCCCGCGCGCCTTCAAGCGATTCTTGAAGAAGCGGGTCTCAAGGTCTTGAAAAAACAGGGGGTCGCCTTCGACCCCCTGTCGTGGAGCTGGAAGCTCGCGTCCGACACGGACGTGAACTACATGGTCGTGGCCGCCGCCTAGTTGGTGCGGCGCTTCTCGAGCACCGTCGCGGTCGGCTGCTGCGTGCGGCCCGGCGCGGCGGCCCAGTGCAGCGTGAAGCCCTGCTTGGCGGATTTGCAGAACTGCGCTTTCACCGGCGGGTCGGCGCCGGGTACGAAGACCGCGGTCACGCTGGTGATGGTCCCCGAGAGCGTGTTGTTGTTGACGAAGTGCATCGTGCCGCGCGTGTCGTAATAGTCATTGCCCGAGTGGAACGGGTTCGCGCCGGCGACGATGTTCTGGCCCAGGAAGAAGCCCCAGCCTTCGCTCGCGACGCGCGCCGGATTCGTGCACGCCGCCTGGAAGTTCACGTCGCCGTTGGTGAACTGGAAGCTGGCGCCGGGCTTGGTGACCGAGAAGCTGATGAAGGTGCCGTCATCGGCGGTGCCGGAATAGGTCCCGACCTTCTGCGCTTGCGCTGTGCCGGCCATCAGAACCGTGGCGGCGGCGGTCAAAATGATTTTCCGGATCATGACGTCATCCCCGTGCGTAGTTTTCCAACATTGCAAAACTACTTCAGGAACGCCCCCTGCTCAAGGCGCGCGGCGTCCTTTAAGCGCCTGATCCAGCACGAACTGGTATACCACACTGGGATCGCTCGTCACTCGGGCCGGGTGAAGCCCCGCCAGCGCCTTTTGGTCGTGCAGCACCGTGTAAAGCACGACGGGCGTCGCTATCCGAGAGGCTTCGAGCTCCCTGATAAAATCCAGGCCAGTGCGGCTTCCTTTCAGCCCAACGGACGTGATGATCACGTCGAAATTTTCGCTCTTCGCCCTTGTAACCGCCTCTTCCTCGGTCGTGGCAAATTCGACCCGCCACCTGGCGCTCTCTAAAGCAGATCTTAGGCTCTTATTGTCACTCGGATCTCTCACCGCCCAAAGCACGGACCCCGGCGATGAGTTGGCGCTTGCTATCGACTGAGCGGCCTCGATGATCCTTGCTTGGGCTTCGGGGCTGGGCGCTTGCTTCTCGCCGACTGCAATGCCGGCTTGCGCGGCAGACTTGATCGCTTGCTGCACATGAAGCTTGAATCCGCTTGGCCCCGCTTCGATGACGTCCGCGTTCCGGAACTTCTCCCGGATGTCGCCGTAGAATACGATACAAAGGACGATCGCGAAAACGGGCCATGCGAGCGAGCCGGCGGCCTGAACCGCTAGCGTGGCCCATGCGAGCTTACCTCCCGACGCTTCCGGTTGATCCGCCACGCCCGCCCCCGCCCGTATTGCCCAGGCCGAACATCGCACCACGCACAGTCGCGCTCAAGCTTTCCAGCACATTGGGATCCTAAGCTTAGAATTCCACGTGGACAAGTTGTCG
>JADMIO012736365.1_pt1 | contig 63920 bp, 65 predicted proteins | sample 8958161 | NCBI WGS metagenome assembly JADMIO01 (sample SAMN16585339, study PRJNA669376) | soil metagenome | isolation source: Crop rotation soil | place: USA: Cullars Rotation, Alabama | collected 2011
GCGACAACTTGTCCACGTGGAATTCTAAGCTTAGGATCCCAATGTGCTGGAAAGACCGTCACCAGCGCGATCGGCGCGGTCGCCGAGTTCAATCGCAAGCGGATGGCCGACGATACCGACCACCCCTTTCTGACCGGCATCCACAAGCCGATGGAGCGCGAGCTGACGCTCGAGGACCTGGCCGTGACCGGCACGATCCCCGCCGAGCTCGACGGCCGCTACCTGCGCATCGGCCCGAACCCCGCGAAGATCGAGGCCAAGGGCTATCACTGGTTCACCGGTGACGGGATGGTCCACGGCGTCGCGCTGCGGGACGGCAAGGCGCTGTGGTATCGCAACCGCTGGATCCGCTCGAAGCGGGTCGAGGCGGAGACGGGCATGGCGCATGCCCCCGGCCCGCGTCACGGCGGGTTCGACACGGTCAACACCAACGTGCTCGGCATTGCCGGCCGCACCTGGGCCTTGGTCGAGGCGGGCAGCTATCCGGTCGAGCTCTCGGAGACGCTCGACGAGCAGACCTACAACCCGTTCGACGACACGCTCGCGGGCAGCTTCACCGCGCACCCGCATTGCGATCCGCTGACCGGCGAGCAGCATGCGATCTGCTACGAAGCGACCGAGCCCGACCAGATCCGCCACGTCGTGATCTCGCCCGAAGGCAAGGTGACGCGCGAGCTGGCGATCAAGGTCAAGCACGGGCCGTCGATCCACGATTGCGCGATCACCGGCCGCTACGCGATCATCCTCGATCTCCCCGTCACCTTTTCGATGAAGGCGCTGATCGGCGGGCACAGCTTCCCGTATCGCTGGAACCCGGAGCATCAGGCACGGATCGGCCTGCTCCCGCGCGCCGGCGCCGAAGCGGACATCGTCTGGATTGACGTCGACCCCTGCTACATCTTCCACGTCGCCAACGCCTATGACCGTGCCGACGGCAAGGTCGTGCTCGACAGCTGCGTCTACGACACGATGTTCGCGGAGATGACCGGCGGCCCCAACGGCCGGTCGATGGGGCTGGAGCGCTGGGTGCTCGATCCGGTGGCGGGCACATGCGAGCGCACGACGATCGACGCGGCCGCGCAGGAATTCCCGCGCCCCGACGAGCGCTTCTTCGGCCAGCCCTATCGCTATGCCTATACGATGGCGCTGCCCGAGGACGAGTTCGCGATCAGCGAGACCAAGCTCTACAAGCATGACCTGGAGACCGGCGCGAAGGAGACGCACGATTTCGGCGCAGGCCGCTATCCCGGCGAGTTCGTGTTCGTGCCGCGCTCGGACGACGCGCCCGAGGGCGACGGCTGGATGGTCGGGCTGGTCGTCGATCTGCCCAACGAGACGACCGATCTGGTGATCATCGACGCGATGCGGTTCGCCGAGGCGCCGATCGCCAGCATCCGCATCCCCCACCGCGTGCCCCCGGGGTTCCACGGCAATTGGGTCGCGAACGGCTGAGTTACCAGCGGTAGGTCAGCCCCAACGTCGCGGCGCCGGTAACCCCGGCGCCGCGCGTCGTCTGGCGCATATAGCCGAGTTCCGCGCCGATCTTGCGCGTCACGGGCACCGACAGACCCAGGAATAATCGCGTCCGGTCATAACCGGCGCGCTGCCCCGCGCCGGTGCCGAGGTTGATAAAGCCCTCATAGCTGGCGACCGCTTGGAACCCGTTCCTCACCGGTAGCGTCGCGCGCAGGAACGGCCGCACCCGCACTCCCGTACCGGCCTGCGCATCGTGCCAACGCTCCTCGATCCGCAACCGTCCGCTGATCCTGACCGGTCCGACCGCCGCGAGGCGTTCCGCCGTCAGATCCTGTCGCGCACGCTGCTCGATCGCCGCGCCACCACCGCGATAGACGATGTCACGGACATAGCCCGCCGCAAAGGTCACGTCGCCTGTGCGATAGCCGAGCATCGCAATATTCTCGCTTTCGTAGAGCCCGCCTCCGGTACCCTCGCCGAATCGTGCGATCGTCTCGATCGACAGCCGCATCGGCCCCACTATCGCGCCGCTCGCGGTGGCTCCGATCCACATCTGGCCGTCATCAGCGCGCGCGGCGCTTGGCACCACGATCACATAGAACGAAACAACCAATGCGAATCGAAACAACATTCTTGTTTCATGACAGACTTCCGCGCGCCGCGCATCCGCACAGTCGAAAAGCTTCCCGATCCCCCTGCCCGACTTTTCCTTTGTTGCGGCTGCGAAGGATTCGGCGCATTGGGACCGCCCTGTTTTCGCAACATGAAGTGATGCACCAATGGCCGCCAAATGGGCCCCCGACAGCTGGAAGAGCCACGAAGCCCGCCAGCTTCCGACCTATCCGGACGCGCAGGCGCTCGATGCCGCGACCGCGCAGCTGACCAGCTATCCGCCGCTCGTCTTCGCGGGCGAGGCGCGCAACCTGACCACCGATCTGTCGCGCGTGGTCGAGGGCAAGGCGTTCCTGCTGCAGGGCGGCGATTGCGCCGAGAGCTTCGCCGAATTCCATCCGAACAACATCCGCGACACGTTTCGCGTGATCCTGCAGATGGCGGTCGTCCTTACTTACGCCTCCAAGCTGCCGGTAGTGAAGCTCGGCCGCATGGCGGGCCAGTTCGCCAAGCCGCGCAGTGCCGATACCGAGACGATCGACGGCGTCGAGCTGCCCTCCTATCGCGGCGACAACGTCAACGGCATCGACTTCACCGCCGAGGACCGCATCCCCGATCCGCAGCGGATGATTCAAGGCTACAGCCAGTCTGCCGCGACGCTCAACCTGCTTCGCGCCTTCGCGCAGGGCGGCTATGCGAACCTGCATCAGGTGCATCGCTGGACGCACGATTTCCTCGGCTCGAGCCCTTGGGCGAAGAAATATGCCGAGACCGCCGACCGCATCGGCGAAGCGCTCGAATTCATGGAAGCGTGTGGAATCAACCCCGACACCGTGCCGCAGCTCGGCCAGACGCAATTTTACACCAGTCACGAAGCGTTGCTGCTCCCGTACGAGCAAGCGATGACTCGGCAGGATTCGCTGACCGGCGACTGGTACGACACGAGCGCGCACTTCCTGTGGATCGGCGACCGCACGCGCTTCGACAATTCGGCGCATGTCGAATTCCTGCGCGGCATCGGCAACCCGATCGGCGTGAAGTGCGGCCCGAGCCTGGAGCCCGATCTGCTGCTGCGCTTGCTCGACACGCTCAATCCGGGGCGCGTCCCCGGGCGGATGACATTGATCACGCGCTACGGTCACGACACGATCGAGACCGGCCTGCCCAAGCTGGTCCGCGCGGTGAAGCGCGAAGGGCATCCGGTGATCTGGAGCTGCGACCCGATGCACGGCAACGTCGTCAAGGCCGCCAACGGCTACAAGACGCGCCCGTTCGAGCGCATCCTGGCCGAAGTGCGCGGCTTCTTCGCGGTGCATCGCGCCGAGGGCACGTTCGCGGGCGGCATCCATGCCGAGATGACCGGGCAGAACGTGACGGAGTGCACCGGCGGCGCGGTCGACGTGACCGAGCAGTCGCTGGCGGATCGCTATCACACGCATTGCGACCCGCGGTTGAACGCCGGGCAGTCGCTGGAGATGGCGTTTTTGCTGGCTGAGATGCTCAACGACGAGCTGAAGGAGCGGCGCAAGGACGCCGCTTAGCCGCGGCCCTACCCGGTTTGGACGATACCGAACCGCGAAAGCGGCATCCGGAAGTATCAAGCGTGATAGGCAAAGGCCCACACTGGCCCTAAGGGGGTTGCCTCAGCCCCTTGGGAGAGCTTCGCGTTGACCGAATTGAGTGTCGTAATGCCGGTCAAGAACGCGATGCCTTATCTCGACGCCGCGATCGAAAGCATTCTCTCTCAGACCTTTGGCGATTTCGAGTTCGTGATCGGCGACGACGGGTCGACCGACGGATCGAGCGAGCGGCTGCGCGAATGGGCGGCGAAGGATGCGCGGATCCGGCTGCTCGCGCGCACGGAGTCTGGCGGGCCGGTCGATTCCTCGAATTGGGTCGCCAACGCCGCGACCGGACGGCTGGTCGCGCGGATGGACGGCGACGACATCGCCTTGCCCGACCGGCTCGAACGCGAAGTCGCGGTGCTCGCTCGCTTCCCTGACGTCGCACTGGTCGGCAGCCTCTATGACGCGATCGACGAGAACGGGCGTGTCACGCGGCGCAGCGAGGAATGGCGGCTGAGCCAGCCGGGCTTCGCGCTTCCCGTCGCACACGGATCGATCATGTACCGCAAGGCGATGTTCGACGCGGCCGGCGGCTATGCCGCGGGGACCGAATATTACGAGGATCACGATCTGTATCAGCGGATCGCCAAGCTCGGGCGGATCCTGGTCATCGCGCGGCCGCTCTATCGCTATCGCTTCAGCACCGGCAGCGCGCGGCTGCATATCCCGCTGTCGCGGCTGAGCGCGACGATGTCGGCGACCAAAGCGACGCCGCCCCCGCCGCACCCCGAGACTCGGCGCGAGCGGTTGCAAGCGCTGCGGCTGATCGGGCTGCATCGCATCTGGTCGGGCGGGCGGCCGCGCGTGCTGCGGCGCCTGTTCCGCGAGCGTGCGCTCGGCTGGGACCTGGCCTCGGCCAAGACGCTGTTCATGCTCGGCTCGGCGACGCTCGCGCCCGCCGGCTTCCGCGCGGCGCGGCGATCGGTGCTGGGGATGCAGGCGCGCGGCGCACGGCGCGTACATCCCAAATCCGAATTGTTCGAATGGAAACCGGGCACCGGCGCGCGCGCGGTGGCCGACTGAGGGAGTTCGGCTTGAGCGACTGGCTGGTGAGCTTGTGGATCGGGGACGACCCCGGCGCGGTCGAGCGCGCCTGCCTGCAATCGGCAGTGCGCCACGGCCACAAGGTCGCGCTCTATTGCTACCGCGCGCCCGCAGTGCCGATCCCCGGCGTCGAGGTGCGCGACGCAGCGACGATCCTGCCCGAGGACAGCATCATCCGCTATCGCAGCGGCAGCGTGTCGCTCTTCTCCAACTGGTTCCGCTACGCGCTCATGCGCCGCGGGGCGGGCGTGTGGATCGACGCCGACACCTATTTCGTCGCGCCGCTCGATACCCGCCAGGACTGGATTTTCGGACTGCAGGATGAGCGCATCGTCAACATGGCGGTGTTCAAGGTGCCCGCCGACAGCCCGGTGCTCGACGAATTGCTCGCACCGTTCGAGCGCGGCGCCCGCCCGGCGGGCCTGTCCCCGCGGCAGCGCCTCGCGCTGCTCGGACGCCGGCTGCGCGGGGAGCGCCTGACGCTCGCCGACATGCCTTGGGGGTCGACCGGTCCCAATGCGCTGACCAAGGTGCTGCGCCGCCACGGCCTGGTGCATCTCGCGCAGCCCGTCGACGTGTTTTCGCCGATCCCCTATCTCGCGGCGGACTCGATCCTGCGCCCCGACATGGCGCTGGACGATGTGGTGAGCGCGCGGACGGTTGCGGTGCATCTGTGGAACGAACTGATCAAGCCCTTCAAGACGACGCCCGCGCCCGAAGGCAGTATTCTCGCGCGCCTCCAGCGCGAAGGGGCGGCGTAGCCACCGCCCCTCGGCCGGACGGCGTCAGACGACTCGTCGCCCTTGCAGCAGGCGGACGACGACCACGATCAGCGCGACCACCAGCAACAGGTGGATCAGGCTGCCGACGTGCAGCACCGTGAACCCCAGCAGCCACAGGATGAGAATGATGACAACGATGGTCCAGAGCATGGGTATCTTTCCTTCCGCTTCACCGGCGCCGACGCGTCGCGAAGACGGTTACGCCCGGGGAACGGATAGACGCGCCGCGCCCGTGACTTGTTCCGCGCGGTGGCGCTTGACGGCGGCGACGGACCTGCCTAGAGGCGCCGCTTCGCGCGAGCGCATGGCCCCTTCGTCTAGCGGTTAGGACGCGGCCCTCTCACGGCTGAAACACGGGTTCGATTCCCGTAGGGGTCACCAAAGACTGAAAAGATGCGGGCATCTTTTCGGCTTTGGTGACGCAAGCGACGGCGCAGCTCACCCGCAGGGTGACCGAAGCGACAGCGGCCCTCACCACTGCAGCCTGAGCCAAGCGCCACGCCGCCTTCGCACATCCGCTTGGCCCCAACGGCGCCACCCCCAGCGCGTCCGCTGACGCGTCGCTGACGATCCCCGTCGGGCGGATGTCAGGTGAGCGATTCTAGGCAGCTTTTGGAATTTCTGTTTTACCAACTGGCCATTTGAAAATTACATTGCGAAATGCGCCGGTCGGAATCGACTCGCCCTGTCAGGGCAGCAGGAGGCTGAATGAACCGTATCCACCTGCCCAACATCGACGCGCGCTATTGGTGCGCCATTGCGCTTGCGAGCTTGTTCGGCACGAACCTGGGCGACCTGTGGGCGCACAATAGCGGTTTGAACAAGCTGGTCGGGCTCGCCCCGCTGGCGATCGCGGCGGTGGCGGTGTTCGCGCTGGAGCGGCGCGACCGCGCGCCCCGCGAAATCTATTATTGGCTGGTCATCGCCATCATCCGGACTGGCGCGACCAACATCGCCGACTATTTCAAGAAAATCATCTCATGGCCGACCTTCGCCGCGATCCTGGCGGCGTTGATGGTCGTCACGGCGTTCCTGTCGCTGCGCGCGCTCCGCAGGGAAGCGCCTGAGACGGCGGAGCCGCAGGGGATGCCGCGCGCGGGAACGGCCTATTGGCTCGCGATGCTGACTGCCGGCGTCCTCGGGACCTTCTATGGCGACGTCGCGTCGAAGACGGTGAGCATGCCGGTCGCCTCGCTGAGCCTGTTCGTACTGTTTCTGGCGATGGTCGCGCTGTGGACGAAATTGCGGGGCTGGCGCTTCTGGCTGTACTGGCTGGTCGTCGCCGTCGCCCGCACCTTCGGCACCGCCGCGGGCGACCTGCTCGCCGAAGACAAGCATCTCGATATCGGCCTGATCGCATCGACCGCGATCACCGGCCTCGCCTTCCTCGCGGTGCTGACGTTGTGGCCGCGCTCCAACACGAACGACAGGATCGAAGCATGACTCGCGCCCGCACATCCCTCGCAACGCTGGCGCTCAGCCTCTGCCTGTGGCCGACCGCGGCCTGGGCCGGCCCGCCCTACGACACCGACGATCCCGAGCCCGCCGACTATCGGCACTGGGAAATCTACATGTTCGGCACCGGGGCGCGGAGCGACGGCGCGTTCGAGGGCGAGAGCGGGCTGGATATCAATTACGGCCTTGCCGACAACGTGCAGCTGACGACGACAATACCGATCAATTTCACGCGCGGGCCCGGCGCGCGAACGGGAATGGGCGATGTCGAGTTCGGCGTGAAATACCGCTTCTATCACAACGAGGCGGCCGGCGTTTCGATCTCGGTCTTCCCCACGGTCGCCTTGCCGACATCGGGTAAGCGCTACGGGTCGGGCAAGACCGGGATGCTGCTGCCGATCTGGGCGCAAAAAGACTTCGGCAAATGGTCGGTGTTCGGCGGCGGCGGCTATTCGATCAATCCGGGCGCGGGCAACCGCAACTATTGGCAAGTCGCCATCGCGATGACGCGCGACGTCACGCCGAAACTGAATATCGGTGCGGAGATCACGCATCGCGGGCCCGAAGAGATCGGCGAAAAGCCGACCACCACGTTGGGGATCGGCGCGATCTATCGCCTCAAGGGACCGCTGTCGCTGCTGGCATCGGCCGGGCCTAGCTTCGGTGGCCGCAACGGCGACAAATATCACGCTTATGTCGCGTTGGGACTGAGCTTCTGATCAGATCGGCTGGATCGCCACCAGCAAGTCGCGCTCGATCGCGCGGGTGCATGCCAGTACGGACCCGCCCATCAGGTCGAGCGGCTGGCCGAGCGTATTGATCACGACGCCGCCCGCTTCCTCGACCATCACGACGCCCGCGGCCATGTCCCACGCACTGACGCTCTGTTCCCAATAGGCGTCGTGCCGGCCGCAGGCGACCCACGCCATGTCGATCGCTCCCGCGCCGAGCCGCCGGATCCCGGTGATCCGCGGCGTCAATCGCTCCATCTCGGCGAGGAATTGCTCGTGATAGGGCTTGGTCGCGAACGGGATGCCGACGCCCAGAATGCTTTCCTCGAGCGTCCGGCGGCTGGACACCTGGATGCGCTTGTCGTTGAGCCACGCGCCCTGCCCTTCCTCCGCCCAGAACGTCTCGGCGATGGCGGGGACGTGCGTGACGCCGGCAATCACCTTGCCGTCGCGCGCCAGCGCGATGTTCACGGCGAAGAGCGGCGACCCGGTGAGGAAATTGGTCGTGCCGTCGAGCGGGTCGACGATCCAGACGTGCGAGGGGTCCTTGCCGGGCTCGAGGCCGCCTTCTTCCCCCAGAAATCCATAGTCCGGGCGATAGGCCAGCAGCGCCGACCGCACCGTTTGCTCCGCCCGCAGATCGGCTTCGCTGAACATGTCGGCGGGCCCCGCCTTGCTGCGAATGTCGAGCGACTGGATGCGCTCGCGGTCTTCCATCAGCCCGTCTCCCGCGGCGCGGGCGGCGGCGAGCATGGTCGTGATCAGTTCGGACGGCATCGAAGCTCCAACACTCGAGAGAGGAAATTACGTCGTGGTCAGATCGCGGCCCAGCCGCCGTCCTTGGCGGTGCGCCGGATCGCATCGGCGACCTGATCGACGCGCAGCGCTTCGCGGAAATCCTTGGCCTTGTTGGGCAGCCCCAGCGCGGCCTCGATCGCGGCCTTCACCTCGATCGTCTTGAGGTCGTTATAGCCGATCTGGTGACCGGACGCGGGGCAGAACGCGCCGTAATCGCCGTGCCCGGGCCCCGCCATGATCGTGGTGAAGCCGTTCATCAGCCCCGGCCCCGCGCGGTAGAACTGGAGTTCGTTGAACCGCTCCTGCGTGAACACGATCGAGCCCTTGGTGCCGCTGATCTCGAACGCCAGCCCCATCTTGCGGCCGGTCGCGATCCAGCTCGCGGCGAGCGACCCGGTGGCGCCATTGTCGAAGCGGATCAGCGCGTCCATCTGGTCGTCGACCATGACCGGCCGCATCGCGCCGTTCGCATCGCGGCGTTCGCGGTGCGCGGTGTTGAGTTGCCCGGACACCTCCACGATCTCGCCGACCAGATGCCGCGCCATCGCGATGATGTGGCTGCCGATATCGGCCAGCGCGCCGCCGGCCTGATCGGGCTCGCAGCGCCAGTTGAACGGCGCGTCGGGCGAGGCCATGAAATCCTCGGCATGGATGCCGCGAAACGCGGTGACGGTGCCGATCTCCCCCGCCGCGACCAGTTCGCGCGCGACCTGGATCATCGGGTTGTAGAGATAGGTGAAGCCCACCGCGGTCGGCAGCTTCGCCGCTTCCGCCGCTGCGGTCATCTCCCGCGCGGCGTCGAGCGTCGTCGCCAGCGGCTTTTCGCAATAGACCGGCTTGCCCGCGGCGATCGCCGCCAGCGCGATCGGCGCGTGGAGCAAATTGGGCGTCGCGATCGCGACGAGGTCGATCCCTGGATCGGTCACCGCTTCGCGCCAGTCGCCGGTCGATCGCGCGAAGCCGAGCGAGGCCGCTGCGGTCGCTGCCACTTCCGCGTCGCGATCGGCGAGAATGTCCAGCACCGGCGCGATCGGCAAATCGAACGTCCGCGCGGCGGCGGCGAAGGCCATCGCGTGCGCGCGTCCCATGAAGCCGCTGCCGACCAAGGCAATGCGAAGCGGCGGCTTGCTCATGCGCCGGCGACCTCACGATAGCGCGCGCGCAGCTGATCGAGCGTCTTGCGTTTCACCGGCTGGCCGTCGCGCAATTTGTACCAGGTGTTCTGGCTGATCCGATAGGTTTCGAAGAGCCCTTCCGACGTCGTGCGCGGCAGCCGCTCCCGCAACGCCTCGAACTCTTCCCTCGGGATCGTCACCATCTCGAACCGCATGTCTATTTCTCCGCTCCATAATAACTGCCGCCACGCTCGGTGCGCTGGCGGCGCTTCAATTCACCGGCGTCGATCACGCGCTTCCAGCTCGACGCGCCGTTGCTGAGGTCGGCGAGCTTGAGGACGATCGGATCCCAGACCGGGCCGCCCATCAGGTTGCAGACGTTCATCGCGACCTGGGGCTCGGCGCCGAAGGTGAAATCGAGCACGCCGAAATTGGCGCTGCCGATCCACGGCTGGCGCAGCCGGACCTCCGGCGTCTGATCGGGATATTTGCCGCTGATCGTCTGGGCGAGGCCGGAGCTGGCCATGTCGTAGAAATCGTACCCGCCCTTCTCGCTCCACGGCACGCAATTCGCCTCGCCCATATGGACGTCGCCCGAAATGCCGAAGCAGCCGGTGACGTTGTTGTCGCGGATGAAGTCGAGCAGTTCGTTGCGCTCGTTCTGGTACGACGCCCAACTGTCACCGCGCTTGGCGGCGGACCAGCCGGTGCCCGAAACGAGGATCTTGAAGGTCGCGCGCGAGGCCTTGAGCTCGCGCTTGAGCCAGGCCTTTTGCCCGGCGCCGAGCATCGTCTTGGTCGGACCGTCGGGTGCCGAAGGGGTGTCGCGATGATAGCGCCCGTCGAGCATGAAGATGTCGATCGGCCCGAAACTGTGGCGGAAGAACACGCCCGGCGTATCGGGCAGCCCGGCCGCCGGATTGGCCCACCAACGCTTGAACAGCTTGAGCGTCATCCCCTTGACCGGGTTGGCGCTGTCACTGTCGTTATAGCCGAAATCGTGGTCGTCCCAGATCGCCAGCTGCGGCACCGAACGCAGCAAGGGCTGGAGACTGTCGACGCTACGCTGGCGGCCGTAATTGTCGGTGAAGGCGGGCTCGGCGTCGCTGTCGGCGTAGATGTTGTCGCCGAGCCACAGGAACAGGTCCGGCTGCGCCGCGACGACCGATTCGAACACCAACTGGCGGTCGTCATATTGCACGCGCGCGCACGAGCCGAAGGCGATGCGGATCGGGCGCGGCGTGGCGGGCGCCGTGCGGACCTTGAACGGCATCGGACGGTGCCGGTCCTCGACATTGTCGCCCTTCACGCGATACCAATAATCGGTGTAGGGCTTGAGGCCGGTCACCTTGATCCGCGTGGTGAGGTCATCCTCGAGCGTAGCGGGCACCGGTGCGGTCGCCTTCACGTCGCTGAACGCGCGGTCGCTGGCATATTCGACGGTCATGCCGAACGTCCCGCTCGCCCGGCTCCACACGGTAAAGCTGTCCGGCGTGGTGGCGCCGATCATCGGCCCTTCGAGCAAGCGCGGCGCGCCGATCGCGGCCGACCAGGCACGGCGCGGAAGAGCGACCAGCGCGGAGAGCGCGGTCGCGCCCCAAAGGAAATTGCGACGATCCATTTCTCTTCCTCAATCGCGCAAGCGCGTGTTCCATTGGCTCGCGGCCAGCAGCAGCGACACGACCGACGCGCCCACCCAGAAGGTGATCGCCGCGGTGAAATCGTGATGCACGACACCGCCCACCGTGGTCTTGCCGGCATCGATCAGGATGCCGCTGACTTGATCCTGGATGCCCGCGCCGAGATAGCTGAACACGCCGACCATCCCGAGCGCCGCGCCCGCGACCCTCTTGGGGCAAATGTCGATCGCGAACAGCCCGCCGATCGACGTGACCAGGCCGGTCATGCCGAGCCCGAACAGGATCATCGCGAAGCTTTCCCACAGCACGCCGGACGGGCCGTAGAAGAACAGCAGCAACCCGATGATCTCGATGATCCCGAACAGCAGATTCACCGGAGGCCGGCGCGCGCCGAACATCTTGTCGGAAATCCAGCCGAACGCGACCGCACCGAAGATGCCGGCCAGCGTGTTGACGGTCAGCAGCGACCCCGCCTGCAGAACGGTGTAGCCGCGCGCTTCCTGCAGATAGAGCACGCCCCAGCTGTTGATCGCGTAGCGCGTGACATAGATGAACGCGCTCGACAGCGCGATCACCCAGACCGCGCGGATCTTGATGATCGACAGCTGAGTCGACAGCACGCTCCTGGGCGGTTGGGCCGCGATCGCCTCGGGATCGACGGCGGCGGCGCGCTCGTTCTTCCAATCGGCGATTTCGGGCAGGCCGAGCGTGCGCGGGCGGTCGGTCATCATGACCCAGGCGATGAGCGCTCCGATGATCACGACCGACGCGGGGGCCCAATAGCCCCATTGCCAGCCGTACCAGCCGACGATCGCGGCGACGACGAAGAACGACAGCCCCTCGCCGATCGAATGCGCGGTCGACCAGATGCCGTAATAGCGTCCGCGCTCGCTGTTGGAGAACCAGCTCGCCAGCGCGACCACGCTGGCCGGCGCGCCATAGCTCTGGAACCAGCCGTTGATGCCCCAGGCGATCGTCGCCGCGAGCACGGTCGCCGAAAACCCCATATAGACGTTGCAAAGCGCCGACAGGACCAGCCCGAGGACGAAGAATTTCCGTGCGTTGGCGTGGTCGGCGACGAAGCCGTTGATCAGCTTGCCGAACGCGTAGCTGAAGAAGAAGGCCGAGCCGATCGTGCCGAGGTTGGTCGCGGTGAAGATATGCGCGTCGATCAGCGGCTTCTTCACCATGTCGATCGACAGGCGGCACGTATAGGACAGGCCGTAAGCCAGCGTGATCGCGATGATCGTGCGCAGCCGCAGCCGGCGATACTCGGCATCGACGCCCGTATCCTGCCGTATCGGCAGATCAGGCCCGGTGGCGAAAGCCTTCAACATCGTACCCCTCCCTCGATCGCGCCGCTCGGACGGCGTCTGTGATCAGCATATCGGTCGGCCCGTTCGCTTCAAACCGCGGTCACCCCATCGTGGGGATGATGAACGCCGAATCCCCCGCGCCACCGTCGGGCCAGCGCTGGGTGACGGTCTTGACCTTGGTCCAGAAGCGGACCCCTTCCATCCCGTATTGATTGGTGTCCCCGAAACCCGAGCGCTTCCAGCCGCCGAACGAATGGTAGGAGACGGGGACCGGAATCGGCACGTTGATCCCGACCATGCCGACGTTCACGCGCGCGGCGAATTCGCGCGCGGCGTGGCCGTTACGGGTGAAGATCGCGACGCCGTTGCCGTATTGATGCTCGCTCGGCAGGCGCACAGCCGTCTCGAAGTCGGGCGCGCGGACGATCTGCAGCACGGGGCCGAAGATTTCCTCGCGATAGCTCGTCATGTCGGTCGTAACGTGGTCGAACAGGCTCGGCCCGATGAAAAAGCCCTGCTCGTGCCCTTGCAGCTTGAAGCCGCGACCATCGACGACCAGTTCCGCGCCTTCGTCCACGCCGGTCTGAATCCAGTTTTCGATCCGCTGGCGATGCGCGGCGTTGACCACCGGTCCGTAATGCGCTTCCGGATCGGTCGACACGCCCACGCGCAAGGCGGCGATCGCCGGGATCAGCTTGGCCTTGAGCGCCTCGGCGGTCGCATCGCCCACAGGCACCACCACCGGGAGCGCCATGCAGCGCTCACCCGCCGAGCCGAACGCCGCGCCGCACAGTTCGTCAACCGTCTGGTCGAGATCGGCGTCGGGCATGACGATGCCGTGATTCTTCGCGCCGCCCATCGCCTGGACGCGCTTCCCGGCGGCGACGCCGCGCTGGTAGACGTAATGGGCGATATCCGACGAGCCGACGAAGCTGACCGCGCCGATCGCCGGATGATCGAGGATCGCGTCGACCATTTCCTTGTCGCCGTGGACGACCTGCAAAATGCCCTCGGGCGCGCCAGCTTCGCGGAACAGTTCGGCCAGCCGCACCGGCACGCTCGGGTCACGCTCGGAGGGCTTGAGGATGAACGCGTTGCCGACCGCGATGGCCGGGCCAAACATCCACATCGGGATCATCGCCGGGAAGTTGAACGGCGTGATCCCCGCGCCGATCCCGATCGGCTGGCGCATCGAATAGACGTCGATCCCGGGACCTGCGCCCTGAGTGTATTCGCCCTTCAGCATGTGCGGGATGCCGGCGGCGAATTCGATCACGTCGAGCCCGCGCTGTATGTCGCCCTTGGCATCCGCGACGACCTTGCCGTGCTCGGACGCGAGCAGCTCGGCGAGCTCCTGCATGTTGGCCTCGAGCAGTTCCTTGAAGCGGAACATGACGCGGGCGCGGCGCTGCGGGTTGATCGTCGCCCAAGCGGGCTGCGCGGCCTGCGCCGCGGCGACCGCACGGTCCAGATCGGCCTGGACGCCCAATCCGACACGCGCCTGAATCTGCCCGGTCGAGGGATTGAAGACCTCGCCGAAGCGCGCAGGGCTGCTCCCACCGCCGCCGGCGATGACATGGTCAATCTGTCGCATCATTCTTCCTACTGCCGGACGATCCAGTCGTGCGCGGGATCGTTGGTGAACTTCCAGGCCTTACGGGGTCCGGCCATGACGTTGAGGTAATAGAGATCATAGCCGTGCGCGGCGCCGACCGGGTGATAGCCGCGCGGCACCATCACCGCGTCGCCGTCGCTGACCGCCATCGACTCGTCGAGCGAGCGATCGTCGGTATAGACGCGCTGGAACGCGAACCCGCCGGGGCGTTTCATCCGGTGATAATAGGTTTCCTCGAGCAAGGTCTCGGTTGGCCAGGCGTCGATATCGTGCTTGTGCGGCGGATAACTCGACCAGTTGCCGCCGGGAGTGATCACTTCGACCACCAACAGGCTTTCGGCGATGTCCGACTGATCGTCGAGGATGTTGCGGACGTAGCGCGTGTTGGTGTCCTTGCCGCGCGTTTCCTGACCGACCTCCTCCGGCTTGATCAAGCGGACCGCGCCGGCGCCAGTGCCGGGCGCGGTGCAGATCGCGACTTCGGCATCGGTCACCGCCTCGACCGCATAATCGAGTCCGGCGGGGACATAGACCGACGTCGGCGAGGCTTCGAACACGTCGCGGCGGCCGCCCAGATCGCTGAAGAATTTCCCGCCCGCAGTGACGTCGACCGTGCCCGACAGGATGACGATGCACGCCTCGCGCCCGGCTTCGGCCGCCGCATAGGTCTTGCCGGCCGCCAGCTGGACCACGCGGAAGCCGACATAGGTCCAACCGGCATTTTCCGGCGTGATGTCGATCGCAACGCCATCGGCATCGGGGGCGTGCGGACGGACCAGCAGGTTCATGCCACCAACTCCGCTTCGCGGGCGAGACGCTTCAGTGTGTCGAGCCCGAGCTGCTGATATTCGCGCGGATTGGCGACCGCGGGGTCCTGTTCGGCCTCGATCACGATCCAGCCCGAATAATCCATGCCGGCGAGCGCGGTCATGAACGGCGCATAGTCATAGTCGCCGTCGCCCGGCGTCGTGAACATCCCGCCAACCACGCCGTCCAGGAAGCTCGTCCCGTTGCCGAAGAATTCGGCATGGCGCGACGTGCGGACGTCCTTGCAATGGACATGGTTGACGCGCTCGGGTCGCGTCCGGACGATCGCGAGCGGATCGATCCCACCATAGAGTGCGTGTCCGGTGTCGAGCACCAGCCCGACATGATCCTCGGTCGCATCGAAGAAACGCTGCAGTTCCTCCTCGGTCTCGACCACGGTGCCGAGATGGTGGTGATAGGCGAAGCGCAGGCCGCGATCGTTGACGTAGCGCGCGACCGTGTTGAGCCGCTCGCCGAAGCGTTGCCAGTCGTCCGCGCCGATCTTCGGATGCGTGTCGAGCCGGCTGCCGCGATCGCCATGTACCGCGTTCGAAGTCTCGGCGAGGATGAACACCGACGAGTCCATATATTCGAGCAAGGCGAGGTGCGCGCCCATCGCGTCGATCTCGGCCTGGGCGTCGCGGACCAGCAAGTTCGAACTGTACCAGCCGCCGACGATATCGAGGCCATAGCTCGCCATGATCGGGGCGAGCTTTTCGGGCTCGCGCGGAAACTTGTTGCCAAGCTCGACACCGTCGAAGCCGATTTCCTTCACGTCGGTCAGCAATGCATCGAGCGTGATATCGCCACCCAGTTCGGGCATGTCGTCATTGGCCCAGGCGATGGGGCTCACGCCCCAGCGGATCGTCATTGGTTGTCTCCGTGGATCTTGGTTTCGTATTCGGCGCGCGCGGCGTTGACCTGCGGGCGAGTCGAGACTTCGGGCACCGCGACGTCCCACCAATGCCCGCCTTGCTCGGTCGAGATGGCGGGATCGGTGTCGATCACGACGACATAGCTGGTCGTGCTGGCGGCGGCGCGTTGCAGTGCGCTTTCGAGCTCGGCGATCCCCGCCACCTTCTCGGCGGTCGCGCCCAGGCTGCGCGCGTGCATCGCGAAGTCGATATCGGGGAGCGTTTCGTGCCGGCTGTCGGCGAGCAGATTGTTGAACGGCCGCCCGCCCGTGCCTTGCTGCAACCGGTTGATGCACCCGAAGCCGCGATTGTCGAGCAGCACGACCGTGATCTTGCGCCCGAGCATCACCGACGTGGCGAGCTCCGAATTGAGCATCAGATAGCTGCCGTCGCCGACCATCACGGTCACGTCGCGATCGGGCATCGCCATCTTCGCGCCGAGCCCGGCGGCGACTTCGTAACCCATGCACGAAAAGCCGTATTCGACGTGATATCCGCCCGGCTGCTTCGTGCGCCACAATTTGTGCAATTCGCCGGGCAGACCGCCCGCGGCGCAGACCACGACGGCGTCGTCCGGCGCCTGGCGCCACACCGCACCGATCACTTGCGCGTCCGACGGGAGCGCGTTGGCGGGCGCGGTGACGGCGTCGAATGCTGCATTCCATTCGACGATCGCCGCCGCGTTCGCGTCCTGCCACGCAGTCGGCGCGGTCCAGTCGCCGAGGCGCTGCGCGAGATCGTCGATTACCACGCGGGCATCGCCCAGCACCGGCTCGGCGCGATGCTTGACTCCGTCATGCAGCTGGACGTTGACCTGGAACAGCCGCCCGCCGAACAGGGTGCGCGAGCCCGTCGTGAAATCCTGCAACCGCGTGCCGATGCCGATCACCAGATCGGCCTGCTCCGCCGCGCGATTGGCGGCGCTGGTGCCGGTGACGCCGACCGAACCGAGCGCGTGCGGGTGATCCCAGGGCAGCGAACCCTTGCCGCCCTGCGTTTCGACCACGGGAATGCCGGTTGCCGCGGCGAAGCGTTGCAACGCTTCCTCTGCCCGCGAATAGAGCACGCCGCCGCCCGCCACGATCAGCGGCCGCTCCGCCGCGGCGATCGCGTCGGCGAGCGCGTTCAGTTCGTCCCGATCGGGACGAATACGACGGCGGCGCCAGACCTTCTCGGCAAAGAAGCTTTCGGGATAGTCGAACGCCTCGGCCTGAACGTCCTGGCACAACGCCAGCGTCACCGGCCCGCACAAAGCCGGGTCGGTGAGGATCGCCATCGCGCGCGGGCAGGAATCGAGGATCTGCTCGGGCCGGGTGATCCGGTCGAACAAGCGGCTGACCGGGCGGAAGCAATCGTTCGCGCTGACGGTCGAATCGGCGAAATCCTCGATCTGCTGGAGCACGGGGTCGGGGCGGCGGCTCGCATAGACGTCGCCGGGCAGGAACAGCACGGGGAGCCGGTTGACGTGCGCCAGCGCCGCGGCGGTGACCATGTTGGTCGCGCCCGGCCCGATCGAGCTCGTGCACGCCATCGCGCGCTCGCGCCGCGAGGCCTTGGCGAACGCGATCGCGGCATGCGCCATCCCCTGTTCGTTGTGCGCCCGGTAGGTGGGCAAGGCGTCCTCGGCAGCGGCCAGCGCTTCGCCCATGCCGGCGACGTTGCCGTGCCCGAAAATCGCCCAGACGCCCGCGAAATAGGGAACGATCGCGCCTTCGAACTCGACCTTCTGCGCCGCCATCCAGCGGACCAGGGCCTGCGCCATCGTCAGCCGCACCGTGGTCATCACGCGGCGACCCGGGCGTGGCGCGCCTGATGCCAGGCCTCGGCCAGCACGCGCAGGTTCTCGCCGAGCGCTGCGATCGCGCCGTCATCGTCGATCTTGCCCGACAGCCATTGCGCGGCGACGTCGTGGAAGATCGTGCGCCCGACCGCGAAGCCCTTGACCAGCCGGTACGGGGCGGCCGCCGCGATCCCGGCGATGATCTCCTCGCGCGGCGCCGACAGGCCGAGCAGGACGATGCCGCGGCACAACGGATCGTGGCGCAGGATCGCCGCCTCGATCTTTTGCCACGCGGCGGTATCGTCGCTCGGCTCGAGCTTCCACCAGTCGGGATAGACGCCGAGGCCATAGATATGATCGATCACGCGCGCGATCGTATCACTTTCCACCGGCCCGTGCTTCGACGCGATGATTTCGAGCAGGAATTCGTGCCGCCCCGCACGGCACGCATCGAACAGCCGCAGGATCTGGCGGTCTTGCCGCGCGCGCATCTCCGCATCGTCGTCGGGATGATAGAAGACGAGGCACTTGACGACATGGCCGATCGGCCATTCGCGCAGCGTGTTGGCGACGTCGGGCGATCCTTCGAACTCGATCGGGCGCGACCCTGGCAGCTCGATCGGGCGTCCGACCCAATAGGGCATGTCCGCCGACGCTTCGAGCCCGCGCGCGCCGTATCGCCCGTCGAGCAGAACGCCGTAGCGCGGGTCGCCCTGCGCCAGCCGGTCGACCGCGCTGAGCGCGAGGTTCTTGAAATGCGCGATCCGCTCGGCATCGCCGGTGCCGAGGTCGGAGACCAGATCGTCGAACTGGCTGCGATGATCGATCGCGAGCACGGTGAGCTCGTCGTGCGTGCCGTGGCGGTTGGTCGACCAGTGCAATTGCTCGAGCGCCGCGCTTTCGCGCAAGCGGTGCGGCCAGGCATTGCCCGCAAGGAAGACCTGCAGCTCGTCCCACGATGCCATCGCCGGCGCGCAGCCATGCCGCGACACGACGATCGCGCCGCACGCATTGGCGATTTCGCAGCAGCGATCGAGCGGCATGTCGCGGAGCCATCCGCGCAGGAAGCCGGCCATGAAGGCATCCCCCGCTCCGAGCACGTTGAACACTTCGATCCGGAAGCCGCGCCCGACCACGCCGGCCGACAAATCGTCGGGAATCGCATCGGGAAAGGCGACGCAGCCGTCCGCGCCGCGCTTGCACACCAGCAATGCGGTCGTACCCGCGCGAATCGTCCGCAGTGCCGCGACGGTATCGGTCGACCCGCCGAGGATGTGGATTTCCTCTTCCGTGCCGACGATCAAGTCGCACAGCGGCAGGACGCGCTGCAATTCGCTGGTAACCGCGGCGCTGGCGACGAAGCGGTCCTCGCCATTGGCCTTTTGCGCGAGGCCCCACAGGACCGGGCGATAGTCGATGTCGAACACGACGCGGCCACCCTGCGCCTTCATCAACTGCGCCGCCTTGAAGCTCGCCGCGAACACGTCCGCACGCGACAGATGCGTGCCGTTGATCAGGAGCGCGCCGGCGCGGGCGATCTGCGCCGGATCGATATCGTCGGCGGTCAGCGCCATGTCGGCACAATTCTCGCGATAGAAGATCAGCGGAAAGGTCTCGGGATCGCGAATGCCGAGGATCGCCAGCGCGGTCAGGCGATCGGGATCGGTGACGACCCCCGCCGTGTCGACATTCTCGCGCTGGAGTTCCTCACGAACGAAGCGGCCGAAATGATCGTCGCCGACGCGAGTCAGCAGCCCGGCATCGAGTCCCAGCCGTGACGCCCCGACCGCCGTATTGGCCGGGCTGCCGCCGATATATTTGGCGAAGCTCGCCATGTCCTCGAGCCGGCCGCCGATCTGTTCGCCGTACAGGTCGATGCTCGCCCGGCCCAACGTGAGCAAGTCGAGCCGGCGCGCCTCGTCAGATGTTGGAATTCGCTGCGCCATGTACGTTCAGACCCGCCTCTCCGTGGTCTGTAATAGCTATTCTATTCATGTTCTATTTGCAACAGCCGTTTCAACATTTTGGAACAAAAATTCCGCGCCGAAATGGCTGCTATCGCCCGCGCCGTTTCGCGGGAGCCTTTTGACGGCTTTCCTCGAACGCGAAATTGATGACCAGCGCCTGGGCAAGGCACATCGAGGCGGACAGCGACCGAAACTTGCGGACCTCGGACTCGCGGACTTGCAGGACGTGCTGGGCGGGCTTGGCGATCGGGCTGACCAGGCTGTCGCTGATCGCGAGCACCTTGTTGCCCCGCGCCCGCGCCGCTTCGACGATGCCCACCGTCTCCTCCGAATAGGGCTGGAAGCTGACGGCGATCAGCAAATCTTTTTCGCCCATCGCCTGCGCTTGCTGCATCCCGAGCCCGGCGATGCCGTCGATGAAGATCGCGCGCTTGCCCGCCTGGAGCAGCGAGTAGACCAGATAGGAGGCGACCGGGAACGAGCGGCGGAACCCCGCGACATGAACGATCTCCGCCGCCGAGATGGCATCGACGGCAGCGCGCATATCCGCTTCGGTAACGGTCTGGAGCAGGTTCTTGAGCGCGAGCGTATTGCCTTCGATGAATTCGCCGAGCAGTTCCGCCGGCTCGACATCCTTGGCGTTCGCCGTCTGATCGAGTTGCCGGACACGTTCGGAATATCCCAGCGCGGCATTGTTGCTCAGCAGTCCGTCGCGGAACAGCCGCTGCATCTGGCTGGCGCCGTCGAACCCGAAGCTCTTGGCGAAGCGCACGATCGCCGAAGGCTGCACCCCGCATCGGTCGGCGATGACCGCCAGCGTCTCGAGCGCGATGTCGTTGGGCTCGTCGAGGATGTAGCGCCCGATCTGCTGCAACCGCTTGCTCAGCGATTCGTGCCGCCGCACGATCTCGCCGCGAAGTTGTTCGGCGGTCGTGGGCGCGGACAGCGTATCGGACATCAATTCAAACCTGCTTTGTTTGAAAACGGAATATATGTTCAAATTTTGGAACGCAACTATCGCCAAATCGAGCCCGGGTCGCTAGAAAACATGTATTCCAATCCGGAATGAACTGGAAACTGCATTTTACGAGAGGCCTTGATGCACAACATCGCCATTATCGGGGCGGGACGGATCGGGAAGATCCACGCCGCGAACGTCGCGGCCAACCCGCGGCTCCGGCTCGCCCGCGTGATCGATCCCTTCGCCGACGCGGCCGCGGCGCTCGCCGCGCAGCATGGCGCGACGGTGTCCACGATCGACGACATGCTCGCGGATGCCGGCATCGCCGGTGTGGTGGTGGCGAGTTCGACCGACACGCATCTCGATTACAGCCTCGCCGCGGCGAAAGCGGGCAAGGCGGTGTTCTGCGAAAAGCCGCTCGATCAGAATCTGGCGCGCGCGAGCGCGGCCGCGGTGGAACTGAAGGCGATGGGCGCGCGCCTGTTCCTGGCGTTCAATCGCCGCTTCGACCCCAATTTCGCGGCGCTCGAAGCCCGGCTCGCCGGCGGCGCGGTCGGGGCGCTCGAGACGCTGCACATCATCAGCCACGACCCCTCGCCACCGCCGGCCGAGTACGTCGCGACCTCCGGCGGCATGTTCAAGGACATGGTGATCCACGATTTCGACATGGCGCGCTGGCTGCTCGGCGAGGAGCCGACCGAAGTGTTCGCGACCGCGTCGGTGCTGGTCGATCCCGCGATCGGCGCGGCGGGCGACGTCGATACCGCCAAGACTATCCTGCGCACCGGGTCGGGCAAGCTCTGCATGATCTCGTCGAGCCGGCGCAGCGGCTATGGCTATGACCAGCGGATCGAAGCGTTCGGGTCGAAGGGCCTGATCCGCGCGCAGAACGTGCTGGAGAGCACGGTGGAGACCTGGGGCGAGGCTGGCGCCGCTGCCGACCGGTTCCAGAACTTCTTCCTCGACCGCTACGCGCAAGCCTATGCGCGCGAAGTCGATCACTTCGCCGACATCATCGACGGCGCGACCCCGCTGATCGGCTATCAGGACGGCGTCGCCGCGCTGGCGCTGGCCGAGGCCGCCGCTCGGTCCGCCGCTTCGGGCAAGTTCGAAACGGTCTAGCCGGCTCGCGTCTTCGGCGGGCAAAAGGAAGGCCGGCGAGGATATCCTCGCCGGCCTTTTCAGTATTCCTTCGGAGGAGAAGGATCAGAACTTGAACTGGATGCCGGCCTTGATCAGGCGACCGTACGTCTCGCGCTCGAGCAGCTGGCTCTTCACGCCCATGAAGCGGCGCCACGGCGCGTTGTTGAGGTTCGAGCCCTCGACATAGATCTCGACCGTGTCCTTGAAGGTCACGCCGAGCCGGGCATCGAGCTGGCCGTTATAGTCGGTATATTGATCCCCCGCGGCGTTGGGGCCGAGCGCATCGAGATATTTCGAACGGAACGAGTAAGCGAGGCGGCCCGAAATGCCGTATTTCTCGTACGTCAGCTGGATCGAGCCGATCGATTTCGACTGGAAGAAGAGCGGGAACTGGCCGCTCCGCGCCGCCAGCCCTTCGCCGTGCCCGCCGACGATCGTGTAATTGCCCGACACGCCGAACCCGGCGAGCGGCCCGGGCAGGAAGTCGAACGTGTATTGCACGTTGAACTCGATGCCCTTGATGATCGCCTTGTTGGCGTTGACCGGGGTTACGACCTGCGCGCTTGCGAAGGTCTGCCCGGCAAACGTCACATTGGTCATCGTCGTGCTGGACGAATAGATCGGATTGTCGATCGTCTTGTAGAAGGCGCCGACCGAGATGATCCCGCGCTTGCCGAGATAATATTCGGCCGTCAGGTCGAAATTGACCGCCTTGTAGGGCTGGATGTTCGGATTGCCGAGCGTGACCGTGGTCGGGTTGGTGGTCGTGTCGATCGAGATGAACGACGACAGATCGGGATAATTGGGCCGACCCAGCGACGTGGTCACTGCGCCGCGGAAGATCAGGTCCTTGGTCGCCTCGTACTTGAACGTGATGCCCGGGAACAGATCCGTGTACGACCGCGTGGCGACGTTGTTGAAGCCCTGCGTCGTGGTCGAGGTCGAGGTGACGATCTTGCCCAGCGCGTAATCGTCGGTGTGTTCGAGCCGGACGCCCGGAATGACCGTCAGCCCGCCGAACTTGAGCGTCGCCATGAAATAGCCGGCGCTGATCTTCTCGGTCACGTCATAGTCGTTGACCAGGCTGTTGGCGCGCGAGCTCTGCAAATTGGCGGCGCTTTGCGTCAGCGTCCCGGGATTGGCCGCGAGGAATGCCTCGGCGGTCGGGTAGCTGATCCGCGGTCCGAACACGAACTGGCCGTCATAGAAATCGGTGTCGCCGATATACGAGGCGTTGCCCGCGGTGAACGTCTTGCCGGCTGCCAGGCTGTAGACTTGGAAATTCCGGTCGTTGGTCTTGCGGCGATGCAGGAACTTGCCGCCGATCTTGATCGTCGACCCGTCGCCGATGCCGATCGGCGTCGTGAAGTCCGCTCTCACCTGCCACAGATCCTCCTGCGCATGGCGGCGGTCGTAGTTGACGCTGTTGAGCGAGTAAGCGGTGGTGAATGCCGGGCTCGGCGTGAAAGTGTACGGCCCGGTCGACAGATCATACGTCCCGATCACCGAATTGGCGCCGGTCGCGGAGCCGCGGAAATTATATTCGGAGCGCAGCGGATCGTCCTTGACCGCGCTGGCATAGGCGCCAGCCACGTCGAGCGTGCTCTGGCCCAACTTGAACGAGCCGCCACCCGATACCGACTTGGTGTTGTCATCCTCGATCCGGCGACGGATCAAGATCGACGGACGACCGCGGAAGCTGTTGGTCGCGGTCGGCGGCGCCGCGAAGCTGCACGTATTCGTCGTCGAATAGTAGCACAGGCTGTCGACGCGGTTCTGGTCACGGAATTCGTTGTCCGAATATTTCGAATAGGTGCCGCGCAGGAACAGCCGCACCGCCGGGCTGGGACGGTAGTCGAGATTGAGGACATAGCCGGTGCGCTTGCGGACGAGGTTATAGTCGCGCAGACCATATTGGTCGGGCCGACCGCTGCTGTCGAACGCCCCGCCGCCCTGGAAATTCTGCGATTCGATCGGGCGGTACGAATAGCTCGCCGACGCGACGATGCCGAGATTCCCGATCCGGCCGCCGATCTGGCCATCGCCCTCGTACGGGCTCTTGCCGTTGAGCTTGTACCAGCCGTACTGGGCGCGCGCGCTGGCGAAGAAATTGTTCTTGCGGTCGAACGCCGACAGCGTGCGGATATCGACCGCGCCGCCGATCGCGTTGGCGTCCTGATCGGGCGTGATCGACTTGGAAATGGTGACCGATCCGATCAGCGACGAGGGGATATCGTCGAGCTTGACCTGGCGGCCATCGGGCTCGGGCGCCGGCTGGGTCTGCCCGTTGACGGTGACGTTGACGAGGTTCGGGTTGACGCCGCGGATAATGACATAGCGACCTTCACCCTGGTCGTTCGCGACCGACAGGCCGGGCAAGCGACGCACGGCCTCGGCGACGTTCTGATCGGGCAGCTTGCCGACATCGTCGGCGACGAGCGTTTCGGTCACCGCGTCCGAATTCTTCTTCATCGACACCGCGGCGCGCTCCGCGTCGCGCAGGCCGGTGATGACGATTTCGCCGTTGCCGTCGCCAGTGTTCTGCGGCGCGGCGGGCTTGTCCTGCGCCAGCGCGGGCTGCGCCAACGCCATCGCCAAAGCGCCGGCACTGGCGCTCAAGAGTATCCGGCTGGTCCGCAAAGTGAGGCCATGCGCAGAAACGGTCATTCTTTCCTCCCCGTCCAAATAGGTCGCAGCGTGGTGCACTGTCGCTCTGGCCTGCGAGATACGAACAAAAATTCCATATTGCAATAGAAATAGAATTTATCTTGCAGGAGCCGACGGCAGACGCGTTCCATGCGTGGCCCTGTGGCGCCTCAACATGACATTTTGCTGACGACGGAAAATTTAGCGGGCCGGCGGCCAGCTTACCCGTACTTCGAGGCCGCCGAGCGGCGATTGGGCGAGCGTCAATGCGCCCTCGGTGGCTTCGGCAAGCTCGCGCGCGATGGCGAGGCCGAGGCCATGGCCGTCGCCGTCCGAATCGAGTCGCGCACCGCGCAGGATCGCTTCGCCGTGCCGCGCGAGGTCGAGTCCCGGTCCGTCGTCGCCGATCGCGATCGTCAGCCCGGCATCGTCGCTCGCCACGATCGACACTTGCCGTCGCGCGTGTCGCGCCGCGTTCTCGATCAGCGGGCCGATCAGTTCGGCGGCGTCCTCGCCCGCCAGCGGCAGCGCGATCGTCGCGGCGATGTCGACCGTGAACGCGATTCGCTCGCCCGCTTCTGTGTGCTCGATCACCGCGACGATGCTTTCGACGAGCGGCAAGGCGAGCGTGGTATGGCCTTCGCTCTGCACCAGTCCGATCCGCGTGCGGGCGAGCTCCCCGTCGACTGCGGCGCGGACCGCGGCGATCGCCGCGTCGAGCCCGTCGGCCGCGGCGCCGGCACCCGTTTCGCGTGCGCGCGCGCTTTGCACCGCCAGCGCCGCCAGCGGCGTTTTGAGGCCATGCGCCAGATCGGCGGCGCGGCGGCGCGCGCGCGTCACGTCGGCCTCGCGGGCGTCCGCCAGGGCGTCGATCGCGTCGGTCAGCGGACGCAACTCGACCGGATACGAGCCCGCCAGCCGCGCCGAGGGATCGCGCCGCAAGCGCCGCACTTCTTCTTCGACATTGGCCAGCGGTCGCAGGCCGAGCGACACCTGGAACCAGGCGGCAAGCGCGAGCGCGAGCCACAGCAAAGCAAGCGAAATCCCGATCTCGCGCGAGAATTCGCGCTGAGCCGGCTCGATCCGCGCGAGATCGTAGCCGAGCTGCACGGTCAGCGGCGGATCGCCCGGGCGCAATTTGATCTGGCGCTCGACGAGCAGCATGCGCTGCCCGAACGGGCCCGCCACCTTGCGGTCGCGCCACGCGTCACCGGCGGCGTCGGCCGGCGCCGGAAGCGCCGAATCCCACAGCGAGCGCGAGCGTGTGCGGCCGCCGGCGCCCGACACTTGCCAGTACAGCCCGCTGGTCGGCAGCCCGAACCGCGGATCGGGCGGCTCGTCCGCCGCGACCGGCTTGCCCGCGCTATCCGCCGTCAGGCCGCCGATCAGCAGTACCGACTGGGCGACGAGCTCGTCATGCACGCGCCGCTCGATATGTTGCGAGAAGATCAATGTCAGCGCCAGCCAGGCCAACGCAAGGGCCACCGCCACCGCGATCGCTCCGCCGGCCAACAGCCGGAGCCGGAGCGAGCGGACGATCACGCCGCGAGTTTCGGGAGCAGATAGCCGAAACCGCGCTGCGTCTCGATCACGTCGGCGCCGAGCTTGCGGCGGATCCGCGCGACCAAAGCCTCGATCGCGTTCGCATCGCCGGGCGCGCTGGCACCGTAGAGATGCTCCGCCAGCTCGCCCGCCGGCACCGCGCGCTCGGCATTGTGCGCGAGATAGTCGATCAGCCGGAACTCGAGCGGCGACAGGCGGATCGGCGCGCCGTTAAGCGTCGCCGACATGCGCGTGGTGTCGACCACCAGCGCGCCGATCCGGAGCGTCGACGACACGCGACCGGCGGAGCGGCGCACCAGCCCGCGCACGCGCGCGATCAGCTCGCCCATCTGCCACGGCTTGGCGAGATAATCGTCCGCGCCGGCCTCGATCCCGGTCACCTTGTCGGTCCAGTCGTCGCGCGCGGACAGGATCAGGATCGGAAACCGCCGTTCCGCCTCGCGCCAGCGGCGAATGACCGACAACCCGTCAAGCCGCGGCAGGCCGAGATCAACGATCGCGACCTGATAGTCTTCGACGTCGCCGAGGAACCAGGCCTGCTGGCCGTCGGGCGCGTGATCAACGACGAAGCCCGCGGCGCCGAGCGCACGCACCAGCTCCTCCGCAACGATCGGGTCGTCCTCGACCACCAGCGCGCGCATCGTCCCCCCTTCAATCGTCCTCGATCGACAGGATACGACCGTTCCTGGCGTCGAGCTCGATTTCGCGCACGCGGCCGTTTTTCGCAAGAATCTTGACCTTGTACTGGAAGCCGGCCGGCTTGCGCTCGAGCTTCACCTTGAGAACGTCGCCGGGCACCTTGGCAGTGGCGATGTCGAGAATCTTGACGATCGGCAGGATTTCGCCGCGCGCCAGGGCCTGGCTGGCGGCGATCTGATCGGCGCGATCCTTTTCGTCGACGGCCAGCGCGCTGACGGGCGAAGCGAGCAGCGTGGCGGCGGCCAACGGGGCGAGCAGGTATTTCATCCCCTGCCCTTGCCCGACCGGACCTGACATCCGGCTGACGCATCGGGTCGGGCTGGCGTCAGCCGGCGACCGCTAGGGGCATCGGCATGAACCGCCACGCCATCCTCGCCACCGTGCTGATCGGCACCACCTGCACGGGTGTGGCGCACGCCCAGACGATGCCCGCGCCGGCCCCGTCGAAGAGCGACGTGCTGGTGTTCCCGGCGAGCTATTTCGCCGAGGCGCAGCCCGCGACTGCCTATGACATGATCCTGCGCGTTCCCGGCTTCCTGTTCGACGCGGGCGATGCGGGCGTACGCGGGCTCGCCGGATCGACCGGCAACGTGCTGATCGACGGCCGCCGTCCCGCCGCGAAGGAAGACACGCTCGACGCCATCCTGAAGCGAATCCCGGCGAGCGCGGTGCTGCGCATCGAACTGATCCGCGGCGGGGCCAACGGCATCGACGTGCAGGGCCAGCCGGTGCTCGCCAATATCGTCCGCCGCAACGACGTCGCGGTGCGCGGTCAGATCGAAGGGAATTTCGCACGCTACGGTGACGGCCGGCTGGCGCCGTCGCTGCGCGTGGATCTGTCGCGGCGCGGCGTGAACACGCTGACGGAAGGATCGCTCTCCTTCTATCAGACGATCGACGACGAGAAGGGCCGCGGGCCGCGCATCCGCCTCAACGCCAATGGCAGTCTGCGCGAAAGCGCCCGATATGACGAGCGTGACAAGGTTCGCGGCGCGCAGTTCAGCCTGGGCCGCGAGCAGCCGCTCGCCGGCGGGCAGATCAGGCTCAACGGTTCGTTCAAGCGCGAACGCGAAAGCGCCGACACCGTCCTGACGTTCCTCGCGCCGACCCCCGGGCTGGAGCGCGTGGTCGAGCGCGAAACCGTCGACAATATCGAAATCGGCGGTGAGTGGACGCGGTCACTCGGCCCGAAGGTCACGCTCGAACTCACCGGCCTCAAGCGCTGGAGCACGGATCGTTCGCGCGAAACGTCCGACGACGGCGCCGACATCGACGACGTGGCCGAAAGCGCGACCGGCGGCGAGAGCATCGGTCGCGCGCTGCTCCGCTGGCAGCCGTCATCGACCTGGTCGGTCGAGGGCGGCGGGGAAGTCGCGTTCAACTATCTCGACAGCCAATCCTCGCTGACCACCAACGGAGTTCGCATTCCGCTGCCCGCCGCCAGCGTGCGCGTCGCGGAGCGGCGCGGCGAAGCGTTCGTCGCCACGCTCTGGCGCCCGAACCCGAAGCTGACAATCGACCTCGGCCTCCGCGTCGAAGTCTCGACCTTGACGCAGAGCGGCGACAGCAGCCTGCGCAAATCGTTCGTCTTTCCCAAGCCGCGCCTCGCTTTGAGCTGGTCGCCGAGCGCGCGGACGCAGTGGCGGCTGCAATTCGATCGCGAGATCGGCCAGCTCGATTTCGGCGATTTCGTGAGTTCGACCTCGCTGACGTCGGGTACGATCACCGCGGGCAACGCGAACCTCGAGCCGCAGCGCGCCTGGGTGGCTTCATTGGCGTGGGAGCGGCGGTTCTGGAAACAGGGCGCGCTGGTGCTGACCGCGCGGCATCAATGGATTTCCCGCACGCTCGACCGCGTCGGCATCGTCGGCCCGGGCTATGCGTTCGACGCGCCGGGCAATATCGGGACGGGTTCGAAGACGAAGATCGCCGCCAGCCTGAGCTTGCCGCTGGACCGGCTCGGTCTTCGCGGCGGGCTGCTCAAGGCGGATGTCGGGTATCGCTGGACGTCCGTGATCGATCCCACCACCAATTTGCGCCGCCGCATTTCGGGCGAGGAGCCGTTCGACGGAGAAATCCATTTCACGCAGGATTTCGCCAAAGCCGGGTTTCGCTGGGGCGCCGATTATGTGCTCGGCAAGGACGAGTACGAATTCCGTTTCAACGAGATCAAACGCAGCCGCGTACAGGGACGCTTGTCGCTGTTCGCCGAATATAAGGTCAATCCCCGCTGGACGATCCGCGCCTCGATCGAGAATGTCACGGGGCGCAACGTCGAGCGTGACCGGGCGATCTATGCCGGCGCCCGCGACGTCAATCCGCTCCGCTACAACGAGACGCGCGTGCTGCGGACCCGGCCGCTGATCGGATTGTCGCTGCGCCGCCGGCTGGGGAATTAGCAATGGAAATTATTTTCTGATTATCATATCAATGAAACATAAATTGCATAAGGCCGTCGGGCCTCGAAGGGAGAGACGCATGAAGATCACGACATTCGCCGCCATTCTGCTCGCCGGCTCCGCCGGGACGCTGGCGGTCGCGAAGCCGGCGGCGCCGCCCGCAGCCGCCAAGGCGCCCGTGCTCAAGCTCGAGCGCGTCGTCATGCTGATGCGCCACGGTATCCGCCCGCCGACCAAAGCGCAGCCCGTCTCCAAAAATTATTCGAGCGAAGTCTGGCCCAGCTGGCCGGTGGATTACGGTTTGCTGACGCCGCGCGGCGCGGCCGGCGTGAAGCTGCTCGGCGAGGGCGATCGCGCTTATTATCAAAGCCGCGGCTTGATCGGGTCGGGCTGCCCGGCGCCGGGCGCGGTCATGCTCACCGCCAGCGGCAAGCAGCGCGCGATCAAGACCGCGGAGAGTTGGCGCGACGGCTTCATGCCGGGCTGCGCCGGAGAGGTCGCGCACCCGACCGAGAACGGGCCCGATCCGATCTTCCACGGGCTCGACGACGAACCCGCCGCGTTCGACGGCGCGCGCGCGTTCCGCGAGGCGAAGGCGCTGGCGCCGAAGGGCGGCGTCGCCGCCGATGTCGCGACGTATCGCAGCGATCTCGTGCTGCTGGCCAAGGTGCTCAACTGCAAGCAGCCTTGCGGTCTGCTGACCGAGCCCAGCACGCTCGTCGCGCTCGCGCACGACCGCCCCGAACTCAACGGGCCGGTGGATGTCGGATCGACCGCCAGCCAGACCTTCCTGCTCGAATATCTCGAAGGAATGCCGATGAGCCAGGTCGGCTGGGGCCGGATCACTCGGCCCGACATCGAGCGGCTGCTGCGCTTCCACCCGCTTAAGTTCAAATATTCGAACCGCCCCGATTACGTCGCACGCGCCGCCGCCGCGCCGCTGATCAGCGCGATGCTCGATGCGATGACCAAGCCGGGGGTGAAGATCGCGCTGTTCGGCGGGCACGACACCAACGTCGCCGATATCGGTGGCTTCCTGCGCGTGCACTGGAAGGTGCCGAGCTACCCCGCCGACGACGTGCCGCCGGGCAGCGCGATCGGGTTCGAGGTGCTCAAGGATCAGGCAGGCACGCGCTACGTCCGCGCTTTCTATCGCGCGCAGACGATGGACCAGTTGCGCGAACAGCGTTCGCTGACCGGGCGCGAAGGGCCGTATCGCCAGTATCTCCCGATCCCCGGTTGCGGCAATTCGCTGGCCGCCACGGCATGCACGCTCGCCAATTTCTCGACGATGGTCAAAACCCGCCGGATCATGGAATAGCCGCATGCCCAGCGCCGCGCCGCTCGCCTTTTCGCTCAATCACATCACGTGCGCGCGGCGCGACGTCGAGGGGCTCGCGCGGTTGGCGCTCGATCTGGGCCTGACCCAGGTCGAGATCCGCAACGACATAGCGGGCGTCGCGCTGGCGGACGGCACGCCGCCGACCGCCGTCGCGCGCACGCTGCAGCTCAGGGACGTGCGCGCGGTCACGGTCAACGCGCTGCAGCGGTTCAACGACTGGACCGGCGCGCGTGCGACCGAAGCGGAAGCGCTGGCGATCGCGACGAAGGAGAGCGGTGCGCGCGCGCTCGTTCTGTGCCCGGTGAACGAGAGCGGCTATTGGACGAACGACGTCGACCGGCTGGCCGCGCTCCGCACATCGCTTGCGGCGCTCAGGCCGATCCTCGACCGCCACGGGCTCGTCGGGCTGGTCGAACCCCTGGGCTTCGAAAGCTGCTCGCTTCGCTACAAGCGCGAGGCGGTCGAGGCGATCGACGCGGTGGGTGGCGCGGACAGTTATCAGGTGCTGCACGACACCTTTCATCACGCGATCGCAGAGGACCCGGACATTTTCCCGACACGGACCGGACTCGTCCATATTTCGGGCGTGACCGCGCCGGACGTGGCGCTCGCCGACATGCGCGACGCGCACCGCGTGCTGATCGATGCGCGCGACCGGATCGACAATGTCGGCCAGATCGCCGCTTTGCGCGGAGGCGGCTATGTCGGCCTCTTTTCGATCGAGTGTTTCGCCGACAGCGTTCAGGCCGACCCCGATCTGACCGGGCAGCTCGCGCAATGCATGGCGTTCATCCGCCATAGCGTAGCGCTGTGAAGGCGCTGCCCGGGAAGCTCCCAAAGCTCGGTTCGGCTAAGGCGTCCCCGGCACGGACGGCACGCCCGGCGCACCCGACGACTGCGGCGGCAACGGCTGCGGTGCGGACCCTAGCTGGATGTTCAGCGACAGCCGGAACGTCCGCCCGCCCTGCTCGTCGCGCCGCCGCTCGAAGATGAACGGCGTGCGCGTCTCGCTGTCGAAGCGCACCCCGTCGAACAGCGAGATACCCGACAGCACCAGCGACAGCCGCTTGGTGAAGCGATGCGTCCAGGTCACGTCGGCATCGACAAAGCCCGAGCGGTAGAACTGGAATTGCCGCGCCGGCCCTTCGTAGCGCAAGTTCGCGGTGATCTGGTCGAAGCCAGGATCGGCGGCCTTGCCCTGCGTGTAATCGAGCTGGAGCTTGCCGCGATATTGCGCGTTGCTCTGACGGTTGCCGATCGTGCCGATGTCGCGCGTCACCGCCGTGAGGTTGCCGGTCAGCGTGTAGCGCAGCGACTTGAAGATGCGCCCGCGGAACGCCGCTTCGATCCCCTGGTCGACACGGCGCCCGGCATTGATCGGCGTCGAGACGATCAGGCCGTTGCCGTTGAGCGCGATGCGGCGATCGAACGTGTCGGTGGTGATGCGGTCGTACAGCGTCAGATCGAAGCTGTGGATCTTGCCGCCATAGCTGAACCGCGCCTCGAACGCGTCGGTCATTTCCGGGCGCAAAGCGGGGTTGCCCTGCACTGCCGAGGTCGCGGACTGGAAGCGCAGCAGCGGCGACAGGTCGCCGATATCGGGCCACGCCACGCGCCGCGAATAGCTGACCACGCCGGTCAGCCGCTTGCCCAGCTTGCGCTCGACGAACAAGGACGGGAACAGATCGGTGCTGCGCGGCCCGCCGCCGTTGAGGTCGTCGAGCGAATAGTCGCGCATCTGCACGCGCAGCCCGGGCAGGAATTTCCAGTCGCCGAGCATCGTCTGGAAGGTCAGGTAGGCGGCGCCTTCGGTATAGTCGCCGGCGAACGAGGTTGCGACGTTGCGCTGCGGCGTCAGCAGCCCGCGGCCGACCGTGCGATCGTTGACCTCGCGCCGCCGCCAGTCGAAGCTCGCGCCGAGCGTCAGCCGGCTCTTGGCGCCGATCGGCCGCGCATAATCGACCTTCACCGTCCCGACATTGTCGCCGAGCCCGTTGCCGATGTTGAGGATTTGCGTCTGCCCGCCCGCTGTCGGCGTCTCGCGATAGATCGAGCTGTTGTCGAACGTGAAACGCGTGCCGCTCAAACCCACCGTGAACAATTCGCCCGGCTTCTTGCCCTCGGCGCGATAGTCGAGCGCGAGGTTGAGCGCGCGATAATGGCCCTCCGCGCGGCCGGTCTGGCGATAGGGCGCGAACGCGCCGTTGGTCGCGGTCACGTCGTCGAAATTGTCGTTGATCACTTCGACCGCGCTCGTGCTCAGCGCGATCGCGAAGCTGCGCTTCTTGTCGGGGCGATAGACGAGCTGCGTGCGCGACCCGAAGCCCTTCACCTTCTGCAAGCTGCCGCCGATATCCGCGCGGTTGGACACGCCGTCAGGGATACCCGCGAGCTGCTGGCGCTCGAGCGTGAAATCGGACGGGAAGCGCTGGTAGAATAGGGTCGGCGAAGTCGACAGCGACCAATTGCCCTTGCTCCAGCTCGGTGCCGCGCGGAACATCCCGCCGCCCCGGCTGTCGACGCCCATCGACACCGTCCCGGCAATGCCGTCGCGTGACGATTTGCGCGTGACGATGTTGATGATGCCGGCAGTGCCGTCGGCGGGGAATTGCGCGGACGGGTTGGTGATGACCTCGACGCGGAGGATCTGCGACGCGCTCATGCTGCGCAGGATCGACAGCGCGTCGGGCACCGGGCGCCCGTCGAACAGGATCTTGACGTTGGGATTGCCGAGCAATTCGATCTTGCCATTGGCGTCGACCGACACCGAAGGCAGGTCCTTCATGACGTCCACGCCCGTCGCGATTTCCGCCGCGGGTCCCGGTTTCACCGCATAGCTCTTGCGGTCGATCGCGACGCGGTCGCCGGCTTCGGCGACGATCAGGATATCGCCCGGATTGCTCTCTTCCTTGGGCACGGCCGGAGCGGGCGCCGGCGCGGGGGTGGTCGATTGCGGCGCAGGCGCCGGGGCGGGAGCAGGCGCCGCCTGGGCCATCGCCATCTGAGGAAATGCGAACACGCACGCCACCGAACACAAATACCAGGACTTCATAATTCTCCCCACCCACGTGTATTACCGTAATAACTCACCGCAACGCCGAAGCAAGCTTTTTCGCGTAGCGACCCGGCCGCCCTGCCCCGGTCGGCGATGAGCGTCATGAGCAAAGGATGAGGAATTGCGGTGACCGCGCCGCGGCCAATATCGGGCAATGTTGCTGGCGCATCGTAAACCCGCAGCGGGCGTAGCCGTTATCCCGTATATCATGCCGATTGCACTCGCCGCCGACCTCGACGACCTCAACCAACGCTTCGCCACCGCGCTCCTCGCGCTCGAAAGCGCGTTGAAGCCCGATGCCCCCAACACCGCCGAACTGGGCAAGCGCCGCGCCGCGCTCGCGCGGATCGCGTCGGAGCGGTTGCGCTTCGTCTATGCCCGTTTGTGCCCGATGCTGGCGAGCGGGCCGACGCCCAACCACGCGATCGCCGCGCGCCTGTTGCGCGAGCGCGTCGCCGGGCTGATCGCGACGTCGAACAAGCATATCGGCGAATGGTCGACGGCGCGGATCGCCGCCGATTGGGCGGGGTACGGCGTGGCGACGCGAACGATGGCGGCGCAGGCACGCAGCGTTCTGGCGATGGAGCGCCGCGATATCTACCCGCTGCTCGCGACCATCCCCGTGGCACGCGACGCCGCCTGAATCGCTTGCTAGGAGCAAGGCGATGATCGGCCTTCGCTCCGCGATCGCGCGCCAGGTGCGCGGCTTGCTCTCCGACCCCGCCAATCCGCGGATCGTGATGGCGCATGACGGCAGCGGGCTGTTCGCGCCGGACTCGATCGCGTGGCGCGTGCATATCGACGTGACCGGCATGATGGTCGGCGGGATCGCCGCCTTGATGCTGCAGATGCTTCACCCGCGCGTGCTCGCCGGGGTGTGGGACCATTCGGGCTTCCGCGAGGACATGAACGCGCGGCTGCGCGGCACGGCGCGGTTCATCGCGCAGACGACGTATGAGACGCGCAGCTCGGCCGAGGCGCAGATCACGCGCGTGCGGCATATTCACGACGCGGTGTCCGGGACGTTGCCCGACGGCACGCCCTATTCGGCGAACGACCCGCGGCTACTGGCTTGGGTGCATGTCGCCGAGGTCACCAGCTTTCTCGACGGCTGGATCGAATATGGCGAGCCGCGCATGTCGCTGGCCGACCAGGACCGCTACTTCGCCGAAGTCGCGCTGATCGGCGAATTGCTCGGCGCCGATCCGGTCCCGCGCAGCCGCGCCGAGGCGGAGGCGATCATGCAGGACTTCCTGCCCGAGCTGCGCGCCGACGAGCGCAGCACGGAAGTGCTCGACCTGCTCCTCCACCAGCCGCCGCCGAGCGTGATGCTCGTGCCGTTCCAGACGATGGTCATGCGCGCCGCGGTCGACCTGCTGCCGCAATGGGCGCGCGAGATGCACGGCCTCAAGCGCCCGCGCCTGACGCGCCCGGTGATCCATGCCGGGACGCGGACCGTCGCCGACGTGGTGCGCTGGGCCTTAGCCGATTGACGCTCTGCGCCGCGCGTACAGGAAATAGATCAGCAGCCCGATCCCGTTCCAGATGAAGAACGAGATCTGCGTGATCGTCTGCAGGCTGGTGAACAGATACAGGCATCCGAGGATCGCCACCGGCGCGACGACCCAGGCGAGCGGCGTGCGGAACGGCCGCTTCGCCCCCGGATCGCGATTGCGCGACACCAAAACGCACACCGCCACCGCGACGAACGCGCAGAGCGTCCCGGCATTGGCCAGGCTGGCGATCACGTCGAGCGGGATCAAAGCGGCGAGGATCGACACCAATACCGCGGTCACCGCGGTAATCCGCGCGGGCGTGCCCCGGCTCGACACGCGCGCGAGCCCGGTCGGCAGGAACCCGTCACGCGCCATCACCAGGAAGATGCGGCTCTGCCCGTACAGAAAGCCGAGGATCACCGTCGGCAGCGCGATCACCGCCGCCGCCGCGACGATCGCCGCGACCGTATTCTGCCCGATCCCGCGCAAGATCAGCGCCAGCGGCTCGGGGCTGTCGGCGAACTTGGTGTAATGGAGCGCGCCGACCGCGGCGGCCGCGACGATCATGTAGATCAATGTGCACGCCGCCATCGACCCGACGATCCCGATCGCCAGGTCGCGCTCGGGATTCTTCGCTTCCTCCGCCGCGGTCGAGATCGCGTCGAAGCCGTAGAAAGCGAAGAAGATGATCGCCGCCGCGCCCATCACGCCGTACTTCACGCCGCCGGCGCCGGCCGTGCTGCCATAGCCGAGCGGGGCGAAGGGTTGCAGGTTGGCGCTGTCGAAATGCGGCAGCGCGACCGCGACGAACAGAGCGAGCGTGGCGATCTTGATCACCACCAGCAGCGTGTTGATCCGCGCACTCTCGCGCGTCCCGATCATCAGCAGCCCGGCGACGACCGCGATGATCAGCACCGCGAGGATGTTGATCCCGAACGCGCCGCCCGTCGTCGGTCCGTGTGTCAGGAAATCGGGCAATCCCCATCCCCGCGCCGCGAGGAATCCGTTGGCATAGCCCGCCCAGCCGACCGCGACGGTCGACACCACCAGCGAATATTCGAGGATCAGCGACCAGCCGACCACCCAGGCGATCACTTCGCCCAACGTCGCATAGCTGTAGGTATAGGCGCTGCCCGAGGCCGGGATCATCGTCGCCATCTCGGCATAGCACAAAGCCGCCGCCGCGCAGATCACGCCCGCCACGACGAAGCTGATCAGCACCGCCGGCCCGGCGCGATCCGCGCCGACGCCGATCAGCGTCAGGATGCCCGTCCCGACGATCGCGCCGACGCCGAGCGCGACGAGATGCGGCCAGCTGAGCGTGCGCGCGAGCTGATGCTCGGGCGGTGCCTCGGTGATCGTCTTGCGGCGAAACAGGCTGGACATTGGCGACACCCCCGGATGCGTTTCGCCGCAGCCTAGCCGGTTCGCCCGGCCGCGCAAATGCCGCGGCCGGAAAACGCATATCCAACCAAATCCGATTGAAAAATCAAAGACATGCTGATCCGCATCAATTGCCCGCCCGCACGGGCGCCCCGACACCTGACGCGCCCGCGCAATCGCCCGGGCCAATCATGAGGAGGGGAATTTCATGGCCGATCTGCTGAAGTACGTGAATGGCAGCCTGACGACGGGCCTCGATGTCGATGTCTATATGAATCACTCGCCCAAGATCGGTACCGGGCGTGCGCTCATCGTCGAGACGTTGCACCTCAAGCTGACCGGCGAGATCGACTTGCCCTTCATCGGAAAGCTGCGCGGCGACGTCGAGATCGCGATGCCCGACACGAGCGATTCGGGCCAGTGCAGCATGACCTTCAACGGGCGCAAGGCGACGTGCCAGTACCGCACCGACCGCGGCTATCTCTATGTCGAATTCCCCGGCGCCGAAGTGACGCTCAACGGCGGCGCGAGCTTGTGGTCGTGGGTCGGCGTTTCCAAGATTCCGGGCTGGATCGGCGTGTGGCCGCAGGGGCGCGATCTGGCCGACGACGATTTCGTGACGCCCGACGCCGAGTGATCGTGGCGCGGAGGGACGGGCCGACCCGTCCCTCCGATCCTTAGGCGCCGACCGCCTCGGCCACCGCCATCGCGAGGAAATCCGCGATCAGGATCAGCATCAGCGCGACGTTCCAGCGCCGCGCCTTCACCACGATCAACGCGATCAGGAGCGGCGCCGGCGCCAGCTCGAAGATCGTCGACCAGATGCCCAGCACGTCGTCGGGCTTGCCCGATTTGTCGGGGATCAATGCGAACGCCGTGGCCCCCGCGATCAGCGTGGCGACGTTGATCGCCAGCATGCCGCCGATGATCCAGCGATTGTAGCGATCGTAATAGAGGTCGAAATCGGGCCACGCGTCGGGATCGGTCGGGAAGATCAACGTGGCGACGAGATAATAGGCCCCGACGATCGCCATCACGATCATCAGCGCGAGCAGATTGCCCGGGATGACGTCACGCACTTCGGCGGCGTTGCTCCAGAACGTCGTCAGGTCGAGCAGCACGACCAGCCCAAGCAACGGCACCAGCCACCCGACATGCACGTCGCGGCGCATCTTGAGCACGCGCGAGAAGCCCGCCAGCACTTCGGTGATCGCCAGTCCCAGAACGAGTCCGAACAACGCGAATACCAGATCGAACCCGCTCATCCGCTCCCCTTTTATGCTGGTCGGGCAGCACGCTAGCGCCGCCCCGGACGCCGCGCTACAGCCTGGATCAAGACAGGAGACTCTGATGGACGCCACCCTCGACTTCGCGCTCGGCGAGACCGCCGACATGATCCGCGAGACGACGCAACGCTTCGCGACCGACAAGATCGCGCCGCTCGCCGCGAAGATCGATCACGACGACTGGTTCCCCGCCGAGCTGTGGCCGCAAATGGGCGAGCTCGGCCTGCACGGCATCACCGTCGAGGAGGAATATGGCGGGCTCGGGCTCGGCTATCTCGAGCATGTCATCGCCTGCGAGGAAGTGAGCCGCGCGTCGGCGTCGGTCGGCCTGAGCTACGGCGCGCACTCCAATCTGTGCATCAACCAGCTGCGCCGCTGGGCCAGCCCCGAGCAGAAGGCGAAGTATCTCCCCAAGCTCGTCTCGGGCGAGCATGTCGGCAGCCTGGCGATGTCCGAAGCCGGCGCCGGGTCGGACGTCGTCGGCATGAAGCTGCGCGCCGAAGAGGTGCAGGGCGGCTACGTGCTCAACGGCACCAAATTCTGGATCACCAACGCGGCCTATGCCGACACGCTGGTGGTCTACGCCAAGACCGGCGAAGGCTCGCGCGGCATCACCACCTTCATCATCGAGAAGGACATGCCCGGCTTCTCGATCGGGCAGAAGATCGACAAGATGGGCATGCGCGGCTCGCCGACCGCCGAACTGGTGTTCAACGATTGCGAAGTGCCCGAAGAGAATGTCATGGGCCCGCTCAACGGCGGCGTCGGCGTGCTGATGTCCGGCCTCGACTACGAGCGCACCGTGCTCGCCGGCATCCAGCTCGGCATCATGCAAGCGTGCCTCGACGTGGTCGTGCCCTATGTCCGCGAGCGCAAGCAGTTCGGCCAGCCGATCGGCACCTTCCAGCTGATGCAGGCCAAGATCGCCGACATGTACGTCGCGCTCAATTCGGCGCGCGCTTATGTCTACGCGGTGGCGCGGGCGTGCGACGCGGGCAAGACCACGCGCTTCGACGCGGCGGGCGCGATCCTGCTCGCCTCGGAAAACGCCGTGAAGGTGTCGCTGGAGGCGATTCAGGCGCTGGGCGGCGCGGGCTATACCAAGGACTGGCCGGTCGAACGCTATGCGCGTGACGCGAAACTGCTCGATATCGGCGCCGGGACCAACGAAATCCGCCGCATGCTGATCGGGCGCGAGTTGATCGGCGCGGGGCAATAGCCACCGCGATGTGGCGGACGGTCCTCCTCTACGGATCGGGGCTGGCCGTCGCCGCGGTCGCGCTCGAGCAGCTCAAGGTCCGCTACGCCGCCGCCGAGATTTCGACCGATCTGTATGTCGGGCTGCTCGCGCTCGGCTTCACCGCGCTCGGCCTGTGGGTCGGCCACCGCCTGACCGCGAAGAAGCCCACCCCCGCGTTCGAACGTAACACCGCCGCAATCGCCACGCTCGGCCTCACCCCGCGCGAATGCCAGGTGCTCGACTTGCTCGCTTCGGGCCAGACCAATGAGGAATTGGCGAAGACGCTCGGCGTGTCGCCCAACACGGTGAAGACGCATCTTTCCAGCCTGTTCGCCAAGCTCGACGTCGATCGCCGCGTCAAGGCGATCGAGAAAGCCCGCTTCCTGTCGCTGATCGAATAACGCGATTCGCGAAAATCACCCGATCGGGCGATAGTGTCGCGGCAAGCGAGCGGCGATGAGAGGCGCCATCTCGCAACAGGGGGACATCATGAATCCGACGCTTCGCTATTCGCTCATCTATGGCGGCCTGTCCGGCGCCGTGCTCGCCGCCTTCATCGCCGTGATCGGGACCCTCGCCGAGCGCGTCCAATGGGTCGCGACGATGACCTTTGGTTATTCGGTCATGCTCGTCGCGATGAGCTTCGTGTTCGTCGGGGTGAAACGCTATCGCGATATCGAGGGTGGCGGAGTCATCAGATTCGGTCGCGCGCTCGGACTCGGACTGTTGATCGCGCTGATCGGGTGCCTTTGCTACGTCGTGATCTGGGAAGGCTATCTCGCCGCGACAGGCTATCGCTTCATGGATGATTACATCGCCAAGCTGGTGCGCGACGCCCAAGCCGCGGGGAAGAGCGCAGCGGAGATCGCCAAGATGTCCGCCGAATTCCAGCCGATGCGGGAAATGTACGCAAACCCGTTCATCCGCATGGAAATGACGTTCCTCGAAGTCGCACCGGTCGGATTGCTGGTCGCGTTCGTCTCCGCGGCTCTTTTGCGCAATCCGCGCGTTCTGCCCGCCAAATCCTGATACCGGAGCCTTCATGACCATCACGATCACCGCATTCGAAAAGTCCCCCGACGGCGGCAAGGGCCTGGCGCGCGACACGCGCGTGCGCTGGGCGCTGGAGGAAGTCGGGCAGCGCTACGACGTCCGCTACGTCTCGTTCGCGGCAATGAAGGAGCCGGCGCATCTCGCGATCCACCCCTTCGGCCAGATCCCGACGTTCGAGGATGGCGACCTCGCGATTTTCGAGACGGGGTCGATCGTTCTGCACATCGGGGAACGTTATCCCGGCCTTTTGCCGAACGATCCCGATGCGCGCACGCGGGCGATCACGTGGATGTTCGCGGCGGTCAACACGGTCGAAGTCCCGATCCTCGACGTCATGATCGCGCGGATCTTCGAGGGCGACAAACCCTGGGCGGCGGAGCGCTGGCCGCTCGTCGCCGATCGCGTGCGCGCGCGCTTCCGGCAGCTGTCGGCGCATCTCGGCGATGCCGACTGGCTCGACGGCGAGTTCAGCGCGGGCGATCTGATGATGGCCTCGGTACTGCTGCGCTCGCGCCCGTCGGGGCTGCTCGACGAATTCGCCAACCTCGCCGCTTATGTCGCGCGCGCCGAAGCGCGCCCGGCGTATCAGCGCGCGTTCGCCGCGCAGCTGGCGATCAACGCAGCATGACCTTCGCGGTCACCGACAGCCCGGGCCGCAGCAATGCGAGCGCGGGCTGGTTCGGATCGAGCCGGATGCGCACGCCGACGCGCTGGACGATCTTGGTGAAATTGCCCGACCCCGGTTCGAACGGCAGCAGCGCGAATTCGCTGCCCGACCCGGGCGCGAAGCTCTCCACCGTGCCGGTCAGCGCGTCGCCGCCCAACGCATCGACATAGACTTCGGCCTTCTGCCCCGGGCGCATCTTCTGCGTCTGCGTCTCCTTGAAATTGGCGACGACGTAGAGCGACTTGACCGGCACCAACGTGAACAGCCGCGAGCCCGGCTGGACATAGTCGCCGACCTGGACCTGACGATTGCCGACCACGCCGTCGATCGGCGCGACGATCACGGTATGCCCGCGATCCTGCTTCGCGAGGTCGAGCGCGGCGCGCGCCTTCAGTGCCGCCGCCTCGGCCGATTGCAGTTGCGCCAGCAGCACCGGACGCTTGGCCCGCACGACGCCGGCCGCCTCGCTGGTGACGCCGAGCTGCGCGCGGCTGCGGTCGGCATCCGATGCGGCGCCGATCGCGGTGGCCCGCACGCGCTCGAAATCGCGCCGCGTCGCGAAGCCTTGCGCCAGCAACGTCGAATAGCGCGCGCGATCGGAATTGGCGCGCGCGGACTCGGCATCGGCCGAAGCGATCTGCGTCCCCGCGGCGCGGACTTGCGCCGAGGCCAACCGTTCGTCGGCGCCGAGCGCGGCCAAAGCAGCACGCGCGCTGGCCGCGTTGGCCTCGGCATCGGCGACGGCGGCTTCGGCGGCCTGGACCTTGGCGTCGTAATCCTGCGTATCGATCCGGACGAGCGGGTCGCCCGCCTTCACCACCTGGTTGTCCTTGACCAGCACCTCCGCGACCAGCCCGCCGACCTTGGGCGCGACCGAACTGCTGTCGGCGCGCAAATAGGCATTGTCGGTCGTCTCGCTCGCCTTGGGCGCGGTCAGCCACAGCGTCCCGGCGACCGCGATCAGCACCGCGATGACGCCCACGATCAGCGCGTTGCGCGGCACGGCGAGGTGCTTCTTCGGCGCGACTTCGGTCGCGGTGTCGGCGGCGATGGCGGTTTCGGCGTTCATTTCGACAGCACCAGCAGGGTGGACGTGGCGGAGGCCAGCAAGCGTCCTTCGGCATCGGTCAGCTTGGCATCGGCATAGGCGACGCGGCGGCCGAACGAGGTGATTACCGCTTCGGCGCGGACCGGGCCGGTGTCGGCGGTCATCGCGCGATGATAGGCGACCTTTAGCTCGAGCGTGGTGAAGCCCTGATCGGCGGCCAGCTTGGTCAACGTCGCGATCCCGCAGGCGGAATCGAGCAGCGTGGCGGCGTAGCCTCCATGTACCGTGCCCATCGGATTATAGGCATGCTCGCCCGGCACGCCTTCGAACACGGCGCGGCCGTCATCGACCGCGACACACGCGAAATCGAGCGTCTTGCCGATCGGCGGCTGCCCGCCCTGCGCGAGCAAGGCGCGCGCCTTGTCCAGCCCGCTCAACGCGTCGACCATCGCGTTCATTGCGCCGTCTCCAGCTTGTAGCGCGCGACCAACTCCGCCCGCGCGTCGGCCAGAATCGCGTCCGACTGGGCCGGATCGGCGACCGCGCGCGACAGCGCCACCGCGCCGACCATCTGCGCCAGCATCGCCGAGGCTTCGGCATGCGGATCGGCCACGCCCAAGCCGCCCAGCGCCTTGGCCAGCCGCCCGGTCAGCGCTTCGACCCCCGCTCCAAAGCGCGCGCGCTGCTCGGGGTCCTCGGTCCGCGCGAAATCGCCCGACAAGGCCGGCAGCGGACAGCCGCGATCGCGCCCGTCGCGATGCGCCTGGCTCAGATAGAAATCGACATAGGTCCTGAGCGCGGTGCGCGGATCGTCCCCCGCTTCCTCGATCGCGTCGGAGCGCGTGCGCGCGTCGCGGAACATCGTTTCGATCGCTTCGGCGACCAGCGCGTCCTTCGACTCGAAATGCGCGTAGAAGCCGCCATGCGTCAGCCCCGCGCGCTCCATGATCCGCGCGACGCCGACATTCTCGCGACCCTTCGCCCGGATCTCCCGCGCCGCCTCACGCAACACCCGCTCGCGGGTCTTGGCCTTGTGCTCGTTCGAATAGCGCACTTGAACGCCTCCTTTATATGATGCATATAATATAACCGCGGCCGGAGGCAAGCACATTGGCGACCATTCCACTCTCTTCCCAGGAATCGAGCCGATCTCCGGCCGCACCCTTCGACCCCGCGAGTCTCTCCAACGCGCAGAAATATCTGATCTTCGCGGTGATGGCGTTCGGTCAGTTCATGGCGCTGATCGACATCCAGATCGTCGCCGCCTCGCTCAACGAAGTGCAGGCCGGCCTGAGCGCCGCGCCCGACGAGATCAGCTGGGTGCAGACCGCCTATCTGATGGCCGAACTGGTGATGATCCCCTTCTCCGCCTTCCTCGCGCAGAGCCTGTCGACGCGCTGGCTGTTCGCGCTGTCGGCAGGGTTGTTCACCATTTCCAGCATGATGTGCGGGCTGGCCTGGAACATCGAATCGATGATCCTGTTCCGCGCCGTCCAGGGCTTCGTCGGCGGCGCGATGATCCCGACCGTGTTCGCCACCGGCTATGTCCTGTTCCAGGGCAAGCAGCGCGCGATGATCCCGGCGATCCTAGGGATGGTCTCGGTGCTCGCGCCGACGCTCGGCCCGACCGTCGGGGGATGGATCACCGACGCGATGGGCTGGCGCTGGGTGTTCTTCATCAACGTCGCGCCGGGCGCTTTGGTGACCGTCCTCGCGCTGATGCTGATCCGCGTCGACCAGCCGATGCTGGCGATGCTCAAGCGGATCGACTGGGTGCATCTCGCCTCGATGGCGATCATGCTCGCGGGCGCCGAATATGTGCTCGAGGAAGGGCCGAAGAACGGCTGGTTCGGCGAGACCAAGATCGCGGTGGCGGCGTGGATCGCGCTGGTCGCGTTCGTCCTGTTCCTCGAACGCTCGTTCCGCTCCAACGGCCCGATCGTCAAGCTGACCCCGTTCCGCAAGCCGACCTTCGCCTTCGCTTGCGCGTTCAACATCGTGATCGGCTTCGGTCTCTATGCCGGCACCTATCTCATCCCGCTCTTCCTCGGCCGCGTGCGCGGCTACAATGCGTCGGAGATCGGCAGCACGGTCGTGATCGCGGGCGTCGCGCAACTGATCGGCGTGCCGATCGCCGCCAGCCTGTCGCAGCGCGTCGACCAGCGCATCGTTATCACCGTCGGCCTGTCGTCGTTCGCGCTCGGCCTATGGCTGTTCTCCGCGATGACGCCGGACTGGGGTTTCTCGGCTCTGTTCTGGCCGCAAGTCGTGCGCAGCTTCGCGATCATGCTGTGCATCGTGCCCTCGGTCGGGCTCGCGCTCGGCAATTTCGCGGGGCCGGAGCTGCGTTACGCCTCGGCTTTGTTCAACCTGATGCGCAATCTCGGCGGCGCGATCGGCATCGCAGTGGTCAATACCTGGCTGCAGGATTTCACCCGGATCCACGCGCTGCGGCTGAGCGAAGCGCTGGGTCAGTCGGCCAAGGCCGCGCAGGAAATGATCGCCGGACTGGTCCATGGCATCGCCGCGACAGTGCCCGACCCGCATCAGGCGCTGCTCATCGCCGACGGCATCATGGCCCGCGTCGTCGGGCGGCAAGCGCTGACGCTCGCGTTCGACGACGTGTTCCGGCTGATGGCCTACCTGTTTCTCGCGGCGCTGGTAATGGTCCCGTTCTGCAAGCCACCCCCGCTCGGCGGACCGGCGCCGACCGACGCGCATTGAGCGACACGTTTCACCCGACCCTCGCCGACATCCCCGCGAACGAGGGGATGACGAAGGGGTGGCAATGTTGGATTTCAGGTGCCAGCGTCGCGATGCTCTTTGACATCGCCGGCACTCCGGTTCTGCAGTCCCATGGCCACTGCGAACATTAGGGAACATTCGCCCCGCCACCGGCGCGAAAAATCGACCGCCATAGTGTGACCCTGGTGTGACCTTTGGGACGTCAGTCGAGCGTGAAGAACGGCCTGTCGCCCGCAAAAACCCGCCCGCGCCGCCCCACCGGATAAACCGCCGGATCGGTGATCGCGGCCAGCGTCGCGCGGTCATCGGGCGCGACCACCGCCATCGTCCGCGCGCCCGCTTCGGTGCGCAGGATGACCACGCCGTGCGGGACGCTGCCGTCGCGATTGTAGAGTATCGTCGCGGTCTCCAGCGTCGCCTCGCCCGCTTCCGGCATGACCGTGGCAGGCACCGTTCCGCGCCGCCGCGCAGCATCCTCGGAGACCGAATAGTCCTGATCGAGCGCCGCTTCCGGTCGCGCCGCCGACAGCAGCAAGGCGTGATGCTTGGTGACGAACTCCCCCTGCCCGTAGAGCAACCCCGTCCCGCCACCGCTGCGCAATCGCCGGACCATCGCCGCCACCGCGTGGAGCATATAGTCGTTGAGCGGCGCGCCGAAGAAGGTCAGCCCGCCGGTCACCGTCGGCACGACATCCGCCCCCAACCCGAGCGTCCGCCGCGCCATCTTGGGCACGCAGGGAAAGCAGCTGTACAGCTCGACCGCGTCGATCGCGCCGCTCGCCAGATCCTTCGCACGGCTCAGCACCGCATCCTGTGCCGGGCTCGACGCATAGCCGTCGCGAGCGAGATAATCGCGCGGCTCGTCCGCCGCCGCGCCGCCGAGGATGTGGATCATGTCCGCATCGGCGATGCCTGCCGCCCGCGCGGCCGCGACGCTCGTCACGATCACCGCCGCGCCCTGATTGACCGCCGGATTGGCGACCATCAGCTTGGTATAGGGCCAGGCGATCAGCCGGTTGGCGGGCGTCACGGTCGCGATGCTCGCGGCGTCGTGTCGCTCGGTCAGCCAGCTCGACGGATTGTCCGCCGCCACCGCCGCATAGCGCGCCCAGAGTTGGGCGGATTCGGCCTGCGCCTCGGCCGGCGTCTGCCCCCAGGCATGCGCGCTCGCCATGTCGTAGAACGGATAGACGTTGACCGGCATCGACGCGCCCGTCGCCATCGCCAGCGGGTGCAGATACGTGCCCCGCTCGACTCGCGCCGGGGCATCATGCGCGAAGGCCGGCCAGGGCAACTCGACCCCGCGCTTCTGCGCGCGCCCCGCGCTGTGTTGCGCCTCGGCCCCCGCGATCAATGCGACTTTGGCCTCGCCGCGCTGCACCGCCAGCGCCGCTTCGTGGACCAGCTTGGTCGGCGTCTCGCCGCCGATCGCGGCATAGCGTGTCGCCGCCGGCGCGATCCCCAGCCGCGCCGCCAGCTCGCCCGGCGGATCGCGATACCGCCAGCTCACCAGGTTCACGACGTCGAGCCGGTCGACTTGCCGCAACAGCCCGCCGACATCCGCCCGTCGCGCCCCGACCGCCATCAGCCCGACCGGATCGAGCGCTGCCGCCAGGTCCGCCGGACGATCGACCGCTTCGCCGCACCCGACGATGACCGGGGTGCGGTCGTCCGGCGTCATCGCCTTACCAGACGTGGACGCGATCCTTGGGCGCGAGGTAGCGCTTGTCGCCCGGCTTGATCCCGAACGCATCGTACCAGCCGTCGAGGTTGCGCACCGTCTCGGTCCGCAGGAACGCCAGCGCATGAACGTCGGTCGCGACTCGCGCGCGGATCGAACGCTCACGCATCTTGGTCCGCCAGCTTTGCGCGAAGGCGAGGAAGAAGCGCTGGTCACCGGTCAGCCCGTCGATCACCGGCGCGGGCTTGCCGCCGAGCGAGGCGTGATACGCTTCATACGCCGCGGTCAGACCCGCGGTGTCGGCGATATTCTCGCCCAGTTCCTGATCGCCATTGGCGAACAGACCCGGCAGAACTTCGTACGCGCTATACTGCGCCGCCAGCGCCTTGCCCGACGCCTCGAACCGCGCGAGGTCGGTCGCCGTCCACCAATTGTGCAGCCGCCCGGTCGAATCGAAATCGGCGCCGAGATTGTCGAAGCTGTGGCTGATCTCGTGGCCGATCACCGCGCCGATCGCGCCGTAATTCGCCGCCGCGTCGAAGGTCGGATCGAAATAGGGCGTGTTGAGGATCGCCGCCGGGAAGTTGAGCGCGTTCTGCAACGGCAAGTTCACCGCATTGACCGTCTGCGGCGTCATCCACCATTCGCCGCGATCGGGCTTCTGCGCGAGCTTGCCGATCTGGTAGCGATAGTTGGACAGCTTCGCGCGCAGCAGATTGCCGGACGGGTCGCTCGCGCTGACCGCATAGTTCGGGCGCATCGGCCAGCGGTCGGGATAGCCGACCCCGACCACCAGAACCGACAGCTTCTTGCGCGCCTCGGTTTTGGTCGCGGGCGCCATCCAGTCGAGCGCGACGATGCGCTTGTCGAACGCGGCGACGATGTTCTTGACCATCGTCTGGATCGCGACCTTCGACGAGGCGGGGAAATACTTCGCCGCGTAGATCTTGCCGACCTCGTAGCCCAGCGCGCCGTTGACCGCGCCGATCGCGCGCTTGTCGCGCGGCTGCTGCGCCGGCGTGCCGACCATTTCCTTGCCGAAGAAATCGAACTTCGCGTCGTCGAACGCCTTGGGCAAGGTGGCAGCGACTTCGTTGATGCGGTGGAACGCCAGCCAGTCCTGCCACGTCTGCATCGGCTCGCTCGCGACGAGCGCCGCGACCTTGGTCGTCGTCGCCGGGTTCCAGACGATGAAGTTCTGTTGCTTGGGCAGGCCCGCTGCCGCCCAGTAAGCGTTCCAGTCGATCCCCGGCGCCTTCGCCGCGAAATCGGCGCGCTTCCACGGATTGTTGCCGGCCTTGGCGTCCTGCGCGGTGATGATGTCGGTCTGCGCCATCGCGATCTTCGTTTCGAGCGCGAACACGCGCGCCGCGCGCCCCTTGGGATCGCTCATCCCGGCGAGCGTGAAGACCTTTTCCATATAGCCGCGATACCCGTCGCGCAGGTCGCCCATCTCCTTCGACTTGTTGAGATAGTAATCGCGGTCGGGTAGCCCGACGCCGCCCTGCATCAGATAGGGCGCGTTGATCGTCGGCTTGTTCAGATCCTGCCCGACGAACAGCCCGAACAGATTGTCGGTCGACCCGTAATTGTTGTTGTTGAACGGGTCGGTGTCGGCCCGCATGTTCGCGCCGAGCATCGCCGACAGCTGCGCCTTGGTCTTGAGCGCGACGATCGGCGCCAGCATCGCCTTGATCGGCGCGGTCCCGCGCGCTTCGATCCCGGCGGTGTCGTTATAGGCGGCATAATAGTCCGCGATCCGCTGCGAATCGCTGCCCGCTTTCCCCTTCGCGGCGCCTGCATTCTTGATGATCTCGGCGTTGCGCGCTTCGGCGACCTTCGACACGTCGAGCCCGACGCCGATCGACGAACGGTCGGCGGGGATTTCGGCGGTCTTGAGCCACGCGCCGCTGGCATACGCGTTGAAGTCGTCGCCCGGCTTGGCGTTGCGGTCGATCAGCGTCTGGTCGACGCCCGATTTCTTGCCGGCGACGGCCTGCGCGAGCGCGGGGGCCTGCCAGACGGCAACCCCGCCCGCGGTGGTGGCGAGCAGCATGGCGGCGAGAATGGAGCGCTTCATCGGGGGGCCTCTTCCTAAAGGTGTATGACCGAGTGGCTACACCAACATGCCGAGCGGTTCCAGCGCTTCCCTTGGGGCATGCGCGGGGCTAGGCAGGGGCGCATGAGCGCACCCGTTCTCGACACCAAGCTCGCCCCCGATGGCGAGCAATTCCGCGCCAATGCCGCGCACAATCGCGATCTCGCCGCACGGCTGCGCGCCGACGTGGCGAAAGCCGCCTTGGGCGGGTCCGAAGCGAGCCGCGAGCGGCACGTGTCGCGCGGCAAATTGCTCCCCCGCGACCGCGTCGAGCGCTTGCTCGATCCCGGCGCGCCGTTCCTCGAAATCGGCCAGCTCGCCGCGTGCGACCTGTATGACGGCGAAGTCCCCGGCGCGGGGATGATCGCGGGGATCGGCCGCGTTTCGGGCCGGCAAGCGATGATCGTCTGCAACGACGCCACGGTGAAGGGCGGCACCTATTACCCGATGACGGTCAAGAAGCATCTCCGCGCGCAGGAGATCGCGACCGAGAACCGCTTGCCGTGCATCTATCTGGTCGACAGCGGCGGCGCGAACTTGCCGCACCAGGCCGAGGTGTTCCCCGACCGCGAGCATTTCGGGCGGATCTTCTTCAACCAGGCCAACATGTCGGCCAAGGGCATCCCGCAGATCGCCTGCGTGATGGGCAGTTGCACCGCCGGCGGGGCCTACGTTCCCGCCATGTCCGACGAGAGCGTGATCGTGCGCAACCAGGGCACGATCTTCCTCGCCGGACCGCCGCTGGTGCAGGCCGCGACGGGCGAAGTGATCAGCGCCGAGGATCTCGGCGGCGGCGATCTGCACGCACGCAAGTCGGGCGTGGTCGACCATCTCGCCGAGAATGACGAGCATGCACTGACGATCGTCCGCGACATCGTCTCGACGCTCCAGCCCGACGCCAATCCCGGAATCGAACTGCGCGAGCCGCGCCCGCCCAAGTTCGCGCCCGAAGACCTGTACGGCATCATCCCGCAGGACGTCCGCGCGCCGTACGACGTGCATGAGATCATCGCCCGGCTGGTCGACGGGTCCGAGTTCAACGAGTTCAAATCGCTCTACGGCTCCAGCCTCGTCTGCGGTTTCGCGCACATCTGGGGCATCCCCGTCGCGATCCTCGCGAACAACGGCGTGCTGTTCAGCGAGAGCGCGGTGAAGGGCGCGCATTTGATCGAACTCGCTTGCCAGCGCCGCATCCCGCTCCTGTTCCTCCAGAACATTTCAGGCTTCATGGTCGGCGGCAAATACGAGGCGGAGGGCATCGCCAAGCACGGCGCCAAGCTCGTCACCGCGGTCGCCACCGCCAGCGTGCCCAAGATCACCGTGCTGATCGGCGGCAGCTTCGGCGCGGGCAATTACGGCATGGCCGGCCGCGCCTATAGCCCGCGTTTCCTGTTCACGTGGCCCAACAGCCGGATCAGCGTGATGGGCGGCGAGCAGGCCGCGTCGGTGCTCGCCACCGTCCATCGCGACGCCGCCAAATGGACGCCCGAGCAAGCCGAAGCCTTCAAGCAACCGATCCGCGACGATTACGAAGCGCAGGGCAATCCGTGGCACGCCACCGCGCGGCTGTGGGACGACGGCATCATCGACCCGGCGCAGACGCGCGACGTCCTCGGCCTCGCCTTCGCCGCCACGCTCAACGCGCCGATTCCGGAGCGGCCGAGCTTCGGCGTGTTTCGGATGTGAGGGGGACAAGAATGCGCAAATTTCCCGTTACCGTCGCGGTCGTCCTGATCGCCGGAGTCGTCGCGCCGGGTACGACGGCGACGAAGCGCGCGGTCCTGCCGCCGCCCCTGCTGCCGCTCAGCGACAAGGACATGTATTCGACCGGCGAGACCGGCTGTCAGACGGCAATCAGCCAGGGCAAGGACACTTTCATCTTCATCGTCGGCGACAGCATGATTCTGCGCACCGCGGCGGGTCCGAAAGGTTTGCAGGTGTGCAAGCCCGACGACGTCACCAACTGGGATGACAGCGGCAGGGCCGCCGCGTGCGGCGGTCGAAAGCTCAGCATGCGCCATGTCGGCAAGGCGATCGGCCACCAGGAAGCCGACAGCGTGGAGGGCAATGGCGTGCTGACGATGAGCGACGGGAAGAACAGCCGCACGGTCAAGGTTCAGTGGGGCACGGCGTGCTGAGGAGAATATGATGTCGATTCTGATTGCCTTGGCGCTCGGTGCCGCCCCCGTCGCTCCGCAGGACAAGCTCCCGCCCGCGCGTCCGCTCCCGCCGCCGACCAGCGAGGAAGGTCAGGTCATGGTGCCCGTCCAAGCCCTGTTCGACGGCATCGCGCGGCGCGACCCCGCGATCATCCTCGCCGCGATGCGCGCGGACGGAACCGCCACCGCCGCCGGCGAAAAGGCCGACGGCACCAAGAGCGTCCGCCGCATGTCCGCCGCCGACTTCGCCGCCGGGATCAAGCCCGGCCCCGAACGCCTCGAGGAACGTCTGACCGACATCGCGGTGGAGATCGACGGCGACATCGCGATGGTCTGGGGGCCGTACGTCTTCCTGATCGACGGCAAGGTCCATCATTGCGGCGTCGATCATTTCGACCTGGTCCGCGAGAATGGCAGTTGGAAGATCGCCAACGTGACGTGGTCGAGCCGCACCACGGGATGTCCGGGCGCGTGATCACCTCGCTCCTCATCGCCAATCGCGGCGAGATCGCTTGTCGCATCATTCGCACCGCGCGCGAACTCGGGATCCACACGGTCGCGGTCTATTCGGATGCCGATGCGAACGCGCTGCACGTCCGCCAGGCTGACGAGGCGGTGCATATCGGCCCCTCGCCGGCGCGCGAAAGCTATCTGGTCGGCGACAAGATCATCGCCGCCGCCCAGCAAACCGGCGCGGAGGCGATCCATCCGGGCTATGGCTTCCTCTCGGAAAATGCCGACTTCGCGCAGGCAGTGAAGGATGCCGGACTGGTCTGGGTTGGGCCCAACCCCGACAGTATCCGCGCGATGGGGCTCAAGGACGCCGCCAAGGCGCGGATGATCGCGGCGAACGTGCCGGTGACCCCGGGATATCTCGGCGAGGACCAGCGGCCGGATCACTTGAAGGCCGAGGCCGACAAGATCGGCTACCCCGTGCTGATCAAGGCGGTCGCGGGCGGCGGCGGCAAGGGCATGCGCCGGGTCGACGCGGCGGACGAGTTCGCCGACGCGCTCGTCTCCTGCCAACGCGAGGCCGCGTCGTCGTTCGGGGACGACCGCGTGCTAATCGAGAAATACATCCTCTCGCCGCGCCACATCGAAGTGCAAGTGTTCGGCGACAGCCACGGCAATGTCGTCCATCTGTTCGAGCGCGACTGCTCGCTTCAGCGTCGCCACCAGAAAGTGATCGAGGAAGCCCCCGCCCCCGGCATGGACGAGGATACGCGCGCTGCGATCTGCGCCGCCGCGGTGCGGGCCGCGCAAGCGGTCGACTATGTCGGTGCGGGCACGATCGAATTCATCGCCGACGCGAGCGAAGGCCTACGCGCCGACCGCATCTGGTTCATGGAAATGAACACCCGCCTCCAGGTCGAGCATCCCGTGACCGAGGAAATCACCGGGCAGGATCTGGTCGAGTGGCAGCTCCGCGTCGCCTCGGGCGAGCCGCTCCCGCGCACGCAGGACGAGCTCGAAATCCACGGCTGGGCGATGGAAGCGCGGCTCTATGCCGAGGACCCGGCGCGCGGTTTCCTGCCCTCGATCGGCCGGCTCGACGTGTTCGATCTCGGCGAAGACGCACGGATCGATACCGGCGTCGAGCAAGGCGCGGACATCTCGCCCTTCTACGACCCGATGATCGCCAAGGTGATCGCCTGGGGCGAGGATCGCGAGGACGCGCGCGAATTGCTCGCCGATGCGCTGGCCGACGCGGTGGTGTGGCCGGTGCGCTCGAACGCGGGATTCCTGGTCGAAGCGCTCGACCATGAGGTGTTCGTATCGGGCAATGTCGATACCGGCCTGATCGCACGCGAAGGCGACGCGTTGATGCCGCCCCCGCACCCGTCCGACGAAGCTCTGGCCGACGCCGCGGCCGCGTTGATTGGTGACGAGGCGATGGCCGGGTTCCGGCTCAACGCGCCGACGCGCATGGCCGCGACCTTCCTGCTCGACGGCGAAGCGCTGACGATCGAGGCGGGCGACGTCGAGCCCGGTAGCGAGCCCCTCGACAGCATCCTGATCGCAGAGGACGGCCAGACCTGGCAGCTGACGCGCTGGCGCGCGACCGGCAGCGCGGGCGCGGCGGGCGGCGACGGCGCGATCGTCGCGCCCATGCCGGGCCGCGTGATCGCGGTCGACGTGGCGGCGGGCGATAGCGTGACCAAGGGGCAGAAGCTGCTCACGCTCGAAGCGATGAAGATGGAGCATGGCCTCGTCGCGCCGTTCGACGGCACGGTGGCGGAGTTGAACGCCGAAGCGGGCGCGCAGGTGCAGGTGGATGCGCTGCTCGCGCGGATCGAGAAGGCGGAATAGCCCGCCCGCCATCCGTCATGCTGAACTTGTTTCAGCACCCACGGCTCAATAAGCGACTGAGTAGCCAGCGGCGCGGTGGATCCTGAAACAAGTTCAGGATGACGGAGGATTAGATGAGCGAACCCGAACAGATTCTGATCCACGTCTCCGACTCCATCCTCACGATCACCCTCAACCGTCCGGGGGCGATGAACGCCTTCACCGCGCAGATGATGCGCGAGATGGTCGCCGCGTTCGACCGCGCCGACGCCGATGACGATGTCCGCGCGGTCATCGTCACCGGCAGCGGCGAACGGGCCTATTGCGCGGGGGCCGATCTGTCGGGCGGCAGCGCGACGTTCGACTATGCCAATCGCGGCAATGATTTCGGCGAGAGCAGTTCGCCGGTCCGCCCCGACGGGTCGATCGACTACGACCATCCCGGCGTCCGCGACGGCGGCGGGCTGCTCAGTCTGCGCATCTTCCAATCGAAAAAGCCCGTGATCGGCGCGATCAACGGCGCCGCGGTCGGGATCGGCGCGACGATGACCTTGCCGATGGACTTCCGCCTCGCCGCCGACACCGCGCGTTACGGCTTCGTTTTCGCCAAGCGCGGGATCGTGCCCGAAGCCGCGTCGAGCTGGTTCCTGCCCCGCCTCGTCGGCATCTCGACCGCGCTCGACTGGTGCTATTCGGGCCGCCTCGTCCCCGCCGCCGAAGCGCATGAAGCCGGATTGATCCGCTCGCTCCACGCCCCCGCCGACCTGATCCCCGCCGCGCGCGAACTGGCGCGCAAGCTGACGTCCGAATCCGCACCCGTCTCGATCGCGCTGACGCGTCAGATGATGTGGCGGATGCTGGGCGCGCCCTCGCCGATCGACGCGCACCGGCTCGACAGCCGCCTCGTCTGGGCGCGCGGGTCGAGCAAGGATGCGATCGAAGGCGTGACGTCGTTCATCGAGAAGCGCGCCGCCGCCTATCCGGACAAGGTCTCCACCGACCTGCCGCATTTCTCGCCCTGGCTCGACCCGCTGCAATGGCGCGACTGACCTATCGCGACGCCACCGCGGCGGACTTGCCCGTCATCGTCCGGTTGCTTGCCGAGGATCAGATCGGCGGTCGCACCGACGATCCGTCCGAGCCGCTCGACCCGGTCTACGCTACGGCCTTTGCTGCGATCGAGCGCGACCCCAATCAGCGGCTGATTGTCGCCGAGTTCGACGGCGCACCGGTCGGCACGATGCAGCTGTCGCTCCTCCCCGGCCTGCTCAATCGCGGGGCGTGGCGCGGGCAGATCGAAGCCGTCCGCATCGCCGCCGCGCAACGCTCGTTCGGGCTCGGCGCGGAGATGATCGACTGGGCGGTGACGTGGTTCCGCGCGCGCGGCTGCTTCATGGCGCAACTCACCTCGAACAACGACCGCGTCCGCGCGCATGCTTTTTACGAAAAGCTCGGCTGGCAAAAGAGCCATGCCGGGTTCAAACTCTACCTCACGGAGGATCACTGATGCCGGGGAAGTTTTTCGACGAATGGACGGTCGGCGAGACGATCGACCACCCGCTGCGTCGCACGGTGACCGAGACCGACAATCTGCTGTGGTCGACGATGACGCACAATACGCAGCCGCTGCACATCGACGCCGAACTGGCCAAGGCGAGCGAGTTCGGCCAGATTCTCGTCAACGGCACTTTCACGTTCAGCCTGATGGTCGGGATCACCGTCGCCGAGACGACGATGGGCGTGCTGGTCGCCAATCTGGGCTACGACAAGCTCGTCATGCCCAAGCCGGTGTTCATCGGCGACACGCTGCGCGCGACGAGCGAAGTGGTCGAACTGCGCGAGAGCAAGTCGCGTCCCAACGCCGGACTGGTGACGTGGAAGCACCAGATGCACAATCAGCGCGGCGAGATGGTGTGCGAGTGCCTGCGCACCGCGTTGCTGCTGAAGAAGGGTGGCTAAGCTCAGCGATTGGCTCGGGCTGATCGTCCCCGACATCGCGCCCGAGCGGCGGTTGCTGCTGGCGATGTTCTGCATCGCCTGGCTCGCGATCCTGCTGGGGATCGCGGCGTGGTTTCTGCTAGGGTCCGGCGCGTAGCGGGCCGGTGTTCAGGGCGAAGCCTGCCTTGCGCAGGTTGATCCGCGGCCGCGACACCACGCGATATCCCTGCCGTTGAAGGAATGCGGTGAAGGCGGTCCAATAAGGCTGCCACGCCCCCAGCGTATCATAGTGGCACGCGCGTTCGACGGTGATGTGGGCACGATCCGTACGATTGGATGAATCGATCGAGATGATGACGCTCCTGTCTGGGCTTTCCAGGGTGAAGTGGCTTGCCCGCAGCGGTGGCTTTTCTCCGGGATCCTCCATCCAGCCGGAACTGGCAGTCATCGCCAGATCGCTGGCGCCGAACTTGCCGGCGGCATCCTCCAGCGCCGGGGCACCGCCCTCCGGCAGCATGATCCAAAGCTGCGCCCGCAGGCCCGGCTTGCTCGTGAGCCCGTCGGTACAGAACGTCGAATGCGCGTAAGCGGGACTTGCGCCGATCAGCGCCGCTACCGCGACCGCGATGCTCGCTCCCCTTCGCCAATTCATCGCACCGCCCCCTAGACCGTAAAGCTCTCTCCGCACCCGCACGCGCCCTTGGCGTTGGGGTTTTCGAACACGAAGCCTGCGGCGAAATCGTCCTCGACCCAATCCATCGTCGAGCCGATCAGATACAGCACCGACGCGCCGTCGACGAAGAAGGTGCCGCCCGGCGTCTCGATCTTTTCGTCCATCGGATTGGCGGTGGTGACGTAATCGACCGAATAGGCCAGCCCCGAACAGCCGCGCCGCGGGGTCGAGAGCTTGACGCCGATCGCGCCCTCGGGCGCCTTGGCCATCAGCTCGGCGACGCGCGCTTCGGCGCGCTCGGTCAGGATCACCGCGGCGGGGCGCTGGCGGAGCGTGGTGGTCGTCATCACAGCATTCCCAGTTCGAGCTTGGCTTCGTCGGACATCTTCTGCGGGTCCCAAGGCGGGTCCCAGACGAGATTGACGTCGGCGAACGCCACGCCGGGCACGCTGGCCACGCGCAGCTCAACCTCGGCCGGCATCGATTCCGCGACCGGGCAATGCGGCGTGGTCAGGGTCATCGTCACCGCAGCATGGCCATCGGCACCGACCTCGACGCCGTAGATCAGCCCGAGATCGTAGATGTTCACCGGAATTTCGGGGTCGTAGATATCCTTGAGCGCAGCGATGATCGCTTCGTACAGCGCGCCGCCCGGTTCGCCGCCCGACAGCGGCTCGGGCTTCTGCGCGAGGAACCCCGCGAGATAGTCGCGCTTGCGTTCGAAGCTCTCGACCGGCCCGGCATCCTCGACGCGTGCCTTGGGTGGCGGCGCCACCGACTCCACTTCTTCCACCACGATCTTGCTCTCTTCGTTCATCCGAAGATCCTCGTCACTCTCTCGATCCCCGCCGCCAATGCCTCGACATCGGCGAGCGACGAATAGACTCCAAAACTCGCCCGCGCGGTCGCGGGAACGCCGAGCGCCTCCATCAGCGGCTGCGCGCAATGATGCCCGGCGCGGATCGCCACCTGGCTCTCGTCCAAGATGGTGGCGACGTCGTGCGGATGCACCCCCTCGACCGCGAAAGACACGATCCCGGCCGAATCCGCCGGGCCGAACAGCCGCACCGAATTGATCTGCGACAGGCGCTCGCGTGTCGCGGTGACCAAAGCGGTTTCGTGCGCGTGGATGCGCTCCAGCCCGATCCTCTCGACATAGTCGATCGCCGCATGCAGCCCGACCACGCCGACGATGTGCGGCGTCCCCGCCTCGAACCGTCCGGGTGCGGGCGCGTAAGTCGTCTTGGCGAAGCTGACGCGATCGATCATCGACCCGCCACCCTGATAGGGCGGCATCGCGTCGAGCAGATCGTAGCGGCCCCACAGTACGCCGATCCCGGTCGGCCCGTAGAGCTTGTGCCCGGAGAAGACGTAGAAGTCGCAGTCGAGCGCGCGGACGTCGACCGGCATGCGCGGCACCGCCTGGCACCCGTCGAGCAGGATCTTGGCGCCGACGGAATGCGCGATATCGGCGGCACGCTTCGCGTCGAGCACCGAACCGAGCACGTTCGAGACATGCGCCAGCGCGACGAGCTTGTGCGCGGGCGTGATCATCGCCGCCATGGCATCGAGGTCGATTTTCCCGTCGTCGGTCAACGGGATCGCGTCGATCTCCACCCCGATCTTCTCCGCGACCAGCTGCCACGGGACGATGTTCGAATGATGCTCGAGTTGCGACAGCAGGATGCGGTCGCCCGGCTTCAACTGCTCGCCCGCCCAGCTGTGCGCGACGAGGTTGATCGCCTCGGTCGCGCCGCGCACGAAGACGATTTCGCGCTCCGATCCGCCGATGAAGTCCGCGACCCGGCGCCGCGCCGCTTCGTACGCCAGCGTCATATCGGCCGAGCGCTGGTACACTCCGCGATGCACTGCCGCGTAGTCCTGCGCGTAACCCTGTTCGATCGCGTCGATCACCGGCCGCGGCTTCTGCGCCGAGACCGCGCTGTCGAGATAATGCCAGCCCGCCGGAATCGCCGGGAAATCGGCGAGCACGTCGAGCGGCTTGGTATCGGCGAGCACGCTCACAGCATCCGCTCCAGCGCCGTCTGCGCCGCGGCTTCCACCGCCTCGCGCTGCACCTGATTCTTGATCCCGTCGAACACGCTCCCGACGAACGCGCGCAACAGCAGCGCCTTCGCCTCCGCCGGCGCGATGCCGCGGCTTTCGAGGTAGAACAACGCGTTCGCGTCCAGCTCGCCGACGGTCGCACCGTGCGCGCACTTCACATCGTCGGCAAAGATCTCCAGCTCGGGCTTGGCGTTGGCGGTCGCGGTGCGCGTCAACAGCATCGCCTTCACCGACTGGCTGGCGTCGGTCTTCTGCGCGTCGCACGCCACCGCGACCTTGCCCAGATACGACCCCGTCGCCTTGCCGCCCAGCACCGAGCGCACGACCTGGTTCGACGTCGCATTAGGCTCGATGTGATTGAGCGTCGTGACGATCTCCAGAGTCTGATCGCCGCCGCCGAGTATCGCCCCGCCCAGCTCGAAATGCGCGCCTTCGTGCAACGTCACGTCGATCGCGATGCGGCCGAACTTGCCGCCGATATTGAGCACGTGAAACGTCGCGCGTGCGCCCCTTTCAAGCACCACGTTGAATTCGCGCACGGCGACCACATCGATCGGTTCGTCCTGCACGATCAGACGGGCAATCTCGCGGCCTGCCTCGACATGCACGTCCTCAGCAACAGGCAGTGGCCACACCCGCGCCAGCGCGTCGAGATCGCTATATTTCCACGCCTCGTCGCGGCGCGTGGGGAGCGTCAGCAGTGTCATTTCCCGTCGCTCCTCGGCGCGGCGCGGCGCTGCGCGAGTTCGGCGACCATGTCGCTGCGCTCGTCGCGCACGCATTGCGTCAGCTTGGCGTTGAGCGGCTCTTCGCTGATGCGGCGCTGCGCGCGCGGGAATTTGGCCGTCTGGGCGTAAAGCGGGATCATCGGGCGCCAGCATTTCTCGAGCGCATCGCACCCGATCTTGTCGATCTCCGGGTCACCCGTGGTCTGCTTGATGATGCATTGCGCACCCGCCTTGGTGAAGTGCAGGCCCGCGCCCCAGCGTTTCAATTTCTCGCCGATGATGACGACTTCGTTCGCCACCGCGGTGTCGTCCGGCGCGGTCTGGAGCGTCATGAGGAGTATCGCCGCGATCACGTCATTTTCCCCCTGCCATGCTGGCGCGCAGATCGGCGAGCAAAGCCGGCTTGCGCTTGTTGATGCACGCGGTGACGTCCTTCGCGTGCTTGATGACGCATTTCGACGCAGTCAGGCACAGCTGCACGTCGAGCGTCGGGCTGCCGCTCGACTCGGTCAGGCTGCACGTGAAGCTGCCCTGCGCATCCTTGCCGACGATCACCGACAATGCGCTGAGCCGCCGCCCGATGATGACGATATCGGGTTCGGGCGCGGGCGCCGGAGCGACCTGCATCGCCGCGAAAAGAGCCAGCGCGATCATGCCGCTACCGCTCCGTACCCCTCGCGCTCGAGCGCGACCGCGAGCTCGGGTCCGCCGGTGCGCGTGATCCGTCCGGCTTCGAGCACATGGACGAAATCGGGCGTCACGTAATCGAGCAGACGCTGGTAATGCGTGATCAGCACGACCGCCTTGTCGGGCGCGCGCATGATGCGGTTGATGCCGTCGCCGACCACGCGCAGCGCGTCGATGTCGAGCCCGGAATCAGTCTCGTCGAGGATCGCCAGCTTCGGCCCGATGATGCCCATCTGAACCATCTCGTTGCGCTTCTTCTCGCCGCCGGAAAAACCAACATTGACCGGGCGCTTCAGCATTTCGGCGTCCATCGACAGCGCCCCGGCCTCGGCACGCGCCAGCTTGAGGAAATCGCCGCCCGACAGCGCATCCTCACCCCGGGCGCGGCGCTGGCTGTTGAGCGCCTCGCGCAGGAACTGGACGTTCGACACGCCGGGAATCTCGACTGGATATTGGAAGCCGAGAAACAGTCCGGCGGCAGCGCGCTCGTGCGGCTCCATCGCGAGCAGATCGGCGCCGTCGAACGCCACCGATCCCTCGGTCACGTCATAGCCGGGCCGCCCGCCCAGCACATAGCCGAGCGTCGACTTGCCCGCGCCGTTCGGGCCCATGATCGCGTGCACTTCGCCGGCATTCACCGAGAGCGTCAGCCCCTTGAGGATCGGCTTGCCGTCGACATCGGCGTGGAGATTGGAGATGGTGAGCATGATATCCTACTTGGTCGGTGCCGCGGGCGTTTTCGTCACCTGCGCCTTGAATTGATTGACGAACGTCCGGAATGAGTCATCGAGCTGCTCGAGCGCCAGATTGATCCGCCGCGTGCGTTCGGCGAGCGGCGAGATTCCCGTGCCGATCAAGCGCTCGGCGTCGGCAAATGCTTGCGCGCGTACCGGCTTGCATGCAGCGATGACGACCGCGTCGAGCGTCGCCACGTCTTCGGCCTTGAGCGGGCTCATCGCGTTGAACCGCTCGCCCAGGCAATTTTTGTAAGTCTCGATTGCCGGCGCCATCGCGGTCGGAAAGGCGATCTGCGAACTCGAGGTGATCGTCGTGCGCGTTTCCGGCTCGGGCGCCGCCGGCGTTCCCGCATCCGCGTCGCGCACGGTCCTGACGAATTTGGCGAACGAGACTTCGAGCGCGTCGAAGATCGACGTGATGAAGCCGGCGTGCCGGTCGGAGCTGGGCACCGGATCGGGGTCGAGCGCCGTCTGCGCCTCGGCGAACGCGCTCGCCCGCACCGTCTTGCACGCCGCGATCACCGCTGCGCCGACCGTGTCGTAATTGACCTTTTTCTTCGCACTACTCCGCGTAGTCAGTCCGTCGTTCAGGCACTGCTGGTAGCGATCGAACGCCGGACGCATCGCATCGGGGAATTCGAGCGTATCGGTCGCCCGGACCTCGGTCTGCGGAAACGCCAGCAGCGCGGTGGCCAAAGCGATACTCAACATGCCATTTCCCCCGCGCGGATCCCGACTTCGTACGCCGGTGTCAGGCTATCGCCATCGACCAGCTTGGCGCGGCTGGCCCGGCGCTGCAGCCGCGGCGGCAAATCGTCATACACGTCGCGCGCGAGCAGGAACTTTTCGTAGCGCGTCGCCTCGGGCGGGTGGATCTCGACCCACCAGTGCCGCGAATAGACCGAATAGATCACCGGCCGCGGGCGCTCGCCGCGATTGGCGAGGCCGCGATGGCGCGTGCGGAAATCCCACAGGATCGCCGAGCCGGGCCGGACGATCGGCGCGAAATCGTGCTCGCCCGTCACGCCACCGACCGCGCGATGGCTGCCGCGCCAGAAAGCGGTCGTGCCGCTGACTTCGTCCATCGGCACCAACGGCATGGAGAAGGCCAGCGCGAAAGCGGGCAGCATGTGCTCGATCGGCGCTTCGGGGAAGAGCACGCCGTCGGGGTGCCCCGCCTGGTCCGCCGCACCGGGCAGCGAGACCAACAGGCCAAGCGAATCCATCAGGAAATTCTTGCCGAGCATCGCCGTCGCGATCGCTTCGATCACCGGCGACAGGAAGATATCGCGCTCGGCGAGGCTCCCCTCGACGCAGATCGGCGCGGTGTGGCGCCCGGGATAGGGGCCGTAATTCCGCGCGCGGTCGACCTTCGTATATTCAGGGTGGTTCGCCTCGATCTCCGCCTTGCAGCGCGCGATCAGCCCCGGATCGACCAGATCGTCGAGCACCACCACGCCCTCGCGGCGCAGCACGGCAAGCGCCTCCGCGACCGCGGCCTCGCGATCCGCTCCGTTGGCGAACGAGACGCGCGCGTCGCTCATCCAACCACCTTCGCGCGGCGCAGGAAACGGCGGTCGCGCGGGCGCAGCGCGTCCCACGCGTCGCGCGCAATCGCCAGTTTCTCGTACCCCTCAGTCTCGGCCGCCTTCGATTCATACCACCATGAGCGCGACAGACCGGAGAACAGCACCGGGCGCGGGCGGTCGCTGCGATTGGCGAGCCCGCGATGCATGACGCGATAGTCCCATAACAGCACCGAGCCGACCGCGACGCGCGGCGCGAAATCGGGGTCGCCGGCAATTGCGTGGTTGCGCTGGCTGCCACGCCAGAAGGCGGTCGTGCCGCTGACTTCGTCCATCACCACCAGCGGCATCGCCACCGCGATCGTCGTGGTCGGCAGCACGCGGTCGAGCGTCGTCTCCGGAAACAGCAGCGCATCGAAATGCACCTTCTGGTCCGGCGCACCGGGCAGCGAGAGCAGCAGGCCGTACGAGTCCATCACCGCATCGTTGCCGAGCACGGCATCGGCGAACGCGCGAACGTGCGGGTTGAGCAGCACGCCGGGCTCCCCGAGCGAACCCGCCGCAATCAGCGCCATGCTGAACCGCCGCGCATCGTCGTCGAGCGCGAAGCCACCCCTGCCGGCCAAACGGTCAGCGGGATAATCACGCTCGATCATCGCCAAGCAGTCCGCGAGCAATGCCGGGTCGACCACGTCATCGATCACCGCAACGCCATCGCGCCGAAACGCCTCGACCGCCGCCGCGACGCGATCGTCGAGCGGTGCCGCGGGCGCCGGCGGCGCGAGGGTGCCGATTTCGCCTCTCATTTTCCCCGGGCGATCGACGGGCCGGGTACGCTCGGCGTGTCCGTGACCACGAACTCGTGCGACGTTTCTACGACCGGCGCGCCATTGACGCGGGGCGCCGTCACTGGCGGCTTGATCATCCCGGCGTGCATAACGACGCCACCGTCCCGCGGGATCGTCGGATTGGGGAAAACGTCGTCACCGTTGGTCACATAAGGCTCGGTCATCCGACGCTCCCCTCGAGACTGATCCCCAGCAATTTCTGCGCCTCGACCGCGAATTCCATCGGGAGCTGCTGCAGCACTTCGCGCGCAAAGCCGTTGACGATCAGCGCCACCGCCGCCTCCTGATCGAGCCCGCGCTGCATCGCGTAGAACAGCTGGTCCTCGCTGATCTTCGACGTGGTCGCCTCATGCTCGATCTGCGCCGAGGGGTTGCGCACTTCGATATACGGCACGGTATGCGCGCCGCATTCGGACCCGAGCAACAGGCTGTCGCATTGCGTGAAGTTGCGCACGCCCTCCGCACCCGGCGCGACGCGCACCAATCCGCGATAGGTGTTGTCCGAATGGCCAGCGCTGATCCCCTTCGACACGATCGTCGAGCGCGACCCCTTGCCGTTGTGGATCATCTTGGTGCCGGTATCGGCCTGCTGGCGGTTGTTGGTCACCGCGACCGAATAGAACTCGCCGACGCTGTTCTCGCCGTTCAGGATGCAGCTGGGATATTTCCACGTGATCGCCGAACCCGTCTCGACCTGCGTCCACGATACCTTGCTGTTCCTGCCCTGGCAGAGCGCGCGCTTGGTGACGAAATTGTAGATCCCGCCCTTGCCGTTCTCGTCGCCCGGATACCAGTTCTGCACGGTCGAATATTTGATCTCGGCATCGTCGAGCGCGACCAGTTCGACCACCGCGGCGTGGAGCTGGTTCTCGTCGCGCATCGGCGCGGTGCAGCCTTCGAGATACGAGACGTACGCGCCCTTGTCGGCGACGATCAAAGTCCGTTCGAATTGTCCGGTATTCTCGGCATTGATGCGGAAATAGGTCGATAATTCCATCGGGCAGCGCACGCCCTCGGGAATGTAGACGAACGTCCCGTCGCTGAAGACCGCGCAGTTGAGCGCCGCGAAGTAATTGTCGTGCTGCGGCACGACCTTGCCGAGCCATTTGCGGACGAGATCGGGATATTCCTTGATCGCTTCCGAGATCGACCGGAAGATGACGCCGGCAGCTTCGAGCTCCTTGCGGAAGGTGGTCGCGACCGAAACCGAGTCGAACACCGCATCCACCGCGACCTTGCGGCTGCCCTCGACCCCGGCGAGCACCTTCTGCTCCTCGATCGGGATGCCGAGCTTTTCATAGACGCGCAGGATTTCGGGATCGACTTCGTCGAGAGACCCGAGCTTCGGCTTCGCCTTGGGCTCGGCGTAATAATAGGCGTCCTGATAATCGATCGGATCGAGGTTGAGCTTCGCCCAGTCGGGCATCTCCATAGTCAGCCACAAGCGATAGGCCTTGAGCCGCCATTCGAGCATCCATTCCGGCTCGCCCTTCTTGGCGGAGATGAAGCGGACGGTGTCCTCGGACAGGCCCTTCGGCGCGAATTCCTGCTCGATGTCCGAGGAGAAACCCCATTCGTACGTCTTGTTCGCGGCGGCATGCGCCTCGGCATTCTTGATGTCGGTATCCGGCGTATCCATCACGCCATCTCCGCCACAGGCTGAGGAGCGGGCGCCTGCGACGCGAGCGAAGCGAGGCTCACCCCGGCCAACGCCCCGCGCACCGATGCGTTCACCGCGTTCCAGTGCGGCTTCACTTTGCAGCTCTGCTCGACACAGCAATCATGCGCGCCGTGATCGACGCACGCGGTCAGCGCGATCGGCCCCTCGATCGCCTCGACGATATCGGCGAGGCTGATCGTCGCCGGCGGCCGCGCGAGGCGAAAACCGCCGCCCGTGCCGCGCTGGCTCTCGATCAGACCCGCGGCCGACAGCTTGCTCACCAGCTTCTGCACGGTCGGCAGCGGCAGGCCGGTATCCTCGGCAAGGCTGGTGGCGTTGAGGCGGCCGATCCCGCCGCAATGGCGCGCAGCCTTTCCAGCACAGTGGGATCCGAAGCTTGGAATTCACGTGACTTGAAGTCGCGGC